>ERZ773186.2489-NODE-2489-length-13601-cov-10.420493_pt1 | contig 13601 bp, 15 predicted proteins | sample MGYA00581000_ERZ773186 | MGnify/ENA primary metagenome ERZ773186 (study PRJEB29015, sample SAMEA2737752) | human gut metagenome | biome: human gut; feature: human-associated habitat; material: faeces | place: China | collected 2012 ... | reverse complement strand
CATGAGCTTGAGCTCGGTATTTGTGGTGTCCAACGCCCTGCGGCTGCGGTTTTTCAAGTCCAAGCATGGTTCTGCGGTTTCCGCCAGTGCAGCTGAATCCGCTGTGCCTGTTACTGCTTCTATTCCTGCGGGAGCTCCTTTACTGGAGCATTCCGCAAAGCAAACCACAATCAATCAATCAAATGGAGGAACTACGATGAAAAAGGAACTGATGATCGAAGGCATGATGTGCCAAAACTGCGTCAAACACGTCACCCACGCTTTGGAGGGCATCCTCGGTGCGGCGGATGTTCAGGTGAGCCTGGAGAACAAGAAGGCCACCGTCAATGTCCCGGAATCTGTCACCGATGAAGCGTTGAAAGCGGCGGTCACCGAGGCGGGCTATAAAGTGACGGGGATCACCACCCATGAAGGCTGATAAGGCCCATATCACCCACTCCATCAAAATCGCCAGAGGACAACTGGACGGCATTTTGCGAATGATTGAAGAGGATCGCTACTGTGTAGACATCTCCAATCAACTACTTGCTACTCAGGCGCTTTTGAAGCGGGTCAATCAGGAAATTTTACGGGCCCACATCCGTGGCTGCGTCCGGGATGGGCTGCACACGGATGAACCTAACCCCAAGCTGGAGGAAACCCTTCAGCTATTGGAAAAGCTGGTCACATAACAGAAGAAAGCGGACCGGCCGAATTTGCATGGCCGGTCCTACATCATTTGAGGAGGAATACAATATGAAACTTGGCATTATTCGTTGTATGCAGACAGAGGATTACTGCCCCGGAAGCCGGGATTTTCGGACAATCCGAGAGAGAAAAGGCGCTTTTATGGGAGAGGATGATATTCAGTTAGTGGGCTTCATCAACTGCGGCGGCTGCCCCGGAAAAAAAGCGGTGCTGCGGGCCCGTTCTCTGGTAGAACAGGGCGCTGACACCATTGCTTTTGCTTCTTGCATCAGCAAAGGGACTCCCATTGGTTACCCCTGTCCTTTTGCTAAGCGTATGCGAGAGCTGGTGCAGAAAGAGGTAGGCGATGGTGTCCGTATCTTGGATTACACCCATGACGCTGGCCCTGAACCAGAAACATCTCAAAAGTAAAGTTTCTTTTCTCTCCGGTCTATGATAAGATAGACTTCAAGGAGGAGTGCTAAATGATTCAGAACCACTTACCCCACGACCACGGACAAACTATCGAGCATGAACTGGAATATATGCCCAGCGTAGAAAACTTTCAAACCGTAGCTGATATTTTCAAGCAGCTGGGAGATGGCAGCCGTATTCGCATTTTTTGGTTGCTTTGCCACTGTGAGGAATGTGTTATCAATCTTTCAGCCATGGTAAATATGAGCAGTCCTGCAGTTTCTCACCATCTCAAGCAGTTGAAATCAGCGGGTCTGATCGTTAACCGCCGGGACGGAAAAGAGGTCTATTATAAAGCAGCTGATACCGAGCAGGCCCGAAATTTCCACCACATGATTGAGTGGCTTGTAAAAATCGCCTGTCCGTCGCAAGTAGAAAAACAAAAAGGAACGCCATGAAAAAAGAAGAATCCAAAGTTATCGCTCAAAAACTTCAAAAGATCCCAAACGGCACCCTCGCCTTGAAGCATTGCCGGGCTGGTGGAACGGGTACTACACTCTTTGGAGAACAGTTTCGAGCGGTTACCGCTGGAAAAGGGTGTATGGAGGCATATGAAACTTTTCCTGGAATAGAGGTATCCTTCAATGTTTTTCTTGCTTCAGAGGTCAAGTTTCGGCATGATGCTTCGGATTCTGTTTTAGAAATTTACTATTGTCGCAGTGGTCGCGTGGGTTGGAATATGCACGGCGGTACTGCCGTCTATTTAGGTACAGGTGATGTGACAGCACACAGTATGGCCTGCTGCGCGGATTCCGCCATGATGTTTCCCCTAGGATATTCAGAGGGAATTTCCATTTCCGTGGATCTGAAACAGCTCTCTTCCATTTGCCCGGAAGTTTTAAAGAATGCCGATGTGGAAGCAGACCAGTTACAGAATCGATTTTGCTCCGGAAAGCCATCCGCAATCCCGTCCTGTTCCGATTTAGAGCATATTTTTGCCCCACTCTTTTCTGCTCCTGTGTCCGTTCGAATTTCCCTCTTGAAATTGAAGGTGCTGGAAATTTTGATTTATTTGAGCAACATGAAATCGGAGCATAAAGAATTGACTCAATACTTTTCCCAGCAAACCGAATTGATAAAAGAAATTCATCAACAGTTGACAGAGCACTTGGAGCAACGATTTACGATTGCAGAACTTTCCAAACAGTATTTGATAAATACCTCCACTCTAAAGGAGATATTCAAGGCAGTCTACGGTCAGCCTATCGCCACCTATATGAAGGAATTTCGAGTGCGTCAGGCTATGAAATTATTACGAGAAACAAATGACACTATCGCGGATATTGCTTCCCAGGTAGGCTACCAAACCCAGGGAAAGTTTTCAAGCGCTTTTCAGTCTATCGTCAAAATGTCACCCAGAGAATACAGAAAAATCCAGGGTATAGCTCCATTGGATTCCTTTAGCAAAACACTGTAATGAAAAATCCCGAATTGTCATTCCCAGTATACCATGCCTTCTCCCCGCAGAAAAGCATGGCGAAAAACAAAAATGTCCCCGGAGAGCTTGTGCGTATGTTTTTTCAGCGTTTCCGATCTGAATTTCTCAGAACAGAATATCCTCCGGCTTGAACTTATCTTTTTCGGTAATGGGGCGGATCACCTTGCAGGGCACCCCCGCAGCGATGACGCCGGCGGGAATGTCATGAGTGACGACGCTTCCCGCCCCGATAACCGAGCCTGCCCCGATGGTAACGCCGCCGCAGACGGTGGAATTTGCGCCGATCCAGACGTTTTCCTCCAGCGTAATGGGTGCCGAGGTGCCAATGCCGTGGCTGCGCTGCTCCGGGTCGATGGCATGACCGGAGCAGGCAAGGCATACGCCGGGGGCAATAAAGGCACCTGCTCCGATGTTTACCGGAGAGGTATCCAGAATGACGCAGTTATAATTGATGACCGCCAATCCGTGGGTATGGATATTGAAGCCATAGTCACAGTGGAAATCTGGCTCAATGCCGGTCATGGGAGAGCAGGTGCCCAGCAGGGTCTGCAGGATACTGCGCCGCTTTTCCTGTTCGTTAGGAGCGGTGCGGTTGTACTCCCAGCACAGTTGCTTTGCACGGTTCTGTTCCTCCGTGGGGGTGTTTTCATAGCCGCTTACGTAGGCGGCAGGGCGTTTCATAATATCCAGAGCGTTCATCGTGTTTGTCCTTTCCATACAATGTTTCCTCAAGGATTATACCACATTCTCTGTCGGTGTGTAATAGGCTGCTTTCCCCTCCCTGATTTGTTTCTCCGCTTGATCTTCTCCATCACTTTGCCCTTAGCCAGCTCATCCACCAGCATGGGATATATTTTTGCAAATGGCATGGCATATACTTTTTCAGTTTCCATTTTCGTTCCTCCCTCAGGTGCGTCTATGTGCAGCGTATACCACGCTTCCGGATAATAAAGAATATGTGCCGCCGCCCGCAGCGCCAAACATCAGCCGGGGAATTTCCAGTCTGACAAACCGTAATGTACATTACTCAAAATTTTACAGATTGATAACCTTCGGTTCTTCTGTGAATGAATAAATAGTTGCGATGCCACTTTCAAAAACGAATACCGTCATCAAATTGTCATCAACCGTATACATAGACTGGAGAGCATTTTTATTTGCTTCCATCATGGCTACACGAGCTTCACGGCGAGTATCTTCTTTTACTGCACCTTTCACACGAATCCAAGTACCTTTGTTCATTCCACACATTTCAACTTTTCCATTTACTTTCATCTGATTGTAAACATCTTTTTTATTATTCGTTACAATATAAAGTTTTCCTTCAAATTCACATACAGCACCAAATGGGCGTACATGTGGCTGGTCTCCTTCTACCGTGGCAAGATAAAAAGTTCCGCATTCCTGCAAATATTTTACTACGTCATTCATTTCAAAATCCTCCTGAAAACAAATTGTATTTTTATTTTTTATGCGTATAATTATATATCATAGGAGCAAACAAACAAGTACGATATTTTACGATACTGGTATCAGAAAGGAACGTATATATGGAAAAGAAAAATCTATTTGGGCTTTGCCCATATGTGACTTCGCAAAAAGTTTTAACAGGTAAATGGTCTATGTATATTATGTATTTGTTAACAGATGGTCCCATCCGGTTTAATGAATTACAAAGAAAAATGCCAGAAGAAATGACACATACAACGCTATCAAGACAGCTGAAAAAGTTGGAAGAAGAAGGCTTGATTGAACGCATAGAATATCAGCAGATTCCACCAAAAGTAGAATACAAATTAAGTGATATTGGAGAAAAATTCAGGAAAGTACTGAAGGAGTTGGAAATATGGGGAAACGAGTATATTCAATATTTAAACGATAAAGAATGATGAAATATTCTCCTACGAATATGGGTAGCATATAAGCTATTCAGTTTTCAAGGAACATCCGTTTTCGCGTTGGCCTCGTAGGCGCGCTTTGGTTGTCCTTGCAGGACTACCTACGGTTCGTTTTGACTTTTTTAGTGTCCTATGCAGTCGGATTGGGGCAAAAAAATACCCCGTTGGTTTCCCAACGAGGCATCGAAGACGATTCTATTCTGTTTTCTGTAAACTGGTACCCGTTTATCTCCTGGTGACCATTTGAGTCACGGCCAATGTATTAAAAAAGCAAAGCTCATCTCAGCAAATCAGACAAGCTGTATTCTCCTTTGGGGATATTTGCTGTTCTGCGATACTCTTTTATGGCTTTCACCAGGAGCTGTGGGTTACTGAAATACTGCTTCACAAAATCATACGACTTCACATCATGCATCCGAAGATTTGTTTTACAAAATTCGCTTGTTTTTTTCCAGAACGCTTAAACTGATCATATGCTTTACTCAATCGAATTTCCTCTCTGCGAGAATCCAAAATCCGTATCACAGAAATCTGCTCATCGAATCCCTTCCGTAAGTATCGCTCCTCAAATCGTTTAGCACTTCTGCAACGGATAACACATTCTTCCAACATTTCTTCTCTTTTGAAAATCAGAAGATCATTATCAACCAGTATGTCGATAATAGCTTCTTCGGCAGATCCTTCACATATACACGCCTTATATTTTGCTAATTCCATTCTGCTGCCTCCTTAATTGATTGAAGCAGCCAGGCTTTTCTTCAAGCGCATATACGCTTCATATGCTGGCGTTGTTCCCTCAAGGAAACCGCTCTGGTAGGCATCACTCTTTTTAATATCATTACGTTTCAATATATGGCTCAAATTTTCTGCTGTAATGCCATTACGGTTTCTTACAATACAAATTCCGTCATTTCGGTCATATTCATCCAGCAGTTCCGGATAATGCGTAGTGAAAATAAGCGTTTTAGAACATAGTAAATAGCCTTTCCACTCCTGCGCCAGCGAACCAAACCTTTCATGCGTAAAATACGGATATGGTGAGAAACAGCGGACTCTGACCTATTCAGTTTGTCTGCAACTTCACTGACACATGCTTCTGAGGGACCAATTTAAAATAAAGCCTTCATGCGGGAAGGGTCCCCCCTTTTGTTTTTGTTTATTTCTGAACTTTAAAGATTTTTCACAAACAGTGCCCGGATAGCGTTGAGGACGGCTATAATCATCACGCCCACATCCGCAAACACGGCCAGCCACATATTGGCGAAGCCCAGAGCGACCAGCACGAGGCAGACCAGTTTTACGCCGATGGCCACCACGATGTTCTGATAGACGATGCCAAGGCACTTGCGTGAGATTTTGATTGCTTTGGAAATTTGCATTGGATCGTCATCCATCAGTACTACATCCGCAGCTTCAATGGCAGCGTCAGAACCCATAGCGCCCATAGCAATGCCGATGTCTGCCCGGCGAAGCACCGGGGCATCGTTGATGCCATCTCCCACAAAAGCCAGTTTTTCTTTCTCCGGCTTGTTCTGAATCAACTGCTCCACTTTCTCCACCTTGTCGGCAGGAAGCAGTTCACTGTAAACCTCATCCAGCCCCAGTGCGGAGGCTACACTATCAGCCACCTTCTTGGCGTCACCAGTAAGCATCACAGTCTTGCGAACCCCAGCCGACTTTAATGTCTGAATGGCTTCCTTGGAGTGAGGCTTCACGATATCGGAAATAACAATGTGCCCGGCATATTTCCCGTCAATCGCCATGTGAATAATGGTGCCTACGCTGTGGCACGGAATAGCCTGGACCCCCAGACGATTCATGAGCTTGTCGTTTCCAGCCGCGACCTGATGATCATCCACTGTGGCGATGACACCGTTGCCGCTGAGCTCCTGAATATTGGTTACACGGCTGCGGTCAATTTCCATGCCATAGGCTTTCTGTAAGCTCTTGCTGATGGGATGACTGGAAGCGCTCTCTGCCAGGGCCGCGTACTCCACCAGCTTGCGTTCGTCCATCTCGTTGTGGTGGATGGCGTTGACCTCGAACACGCCCTGGGTCAGAGTACCGGTCTTGTCAAAGACCACGATCTTAGCCTGTGACAGGGTCTCCAGATAGTTGGACCCCTTCACCAGAACGCCCGCCTTACTGGCTCCGCCAATTCCTGCAAAGAAGGACAAAGGAATGGAAATGACCAAAGCGCAGGGGCAACTGGCAACGAGGAAGGTCAGCGCACGATAGATCCAGGTCTCCCAGCCTGCATCCAGCCCCATGGCAAACATCCGTACCAGCGGCGGCAATACAGCCAGCGCCAGCGCGGCATAGCACACCGCAGGAGTGTAGATCTTGGCAAAGCGGGAAATGAAGTCCTCCGACTTGGACTTCCGGGAGGAGGCGTTCTCCACCAGATCCAGAATCTTGGAGACAGTGGACTCGCCAAATTCCTTGGTTGTCTGAATATGGAGCAAACCTGTCATGTTGATACAACCGGAGATGATCTCATCGCCAGTCTTGACCTCACGGGGCAAACTTTCACCAGTGAGAGCGGCAGTGTTCAAAGTGGATTCTCCCTTCACTACGGTACCGTCAATAGGAACTTTCTCACCGGGCTGTACCACAATAATGGTGCCGATACCCACTTCGTCCGGGTCTACCTGTTCCAGTTTTCCCTCCCGTTCGATATTGGCATAATCAGGACGGATGTCCATCAGATCACTGATGTTCCGGCGGCTCTTGCCCACAGCGTAGGACTGGAACCATTCGCCCACCTGGTAGAACAGCATCACCGCAATGGCCTCCAGATAGTCGCCGTTTTCATATACAGCCAGTGCCAGAGCCCCCAGCGTAGCCACCGCCATCAGAAAGTGCTCATCGAACACCTGACCGTTACGGATACCTTTTCCGGCTTTTTTCAGAATGTCGTAGCCAATAACCAGATAATCCACCAGGAACACAGCCAGACGTACCCAGCGGCCTGCCGAGCCAAACACTTCAAATGCGCCTGCGCCCAGGACCTGCAAAATTAACAGTAGAACCGTAGCAGTCAGAATCCGCCACAACATCACTTTTTGTTTTTTGGTCATACCGGCGGAGGGCCGCATGCCGATGATCTGAAGGATCACGGCCAGCAGAGCCACCACGATCAGCAGACCGTTGATGATATACTCCTGCATTTCGTTTTACCCCTTTCACAATTGCTTATTCGTTTATTTATCTAAGAGAAAAAATGCCCTGCAAGCTGCCGCTCGACAGGGCATTTCGTTTCGCTGGCTTACAGAAATATCTCGCAGTCGGGTTCCACCTTCTTGCAGGCTTTGCGAACCTCCTGCATAACAGCCTTGGGATCCTGATCTTCCTCGAACTCCACGTTCATCTTGAGGGTCATAAAGTTCACCGTAGCACTCTGTACGCCGCTGGTCTTGCGGGCGGCATCTTCCATCAGGTTGGCGCAGTTAGCGCAATCCACATCGATTTTGTAAGTCTTTTTCATTTTGAAAATCTCCTCTCTTAATTTGTTCCTGTTGTCAGAACAATTAAGTCATCGTTTAATTGTATCTTCATCATACGCAGGAAAACCGTCCTCGTCAACGCTTTGAACCCATATCCTGCTATTCGGGAAAAGGGTTCTTCTGTTTGGGCAAAATGCAGCTTTTATCGGCACATTCCAGTACCCGGTAAAAAGCCGGGAGGCATTGACAATTTGAGTCAACTTCCCGGCGTTTTATTTTCTGCATTTTCTACTGCTGCAAAGGATTCAGAAAGCAAATTGATTCATGAGAGTTGATAGCTCCCACCGCCTGCAAATAGGCATAGATGATTATGGTCCCCACAAACTTCATGCCTCGCACGCCTCCCGGAGAGCAGGCAGCAGCTCATCCAGCCGCCCGTCCAGTCCGAAGGACTTCTCTTTGATATTGTCCGCAATGTAGATCTCCCCCAGATTGATGGTCACATAAGTGGCGTTTGGCTCGCCGGCCACCAGGCGCATCATCGGGGCCTTGATCAGCTGATTGCGCCAGCCAATGCCCAGCTCCAAAACCACCAGTTTCTTCCCGTGGTAGGTTTTCAGAAAGTTTTGGAACCGTGCCTGGGCAGCGGTATCCGGAATCATTCTCTGACCCGCGCCCATGTGGATGTCCATGGGACCTCCGCACTTGGGACAACGCGGCACCAACTCTGTAGGCACATGGCCGCCCTGTTCGGCAGCCGATAATTTTTCGGCCACCTCTAAACTTGAATAGAGGGTGTCGTGGCAGGGGCGGGCACACTGCATCGTAAACCAGTTGCCCTCAATCTCATAGATTTTCGTCGGATCGAAACCACACCGTTCAAAGTGACCTTCTCCGTTTGATGTGACGACAAAGTAATCCTTCTCTCCCACAATGGCCTTCAAATCGTTCATCACCGGCGTAGGCTGGTATTGCCCGCAGTAATGATGGATGAGCCGGGCCCAGAAGGCCCATTTTTTCTCCTCGCTGGGCCATCCGGCCATCATTCCCTGCAAAATACAATGTAAGCCGTATTTTTGTTTGAAATCTCCAAACAATTCATCAAAGGCTGCATTATCTGCAAACAAATGCAGTCCTTCGGTGATGGACAGGCCGTTACTGGCCCCGATCAGGATAGCGTCCGCTTCTCTGAATTTTTCCGCAATAGGGTTCCAATCAATCATATTCGTTCGCCCCTTTCTATTTTATGTTTGCTGCGATGGAGCGCTCCTGCCGGAGGGCAGCTAGAGTTTCCACCAAATCTCCTTGCAGATACAGGCTGCGTCCCCGCAGATGCTCTGGCCTATGAGATGCCTCTCGATTAAGACATGCATAAAAGACGTTTTCGTTTTTGGCAGTAAGTTCCCAGAAGGGTAGTTTGATGATACTGGGTGTCATCTCACCCACGCCAAGTTCCAACAGCAGGACTTTTTTGTCGGACTGATCCATTATCCAGCGTCGCAGGAATCTATGGTAGCGGTGCAGACTATCCTGCCAGAAGGTTCCCTCCAGGAAGGTATCATCTCGTACCCAGGGCACCAGCACCCGCCCGCAATCCGGGCAACGAGGAACAGCCTCCTCCGGCAGGCGAACACCTACCAAGCAACCAGTCAGTTTCTTCACCAGTTCGCGGTTTTCCCAAATATCATCCCGGCAGGGCTGACTGCATTGGCAGTAGCTAAAGTCTCCCTGAAAGGCGCAAATTTGTTTCTGGGGAAATACCCGAAAAAACTGCTGATCCACATTGGTGGTCAGAACAAAAGCAGGTTTGTCCGCAACAAGCGCCTGCAGGTCCAGATAGGGCTGCCCCGTAGGGGCTTCCCACATGAAGCGGATATATTGACTGTAATATCCCCACTGCTCTCCATAGCTGGAAAAGCAATGGTAGAATCCAGCCAGCGGAGAGGTAAAGCCATACTGTTCGCGAAAGGGAGCCAATGCCTCCGAAAGTGCCGGGGACCAATGGTAGTGGTCGTATCCAGCTGCGCTTGACAGGCCGGAGCCGCCTCCGATCACAACGGCATCTGCTTGAGCAATACGCTCGGCAAGTTCCTGAAGCGCCGCTTGGTTTCCAACCCTCATTGATCGTTATCTCCGCTTTCCATGGTGTTCCGTGCATCCCGTAGCACTTGAGCAATGTCGGCCACAATGGTCATGCCCTTGTCCTCCAACTGCTTGGGCAGGAAGTCATACTTGTTGTTGACAGCAATATATCGAGCATGGGGAAAGCTGAGGGTCATGTTCCAGAAAGGTTCTTGGATAAACATGGGAGTCATTCGGCCAACGCCCAGCTCCAGAAATAGAATCTTGCTGTCTTTGTGTTCCAGAACATAGCGAGAAATTTTTTCGTACTGTTCTTCATATTTCTTTCCTTGCAGGAAATTCCCATATCCTCGCACCCATGGGAATGCCTCACCGCCGCAGTGGGGGCACCGGGGAATGAGATCCGTAGGAATCTTCGTGCCCTCCCCCATAGCAGCTACCATATCAGCCACCGGCTTTACCGCATCCCAGGTGTCATCGGTACAGCAGGCGGCACACTGAAAGAAGCGGTGATCCCCCTGGATCTCCGCCACCTTCTCCTCCGGGTAGAGTTTGACAAACTGGGTATCCTGGTTAGTGGTGAGGATGAAGAAGTCCTTGCCTTTCAGCAAAGCGTCCAGATCCAGATAGGGATGACGCACAGGTGCGGTCTGGGTGGTGTGAAGGAAGGTGGCGAGATATCCCCAATACTCTTCCCTTGTCTTCCATGGGTGCATCATCCCTGCAAAAGCACCTTTGAAGTGGTACTTCTCGGCAAAAGGTCGGAAGTATTTGCGGTAGGAGTCGTTGTCCTCGTAGTAAAAATCTCCGCCACCGGCAGCGGACAGGCCGGAGGCCCCGCCCACTACCACACAGTCAGCTTCCTTTACCTCCTGTACCAAACGATGGATCTGTTCGCTATACGGCAGCGGCTTTTTGTCAGTCAGCTGATAAGGCGTACTGCCGGAAGCATAGATAGGATAGTGCCTGGAGTAATTCATCTGGGTCTGCATGACCAGATCATCATAGAAGTTCATTTTCACCATTCCTTTCGAGTGGGTGTTATTTTTATTCTTACTTCAAATCATCTTAGCATCCTCTTGCATCGCTGTCAATATGCTGTTATAATAAAAATAACATCAAAGTAAAAAAGGAGATCCGTCCATGAAATATCCAACCCGCCTTAGCGATGCTGTTCACATTCTGACTTTTATCGCTCTGTACCCAGACTGCGACCTAACCAGTAACAAGCTGGCAGAGAGCATTCAGACGAATCCTGCCTATGTGCGCCAGCTCATGTCCGCCTTGCGGAAGGGAGGACTGCTGGTCAGCGTGAAGGGACATCCCCGACCCGCTCTGGCTCGTGAGCCGGAGAAAATCACTCTGCTGGATGCCTATCGGGCAGTAGAGGGCAACAAGCCCCTGCTCCATCAGGACATCCACACCAACCCCGCTTGTGGCGTGGGTGTAAATATCCAACTGGTGCTGCGGGATTTTTACTTGGACATTCAAAAAACAGCGGAACAAAGAATGCAAGAAATTACACTGAAAGATGTACTGGAACAATATCACATGAAGTTAGAAGGGACGCTCTTGCAGCGTTTATGATGGATTGATTTTCAGAAACTCTTCCATTTGGGACAAAAATTCTTCTGAACGGGAAATACAGAACCTCCTTGCGGGACTATACTGAGAACCGGAGAGACCTATACCCCGTATTGGTATTCCGCTTTCCAGAAAAGGAGGTTTCAAATATGCAGGAAAAGTACAATGTCACAGGCATGACTTGTGCAGCCTGCCAGGCTAGGGTACAAAAAAGCGTATCCAGCCTGACCGGCGTGCAAGAGTGCAATGTCAATCTGTTAAAAAACAGTATGGTGGTGACTTACGACGACAAAAATGTAAACAGTGGACAGATTATCGCCGCTGTAGAAAAGGCAGGCTATGGCGCATCCCTACAGCAAGTCAAGGGAAAATCAGCTGCACAGGCTGTCTCCCCGGTGGACACTGCAAAAAAGGAATATGAGGCGATGCGCCGTCGAGTAATCTGGTCCTTTGTATTCACTATCCCTTTGTTCTATATCTCAATGGGACATATGTTGGGCTGGCCGCTGCCGGGTGTCTTTCTGGGGACGGAAAACTCCACGATCTACGCCCTAACCCTGTTTTTACTGGTTCTGCCAGTAGCAATTATCAACAACAAATACTATCGCATGGGTTTTAAGACCCTGTTCCACGGATCGCCCAACATGGACTCCCTAATCGCATTGGGTTCCGGTGCCTCCCTGGCCTACGGAATCTACGCCCTCTATAAAATTGCTTGGGGCTTTGGCCACGGAGATTTGGCGCTGGTAGATCAGTTTGCTCACGACCTCTATTTCGAGGGAGCGGGCACCATTCTCACGCTCATTACTCTGGGCAAATTCTTCGAGGCGCGTGCCAAGGGCCGTACCTCTGACGCAATTAACAAGCTGATGAACCTTGCCCCCAAGAAGGCCACAGTAATCCGGGACAGTGTGGAGTCTGTCATTCCCGCCGAAGAAGTGGCGAAAGGCGACATTCTGATCGTCAAGGCCGGAGAGAGCGTCCCTGTGGACGGCGTGCTGCTTGAGGGCAGCGGCTCGTTGGATGAGAGCGCCATTACCGGCGAGAGTATTCCTGTAGATAAACAGATCGGCGATAAGGTCATCGGTGCCACTATCAACCAGAGTGGCTACTTCAAGATGCGGGCTGACAAAGTGGGCGATGAGACCGCACTTTCCCAGATTATCCGACTGGTGGACGAAGCCACCAGCTCCAAAGCGCCTATCGCCAAGTTGGCGGATAAGGTGGCTGGAATTTTTGTCCCGATAGTCATTGGTATCGCTCTGCTTGCTATGGTGGTGTGGCTGATTTGCGGCGCGACCTTTGAGTTCGCCATGACCATCGCGGTATCGGTACTGGTGGTCTCCTGCCCCTGCGCTTTGGGACTGGCGACTCCTACTGCCATCATGGTAGCCACCGGCCGGGGCGCGTCCAACGGCATTCTAATCAAGTCCGCAGAGGCTCTGGAGACCGCCCACAGTGTAACTGTGGTTGTCATGGATAAGACCGGCACCATCACCCAAGGCAAGCCGGTTGTGACTGACTTAGTGTGTCACAGCAGTGTCACGAAGGATCAGCTACTCCAAATCGCCGCCTCTCTGGAAAAGTTGTCAGAACACCCCTTGGCTTGCGCCATTGTAGCCGAGGCGGAAAAAAGAAACACGCAATTCCTGCCCGTGGAGCAGTTTGAACAGATCCCCGGCCAGGGCATCAAAGGAAGCATCCAAGGGCTCGCCTGTCTGGCTGGCAACCAAAAGTTACTGAATGCCGAGGGCATCCACGACGAGGCTCTGGAACAGCTTCAAGATCAGATGGCGGATCAGGGCAAGACACCGCTGTTCTTTGCTGCGGCGGGTAAGCTCATCGGCATGGTCGCAGTGGCAGATGTGGTGAAGCCCACCAGCAAGCAGGCCATTGCTGATCTTCAGACCATGGGTATTGAAGTAGTCATGCTTACCGGTGACCATAAAAAGACCGCCGCGGCCATTCGCAAACAAGTAGGTGTAGACCGTGTGGTAGCCGAGGTACTTCCTC
>ERZ773186.2486-NODE-2486-length-13625-cov-4.466470_pt1 | contig 13625 bp, 16 predicted proteins | sample MGYA00581000_ERZ773186 | MGnify/ENA primary metagenome ERZ773186 (study PRJEB29015, sample SAMEA2737752) | human gut metagenome | biome: human gut; feature: human-associated habitat; material: faeces | place: China | collected 2012 ... | reverse complement strand
ATGACACCATGCATAAAGGTAAAGAGGGAGGACTCCTTGGTCAGTTTATGGAACAAGGTAATCACGTCATCTGCAGTGAAGCGACGACGCTCCGTTTCCAACGAATGGACAACCTTATCCAAACGTGCTACATCCCATGCCAGACGTTCTTGAATACCCAACAGAAGGTTGGAGCGGTTACCATTTACGATAACGCTTTCCGACTCTGCATCCCATTCCCCTGCAAAGACTTTATAATCAGTATTCAACTGACGGACTATCCGATTGTGGATAATCTGGAAATAGAGTCCTCCCTCCTTGCCATCCACCGTCGATGGTCTGAACTTTACCTTTATTGATGTCATCATGTGCGTTAATTAGTTATCATGCTATCCACTTGAAGTACACATAGAACGCTATCTCTATGGCAAGCGTTATGATTGACAATAGGGAAAGAGAGCCAACAATGTAGAACAGTTTTGTGGAAATCCATACGCCCTCGTTGTTCTTCACGATGTCTGTGAGTCGTTGGCTCTGCTTCTGCCAACTTTCTTTCTGCTGCCTGTGATGGTCGTCAAGTGTCTGTTTCTCCTGTCCCAACCATTGGACATGACTGTCATGGAGCTGCTTCAAACTCTCATCATCAAGCCTCGTTTTGACAGGTGTCTGCTGTGCTTGGACAATGGCGTGGCAAATGCCCGTAATGGCGTTATCTGCGCTTTGGGTTGCTGCTTTGAGGCCATTCTGTGTCGTTACACTACTTTCCTTCGCTTCTTTAATTGCTTCAAGCAATTTCTGCAATAGGGCAAGTGCCTCCTTGATCTGCTCCAAGGTGGCATCAAAGCGGTTCTGCTCTTTCTCTTTTTCCTCGTCATCCTTGATGGACTGCACGAGGTTATTGTATTTGTCTTTTTGTGACATATTTTTTTTGTATTACTTGTGTTGATAATCTGTTTAATTACTTACCTCGTTTCCATCTTCTGACAATCGGCTTGCAGAGCCAGTTGGCCATCTTGGCACAGCGTCTGGCCCTTTCCAGTTCATCCTCGTCCTTGTCTTTTCCCCAGCCTGTGCTAGCATCTCCACCGCCACCATAAGACTCAGACATGGCTGTAGCAGCATTGACGTAGTTCAGGAACAACAGCATGGCGACTTTCAGAATGTCCCCATGCATGGCATTGCTGTTGCAGGGAACCTCGACATTACTGTCAAGCTCCTTGTAAATTCTTTCGGGGATGCTCAGATGTACCTGCTTGCCATCGATGAGGAATACTTGTTGGTAGTCGTTGAATGTGGCAGATGGTTTGGCTTGCGAGGATAATACATATGCCGTTGACGATTTATCCGTGATTGGAGTCTTGCTGTCCAATGGTTTTGGTGCTTGTACAGCCATCGGTTTCTGAACAGGATGCAGTTTTCTCCACGTGTCTTCTATCTTCGTCGGCATCAAGTTTCGTCCTGTGCCAAGTTCCGATGACTTATAAGAGGAATTGCCCTTCTTGACGGAATAGCCTCTGACAATGTTCTCCTTGTCACGCTGCAATTTGACCTTGTAGCCTCGCTTGTTAAGCAGGGCTTCGTAATCAGTCCAGTCGAAACGTGGCAGGTATTTGAGTACATCCATGCAGTCGCTGGTTATCTGTTGGAGGTGTTCTTCCCGAATCTCCATCGGATCTTTCCAGCCGTGGCGCAGATTGATGGCATGGGCAGCAGCCACAGCCCGCTCGCCGATGAAGTGGCAGTCATTGATGTTGCCGTTCTTGTCGATGCGGTTCACCACCAGATGCAGGTGGGGAATCCCAGATTTGGCATCATAATGAAGGGCAGCGAAGTACTGCGAGTTCTTAATGTTCGTCGGGACAAGATTCTTGTGCTTATCATCTGGTGTCTTGGTCACCTGGTCAAGTTCATCCAAGAACTCTTCAGTGAAGTGTCGCCAGTCTTCGAGCGTCCATCCGTTACTCTCGTTCATGGATGGGGAAACCTCGATGCGTATGGACATCTTGTCAATGGGCTTCCGTGCGAACTTCTGCCTGAAGCGGTTCATGTGGAGCACCATCTCGTCCCACATGCCAATCGGGGGCAGATCCTCTGTCAGGAGGTTCACTTTCACGATGTCGGCACGGAAGTCTTTCGTGGCATAGTTGGTCATGGCCTGACCATGCGCTATGGGTCTTGCTGTTGCTATCATAGTCCTATCCTCCAAAGTTTTCCTTAATGGTGTCCCAGTGCTGGATGAGGTAGTTCACACCCTCTATCCATGCCGTCATGATTCGCTCGTTCCTGAAGTACCGCTTCCTCACCTCCTGAGGCAGTCCGTGAAGGGCATTGCGGATGCCGACAAGTTCTGACCTTGCGGCGGAAAGACTTTTCAATGCTTCCTCCTGTCCCTCGGTCATCAACTGCTTTGGCTGGTGCCCAAGGACTGCATTGTGGACATAGTTGCTTTTGTGCATTCCGCACTTGTTGGCGTTGGTGATAATCTGGTTGTATTCTTCTTCCGTGAAGCGGACATCGATATGGTGTCCTTTGTTCTGCCTCTTTTCTGAGGTCTTCGATTTTGTCTTAATCATAATTACTCAATGATTTTTTTGTTGGGTTATAAATGTAATATTATCGGGAGATTGAAGTAAAAGCCTTGGACAGCCCGGTGCGAGCCTGCGAGCGACGCAAGAATCCAGTGGAAGGGCAGTGCAGCGGAGCAAATCTGTCAGACATTGGGACTTCTTGTTTAGACCTCAGAAAAAATCACACTTCTTCGGGTTTGTCCGAGACTTCGACTTGCAGTCAGTCGCTGCCTTGTAGTGCGTGCTCGGCGCTGTCGGCTGCATCCGCAGCTGTTGTACTGGGAGTTGGCGAGACAAGTTGATTTGTCGAGTCTTCATTATCAGAGATGCCCTCTGGATTGGTAGGCATAGCAGGAGTGTCGCCTAATGCGACATCATTTGATGTGCTATATAGCTTATCGGCTTCTGGCATCAGGTTGGCATAGTGCTCGTCAAGTTGCTCTAAGTAGCCTTCAGACAGCTGTCCATCCTCTCCGTATGGAGATAGTTTATCTTCTTCCCTTTCATCATTGTTGGCATCAGTCACAGATGGGACGGGATTAGAAGATATAACCGATAGAGTATGGCTGTTGCCGATATTGTCCGAAGTCGGTTCCGAGGCATCACCTTGGACAGCCTGTTTTGGAGCGATTGGATTACGTTGATAATACGGATTCTTGATGGGAGTATCCTGCCCTTCCACGAACCAGAAGGCCAGACAATGAATGGTGTGGATAGTCGTACGGTTATTGGCTACGGATGTGAGAATCCCCACCTCATTGAAGAGGTCAATCATCTTCTGTGCAGTCTTGCGGTCACAGTGCCAGAGTTCGGCGAGTTCCACTTTCGATATGGCAAACTGACCGATACTGAGGTCAGCCGAGAAGTTCTGCTTCTCATAATGGAACGGTTCTATTGCCGCCAAAGAGAGAAAGGTATCAAGGGCTTTCATGCGGTGGAAACCTTGGTTGTCATCCTTGAGGAAATCAAGCTGTTCTCTGGTCAGCAGGATTCCATACTTGATATTCATATATTTCATCTTTACTTTTTTTTGTGGTGAGGGCTGGCATTGGTCAGCCCTCAGCCGTTGTTAATAATGAGATTTGAATGTGACTTGAAAAACAGGGTTACGTCGGACTGGTGTCGGCTTCGTTCTACCAGTCATGCTTGTCTGGCTTTCGTTTGTGTGAAGCAAGGATAGCATCGTTCTCCTCATCTGCGGTCATAGGAACGGTATTCCTGCGCGTGGTCTCCAGCCACTTGTCAAGCTCATCCTGATACAAGATCCATCTTCTGCCAGGCTTGGTGGCTGGGATGGTGCCGTCCTCCAGTTTCATGTACATCGTTCCCCTGGGGATGTGCGTGTACTCGATGGCCTCTTCCACAGTCATTGGCTTGTGGCGGTTCTCCTTTACAGGTTTACTACTCTCTACCTGCTGTCTGGTCAGCATGGCTCTCATGCCCATCACCTCATCCCGAAGCTGGGCGACGACCTGCGGGAGGTCGTTGAATGTCAGAATTTCTTTTTCCATAATTTATCACAGTTTTAGTGATTCGGCTGCAAAGGAACTTAATGATGCCATGCTGATTCCGATTATTCACGATAATCCACGAATAATCATATCAACATGAAATAATTGGGGAAAAAAGGGGGTACAAGGGGAATAATGATTGGGGAAAAGGTAAAAATAGAACTTGCGGCAAGGCTTATTGGTGCTCCCGACAGAAGATTACAAAACAGAAAGTGGGCTAAAACCGATGCAATGACATCAGCTTTCGCCCACTATCATCGAGAGATTATCCATTTTAAAAGACTGCAAAATTTTAGAAAATGCATTTTTTTTGTTCAAAGCATTATATTTGTTCAAAATTCATGAACAAACACCATTTTTTGAACAAAAAGTTTGGTTGTTTGGAAAATGTTCATTAAATTTGTAGCGTTCAAAATGCATGAACAAAAACAAAACAGTGAACAAGTATGGTCAGAGAAGAAGAAATCATCAATGATGTCGTCTATAATCTGAGACGATTAACGAACTTGGAAGATATTATATTCAAGGCAGCTGAACAAAGCAAAAGTTATGGCTATAACCTCACTATCAACGGGGTTACATTTGCTTGTGATGTGAGGCCACAAGTGAACAAGGCAAATTACAACCTTATTGTGCAGCACATGAGAAGTCTTAAGGAGCAGACAGACAAGCCGCTGATGCTGGTAGCAAACCATTTCTCACCAGAATCTTTTGACGGTCTGCCTGAAGAAGGAGTTAGTGTGGTGGAGAGCAGCGGAAACTGCAACATTGTTGCCGCTCCGCTGTTTATACGTATAAGCGGACAAAAGGCAATGCTGCCAAAAGAGGCAAAAGGAAAAGCGTTCAATGAAGCAGGTCTGAAGGTTATTTTTTATTTGTTGCTTGACGAAATAAATATCAATAAGCCTTATCGGACTATTCATGAAGAAACCGGTGTGTCACTTGGCACAATCAAGAACGTAATAGAGGAACTTGGCAGGGGGAAGTTTGTGCTTACCACAGAAAATGGACGCTTTTTGAAAAACAGGAAAGAGCTGCTAGATGTTTGGCAGACTCACTACAATCAAAGTCTGAAGCCGAAGTTGCTGCTAAAGGAAATGGAGTTTGTGGATGCCGACTGCCGACGAGATTGGAACAAAATAATACTACCAGATGGAATGTGCTGGGGAGGTGAAGGTGGAGCCTTTTTGATTGACCGCTACCTGATGCCAGAACTATTTGATATTTACACGGAAACGCCGAGTGTCAAGCTGATGATGACCAAGAAGGTGAAATTCCAGGAGAAAGGCAGGATAAAACTCTATCAGAAGTTTTGGAAAGACAATACTGACGAGAAAACGGCTCCCAAAATTCTAATATACGCTGACTTGATGGGAAGTGGCAACAGCCGTTGCATTGAGGCGGCTCAAAGACTGATTGAGAATGGAATATAAAATCACGAAAGAGGAACTTGGCAATGACTGGCTATATAGTACACTCGTTGCCCTGAATAAATGTATGGCAGAGCATGGGTTGCCACTATATGTGGTAGGTGCCAGGGCAAGAGATGTAGCCATGAAGCTAATGAAAGGCGATGAACCAAAGCGCCGCACGGAAGATTTGGATGTAGCCATTGCCATAGAAGACTGGCAAACCTTTGATGACATCTGCAAAACGCTGGAGAATAACCATTTCAAGCGTCATGGAGAAACGCAGAAGTTCTTCTACAAAGGCGTGAACGGGGATTTAGATTTTGAGGTGGACATTGTTCCATTTGGCGGAGTCGCTGTGGACGAAAAGATTGGTTGGCCACCAGAAGGGAATCCTGTCATGTCGGTAAAGTGCTTTCAAGACGTGATGAACGAAGCGGTCACCGTGATTGTGAATGGCGAAATAGAAGTAAAGATGGCTCCGCTATGCGGTCAGTTCCTGATTAAGTTGGACACATGGAACGACAGAAACGCATCGACCGACAAGGATGCAGAAGACATGTTGTTCATCTTGAAAAACTACCTTGACATCCAGTTGCTATATCAAAAAGACAATGTGCCGCCCGACGTAGTGACTTTCGACAATGAGAGTCTGGATGCAATCATCTGGGGTGCGCAATGGATGGCCTACGACATCAGCAAACTGCTAACAACAGAACATCTTCAGTTCTATGCAGACCTTGCATCAGCAGAACTGAAGAAGGAGGAAAAGAGCAACCTTATTTATCACTTTATGAAGTATTATGGGAACAGTGAAATGGACGACATCAGTAGCAATTATGAGCCTTGTCGCCAAATCTGGAGTGTTTTCGTAGAAATCTTTAGCAAAGAGTTAGAAGAAAGGAACAAACGATGAAAGTAAAATCATTTTCGATTAGCAGCAAACGTTATCCGAATGAGGATAAGATGGCCATACAAAATATGGGGATATACGGCATTGCCATAGTGCTTGCTGATGGTATGGGCGGATTGAGTCTTGGTGATTTAGCAGCTGATGTCGTGACTAACACCGTGGCTGATTATCTGATGAAGAATTATGAGGGATATGCCGAGAAAGAAGTCTTGCACAAGGCTCTGGAGCGTGCAGATCAGGAAGTGAGACGGGTAAGCATTGAGAAGAAAAGTAACATGGGTGCTGCAGTAGCCGTGGCAATCATAATAGATTATGAACTTTATTGCACATGGCAGGGAAATGTCAGAATCTATGCCCAACACGAAGGAAAGACGGAGTTGTTAACCACAGACCATATGGCAAATATTGGGTATGGTAGAACAGCCTTGACCAGATGCATTAAAGGGTCTGGTCTGCGAGATGATGTTCCTTTCCTATACCATAAGTTGTCAGAAGATGATACTGTGTTCGTCTGTACGGATGGATTGTACAAAGTTGCTGAAAAGAATCTGGGTGTGTTATCTGCAGATGAAATTTCAAGGAAACTGAATGATCCAGAGGATGATGCATCACTTATAGAGGTGTCTTTTAAATAGGAAGAATGGGTGCCATACAAAATTTCTATCTATCACAAAAACGATACTTGACTTTATTATCGAAAAGCTGAAAAGGCTTCTTAATTCAATTGTTTCTTTAGAAGACATTTTTGATAGAGCCCGTATTCCCATTCTGCTGATATATGATTTTAGTGTTTTAATAATCTCGTTTTCGCTGATTTTTGAAAACAGATTTCTAGGTCGCCTTCTTTCGAAGGACAAACTATTTAATTGAATTTCTCATAGTGGAAATGATAGTCGCCTTTGTCAGGCTCGTCTATCACGATGTTCCCAGTATCAGGCTGGAACTTGAAGTTGCGGATGCTATCCTGCTCGATGTCTCTCATTACATCCGGGAACATACGCTTGATGAAGTCGGCACGGACACGTCCCGTATAGTCTTTCTTGCTGCCCAGTCTCTCGGCTATATTCCAAACAAAGTGCCGTAGGTCAAGGGTGGTAAGAGTGGACTTCAATCTGATTGGCACAGGAATATGCCGCCAGTCATCGGCCCACTTCCTGATTGCATCACAGAGTTTTTCCAATTCCTCATTGTCATAGATATATGGCGACATGGTATGGGCCACATATTCTATAATGGCATCAATGGTATTCTGTCGCCTCTGTTCCTGCTCACGCTGATATTCCTTACAGCGTTGGGCATATAGGTCGGGCTGTTCTGAACTCGTCTCTATTGTATCGGTTGCCTCCTTTGTCGGTTCTACTGAATCGGAAATCTCAATGATAGGTTCTTGCAGTTCCTCTGGCAAGGGTTCTTGTGCAGATTCTGTTTGAGGTAGAACTTCTGCCAGATATTCATGAACCTGTTCAATGCTCATATTGTCCATTGAATCTTCTGTGACTGCTTCCGTTTCTTGGTTGGTAAGAAGGGTGGTTCCTTCGCGTTGACCGTTCTGCAATCTAAGTGGCACTTCTGCCAATACGGACTGGAACAGATAATAGACTGTCCACAGTAATCCGCTGGAGATTACAAAGGTTACGAACTTGGCAAAGTTGTCTTGTCCGAAATCGTTGCCCACCTTCAATGACACGAAGAGGGAAATGGTGAGAATGACCAAACCAGGGCATCCCCACACAAGGCAAAAGTCTCTTACAGCCATGCTTTTCGTTTTACATTTTACGTTGTTCATCTTTCTTTCCTTTCTATATTTATTGATTTGACTTATCAGAATTGTCGGTATCATCCACAACTCATCTGAGCGATTTGTAACGCAAAGTTACTCCGATTATTCCCGACTGCTCAAAATCTTCCGAAAAATCCGCTTCGTTTTTACATTAGTTTAGAAATTGGTCCTACCGAGTATGAAAAAAGAACCAATAATCATACTATAAAATATTGATGGACATGACGAAAGGGAAAAGAAAAAGGGAGAAGCAATGCCCCTCCCCATACAGGCACATTAATAATATGTGTCCGATAGAACTGTAGGTCATTATTGCCCTACGACTTTCAACTGCGGAGTGATCTTTGGCTTCAACGTAATACGGTTGACGCTCTCTCGCTTGCTCTCATCTGCCATAGTCGCATAGATCTGTGTGGTCGAAACGTTCTTGTGGCCCAACATGTGCTGAACGGTATAGACGCTTGTACCAGCATCCACCTGAAGCGAACCGAAAGTGTGCCGGCTGCAATGGAACGAGATTTTCTTAGTGATGCCAGCGGCTTTCAGCCAGTTCTTCAAGGGTGTCTGTGTCATCTTGTCTGCAAAGCCGACAAAGACGGGGCCAGTTCCTCGCTCACCAATCAGTTCCAAAGCCTCGTCACTGATGGGATTGTTTACCAGTTCCTTGGTTTTCTGCATACGAAGTGTGACATACATTCCACCGTCACCGTAGGGCTGTATGTTCTCCCATGTGAGCTGCTTAATATCACTCTTACGGAGTCCAGTAAGACAAGCAAAGAGAAAAGCGGTTTTTAAGACGGGATATTGGCATGGGGTGTTTGCCAACCTGACAAGCTCATCCTTCGACAGATGCTCTTTCTCCGTGGGGATGGTGTCAATGCGCTCCAAGAAGCCGTTGGGGTTCTCCATAATCTTGTGTTCTCTGTAGGCGGTATGAAGGACGGCACGGAAGGTTGACCAATAGCCTGCTACACTATTGATGTGAAGTTTGTGTTCCGTGTGGATGGTCTGCGGAGCAGTCAGCAGATACTCACGGAACTTGTTGCACAGGTCAACGCTTATTTCGTCAAATCGGCACTTGTTGTTGCAGAAACGGGCAAAGTGCTTATAGACGTGCTGCCACTTGCAGTTCTTCTTGTCTGCCTTCTGCTTGAAGTAGGCAAGGAAATCGCCCTTCATCTTTTCCTTGTCAAAGAAGTCGTACCTCTCATTGACTATGGACTCATAGCGACGGCAACGGAGGGCTTCTGCCTTCTCACGCATACGGTCGTTGTAGTCCTTCTCACGTTGTGACTTCGGCTTGGCATAGATGTAGATGCCGAGCGATTCATGGCGCACGACCTTCATGGTGGACTCGTCCCTGTAGCCGGGATAGTAGTCAAGGTAGAAGGATAGCTGTTCTCCGCCTTTGATTTTCCGTGTGCGGAGGCTCACGGTTTTGCAGATGTTACTCATACATATATATATTATTTGTTAATAATCTTGGTGGAGCGTTTCTCCACGGGTGCAAAGGAACTCAATGATGCAGTGCTGACTCCGATTATTCCCAATCATCACCGAATAATCCGTCAGTATGGTAGAAATTCAGAATCCTGCATCCATCATTCCCAACGATTTCCGTTCCTCCATCACTCTCTCCACATCAGAACGGAGCAAAAGATTAAGCCGTCCTACCTTTGTCTTCTCAATGTGCTTTACCTTGACGATGTGGCAGATGTTGGCTTTGGTCAGTCCATAGAGTTGCTGCACTTGCTCTACGGTATAATAGTTTTCGTTGGATAATAGGTCGGTACGTCGGAGCTCGTCAAAGTGACTTTGGGAATAGTAGGTCTGCCCATATTCTCGCTTACTTGGAATCTTATGGCGATGTGCATAAGAACGGACCGCCGTAAGGTTGATACCGTAGCGGTCTGCCACTTCCTGTGGCGACAGCCAATCGACGATGGCATCAAGATCTATAGTGGTACCAAATACTGCATCAATGTGTTTTTTGCTGTAGTAGTTTCGTCCAGCAATACGGCACATAGGAATCTGGTGACGCTTGGCAGAAGCATAGAGCCATGACTGCTTGACCTTATAAATCTGCTTTACTTCTTCGCCAGAGTAGTATTCGAGGACTTCATCAGTTGCACGTTCCTCCTTTGCCTTGTCCTTTGCAGAATTCTTTATTTTCTTGGAAACAGACTTCTTGGGCTTAGTACATGGCAGGACACGATTATAAGGATTGGCCTCAAACATATTCTCAATATCACTCTTACGGACAAGGGCCATTCGGCTGCTCAGCCGTGAAGCTGGCAACTTCCCTTGCTCTACAAGTTTATAGACATACTGACGGGTGCAGCCAAGAAGAATGGCTGCTTTGGAAAAGGTCAGGTACTCCTGTTGCTGGAGTTCCATCACTGGTTCGACAGCCCGAAGGAAATCCCGTTGTCTCTTTTTCTTGTTCTCCTTTGCTTGCTCGGCACATTCCTCTGAGCAGTACTTCTGCATTCCGCTGTTTGTGGTGAAAACCTTGCCACAATAAGCGCATTTTCTGGTCTTTGGCATACTTGCGATATTTATGGGTTCAACATTCCTTTTGCTGTACCTCTCCGCAAGTAATCACAAGTAAACTATTGACAACCTATATCAACCTTTTCCACAATATTGCTTTTCTCAAAAGTGGGTCAAAAAAACGTCAACTCTTGTAACCTGTCGTCAACTCTTATCAACTCTGTCCACGATGTGGCAAAAATAAAGCCTCGTAAATTCCCTGCGGTAGAAATACGTTGCAAATTTATAGGGAATTTCAGAAGCACCCAAAAACAGCCTCTGAAGTGTTAAAATCTAAAAGTAGTTGATATACAGAGGTTTATCTCTCTATGTTTTTCATTATTTATGGTTGTTTAGAGGTCTCTAAATACATATATAAATGATTTCGATCTATTGTATAAAGAACCATGCCATTTTACAAATGGATTTCCTGCCATCTTGATAACACTGTGTGGTATATTGATGCAGGTCATAGATTTGCACCCGTAAAACGCCGATTTTCCAATGCTCGTCACGCTGTCTGGTATGTTGATGCTGGTCAGAGAAGGGCACCCGTAAAACGCCGAGTCTCCAATGCTTGTCACACTGTCTGGTATGTTGATGCTGGTCAGAGACAAGCACGTGTCAAACGCTGATTCTTCTATGCTCGTCACGCTGCCTGGTATGTTGATGCTGTTCAGTGATGTGCACATGAAAAACGCCGATTTTCCAATGCTTGTCACGCTGTCAGGTATGTTGATGCTGGTCAGTGAAGAGCACTCGTAAAACGCCGATTCTCCAATGCTTGTCACACTGTCTGGTATGTTGATGCTGACCAGAGATTTGCACTCGGCAAACGCACATTCTCCAATGCTTGTCACACTGTCCGGTATGTAGATGTTGGCCAGTGATTCGCACAAGAAAAACGCCGATTCTCCAATGCTTGTCACACTGTCCGGTATGTTGATGCTGGTCAGTGATGTGCACCAGGAAAACGCCGATTTTCCAATGCTTGTCACACTGTCTGGTATGTTGATGCTGGTCAGCGATTCGCACATGCGAAAAGTAAAGTCTCCAATGCTCGTCACACTGTCAGGTATGTTGATGCTGGTAAGAGAGGAGCACAAGTAAAACGCCGATTTTCCAATGCTCGTCACACTGTCAGGTATGTTGATGCTGGTCAGAGATTCAGCGCTCAAACGCAAAGTCTCCAATGCTCGTCACACTATCTGGTATGTTGATGCTGGTCAGTGAATGGCATTCGTAAAACGCCTTGTCTCCAATACTTGTTACACTGTCAGGTATGTTGATGCTGGTCAGTGAATGGCATTCGTAGTATTTAGAAATAACTGATTACCAATTATTTGCAGTTAATACGGTAGAAAAGTGGATTGGGTTCTATTTGTAGGTTTATGGAAAGTGAAGATTTAACGATTTTAACTTACTTTTACGTGCAAATGTGAGATAACCATTCTCATATATGGATATACAGACAACTTTCTTTTATTGTCTGTATATATAAGCGGTATAAAATCAAGTTGGTTTTGAATATGGTGTACTTTGAAAGTACCTCTCTGTTTGTATGGATTAGGAGTGATGACTTTACTTTCCTCGAGCAACGTCATAGTCAAACATTGCTTGATCTGACTCTTGATAACGTTGATCTTCTATCGTTTTCTTTACAATTTCTTTCACACCTTCAATATCTGGCACTTCGCCTATCTCCTCCCATCCTATTCCTGTGTATGTACCTTTTACCTGTGGCATTTCGACAGAAAGCCGTAGGCCATATTTCATCAAATTAACACCGAGAGGAGATAATACATATTTATCACCATCTTGATGGTACATTGCAGGTCTTAAAACTCCAGTGGAATATAACAATTCAGAATCACCATTATCATCGTAATAATCTGTTTGATACAAAGGGAGTTGTTTAAGGTCAACATATGGTATCCTTTGCAGAACAGATTCCAGTCGAAAAAAATCTTCTATTGTGATTTTTCCTTCACCCTTAGCCCTAACAAGATTTGCAAGTATTTTTTGTTTGTGGATATTGTCAAGCCTGTCAATTATTGATAGCATTACGTTGCCACTTGTATCTTGGGCAGATTCTTCAAGTTCTTTAAGGAACTGCATTCTCTCGTTGTCTCCAAAATCTCCTAATTCATAAATGAATGTAATGAATTTGCGAAGAAAGTCAGAAACCTGATAGTTGGCAACAGCATCGGTTATGACCTTTATTTCACCAGCTATAGCACCTCCTACACATGGTATGAGATTTACTGTTGCACATAATTGATCAATCCAATTAACATGCTTATACCAAGGTTTCTCAACGGCCAAATTAGGAATAAGCAATGTTTGCTGAACAATATCTGACAATACTATATTATCTTGAGCCATAACAGTTCACTTTGTGTCGAACAAATATACAGTGTCTTCTAAAATACTCTATACCACAACTACCCACACACCACCATTATCATTACCTTCACGCCTTAAAATTCCACTCTTTTGTAAAGCAGAAAGGTCGCGTTCTATTGTGCGCTGGCTCACCGACAAAGTTTCCGACATTTGTTTGCCAGTGATTGTCGGAGACTCTCTAATGAGATTAAGGATTTCCTGCTGACGCTCAGTGAGTTTCATCTCCAATACGTCTCCGACATGATCTCCGACATTCGGGGTGTCGGAAGAGGCAAAGATGATGGTTTGGAATTGGGCCGGAGTGGATTTGAACACAGGTTTCAATTCGTCCTTATACCCATCTAATGCTTTGGTTTCATTGCAGATGCGTGTGAGTCCGCTACCACGCTTCTCCATGTAGTCAAGTTGAGCCATCACATTTGCGAGGATAGGATTGCGCCTTTCGGAAGAAACGTATGCGATGTCTAAGTCTTGGATTAGCATACCATTATACATTCCTCCAGGGGATGTAACAGTGAGACGGTCATC
>ERZ773186.2480-NODE-2480-length-13654-cov-25.792632_pt1 | contig 13654 bp, 8 predicted proteins | sample MGYA00581000_ERZ773186 | MGnify/ENA primary metagenome ERZ773186 (study PRJEB29015, sample SAMEA2737752) | human gut metagenome | biome: human gut; feature: human-associated habitat; material: faeces | place: China | collected 2012 ... | reverse complement strand
AGACACAATCTTAGGTGACTGCTCTACAGTCATCGGCGCACGAGATCCGGTAACGCTCACCGCATCCAGCTCGTAAGCCTTTCCGCCCTTGTAGAGGGTAGAATCAACCTTGGCTCCCTCTGTGCTTACGCCTGCTGCCTTAGCATGGCTCAGGGTAGCAACGCTGAGTGCACCAACAAGTACCTCTCTTCCCAAAACTGCGAAGAGTGAGTAGTTCTTGTTAGAGAATCGGTTGAACTTCAAGCTGTTGCGCTTGTTGAAAATTGTTTTGTACATTAAATAAAATGTTTATAAATGATTAATAATTCGAAGCCGCAAGCCTGCACGGTTTTCGGCATTCGGGGTGCAAAGATACGGTCTTTCCTCGAAATGACAAAGTAAAATGTGATTTATTTTATCCTGCATGTAAAGATTTAATTTAAATCAAGAGCAGTTGGCTTGCTATACTTGGCGGAAAAGGGGGCAAAAAAGGCGTTTTCCGCCAATTATAAGCGTATACTTGGCGGAATGTGGGTTAAAAAATGTATTTTCCGCCAATTATACCGATTGTTTTTATTATCTTTGCCCCTAGTTTAAAATGTAGAATCATCAATTAGGGAGGATTATAATATGTTGATAGGCAGAAAGAAACAGCAGGCAGAGTTGCTGGAAGCTTATAATTCCGATGACTCAAGATTCGTTGCGTTGTATGGAAGAAGACGTGTGGGAAAGACTTATCTCATCAAACAGACGTTCAAGGATAAGGTTACTTTTTCTCATTCCGGTCTTGCTAATGGGTCTTTGCAAGAGCAACTGTATGGTTGGCGTTCTTCTTTAGAGAACGCAGGATATGTTGCGCCTTCTACCCCCAAGCATTGGCTGGAGGCTTTCGATATGTTGAAGGAGCTTATTCGCCAATCATCAGCGAAGAAGAAAGTTGTTTTCATCGACGAAATGCCTTGGATGGATACGCCTAGGTCTAAGTTTGTCACGGCTTTGGAGTTCTTCTGGAATGGATGGGCTGCCATGCGAGACGACATCCTGCTCATTATTTGCGGTTCTGCCACATCCTGGATTATCAATAAGATCTTCAGGAATCATGGCGGACTTCATAATCGCGTGAATTATCAGATATTCCTGGAGCCTTTCACCCTTCACGAGTGTGAGGAATATAGCGAGGCTATGGGCTTGGCTTATTCTCGATATGATTTGCTGGAAGCGTATATGGTGATGGGTGGTGTTCCCTATTATTGGTCTTTGATGCAGAAGGGCAGGAGCTTGGCGCAGAATATAGATTCTCTTTTCTTTGCACCTCAGGGGCTTTTGCATTATGAGTTCAGGGAGTTGTATGATTCTCTCTTCCGTAATTCTGATAAATATATAGATGTGGTAAGTATCTTGGGGAAGAAGTTAGGCGGAATGCGTAGAGAGGAGATTGTGTCTGGTTTGGGAATTGCGGATAATGGCAATCTTTCCCGAATCTTGGAAGATTTGGAGCATTGTGGCTTTATCGTCCGTACCAATGCCTATGGTGCCAGGAAATATAATGCCATCTATCGCCTGATGGATAATTTCTCTTTGTTCTTCCTGAAGTTCATGCAGGAGAACAAAACTGATGATCCTTCGTTCTGGTCTCACAATTATACTTCGTCTCTCCGGTATTCGTGGTGCGGCTTGGCTTTCGAAAGGGTATGTTTCCAGCACATTCCTCAAATCAAGCAGGCGCTTGGCATCTCGGGCGTTGTTACCAATACGTATTCCTGGCAGGTGAAAGATGATCCGGTTTATGGTGCAGGAGCACAGATTGATATGCTGATAGAGCGAGCCGATAATACGGTCAATATCTGCGAGATGAAGTTCTCGCAGAATGAGTTTGTGATAGATAAGGATTACGATGCTGTTCTTCGTCACAAGCTCTCCCGCTTTGGTGCTTCCGTTTCTCATCGCAAGGCGATTCATCTTACGATGGTTACCACCTATGGGGTAGTGCATAATGCCTATTGGAATAGGGTGCAGAGCGAGGTTGTGGCAGATGACCTGTTTAGTGAATAATTGTAAAAATGGGCGATTTTTTACCCATATCTCATAAAAAAACATAGATATGGGTAAAAAATCGCCCATTTTCGTTATTGTGTTAATAACTCTAGATAGGCAAACCTGAAACAAAATGGCTTTATTTCAGTTTCCAATTTTTCCAATTATTCCCAAGCTTTGGTGCTGTGAGAATTGCTGGTGATTGTAGTTTGCCATTCGTTACTACAGATTGGCGTTTTACTTGTGTTTGTATGTAGTCGCCAAGTTCGCCTAAAGTAACATTTCCTTTTGTTTCTTGAAGCTTCTTCAAGAGATAGTAAGTGAAGAGACCATGATTTCGCTCTTTGTATGGGTAGGCGGTTTCATCTCCTTGTGCGGCTGTGAATACTACCATATTGCCTGTTGGACTGCTAGATTTTACCTTTATGGCAATACCGCGAGCCGAAGCTAACATGTTTCCATCACGGTTTGCACCGCTGAAGCATGCATCGAGAAATACTGTCACCGATTTTGAAGGCTGACTTCCCAACGATTTATATAAGTCTTCTAAGGCATATCCTGTTGTTATATCAGAACCATAGCCGTCAACTGGAAGCAGGTAAGCACTTTTATTCTTTTCGTCTGGAATACCATGACCTGCATAGTAGAATATAATACGTGAATCTCCATTGTATGCATTGATTACATCTTGAAGCCATTTTATCTCATGTTTTATATTATTCAGAGTCGCATTAGATATAAAATGTATGTTCTTTTCAGGAATACCTAATGTCTTATTGCAGTATTCTGAAAAGATTTTTCCATCCCGATTTGCATACAGTACGGCTTTCTCACTTTGATATTTTTCATTTGCGATAATAACGGCAAATACATTTTTGCTATTAGTTGTAGTGCAAGGTATGTTGTCATCTGTATCGATATGTTGCTGATTTTTTAAAAAGCTAGCTAGATAAGAATTTGATGTGCTGTTGTAATATGTGGAGTCATTGTTGACAATTTGGTCGTATATTTCTTTAGCTTTGTCAATATAACCTAACTTACAATAAAATTCTCCTTTTGTATCTAAGAATCTATTGTCATTGTTACTTAGTTCTATAGCTTTATCTATTAAACTTATAGCTTCATCTTCGTTTTTTTTCGTGCCAAATCCATAGAATTTGCAATATGCAATTCCATTGTAACCATCTGGATAGTTTTTTTCTGTAGCTTTGGAGAATAGACGAAGTGCTTCTGGATAGTTTTTTGACACTCCTTGTCCTAAATAATATGACCATCCTAAGTCACATAATGCTTGTGGTACACCTTTATTTGCGGCTTTTGTAAGCCATTCGTTTGCTTTTTTATAGTCCTGCTTTGTGCCAACGCCTTGTTTGTAATATAAAGAACCAAGCATTAGCTCTGCTGTTGTGAAACCTGACTCTGCAGCCTTTTTGGTCCAATAGAAAGCTTTAACTTCATCTTTTTTGACGAACTCTCCATCTAGGTACATAAGCCCAAGATAAAATGCGCCATTCGAAGAACCTTTATCTGCAGCTTTTTGTAAAAAGTCATATGCTTTTGATAAATCTTTACTAACACCAATTCCATCATGATATAAAATACTAACGTTCCACATCGCATCAATATTACCATTTTTTGCAGCTTTGTTCATCCATACGAATGCTTCGCTGGGATCTTTTTCTACTTCTTCCCCATTGCGATAACAATACCCAAGAAAGAGTTGCGCATTTGCTACACAAAATTTGAAATCATCGTGTTCCATCAATTCTGTATCATTCTCATGATTAGCGCATTTCTTCCACCAAATAATAGCATTAGCAAGATTTTTGGTGACGCCTTGTCCGTTAGCATATAAGTATCCTACTAAATATTGAGCTTGTGCTAAATCTTGTTTTGCAGCTTTTAATCCCCAGAAATAAGCTAGCTTTTGATCTTCTTTGATACCATATCCATTGTGATAGAATGCAGCTAGTTGGTATTGAGAAACTGCATCCCCAAACTCTGCTTTTCTCATTATTTCGTCAATATTAATATCGGTATTATGTTGAGCTTTCATTTGTTGTGCAAATGAAAGGAGCACTATGATGATTGTACAAATGTATTTTATCTTATTCTTCATAATTTTGTATTATTTGATAATTAAAATATATTATTCTTGGTGCAAATTTGTGAACAGAAAATCTTTCCTTTGAGCCATTCGTATTTGTTCTCTAAATGGCTTTGAAGTACTGCTCTGATTTCTTTTGGCATAAATGGAGAGAATATAATCTCTTTGATTAAAATTTCTGGATTAATCTCCAAGAGATAACAACTGCTGTTATCTAATAGACACAAACGAATCTCTCGTTCATCTTTGTAGAATGCTCTTTTGGTGAAAATCATATCCTTTGTGTGAAAGGAACGAATCTCATCTTCAGAGTACGCTACATTATCTAGTATAATGTCTTTGTTTAAATGGTTGTCTATACAATTAACTAAATTCTTATAGGTTGTTGTTATTCTTATGCCATACTTAGAAGTATAATTTTTCCACATAAGATAATTCTCTGAGTAACAACCTGTGTTATTACCAATGGCACGTGTCCAACATGAAATGCAGCAAGAATAGGCCGATGTCCATTTGGCATAGGAATCTTCGTCCAATTCTTTCTGTTTTTGTTTATTCTTTTCCTGTGGAATTGGAGGAAAAGAGCCTTTTAGTCCTAGTTTCCATCCGTGTTCGTTTAAATCTTCAAACTTCTGACGGTTATTGATGTATAATTTCTTGGAATCCAACAAACTCAGTAAATATTCAGCGTTCATATATCTGTATATGGGAACGTCTTGTTGTTCCCACATAGTTTTTGATACATGAATGCCATTTATGAATGAGTAGTCTTCTTGATTGAAGTCTTTTTCGAATGATATCGTCATTTTACACATGGTGCTCCTTGATAAGCCAACGACTCCAGAATTGGCAGTTTATTTTTAAGTTCTCTCATATAGCATAGAAAAACGTGGAGCCAGTCCTGATGCTCGTTCCACGATTCGTAGGCTCTCGCATTGCCCAAGTTGTCGGAACGAGCAATGCTGAAAGCCCCACGTAGATGTGTATATAATTCCTCCTCCCTACCAACGAGCATATTGCTCGAAGCCAAAGAGGGCTGTATATAATACACCCTGTAGGGCGTCCCCATTGCTTTGTTCTTGACAACTTTATTGGAATTTGCGAGATTCACGAATCGTCAAAACCAAAGCGTACAGTTACGCCTTAATATGTATATGTCACCCCGACCTCCTGCCCTTTGGGGGCTTTCAGCAAGGGTTACGGTTGCAAAGATAGTGATAATTTCGATAAGTTGTATCAGAAAATGGAGATTTTTTTCATGAATGCAAAACTTTTCCGCTTTTTATTTGTTTTTGTAGGTTTTTGCAATTACCTTTCGTCACTCTTCTACCTGATGCAATCTTGATACTCTACTAATATTTTCTGCGATTTCGATATTTTCTGATAGAAACATTCGCTTTTTCAGATTATTCTTGTATCTTTGCAGGTGATATGCGGTGTTAGACGATGAATTGGCATGGCTTTTGTTGAATACTGCTTTATTTCATTAATTTAAATATACAGAGAAAGGAAAAGATAAAATGGAGAAAATCAACGTAAAAGAACTGAATGATAATGTCTTCGAGACTATTGGCAAGGAATGGATGCTGGTTTGCGCCGGTAACAAGGATAAGTTCAATATGATGACGGCTTCCTGGGGTTGCCTGGGCTGGCTCTGGAACAAGCCGGTGGCTGTGGTATTTATCCGTCCGGAACGCTACACCCACGGCATCATCGAGGAAAATGAATTCATGACCCTCTCTTTCCTCGGCAATAGCGAGGAGGCTCGAAAGATCTATAGCTTCTGCGGTTCCAAGAGCGGACGTGATTTTGATAAGGTGAAGGAAACAGGATTGACTCCTGTGGAAACCGATAACGGCTGCATTGGCTTTGAGCAGTCACGACTCACCCTGGAATGTCGCAAACTCTATAAGGACAATATGACGGCAGAAAAATTCCTCGATAAGGACCTGCTGCAGTGGTATGGTGCCAAGGGCGGATTCCACGATGTCTATGTCGTAGAGATTACCAATGCTTATACAAAGTAATAATTAAAATATGGCTCAAGAACAGACAGCAATTCGTGAACGCCAGAAGACCAAGCTCAAGGAGCCGGGGCGTTACGTGGTGATGATGTTCAACGATGACTTCACACCGATGGATTTCGTGGTGGATATCCTCGAAACCATCTTCTTCAAGTCGCAGGCTGAGGCTGAAGCTATCATGCTCAAGGTTCATCACGAAGAAAAAGCCGTGGTGGGCACCTACAGCTACGACATTGCCAAGAGTAAAGTGGAAAAAGCGATGGAGAAAGCCCGTACGCAGAAATATCCGCTGAAGCTCACTTATATGCCAGAATGATAGGGGGCTTTTCAAACCCCCCGATTCAAGTTTTAAATCCCGAATAAAGAAAGGAAAAGAATAGAATGGACAGTATGGGATTAACCCGATATATGAGTGTCTTGATGGACGATGCCATGAAGCAGGCCCGATTCTTCGACCACGAGTTCGTGATGCCGGAGCACATGCTCCTGTCATTGCTCCGCCAGTATGCCTTCTGCCAGGCTTTGCAGGAGGAGGGCGTGGATAGTCTCAAGATGCACGAAGACTTGGTGGGATGGCTCGCTAGACAGGAACGTGTGCCTGAAAACATCAAGTATTTGCCGGAGCCTTCGTCGCTCTTCAAGACCATGTTTGGAACGGCATGCGCCTTGGCTGCTGCCGCTGATAGAAAACTTGTGAATGTGCCTCATTTCGTGCAGGCGATGTTTGGCTTGCAGAACTCAGAAGCCGCTTACCTGTTGTGCAAGAATGTGGGCGACCGTCAGGGCGAATTCCTGGCGAGCGTGGATAGCTATTATCCGCTGGAAAATGAACCAGGTGATGAAACCCTGATGATGGGTGATGGCTACGATGAGGATGACTATGATAACGATTATGATGATGACGAAGAGGAGGGCAGAAGCCGACAGCCTCAGGATTGGCATCAGTTGGTTACCTGCATCTCTGATCAGGTGGAGGAACACAATCCGCTCATCGGCAGAGAACAGGAACTGGATAGAACCATCCAGGTGCTCTGTCGTGCCGAAAAAAACAATCCGCTCCACATCGGCGAACCGGGCGTAGGTAAAACAGCCCTGGTTTATGGTCTTGCCAAACTCATCAACGAGAATCAGGTGCCTGATCGTCTCAAGGGAGCACGCATCTATGGCATGGACATGGGACAGATGCTTGCCGGCGCCCAGTATCGTGGCGATTTCGAAAAGCGTATCAAGATGGTGATGGAGGGAGCCGCCAAGGAAGGCAACACCATCATCTATATTGATGAGATTCATAATATGATAGGTGCAGGTCGTGGCTCTGATGGTGGACCTGATGCTTCCAATATGCTCAAGCAGTATCTGGAGGCTGGCGACATCCGATTCATCGGCTCTACCACCTACGAGGAGTTCAACCGCTATATGGCTCAGAGCAAGGGCATCGTGCGCCGCTTCCAGCAGATTGACATCAAGGAACCTACCGAGGAGGAGGCTATCAAGATATTGGAGGGCTTGCAGTATAAATACAATAAGTTCCACAATGTAACCTATCGCAAGGACGCCCTGGAATATGCCGTTCGTGCCAGCGCCAAATATATCAGCAACCGTTGTCTGCCAGACAAGGCCATCGACCTGATGGATGAGGCGGGTGCTTATCTGGAGGTGCATCCTGTGGAATATCGCCAGCGTTCTTATGTTACCAAGGCGATTATCCAGCAGATTCTTACCAAGGTCTGCAAGATAGATGCGGCTGCCATCAAGGATGAAAACAATGATTCTCTGGCTACACTCCGCCAGCGCATACTCGACAAGATTTATGGTCAGGACAAGGCTGTGGATAAGGTGGTTGAGGCTGTGATGATGGCGAAGGCAGGACTGGTGGACGATGACAAACCGATGGCTTCGCTGCTCTTCGTGGGTCCTACGGGCGTGGGTAAAACCGAGGTGGTCCGTGTGCTGGCTAAGGAACTCGGCATCGAGCTGGTGCGCTTCGATATGAGTGAATACACCGAGAAGCATACCGTGGCTAAGCTCATCGGTTCGCCTGCCGGATACGTGGGTTATGAAGATGGCGGTCTTCTGACCGATGCCATCCGCAAGACACCAAACTGCGTGCTCCTGCTCGATGAGATTGAGAAGGCGCATAGCGACATCTATAACATCCTGCTTCAGGTGATGGACTATGCCCGATTGACCGACAACAAGGGGCAGAAGGCAGACTTCCGCAACGTGATCCTCGTGATGACATCGAATGCCGGAGCGCAGTATGCTTCGCAGGCAAATGTAGGTTTCAGCGGCAATGTAACCCGTGGTGAGGCGATGTTGGCTCAGGTAAAGAAGACCTTCAAGCCAGAGTTTATCAACCGACTTTCCGATACCGTGGTGTTCAACGATATGGATAAGCACATGGCAGAACTGATTCTTGCCAAGAAGCTTCGTCAGCTCGATGCAAAGTTGGCAGCAAAGGGAGTTTCTATTACGCTTACCGATGCGGCAAGAGAGAAGATTCTGGAGTGGGGCTTCACCAAGGAATATGGAGCCCGCGAGATGGACCGTGTCATCGGCAACCGCCTGAAGCCTATCCTGATGAAGGCTCTGCTCTTCGGCAAGCTCAAGAAGGCAGGCAAGGGCTGCGTAGATTTCGATGGTAAGGAATTGGTGATTAATTGTTAGAAAGCGATGATATTACAGATAGATGAAAATGCGGAAGAGATTTATTTTCCCGATCCGCATTACGGCGATGATGACGGATGTTTTGCGATAGGTGGCGACTTGAGCATCGACCGCCTGCTGCTGGCTTACAGCAACGGCATCTTTCCCTGGTATAGCTTTCGCGACCAGCCGGAGATACTCTGGTTCTGTCCGATGAAGCGCTTCGTCATCTTCCCGGACGAAATCCACATCAGTCATTCCATGAGAACCTTGCTGAGAAAGAACAGGTATAGCGTGGGAATCAACGAGGATTTCGATGCTGTGATTCGTGCCTGCAGCAAGACCAATGGCCGCTATGAGGAAGAGGGTGCCTGGCTGGGCGAAAACATCATCCAGGCATTCACCGCCCTTCATGAGCAGGGCTTTGCGGCAAGCGTGGAAGTATGGGATAATGAAACTGGAGAGTTGGTGGGCGGACTTTATGGCGTCACCATCGGCAAGGTCTTCATTGGCGAGAGCATGTTCTCCAAGGTTCCATCAGGCTCTAAGATAGCCCTTATCTTCCTGGCTAATTATCTGCAGGAGCATGGAGGCAAGATGATAGATTGCCAGCTGGAAACCCCGCATCTCAAGTCGATGGGTGGCAGATATATTTCTTACGAGGAATATATGGAAATCATGAATGAAGATTAAGGATTAGGGTATGGGAAATATGAATGAAGATTAGGAATCATAGTGATAAAAAGAGTTCTTCTTGGGGAGATATATTCCTCATGAAGAACTTTTTTTGTTTTATATCTGTTTTTCTCTAAGTGTTTTGGAGCCATCATTCGTATAACAATCAAGTTTTAAACCTACAAACAATTCAAATTATGAAGAGATTTCGACTATTATTAATGTTTGTTGCTTTATTTAATGCCTTGGGAATTTGGGCGGAAGAAGCAAACTTGAAGTTGCATTTCAATTTTGAGAATGTAACGGGCAATGCTGTCCCAGAAGCTGTTTCGGGAGGAACGCTGAAGGGTACATTGCGAAACAATGCCAAAGTAGAGAAGATGGGAAAGTATCATGTGCTCAACCTCGGCTCTGCCAATGGCTATTTTGATATGGGAGCTGGCGCAGGCAAGGTGATGGCCGGATGCACCAACTTCACCATTAGTATGTATTATTATGTAAATGCCAACCAAAACATTTCAGGGTTGGGTAATTTCCTTTTTACGTTCAGTACACAGGAAACCTGTTCCTCCAGTGCTGGTTGCTATTATTTCTATACACTTAATTCTCAGCGTTTTGCTGCTTCGCAGGCAGGCTATGGAGCCGAGAGAAGCACAAATGCAAATGTGGTTTCCACCAAAGGGCGCTGGGTGAGCGTTGTGTATGTGCTGGATGGTAACAATGGTACCTTGTATGTTGACGGACAGAAGATGCTGACGGCTCCAATGCCTAAGGGCAATGAAACCTTCAGCAATACGGCACCTATTTATAATTGGATTGGTCGTTCGCCTTTTGCTGGCGATGCCTATCTGGCAAATACCAAGGTGGCTGATATCCGTATCTACGACAAGGCTTTGACGGGTGCTGAAGTTACCAAGATGGCTTTGGGCGCAGAAGATTTGGAAAATGCCTTCCGTCATGGCGACCAGGGTGACCTGACCAAACTGAAAGGCTTGCTCAATGAGGCTTCAACCCTGCTCAACGAAGATGTATCAAACTATGCTCCTGATGCTGTTGCTATGTTGACAGAAGCTTATTCTATGATAAAATTAAAGTCAGAGAAGGAAGTTCTTTCGCAAATGATGATTGATGAATATGCCAGCGATCTTTCTGCTATCATTCAAAGCGTGAAGACCACAGCCGGAATCATTTTCGTTGATAACGGAAGAATGCCAGCTTATGATAGCAACCGTGGTTTCCGTCATCCTGGCGGCTTGCATACCGATGCCGATTTTGAGCGCATTAAGGCGCAGTTGGCTGCCGGCAATGAAAAGGTGACCAAGGCATATAATATCTTGAAGAATGCTGAATATGCTCAGCCTACAGCAGCCACCTATCCGGTAGAGACCATTATCCGTGGTGCGGGCGCACAAAACTACATCAATGCCGCCCGTGGTGCAAGCATCGCTTATCAGAATGCTCTGAGATGGAAAATTGAAGGTAATGAAAAGTGTGCCAAGCATGCCGTTGACGTGCTGATGGCTTGGGCGAATACCTGTAAGGGCATCGGCGGTAACAGTAACTATGCTTTGGCTGCGGGACTCTATGGTTATGAGTTTGCCCAGGCTGCCGAACTGATGCGTGATTACAAAGGATGGAGTGCCAAGGATTTCGAGTCATTCAAAAGATGGATGCTTGATGTGTGGTATCCATCGGCTGTGGGATTCCAGCGTGGTAGAAACGCTACGTGGGAAAATGTTGCCAACAAGCCTGCCGCAGGATGGGGCGCAGATGGCGATCGTCCTGGTCACTATTGGAGCAACTGGGGACTCTGCAATGCATTGTGTCTTGTTTCTATCGGTGTACTTTGCGATGATGTGTTCATCTACAACCAAGGTCTCTCGTTCGTAAAATATGATTTGGCTGCCTTAACCGGAAGTTGTCCTAATCAGAAGCCAACTGCCACTGATGTCTGGAACAATGGTTTGACAGAATATATAGATAATCTGATTCCTAATGTTGCTGCCTATGCCGGCGAAACTGGTGCCTATGGCAAGGTGGGACAGATGCAGGAGAGTGGTCGCGACCAGGGACACGCTACCATGGCATTGGGTTTGGCTGTAGATATCTGCCAGACTGCATGGAACCAGGGTGATGACCTCTATTCTTATCACGATAATCGCATGGCTGCAGGTATCGAATTTACGGCTGCTTACAATAATGCAAATAAGGATGATCTTCCATGGGTTAACTATCATTATGCCGATTGCCGTACTGCTTGGCATGGCACATGGAACCAGAATGAGCCTAATAGTGGTGGACGCGGACAGACTCGTCCTTACTGGGCTCGTATCATCGGACACTATGAAGGCGTGAAGGGTGTGAAGATGCCATTCGCAGAAATGGCATTGGATGCCATGGGCATAGATGGTGGTCCATCGGGTGGTACCAGTGGCGCATACGACCACATGGGTTATTCTGTACTCACTTGCACATACGATAAGATAGCAGGTGAGAAGGAACGTCCTACCTTATTGTCTCCTCGAATGGAGTACGATGGTCAGGTGATTGAACACAATGAGTTAGGCGGTATTTCCAGTACCTATCGTATTGATACCAACATGGGTGTTCCTGCAGGTAAGCAGGTGAAACTCATGCCGCAGTTGCCGGAAGGTGCAACCGATACGGGTAATTGGGTATGGAACACAGGCGAGACAACAAAGGATATCATCGTTTCTACCGATAAGAGTTTCCTCTATCGTGTTACTTATACCAACGAGAATAAGGTGAAGAGCGAGCAGGTGTTTGCCATAGCTGCCCAGGGCGATTGCAATAATAATACGATTACAAGTTCGGTATATTGTGATGGTGTTTGGATAGGCGAAACCGAGGCTACTGTGTACTACGGAAGCAGTGTCGATTTGAATGTTGATGGCCGTGGAGGCTGGGGTGAAGGTGTTTGGAGTACAGGTGATAAGGGGACTTCGCTACATATCAACTCTGTAACTTCCGACCGTGAAATCAAGGGGCAGTTTATCACTCAGGGTGGAAAGAAGCAAACTGTAACTTTCCGCATCCATGTCAAGGGATTGCAACCTTGTGCATTGCTGAACAACCGCCTGGTTACAGATTCTCTTTCCTTGACGGCAGATAGCAATGATGCGCTCGTGCTCTATGCCAAGGTTCCTTCAACCATTGTGAATGCGAAGTATGAGTGGAGCAATGGTTGCACCAGCAAGTATCTGGATTTAGGAGAAGGTTTGGAAAGTGGTGATTACACCCTTCGTGTTACAGGCGAGGGCTTCGATGAGAGCATGACTTTCCATGTGATGGTAATTGACGAGAAGTTTGTTAATCTCAGTGCCGGAAACTATGCTATCCATGATTGGGAAAACGATACCTATCTTACCTACGAGGAAGGAATGACCATGCCAAAGTTTGAGTCATTGAAGGGCGAAATAGATAAGTATGATAATACTCAGGTCTGGAAGGTTGAGCCAAAGGTTTCTTCTGCTTATGTAAAGTATAACTTTATCTCTTTGGTAGGTGGTTCCACTCCTTATCTGAATGCCCTCAAGATGCAGGCTAAGGCTTATCTGCCATTCTACATCCGCGGACTCATTGGTTCCAACCATGTGGCCATCCGTACCTTGAATAAGGAAGAGTATTGGAAGGTAAACGAGCAGGGCGAGTTGAATACCAGGGGGCAGGAAGGCTTGTCTGAGTTCCCATTCGAATTCATTCCTGTAAAGGACGACCAGATTACCAATGGCATTCAGGATGTAATGGATGATATGAATGATATGAATACTGAGAATGTGGAGTATTTCTCTGTGGCTGGTGTCAAGACTGATGCCAAGGCTCCTGGAGTTTATCTCAAGAAATATACAACCCGTTCGGGTAAAGTGGTTACTCAAAAAATTAGCAAGTAGTTGTATAGATTAGCGAGAATTTATATAGAATAGTGAGTAGTTGTTTTGAATAGTTAGTAGCAAAGGCGGTGGGTTTTCATTTCCCCATCGCCTTTTTTTGTGTTTCTATTGCCTTTCTTGTGTTTTTTAGAATATCGGTGTGCCGATGCAGCCGTTAGGTGCCTGAATATGCAGCATTGCGCAAATGGTGGCGGCAATATCCGTCATATAGTGAGGCTGGGCGCTCTCGCCGTGCTGGATGCCCCAACCCATAAACAGGCAAGGAATATGGATATCGT
>ERZ773186.2479-NODE-2479-length-13657-cov-109.175489_pt1 | contig 13657 bp, 11 predicted proteins | sample MGYA00581000_ERZ773186 | MGnify/ENA primary metagenome ERZ773186 (study PRJEB29015, sample SAMEA2737752) | human gut metagenome | biome: human gut; feature: human-associated habitat; material: faeces | place: China | collected 2012 ... | reverse complement strand
TAATCATTTTCCATCAGTTTTCCACCTTTCTGTGTCTACTTTTTGAGGGGCAGCATCTTCATTCTACGCTGAAATTCTATGGGATATTATATCGGAGTCAGGATAACGCATGATAAGTAAGTTTCATTTGCAAAAAGCCCGATAGTGGTGCCAAAAGTGCCTAAAAAAGCAACTTTTGGCACCACTATCGGCACTTTTTAGGTATTTTCCATCGTTTTTCCATTATTTTACATTATCTTTGCGCCAGATTAAAGAAAAGAAGATATGCAGCAAAATATCATTGGAAGAAAACGGGAAATTGAGCTGATAGAGAATTGCATCAGTTCCAACAAGCCAGAATTCATCGCCATCTATGGCAGAAGACGAATCGGCAAAACATATCTCGTCAAACAATTATTGGGCGAGAAGTTTAGTTTCTATATGACGGGGGTGTACCAATGCACCAAGAACGAGATGCTCGCCTATTTCAGCGAGCAGTTGGCATTGTATTCCGGAAAGAAACAACCAAGACCCAAAACCTGGTTCGAGGCATTCTCTCAACTGCGTGCTTATCTCTCCACCCTATTGGAAGAAAAAGAGCAAATCATCATCTTCATAGACGAACTGCCATGGCTGGATACACCGAAGTCTAATTTCATCCGTGCCTTAGATCTGTTTTGGAACGGATGGGCTTCAGACCAGGCTAACATCAAGTTCATCGTCTGCGGTTCTGCTACCACCTGGATGACCAATAAGCTTTTGGGCGACAAAGGCGGCTTGCACAATCGTGTAACCAGAAAGATTTACCTCGCCCCCTTTGACCTTAACGAGACAGAGCTTTTCTTACAATCAAAAGGTATCGTATGGACACGCCATCAGATAGCAGAATGCTACATGATCATGGGAGGCACGCCATTTTACCTCAATATGATAGACAAGCAATATAGCTTGCCTCAAAATATTGATATGCTTTTTTTTGCAGAAGGCGCAGAATTATCCAATGAATACGAGTTCCTGTTCCGCTCCCTCTTCAAGGATTCCATACTTTACCGCAGAATTGTGGAACTTCTTGCCAAGAAAAAGGTGGGTATGACAAGAGAAGATGTGATGAAAGCATTGCATCTCACATCGGGCGGAAAACTGTCAGAGGCATTTAATGATCTCATCAGTTGCGACTTCATCAGGAAATATAGCTCTTTCGGGAACAAGTCGAACGGTGCCATGTATCAGTTGACCGACCTCTACACCTTATTTTATTTACATTATATCAGAGGTAAAGAGGAGACCGACGAACATCTTTGGAGTAACATGATAGACTCACCATCCCATCGTGCCTGGAGCGGCTATGCCTTCGAACAGCTTTGCCTGCACCATATCTCGCAAATCAAGAAGAAGCTAGGTATCCTGGGAGTACAGACGTATGTATATTCCTGGCAACAGAAAGCCAACAAGGAAAAAGGAATTGAAGGGGCACAGATTGACCTTATATTAGACCGTAGAGATCAGATTATCAATCTCTGCGAAATGAAGTATTCTCTCAAGGCATACGACATCACCCCTGCTTATCTGCAAAAACTGCTGGACAGAAGAGAAATCTTCCGCCAAGCATCAAATACCAGCAAGGCACTGCATCTAACTTTCGTGACAGCTTCAGGAATAAAAAAGAATGCTCAGGAAGGCATGATTCAGAGCGAAGTGGGATTGGACGATTTATTCGGAGAGAAAGTTTGAAACAGGTGAATTGTCAGATGGAGGGTGTGGCATAAAATTTGTCCTTTACAGTTTTTAGGCAAGATACTTTTGACACGCCCTCTGCCCTTTCTCGTAAGCGGCTTACACTTATGAGACTTTTTTTCAGAGAAGTATCATTGTTGTATTTTTTTGCATTATAGTATATCATGAATGTTTATGAGACAGAAATGAATTTTAGATACTTTGTCCCCAAAAAGCTTATACATGTGCTTATGTAGGTACTTTGTCTCTTCGAATCTCGTCGAACCTTATTCACTAACTGAGTTTTCATTATCGGCTTTCTTCTTGTTGCAAAGTTTTTGGAAAAAATAAGGTCTAAAATTTTGTGTATTCAAATATTATTGTTAAATTTGCAGCAGCTCTTTAGAATTCTCTTCTCTCTTTAGGACATAAATCCTTAGAATAGAGAGTGAGACAGCCAGCGACGAGCTGATTGCTATTCGTTCGAAAACGGATGATACTGCATGAAGCGGACATTGGGTGGGAATAGGAAGAGCTAAGACATATTAATTGGCGTTTATCTGACGCTGTGTTTGAGACGTGTCGAAATTCTCGCAAGCTTTTCCACATTATCAAAGTCTTGAACGTAGCAACGGTAGATGCCCAGGGTGTGATTATATCTATCCGTGGAGTATCTTTTCCATGGTACGGATTATCATATCGGCGTGGGCTCTAACGTTGTCTGTTCAACTTTGATAGGCAATGCGAGAGCCTCGACGCGTGGAATGGACAACAGGACAGTTCACGCTTTTTTATGTCCTTATGTGAAACTAAGTTCAGTCGTGGGCTAAGTTTCTATAAATCATCTATCATGAAATTTGATGGAACTATATCAAAAGGCGGCGATGCCCCTCCGTGCATTGGGCTTATCCCCAGTGTCCTCCCCGAAGTTCAAGACAACAATGTTGCCAAGAATTCACAAACAGGGGTGTCCACAAAAAACGCTCTATCGGAAACATCTTCTAAGAGTAGTAAAGGAGGCAACAAAGACATTCCTCATTGGTATGCACTTCGTTCTACGTATGGCAGGGAAAAGAAAGCATACGATTATCTGGTAGCCAAGAATGTGAAAGCCTTTTATCCTACCATTATGACCACAAAGCTAATCCAAGGAAAACGCAAGCAAGTTGTAGAATCCCGAATCCCCAACATTTTCTTCGCTTTTGGAACAGAAGACAAAATCAAGTCTTTTGTCTATGACAATGTCAATCTCCCTTTCCTCCGTTTTTATTATCGTTATTTCTCCGTGAATGGCAAGAAAGAAAAGACTCCCATGGTTATTCCAGAGAGACAGATGGAGAGTTTGAAAATTATCTGCGAGGCTGAGGCAGAAGACATCTTGATAGCTTCGGAAGATGAGGTGAGGGTGAAGTTTGAGGAGGGACAGATGGTCAAAATTACCGATGGTAAGTTCAAGGGAGTCGTGGGAAGAGTGGCGAAGTATAAAGGGCAACTGAGGGTTGGCGTTGTGGTTGAAGGGATGATGACTGTAGCTACGGCTTATGTGCCGAGAGGGTTCTTGGAAGAATATGTTTTGTGAGGTCGTTTCATGATTATAAGAAGTTGCACCCGACACAAATTAGGGATTATAAAATGAAATATATATTTACCATAGTTTTAGTTTATGTGCTAGGTCATTGGGGCTGGCCTTTTGCCGCTTATATGTTAAGTTGCGATATAGGTATACTTGTTTATATTATAGCAGCTACATCAGTATTAATAAGTATCATTTTTTTTCTGGTATCTTTTATAAAAGGCTCAAGTCGCAATCTTGCTTGGTGGGCTTTAACGGTATTTCTTGGTTCTGTATGTAGCCTTCATTATATTCTCAATGAGTTTGGAGAGAATGCTCATTACACTGACGAATATATGCCTTACTATGACTATTCTATTTGTAAAGAAACCAATACGGATAATTATCATGGAATTGTTGACAAATGGGGAAGGAAAGTAATACCCCCTTCTTTTTTTACCGTAGTACAAATATTTTCCAAGACAGAAAAGAAAAGCATTTTTATTGGTGTACAACTATTTGGCTCAAGAATTACCAAAGAAGGCGAGTTTTACAAATCTGGGGAGTTTTATTTCTTTGACAATATAAAAGTCTATGGAATGGATAATTTTGTGCTAAAGAAAATAGTCAAGGTAGAAAAAAGTGATTACGAAACAGTAAAAGAACATATAGAGACCGTATATGGAAGTATACTATATGTATATGGAAGAGATTTCTTCTTTGAAGATGCTTGTTTTGAACCATCAAACACCAAATTAATAAAAGATGCCGCAAACGAGCTGATAGAAGATTTGACAAAGGAAGAAACATCGAACAGCCAATCCGACAAAGAAGATAATGAGAATAACACGCATTCTTCACAAGATGGAGAATCACTATCTTCTCCTCCATCTTACACTCCTGAATATGGTCAACGAGATGTATGGGTTGATTGTATGAACTGCATGGGAAGTGGTAAATGTCCAAGCTGTCATGGCAATGGATGGTGTGTTTCGACTTGGTCTGATGGTAGTTATAATGATACATACAAGTGTCCAGTATGCCATGGAGGTGGTAGATGCCAAATGTGTTATGGCACCAAGGGGCATTACGAGAAACAAATTTATCAGATTAAATAATTAGAAGTTGCGCACGGCACGAATTAAGTGTGATTGATTATGAGAAGTTTATTTTTTGTTTTTGGAATTATGCTAAGTTTGTATAGTTATGGACAGACAGAACGTGGGAAACAAGCTTTAAAGGAGGCGAAATTAGGTAATCCAAAGAGTCAGATGTCGGTTGGGTTATACTATAATCTTGGATGGGAAGGTTTCCCTAAGAACAAAGATAAGTCATTGTTTTGGTTCAAAAAAGCAGCAAAGCAAAATGATCCTGAAGCTCAGATGTGTGTGAGTGAGTTCTTTGAGTATGGGGATTATTTTGCAAAAGACATAGAACATTGCATATATTGGTGCAAGCGAGCAGCTGATAATGGTGCAAACGATGCTGTTGCAAAAATTAATAGATTAGGTGGTACTTATGAAGGGCAAAGAGTAAAATTTAGAATTCCAGAAAAAGAATACAAATCTCTTTCCTATACTATTTATGATAAATCAACCCAAAAGACGATTAGTGGAACTGACTATGGTGGAACATTTAAGCTTCATCATAGTAAAATAGTTTTAAATTTACCAAAAATAGGGAAAAATTTTGTTTTTTATCCATCAGGAGAGAGTGAAAAAATAGAAACCAAAGGGAATAAGGGAGTCGTTTATGCTACTAACTTGAATGAGGAAGATTGTAATTTTTGTCTGTACAATCCAGATATTCCGCAATTAACGACTTTGAGTTTTTGGATTCCTAATTCTGAAAAACAGTATATAATTATGTTTGATAGTTCTCGATAAATGAGATGGTGTCTTATTTCGGACTTGTGATGGAACAATAAAAGACATCTAAAAACGAAGAAGGATAAGACCAATATAAAACGTGAATGTAATAGAAGTTGTGCCCGACACGAATAAGGGCAGAAAAGTATGAAGAAAATTTTTGTCATGATATTTTATATGTCTATAATGCTCAGTACGTTTTCACAAGGCTTACCTGGAAATATTGTGGGGCAAACCCTACCTTATACCTGGGAAATGCCTTTCATGAACGGAAAAATTGTTAACACATTGGTCGAAGATGGCACCATATACTCACAATCTATAACCCCATGTGTATTATGCTCTGCGACGGGTATGTGTCAAGTTTGCCATGGTACTGGTGGTCAGTTTTGGCCAGGTATGGGGATGCAACCATGCATGCGTTGCTCTGGTAGCGGACGATGCGCAACATGTTTTGGACGTGGTCTTTCTATAATGAACTATACGACATCAAGATTTGGAGGTACTATCGGATATGATGAACATGGAAATTGTTATGTCAGCAGCACTGGCAGCGGTGGAAGCCAAGGCTCAGGAAGAAAACCTACTATTTACAATTGTTGTTCTGGCGTTCCAACATATGGATATCAAAGAAAGCATACCTGTAGGAATTGCGGGGAATATCATTTTGTGGGAAGTCACAAGTGCGTAAGAGATTAAATGCTACCATATAAGGGTAAATATACTCTGTGTGGTGAAGACTTCCCGAACATCGAGACCTTCAATATTTTGACTGTTTTTAGTTGAAATCTCTACAGAAAATGCTGAAAATGTTGGTTTTCGTAGCAAATTTCATAGCAAAGAAGTTCTTTGGGAACTCTTCACTACACGGAGTAAATATATTTGGAAGCACTAGTGTCCGGATAAAATCTCAGAAGAGGTAACCCTCTATATATTGAGACTCCGGACTATTAATACTTAATTCTTTAGTTACTTTGAATATGGAACGGATATCATCTTGCTTAAACAGAAGCGGACCAATAGACTTTGATATTGTATGAAGTGTCTGTGGAATATTGAAGTGTTTCTTCGCTATGATAAGTAGCAGATAATCACAAACAGCAATCCACAACTGAAGATAAACGGCATTCTCCGTAGTGCCATAGAACTTCTTGATATGTAGATGTTGTTTAATCCAGCGAAAGAATAATTCGACACTCCATCTTTCTCTGTAAAGTTCTGCAACTATCAGAGAATCAACGGTTAAGTTGTTTGTAAGAAACCTATATACGTTGTTTGTTGCATAATCCTCGTATACTACCATACGGAGTGGTTCAGGATATTGTACAGAAGGTTTTAAACCTGTGAGACGTATAAGCTGGTCACTTATCAACCCAGTTGATTTGTCAACTTCATATTCCTCTATGATATTGTACAACATGTTGTCTTTTGCTCTGGTAACAAAGTATGCATGCTTAAGATGAAAGCACTCGTAAAGTTGCTTGAAAAAGATATAGCCTTTATCCATAAGGTAAAAGGCTTGTTCTTCAACAGGTATCATAGGCATTACCTTCGAATCATGTACAAGGCCATTGGTCATGACAATATAAGAAGGTATACTACCTCTGAGGTCGATAAGAGTGTGCATCTTCACGCATCCTTCGCCATGATGAAACTCTGCCCAAGGAGATAACTCAAGACATATTCTTATTGAAGTACTGTCAAGAGCATAGACCATCTCATTCAAGCCAAGGCGAAAGTAGTCATCACGATATAACTCCTTCGCCCACTTGATGAGAACCTTGGCAAAGTCTCTGTAAATCATCCAATTCCTTTTCTCATTGGCTTCTGCCAATGTAGATTTAGGAACTGTACGAAGACCTGCATGGTAAAGACCTTTTCCGCAGAATTCAAGAGTCATCTCAATATCTCTGAGACTTGAACGGTCTGTGAATTGAGCAAAACTCATAATCTTGAACTGATCTAGATAAGTAAGTGTTTTGGCGTGCCAATCACCCTTGTAACGGTCAACACATTTTTGGAACTCATAACGAGAAACCAAAGACATAATCTGAGAAAATATGGTCTTTTTTGTACGCATCACAGTAAATCAGAGCCATTTGAGACCCATCTGCAAAAGTACAAAATTTAATCCAAAAATTCAAAGAACGATATATTTAATTAATTTTCAATAACTTAGGCTACATGTTCCGGATTTTATCCGGACAGTAGTGATTTGGAAGCTGTAAAAACAAAGAATAAATTAGAGTATGAAATATCTTATTGTATTTTTAATTATATTGCTGCAGCCAAATGAAATATTTGGATTTACCGCACTTACTTTTGTAAAAGAAAGTGATTTTGAAAAGAACAAAGGGTGGCTATGTCCTAATCGTGAGAAAACAATTGCTTCGTTCTCAGATAAAGCTTTTTCAAAAGAGTATCGTAAATTATTTGAAGAACTATTGAAAAATGAAAATAATTTGGCAAAAAAACAGGCTACAGAAAAAAAGATGCTTTCTTTTTTTTATAAAAATGAAGCTAATACTACCTCTGATGGATATATCGCTAATACAGCAGAAGCATCAGCCTATCAATTGGGGCATTATTTTGCTTTTGGCATTTTTGATCCTTATTATAATGATAAAAGACCTTCGTGTATAAGTAGGACTAAATCGACTCCAATTGACAAACAAAAGGCTTTATATTACCTAAATAAGGTTAAAATCGCACAAGGATATTTGAGGCTACTGCCAGACACATGGCTTACTGATTATGAAAAAGGATTAGGCATGGCATGTCTTGACACACAGATTCCCCAAAAGGACATTGTTTCATATCTATCAGGGGTGAGAAAACTTGATTTTTTCAAAGCTGGTTCATACTCAAAGGAACGTTTTTCCCCTAAATTATCTTATAAAGAGGATTATTCTTTAAATAGCTTAGTCACTTTGTTGGGTATTTTGTCAAAGTTGCCTTCAAATCATCCGAGTTATCAACAGATGCTGCCTCAAATGGAAACAAATAAAATTATAAGCTTGGCATTATCTTATCAGAAGTCCAAACTATTTTATGAGACTGTCTATTATAGCACAATAGCTGCTTTACGTGGAAATGCAAATGGAGTCGTAGTTCTGATTGATGAATTTGCAAAAATGTGGGGTGAAGAATATAAGAAAAATAATCCAACAGCTTATAGGGCTGGACTATTTCATCAGGATTTAACTACAATTGTTTTAGGACTTAACTTTATTCTTAAAGATTTAGATTGTGATTATAATGATTTGGTTATAAAGATTGCAGATTATTATACTGAGATAGCAGATGGAAAATTCGATGCTTATAGTGCAGAAATTAAAGTTCAAAAAGCTGCAAAAAGAAGAGCAATTTGGAAAAATATAGGTAATACTCTCTTGAATACGCTGAGACAAATGGGTAATCAAATGCAATATGACAAAGGTTCTAATTACAATATATCAGATGTTGGAAATTTTAACTCTTTGATTAATCCTCAATTGGCAGTGTCTCAGGTTTACAATCAATTGAATATGGAGTATAATGCCTTTTGCCAAAGTTTCAAGAAATTTGATGGAACCTCATATTCGTTTAACGAATGGCTGGCAATGAGAGGTCAGTCAACAAATCCGATTAGGAAAAATGATATAACAGCAGAAAATGGAAGTCAGAAAAATAAATCGAAAACGAGTGGCAAGAAGTGTACTACGTGTAATGGCACAGGTAGGATGTCTATGGAAACATTTCCAGAACAATATGGTATGGACAATTCTTACAAGGTTAAATGTAATGAATGTGGAGAATATTTTCCTAAATCATGGGGACATACACATGTAACATGCACAAGTTGTCATGGGAAAGGTTACTATGGTCTCTAAATAGGTAATGTCAGCCTAATAATGATGTAAATATTAGACGGAAAATGGACGGAGAATGGAAAACATTTACCCACGACCACCAGTGTCTATTAATTTATGTAAAATAGTTATGTAACTTGTTGATATTCTGACTTGCTAAAACAGAAAGACTTGTCGCACATTTGAAATGAACAAAATTGCTCAACCTAACGGTTCGTAACATACTGTTCATTACAGAATACTAAACAACGAAATTTCTGCTTGTTTTTGCAGTTTAGACTGCATGCTTTTAGCAAATTGGTTTTAATTTGAAAGCACATCACTTTATTTACGTTTTTTAATAGACGCTAGTGACCCACGACACAGATTCATTTGATTTGACAAAGCATGAAATTACATCTGTAAAATATGATGATATTTTAGAATGTGATTCATGTTTGTAACAAAGCTCTTGTGATTGTTGGTCTTTTTTAAACTAAGAAAGTTGTGCGCGACACGTATAGCGTATATAAATTATGAAGAACAAAGTTTTAGTATTTTTGATGATGTTTTTGTGTTTTCAAGTAATTCAAGCACAGAAAACATATCCTGTAACAAAAGAAGTAAAAGTAGAGGAAAATGGGTTTTGCTGGACTCTATATAGTACAAGAAAAGATGTTAGCGGCTTGTTGACAGAAGGAGCGGAAGTTAATGGCAAAACTTTGTTACCTTTGTATCATGAATATTGCTATATAGAGTTTAATCCTCTAGGTGACAATGGAATATTTTCTACATTGAAGACATCGGATGATGATGACGGGATACGATGTTATTTCTACAATCTTGATGGTGAAGAAATATATCAAACCGAAGATCTCGGTGCCTTCCCTGCATATAATGAAGAAGAGGGATTGTACTTTCGGGGCGCTCGTGATTTCAAAGAAGTGTTAACCCCAAAAAGAGATACCTCAGGTCGTATAGATTCTAAAAAAGTAAAGAATGAAAAAATACCGTTTCCTCTTGTAGCTTCTCGTAAATACAAAATCAAAAGTACATTTATGGGAGAGGAATCTCATGCGTTTTCAGGTGATGGGTATGTTGAGTATAAAGGAAATAAAATTATAATAAACCTTGGCTTCACAACTAAAGAGTATACATTAAACCAACCTCCTAAACCTCTGTTAGGTGTGTTGGGCATGTTTTTCGAAGCAAGAGATGTAACCTGTGATGGTGAAAAAGGAAAACTATCAATAGTTGAGACGCAAAATACGATTAGTATTGAACCGATAGGCTTTTCTATGAGTCTGGGGTATGCAGTGGAAAAGTAATAGTTTATAAATAATCCTCTTCTTGTAATAACAAAATGTGTAGTTTATAATAATTTGATTTATCTTATGAAGTATTTTATTGCTTATATGTTATCGCTGTTCGTAATAACATGTTATGCGCAAACAGCTAATGTGGAGAAAGATGGTTTTAAATGGCAGCCTTATGCTGAATATGGTAGGTATGGTGATCATAGCACTCAAACAGTACCGCTTGTAGCACTCAAATGATACCGCTTTGTTAGCGTGGTTACAGGTATCGCTTTTCACGTGGTTGGCGATACCTGTTAATAGAGTGATAGTCACGTTGTCACATAATTACATGAGCCGTGACGTTGACATCGGTTTTTACGTTGTCCCCCAAAAATAAAAACATCGTCAAAAATCTTGTTGAGTTTTCGTTGCCAAAGAGTGTTTTGCCTAGGTAACCTCTCTCTTTCCCGTTTACCAATCATACAGGCATCGCAGAAAAGGCGGACGCTATAATATAATTTCTATATTTGCCTGGAATGGTAAATGCCTACTTCAAAATAGAATTCCTCTCATACAATAATCCATTTAAAATAAATGAATCATGAAAAAGAGCATATTTTCATTTATTCTCTTCTTGATAGAAACTTTAAATCTATCTGCACAGATAAAGTCTTCTGTTGAGTATCCAGATTCCGTCTTTAACGGAAAGATAGACATCGTATATGTTTTTGAAGTAAATGACGACATTGATTCCATCAAGAGTTTGTCTTACGACAAGGACAAATTAGAAGTTCTCGCTAATCCCTGTATAAACACGATAAAATCATATGTTACAAGAAATGGAAAAACAACACGTAGCGATACCATTAAGTTTACATATTCGTTTAAATGCTTCTGGAAAGGCATTAATCATGTTCCTGTTCTCACTATAGTAGATTCACATGGTAAAGAATTGTCATCGCCTTCCAATTTGAGTTTCACCGTTGTAAAGAATAGTGAAACCGTTGGTGATTTCATGGAAGCAACCATTTCCACAGACAAGAAGACTATTTTGCTCGGTGATAGTGTAAAATGCCAGATACTGCTTTATACCAATATGGATGCAAGACAAATGAAATTGCAAACGGAAAATATAGACAAAGCTGTTTTGCATGGGGTAAATATATCTACAGTTATCAATCGTGAAACTGTTTTTTATAAAGGTGATTCTGTATATTTGGTTCTTTGTCCTGAATTTTATGTAATCCCTACTCATGTAGGACAATTTTGCTTGAAAGGTCTAAGTTGTGTTGTAAGATATTACGAAATTGATAAAAGTGTCGATTTTGTAGAAGCTTTCTTTAATGGCGATGCTTACGTTCGGCGTGAGAAAGTTGTTTCAGTTCCACCTTTATATATTGAGGTAAAAAGCAAATAAACAAAGTTATTCATGAAAAGAGTTAGCATCTTGATTTTTGCAATATTGTTATGTGTATCTTGCCAGTCTTCGGATGGGCTTAGCTTCCGCACTTTTAGTGAGAAGTGTGAAGATTCGATAGTTTCGGAAAAGGCTAGTACGGCTGAGCTGATTTGTAATCTAACTTATCCTATAGGAAAAAGCAAAATCAACGTGGATATTCGGAAATGGCTGAATCAAGCTATCATGCAGGAATTTGCTGCAACACATGAAAATGACGATTCGCCAGAAATAGAACTTTCTCGACATGCAGACAATCTGCAAGAAGCTTTTCGGGATTATTCCTCACAATACTATAAATGGGTGAAAAAGGAATACAGCGATGACCAAGGAGAGCTATATCCCTTGCAACCCTTTTATGTACAGTTCTCGGCCCGTCCTGTAGTTGACAATGTAAGGTATGTTACTTACTTCGTGGAAGCAGACATCTATTTTGCTGGTGCTCATGGTGCTCCCCATGCCTATTATCGGACATACGATAAAAAGTTAGACCAATTTATTTCTTGTGATATGTTGGTAAAAATGGAGCACATGGAAGATGTCTGCCGAATTATATATGCGAAAGCCTTGAAAAAACGACAAGAGTTATTCAATAGTCAAAGCCTCACCACAGATTTTACTGACGATTATCCTTGTGGAGATTGGAGCAACAATAAAAGTGAGACTATACCAAAGGACAAGGGACTAATACCCTTGCAACATATAGCAATATTGCCACAAGGTATAGTGGTGTCATATCATCCATATCAGATTGGCGGATTTTCTGAAGGAGATTACCATATCCTTGTTCCTTTTAAGAACGTTGGTGAATATCTACTCCAAGATTATTCTAAGTTTTAAATTATAGAATCCATGCTTTCTTGTATTGTTATGACTTGTCGTTTCATACTCTGCCTTCTTCACACAAACCACGATACTTCAGCCTTTCTCCACATTTATTTCCCGCACAAAAAAGTTTTTTTCGAGATAAAGTATCAAAGTATCATTATTTAGAAGGAAAAGCATACTAAATATCTGATACTTTGCGACATACAAAAATGAGACTTTCGATATATTTTACAGAAAAGTATCATAGAAGTATCATAAAATCGCAAGAAGTATCATAAAATTCGGCTTTGAGTCGATTTAAAAGGCTAAAAAAGAAGTGTCTACTCTTCCAGTTCTATAAAAACTTTAGCGTCTACTATTCCAGTATGTAATGAATGACAATACAAACTAGGAATAAGAGAAAAAACTGACAAGCAGAATTAGGAATAAATGTACATAAAGTGTTCTGTCAGAGACAATTAAGTAGTCTATACGTGCCCGTCAAGTGGGCACTCAGGGACCAAGTAATGGGCATCGACAGACCAAGTTACGGGCACTCATTGCCCGTACTGCGGGCATCGAGTACCCAAAGTGTCGGACGTTTTTGGGCACTTCATACGATTAGGCGGCTTTGACTTTATGCATGATGCTTTATAGCAATTTTGTGATACTTCGATGGCGGTTTTGTGATGCATTTTGGCGATTTTGTGATGCTTCGATGACGGTTTTCATGATACTTCTATCACATTTATGATACTTCGATGATACTTTTCTGTAAAATAATCAGAAAAGTATCATTCCTATATATTATTATGAATCAGATAATTACGCTGGTTTTTAACCAAAAAGATGATACTTTGAGACTTTTTTCACGAAAAAACTTTTTTCATGTGCGTATAAACTCGACTGTCAATCTAAAATGTATCTGATATGAAACCTTATAGATACCCCAAAAATTACGTCCCGACGTAGACCTTAATGCATGGCGACGTAATCTTTCCTACGTCCCGACACATAGATTCCTACATCGCCATGTAATTTCAAGGGCGTCGGGAGAAAAAAACAAAAGTATTGTTTTAGAACCTGATAAATTCATCATATAAACAAATCATCCAGAGTTACTGAAGCCCTGAATATATCGGAGTATTCATTAC
>ERZ773186.2458-NODE-2458-length-13742-cov-3.469935_pt1 | contig 13742 bp, 9 predicted proteins | sample MGYA00581000_ERZ773186 | MGnify/ENA primary metagenome ERZ773186 (study PRJEB29015, sample SAMEA2737752) | human gut metagenome | biome: human gut; feature: human-associated habitat; material: faeces | place: China | collected 2012 ... | reverse complement strand
CTCACGTCAAGCTCGCGAACCGCCACAAAGGGGACAGGCACCTTTGTGGCGGTTTGGGCTGGTGCGGCGGCCGGTCTCGTCGTTTTGTCTCGATCTGTAATATCTGCAGCCATTTTTGCCGAGTAACTGTTACAGATTGAGATTTTCTCTTCAGGGGAATTCGAATGTCTCGATCTGTAACAGTTAGACGGCCAAAAGGTCTCTATCTGTTACAGATTGAGACAAAGGTCAGGGGCAAAGACGGTTTGTCTAGATCTGTAACAGTTAGACGGGAATTCGGGCCATAGATGTTACAGATTGAGATAATCGCGCCGCGAAAATAAAAACCTCCGCAGGGGTGCTTCCCTTGCGGAGGTTTTTTACTCGTTAAGTAGCCTTACGGCTTCGGCGGCCATGTTCTCGGCCGTCATGCCGTTCTGAGCGAGCAACTCGTTGGGGTCGTAGCGGTCGGGGAAGCCCTTGGCGATGCCAAAGGTGCGCGTGCGCAACGGCGTGCAGGCCAAGTAGCACGCGACGCGTTCGCCCCAACCGCCGTCCAAGATGCCGTCCTCGAGGGTGACGACAACGCGATGCTCGGCGGCAAGGCTGTCGAGGAACTCGCGGTCAAGCTCGGTTGCAAAGCGAGGGTTGACGAGCGTGGCCTCGATACCGTATTCGGCTGCCAAGCGGTTTGCCACACGCTCGCCCAGCTCAAAGAAATCGCCGAGCGCGAGCACGGCCACGTCGCGGCCCTGGCGCACCACGTTGTAGCGCGCGACACCGTAATCGGCGTCCTCGGCAGGCGCCAAGTCGGGGCGGCTTACCAGGCCAATGCCGGGCACGCGAATCGCCACAGGATGCTCGCGGTGATCGAGCGACCAGCTCAGCATGGACAGATATTCCTCCATGCAGGCCGGCGCCAAGTAGTGCATGTTGGGAAGACCGCCCAGCATGGAAATATCAAAGAACGAGAGATGCGTCTCGGATGTGGTGCCAAAGATCGACGCGCCAAATACCAAGATGGTTGCGGGGGCGTCGTTGAGGCACAGGTCGTGCCACAGCTCGTCGTAGGCGCGCTGCAAAAACGTGCCGTACACACCAAAGACTGGCTTGGCGCCCGAGCGCGCAAGCGCGGTGGCAAAGGTCACGGCGTGCTCCTCGGCAATGCCCACATCGACGAACTGCTTGCCTGCCGCGGCGCGAAGCTCGGGCGTAAAGCCCATGATGTAGGGCGTTGCAGCCGTGATGCCCACAACCTGCGGATCGCGCTCTATGGCAGCGCTCAGGGCCTCGCCCGTAATGTCGGCATAGGTGCGCGGCGCAGGCTCGCTCGGATGGCCCGGGCAGAGCTTGCGCCCAGTCGCCATGTCAAACGGGCCTACATGATGCCAGCGCTCGGGGTCGCTCTGGGCCGGCTCAAAGCCCTTGCCCTTCGCGGTGGAGACGTGCAGCACGATGGGATGATCGATATCGCGCAGTTCCTGCAGCACGTCGACTAGGGCCAACACATCGTTACCGGCGTCCAGATAGCGGTAGTCGAGCCCCATCGCGCGGAAAACGTTGCGCTCACAGGTGCCGTTGCTGGCGCGCAGCTCGGCTAGATTGCGATAGAGGCCGCCATGGTTCTCGGCAATGGACTGGTCGTTGTCATTGACGATGATGATCAGGTTGCTGTCGAGCTCGGCGGCGTTGTTAAAGCCTTCAAACGCCAGACCGCCCGAAAGCGAGCCGTCGCCAATGATGGTGATGACGTTGTACGCGTCACCCGCCAGGTCGCGAGCGTGCGCCAGGCCGCAGCCCAGGCTTACCGACGTGGAGGTGTGGCCCATGGCGAACAGGTCGTGCTCGGACTCGTCGGGATTGGCAAAGCCAGAAGCCTCACCATAACGCTCCGGATCGATATAAGTGTACGCACGCCCGGTCAGCGCCTTGTGGGCGTAGGTCTGGTGCGACACGTCAAAGACAATTTTGTCGGTGGGGGAGTTAAACACGCGATGAAGCGCAACCGTAAGCTCAACGACGCCCAAGTTGGGGGCAACGTGCCCGCCGACGGCGGCGGAGCTTTCGAGGATTGCCTGGCGGATCTCGCCGCAGAGCAGCGGAAGCTCGGCGCGGTCGAGAGCCTTGACGTCCTCGGGCGTTGTCGTTTGCGTAAGCAGCATCGTTGTGGGTTACTCCATGCGAATCGTGCGCCGGCACTCCCTCGGCCGGCACAATTGCACAAGACAGTCTCGCACATTTTGGCGTTTGATATGTGACGGCGGCGCGGTAATTCGCCAACTGGTGGGGCAAAACGTTTTGTCCGATGCCATACTGGTAGATTCGATGATGATTTTATTCAATGCGTGCAGGCCGTGGCTTGCCGCCGTGAGCCGCTGGAAGGAGACAGCATGTCTGATGCCGTTCGTGCCGAGAAAATCGCGCACGAGGTCGACTATGCCGCCCGTCAGCTGGCCCAGGCGGGCCGCTTGGACCTGACGCGCGAGTTTATCCAGCATGGCGACGTGACGGTCTATGCACATGTGACCTCGGTGGCGCGGACGAGCCTGTCCTTTGCCGAGCGCTTGGGCCGTGCTGGCATTTCGGTCGACCGTGCCTCGCTGCTGCGCGGAGCCCTGTTACACGACTACTTTCTCTATGACTGGCACGACCCCGACCCGAGCCATCGACTGCACGGATTTCGGCATCCATTTTTTGCCCTGGCGCGTGCGGAGGAAGATTTTGAGCTGACGTCGCGTGAGCGGAATATTATCGTGCGTCATATGTTTCCGCTGGTACCGGTGCCGCCGACGTGTCTCGAGGCATGGATTGTGTGCCTGGCAGATAAATGGTGCGCGCTGTGCGAGACGGTCGCCGGCCGTCTGCCGCGCAAGGGTGAGGCGGACGATTCGAACGAGGGCTCGAGTGACGGCTCGAGCAAAGATTCGAGCGAAAAGAGGAGAGGGTAGACAGTGGAATCCGCGATCGACATGGCATTTGGCGGCGCGACGCTTGCCGCCTGCCCGCTCTCGGCACTGGTGCTCTCGTTTGCCTTCTACGGTTTTTGCGGCTGGGCGTGGGAGTCGACGGTCTGCGCCATGCTCAACCACGGACGCTTTGCCAACAGCGGTTTTTTGCTGGGACCGTGTTGCCCCATCTATGGCGCGGGCGGCGTTGCCTGCTGGCTGCTGTTGCGCGGGATTCCGGATGCCTCGAGCCAGTTTGTCGCCGCGGCGCTCGTATGCAGCGTGATTGAGTACAGCGTGGGCCTTCTATTGGAAAAAACAACAGGTGCGCGCTTTTGGGACTATTCGCACCTGCCGTTTAACCTGCACGGACGCATCTGTCTGTACTGGGCCTGCGCGTTTGGCCTGGGTGCGCTGTGTATTTGTCGTTTAGTGGAGCCGGCGGTGTTGGGGCTGCTTGGCCATCTGCCGGTGCTGATTGTGCGGCTGTCCGCCTTTATCGTCGCGGTCGCGATGATGGTCGACGCGGCGTGCTCGTTGGCTAGCTGGCGTCGCCTGTCTGATCAGCTGGAGCGCGTCCGTGCCGACCTTGCCGACCGTATCAACGAGTCGCTTGCCGATGCGTCCGACTCCATGCTCGAGCGCATTCCCGATTCGACGATTGACTCGGTAGCACAGACGCACATCCGTAGCCGTGCCGTTAACGCGTGGCTGGCCGAGCTGGGTGACGCCGCGCTCGATGCCCTGCGCGAGAAGGCTTCGATGCCGACGTTTATCGCGGATGGTGCCCGCGGCCTGGCGCTTGCCGCCCGTCGCGTGGCCGATGCCGCGCCGAGCGTGCCGCGTCCGTCGCTCAGTCGTCGCCTTGCCGGCAAGCGCATGAGCCGTCCGGTGCCGAGCGTGTCGCTCAGCCGCCGTGACCTGCGCTTCTTCAATGCCTTTCCGCGCCTGCGCATCAACCGCTATGAGGGCGTCATCCGAGCCACCAATCTCCGCGACCGAGCCCGCGAGCTGTTCCGGCGCTAGCCGGGACGGGTGCGCTCACGGCCCCCCTGCTCGCGTATTTCCCGTTCGTTTCGCGCCCGTTGCCGCGCCGTTTCCAAGATTGCGGCACCGTTTCCATTCGACAACACAGCGTTTAACAACGCCGTATCTGGTCTACACCAATTGCTCCTCGGCCGCATTATGGGCGCCGACAACGTCCATGCGACCAAGGGGGAGCGAATGTACGATACGGGATCGACAACGTTTATGCTCATCTGCACCATGCTCGTGTTTTTAATGACACCGGGTCTGGCGTTTTTCTATGGCGGCCTGTCCAGGCGCAAAAATGTCATCAACACCATGCTCATGTGCTTTGGCGCCATTGGCCTGGTCGGTGTGCTGTGGATTGTCGCCGGCTGGTCGCTGGCCTACGGCGGCGACGGCTCGAGTCCGTTTATTGGAGGCCTTGACCAGCTTCTGTGCTTGCCGGTGCTCAACCAGGTACTGCAGGCGGCTGAGGGCAATGCTGCGGACGGTGTCGTCGACCCTCAGATTATCAACATCGCCTTCCAGATGGCGTTTGCCATGATTACGTCCGCTATCGTCACGGGTAGCCTGGCCGGCCGCGTTAAGTTTGGCGCCATGACGGCTTTCCTGGGCATTTGGCTGCTCGTGGTCTATGCGCCGCTCGCCCACATGGTCTGGGGCGGCGAGGGCCCCTTTATCGGTGACATCATCGGCGCGCTCGACTTTGCCGGCGGCGACGTGGTGCACATTTCGTCCGGTCTCACGGGCCTGATTCTCTGCTTAATGCTCGGCCGTCGTCGCGGCTTTGGCATGGTGAGCTACCGCCCGCATAACGTGCCGTTTGTGGCGCTGGGCGCCGGCCTGCTTTGGTTTGGTTGGTTTGGCTTTAACGGCGGCAGTGAGTTCAAGGCCGATGCCGTGGCCGCGCTTGCCATCCTCAACACTGTGACGGCCAGCGCGGCGGGTATGGTCTCGTGGCTTGTCGTTGAGCGCGTGCACACCGGTCGCCCCACGCTGGTGGGCGCCAGCACCGGTCTGGTCGCGGGCCTCGTGGTGGTCACGCCGGGCGCGGGCTTTGTCGAGCCGTGGGCGGCGCTGGTCATGGGCTTGATCGTGTCTCCCGTCTGCTACCTGGCTATCAGCCATCTTAAGACCAAGTTTGGCTACGACGACGCGCTTGATGCGTTCGGCTGCCACGGCATTGGCGGCATCTTGGGCGGCGTGCTTACGGGCCTGTTCTGCGTGCCGGAGCTTTCGTGGACCGGTAAGGGCGGCCTGTTCTACACGGGCGACGTGTCGCTGCTCATCTCGCAGATCTTGGGTATTGTGGTGACGGTCGTCATTGTACTGGTGCTCGATTTGGTGATTGCCGCGGTGGTCAAGGCGCTGTTCCACGGCAGCCTGCGTGTGGACGAGGCCGACGAGGCGCTGGGCATGGACGCGAGTCAGCACGGCGAGAGCGCGTATCCCTCGTTCTCCGGACTCGATTAGCAGCTTCCCCAAGCACCGCACCTTGCCGTTCAATCGTCGCTCACGTACTTAAGTACGCTTCGCTCCTCTTTCACGGCAATCTGCGGCACTTGGGAAACCTGCTAAGACCAGTCAGTTGAATTTTTATGATCTCTGAGGTTGGTTTGCGGCACCTGGAAAACCCGTGCCATGTGAAGGTAAATCAATTTCTTTTATTGAGGAGAGGAATTCACTATGAAGAAGATTACGGCGATTGTTCGTGCTGAGAAGCTTGAGGTTCTCAAAGACGCGCTGTTTGCTGCTGATGTTCGCGGCATGACTATCAACCAGGTGCAGGGCTGCGGCGCACAGCATGGCTGGAAGGAATACGTGCGCGGCAACGAACTGCTCGTCAATACCATCCCCAAGGTGCAGTTCACCCTCATCTGCGCTGATGAGCACGTTGACGGAATTGTCGACATCATCTGCAATGCCGCCCGCACCGGTGCCGTTGGAGACGGCAAGATTTGGGTTGAGCCGGTCGAAGAAGTCATCCGCATTCGCACCGGCGAACACGGCCCCGCCGCGGTGTAGAATCGACCGCCTACCATCCGCAACGTTAAAATGCTGCAATGAGGCACAAGACTTGCGTTGCGGATGGGCGGATTATGGGTCGCAATAAATATCCCGAGGAGACGGTCGCGAAGATTCTCGACGCGGCACTGGAGCTATTCTGCGCACAGGGTTATGAGGGGACGAGCATTCAAGATATCGTTGACCGTCTCGATGGCATGACCAAGGGCGCTGTCTATCATCACTTCAAGAGCAAAGAAGAGATTTTTAACGCCGCATTTGATCGGGCGATGACTCCGATTGTTGAGCACCGCCGCTCGATGCTTGGCGTCGGTAATATGACCGGAGCCCAAAAGCTCAAGCGACTGTACGCGCCCGAGTCCGTAGTTCCACAAATTGAGCTATGGGCACGTATGCGTCCTGCAGCAGATCCGGTAAAAAGCTCGCGTCTTCTGGCGATGCAGTACCAGGGCTCGTTTAACGAGTCGGCCGATGGCTGTCTCTTGCCAGTGATCGAGGAGGGCATCGCCGACGGCTCCATTGCGTGCGAATGCCCGCGCGAAGCGGCTGAGGCCGTATCGTTGTTGGCGAATCTTTGGCTGCTGCCGCTGTTCCGTCCGCTTGAACCCAAGGATCGAATGCTCGCTCGCGCTCAATGTTTGGCGCAGATGGCCTCTGCGGTGGGACTCGATTTGGGCGAGGAAGTGCTCCAGACAACGGCACGGATTTGGGACGTATGGGACCGTGCCGGGTGGTAATATAGATACTGACGGTATGTAATTGATTTGAGAGGGCAGCTTCGGCTGCCCTTTTCAAGTCGATAAATACATACTAGTGGTATGTATGGGGGGGCGGACTTATGGCTGGGCTGAGAGACGTCGGCGTCTCGTTGAAATCAAAAACAGTGCGGTCAATCAGGCTCGCGGAACTTCTGGTTGCGCAGCTGTGCACGTATTCGATGCTGTCGGCGCTGTGCTTTGCGTATCCACTTTACTTGTTCGATTGCAGTGGATCGTCAACGTTATATGGCGTCGTCGTGGCGACGGCGTTCATACCCGGCGTACTCGCAACTCCGGTTGGCGGAATCTTGGCGGATAGGGGAAGACATCGCGAGGTCCTGGTGGTCCTCGGTATTGCTCTGATGACTACATCGCTGCTGTCTATCCCCATGAAGCGCTCATTGCCTCTTGCGGTCGTCGTAGTAGCGATACTTTGTGTTCAATATGGCGTTCAATCGCTGCTAAAGCCAATGCTCCAAATTGAGACGGTGCGCATGGCGGGTGAAAAGAAGGTTGAGCGGGCCACTGCATTGGTTTCGCAGGTGACCATGGTGAGCAATATCTTGGGTCCTGTGGTCGGGACGGCAGTCTATGGGTGCTTTGGCATCGATGCTCTCTGCACAACCGCGTCGGTGGCGTTTGCGATGTCAGCTCTGTTGTTTGGGGGCGCGCTCAAGCAAAATGTCTCATCTGAAACGATGGGAGACGGCGCGACTCGCATGACATGCCGAAACGATTTTCGGGAGTCGATTCGGTATCTGCTGCAAAATGCATCATTGGTCGCCGTGATTTTGCTTGCGGCCGTTTTAAACCTTGCGTTGGTTGGGCTAACGATTGGCGCTCCCATTATTGTTACAAAGCATCTCGGCATGCAATCGTCCTGCGTTGGGATGGTTGAGGTTGCTCTGGGCTTGGGTGGTCTTACCGGCAGTGGCTTGGTCGGCATTTGGCCGCATCGCTTTTCTCTCAATGGCATATGTCGATATGTTGCGATGATCTGTTTAGGAGTCGTACCGATTATTGTCACGCTACTGTTCGGCGCAGATGTATGCGTGTTCACCGTGTTTGCGGTTGGTTCGGCATGGGTCATGGTGTGGGCAAGCATTGCGTCGGTTGAAATCATCGCGTTTGTTCAGCGGGCAGCGCCGACTGAGCTCTGCGGAAAAGTGCTTTCGGTCGTTTACATGGTTCTTTCCTGCGCAACGCCTATCGGCCAATTGGTTTACGGGCTCGCATACGATCGATGGGCACCGGCGATTGTATTCGCAGGCATGCTGGCGGTGCTGACGTTGACGACGGCGCTGTTTTATCGGCTGAAAAGTCGCTCGTAACGATTGATTTAACGCACTGGGACACTGTGGTTTTGCGGAAGCGAATGCCCTGGCGCGTTGGAACACCCTTGCATAGGCGTGCCTCTCTTTCGTCTAAAATAACGTGCAGACGAAAGAGAGGCACGCCCATGATCAAGATGTTCGCGAGTGACTTAGACGGAACGCTGCTTAACGCCCTGCACGAGGCAGACGGGACTATCCGCCGTGCCATTCGCGAGCTGACCGAGGCCGGCTTGCATGTGGTTCCCGCGACCGGACGCTCGACGTTGCCGATCGGCGAGCATGGCTTTACGGGCCTGGCGCTTGACGCCTGCTGCTCCAATGGGTCCATCGTGCGCGACAGTCATGGCGAGGTGCTCAAGACTTGGACCATCGATCCGCAGATCACCGAGGAGCTGCTCAAGGAGTTTCCGGATATCTGTTTTGACTGCTCCACGCCCGACGGCATGTTTTCGAGTGGATCGTTCGAGATGCACCAGGCGGGCTTTAAAAAAGACGGCCCTATCAAGCGCATCGTGATGCGCGGCATGCGTGCGCGTGGCGGGTACCACGAGGAACAGTACTTCGACCAGTCGATCGGTGACATCCTGCGCCACGATGTATGCAAGATCAATTGTCGCGTGACCTCGCCCGAGCTGGAGCGTGACCTTAAGGCCTATCTTGCCGAGCGCTCGGACCGTGTGGTCAACGCGCCGTTCGATCCGGTGATGTTCGAGATCACGGACGTGGCATGCAACAAGGGCGAGAGCGTGGCCTGGCTGGCGGGCTACTACGGTATTGCCGAGGACGAGGTCGCGGTCTATGGAGACGGCGGCAACGACATCGCCATGCTCAAGCGTTTCCGCCACAGCTACGCGACCAAAAACGCAAGCGATGCGGCCAAGGTCGCCGCGAGCGCAACTATCGGCAGCTGCATGGTCCACGCCGCCCCCAAACACATGCTCGCCACCATGCGCAAGCAAAACTTCCGCACCGTCATCGAATAATAATGTGACAAAGGGACTGCCCCTCGTCACATTCTAAATATTGCCTTTACGTGTTGATGCACACGGTGTGCAATAATACTCGCACTGTGCAATAGCGCACAGGCTGAGTAACAAGGAGGACGCTTGTCCCAGCTCGAGAAATGCGACCGCCGGTCCCTTCGCTCGCAGCGTGCCCTTCGCCAGGCGCTTGCCAGCGAGCTTGCCGAAAGCGGCGACCTTTCGCGCATTAGCGTCGCGTCGCTCACCGAGCGCGCCGGCCTTACACGCCGCACGTTCTATTCGCACTACCGCGATATCCCCGACTTTATCAGCCAGATCGAGGACGGCCTGCTTGCCGAGATTCGCGAGCGGGTGGAGCTTATCACCGCAGCTCAATTACCCGATCTTTACCGCAACATCGACGAGCTCGAGCCGGCACCCGGTTCGGTTGAGCTGCTTCGCTATCTTGCGGCTAATCGCGACCTTATCGGGGCCCTGCTGGGCCCGGGCGGCGACCCAGCCTTTATTAAAAAGATCATCGATACCGCACGCGAGGCCGTGGTGCCGCGTGCACAGACGGGCATTTTGGGCTTGGCGCTGGGCACCTTCTTTGACTACTACGTCACCTATGTCGTGAGTGCCGAGGTCGGCATGATCCAACGTTGGTTTGAGCGTGACCTTTCCGAATCGCCCGAGACCATGGCGCGCATTATGACGGTCATCGCTTTTGTGCGCCCTGGTGACCTGTATGGCCAACCCATCGATATCAACGTGCCGGAATACGGCATGAAGCTTTTGAATTTGCAGCTCGAGGACGCGGTCGACACCGCCGCAACCGTCGAGTCCAACAACTAAGAGGAGAGACAATGAGCAAACTCGTCGAGGGCATCAAGGACCGCATGGTTGCTGCCGCACGCGAGGCCGCGCCCGCCGTGGTGGACGCCGCGCAGAAGGCCGCGACCGCGGCAGCCGAGAAAGTTGCCGAGGCAGTTGCCGATGCCAAGACCGCGGCAGGGGAGGCGTCCGTCACTGGCGAGCCCGCTACCGCCGCTGAGCCCGTAGCCGCTGCCCACGCCCCCGAAGGCGCGATCTTCAACCCCGATAACGCCCGCGGCAACCTGCACCTGGGCATCGACGTGGGCTCCACCACCGTCAAGCTCGCCGTGCTCAACGACGACAACCAAATCGTCTACGCCAAGTACCAGCGCCACCACACCGACGTCCGCGCCTGCGCCCGCGACCTGTTCGAGGGTGCTGCGACCGTGCTACCGACGGCGCAGATGACCTGCGCCATCACCGGCTCGGGCGGTCTGCTGCTGTCCCAGTGGCTCGACCTGGAGTTTGTCCAGGAGGTTATTGCCAGCAAGCGCGCCGTCGAGACTCTCATCCCCGCTACCGACGTCGCCATCGAGCTGGGCGGCGAGGACGCCAAGATTATCTACTTCGATAACGGTATCGAGCAGCGCATGAACGGCACCTGCGCCGGCGGTACGGGCGCCTTCATCGATCAGATGGCTACCCTGCTCCACACCGATGCCAGTGGCCTCAACGAGCTCGCCGCCAACGCCACCACCATCTATCCCATCGCCAGCCGCTGTGGCGTCTTTGCCAAGACCGACGTTCAGCCGCTGCTCAACGAAGGCGCCCGCCCCGAGGACGTGGCTGCCTCCATCTTCCAGGCCGTCGTGACCCAGACCATTTCGGGCCTGGCGTGCGGCCGCCCCATCCGCGGTAACGTCGCCTTCCTGGGCGGCCCGCTGCAGTACCTCTCCGAGCTGCGCCACCGCTTCTACCTCACGCTCAACCTGGACGAGGAGCACCGCATCGTGCCCCAAAACGCGCACCTGTTTGTGGCGAGCGGTGCCGCCATGGCGCACGAGTCCAACAAGCTCAGCACGTTCCCGCAGCTTATCGAGGCCATCGACAGCTTGGGCGACACGCAGGGTGCTGAGGTCGAGCGCCTGGATCCGCTCTTTGCCACCGACGAGGACTTTGCCGAGTTCAAGAACCGCCACGACCAGGAAGTCGTCCCCAAGGGTAAGCTCGACGGCTACACCGGCCGCGTGTTCATCGGCATCGACGCCGGCTCCACTACCATGAAGGCCGCGCTCGTGGGCGAGGACGGCCAGCTGTTGCACACCTGGTACGGCAACAACAACGGCGACATCCTGGGCACGGCCAAGGTCATCATGGCCGATTTCTACAATCACATCCCTGCCGGCTGCACCATCGGCCACGTGACCACCACGGGCTACGGCGAGGCGCTGCTCATCGAGGCCCTCAAGGCCGATTCCGGCGAGATCGAGACCGTCGCGCACCTGCGCGGCGCCAAGGCATTCCTGCCCGGCGTCGAGTTTATCCTGGACATCGGCGGCCAGGACATGAAGTGCCTGCGCGTCAAGGACGGCGTGATTGAGCACATCATGCTCAACGAGGCCTGTTCGTCGGGTTGCGGTAGCTTTATCGAGAGTTTCGCCGTCTCTATGAACATGGACGTGCGCGCGTTCGCCGATGCCGCCATCCATGCCAAGGCCCCCGTCGACCTGGGCAGCCGCTGCACGGTCTTTATGAACTCGCGCGTCAAGCAGGCGCAAAAGGAAGGCGCCACGGTGGGCGACATCGCGGCCGGCCTGTCTTATTCCGTCATCAAGAATGCCCTGTTCAAGGTCATTAAGCTGCGCGACCCCAAGGAGATCGGCAGCCAGGTGATCGTCCAGGGCGGCACCTTTATGTCCGACGCCACGCTGCGTGCATTTGAGCAGCTCACCGGCGTGCACGCCGTGCGCCCCGACATCGCCGGATGCATGGGCGCCTATGGTGCGGCCCTGCTCGCCCGCGATCGCGCCGGCGCCGACGGCACCTCGACCATCCTCTCGGCCGAGGACATCGCGCACCTCACTGTGACGCAAAAGCACGTCCGCTGCGGCCGTTGCTCTAACAACTGCCAGCTTACCGTCAACGACTTTGGCGGCGGCAGGCGCTTTATCACCGGCAACCGCTGCGAGAAGGGCGCCGGCCACAAAAAGCAGAAGACCGAGGCACCCAACCTCTTCAAAAAGAAAAACGAGCTGCTCTTTGACCGCGAGGTACTGAGCCCCGACGAGGCCCCGCGTGGTACCGTCGGCATCCCGCGCGCGCTCAACATGTACGAGAACTACCCCTTCTGGCATGCGTTCTTTACGCGCTTGGGCTTTAGCGTGCAGCTGTCCGACCAGTCGAGCAAGAAGACCTACCAGGCGGGCATCGAGTCCATGCCGTCCGAGAGCGTGTGCTACCCGGCAAAGATGAGCCACGGCCATGTGATGAACCTCATCGACCGTGACGTCGACTTTATCTGGATGCCGTGCGTGCGCTGGGAGCGCAAGGAGGACCCGACCGCCGGTAACTGCTACAACTGCCCCATCGTCATGAGCTATCCCACGGCGCTGGCGCTCAACATCGACGAGATCCGCGAGCAGAACATCGAGTTCCTGTACCCGTTTGTGCCCTATCACGATAAGACCGAGCTCAAGCGCCGTCTGTACCAGGTGCTCGCCGTCGACCGTGTGGCCGATGCGCAAGCCGGTCGCGGTCGCGTGCGTGGACCCAAGATCACGCGCTCCGAGGTCGATGCCGCCGTCAACGCCGCCTTTGAGGCCGACGCGCGTTTCCACGAGGACATCCAGACCATGGGCGAGGAGGCCCTTAAGTGGGTCGAGGACCACGGTGGCCATGGCATTGTGCTCGCCGGCCGCCCCTACCATAACGACCCCGAGATCAACCACGCCCTGCCCGAGCTCATCGCGAGCTTTGGGTTCGCGGTGATCACCGAGGATTCCATCAGCAACCGGGTGGAGAAATTCCCCACCACGGTGCTGAACCAGTGGACCTACCACGCCCGGCTGTACGCGGCGGCGAAGTACTGCTGCTCCCAGCCGGATATGGATCTGGTGCAGCTGGTGAGCTTTGGCTGCGGCGTGGACGCCATCACCACCGACGAGACCCGGGAAATTCTGCGGGAGGGCGGCAAGCTGTATACCCAGCTGAAAATTGATGAGATCACCAATCTGGGCGCGGTGCGTATTCGCTTGCGGAGCCTGTTTGCGGCGTTGGAGGAACAGGAGGAGACCTGATATGGAACAGACCTATCCCCGGTTTACACCGGACATGAAAAAGACCCATAAAATTCTCATTCCCAATATGGCACCGGTGCAGTTCCGCATTCTGGCAGCCAGCATGGAGAACCATGGCTATCAGGTGGAGCTGCTGGGCAACTGCGGCGAGCGGGTGGCGGAGCTGGGACTGAAATACGTCCATAATGACACCTGCTATCCGGCGCTGCTGGTCATCGGCCAGTTTTTGGACGCACTGGATTCCGGCAAGTATGATCTGGACCACACCGCCCTCATCATCACCCAGACCGGCGGCGGCTGCCGGGCGTCCAACTACATTTTCCTGCTGCGGAAGGCTCTGGAAAAGGCCGGCTACGGCAATATCCCCGTGCTGAGCCTGAACTTCTCCGGTCTGGAAAAGGACAGCAGTATGCCCATGGATCTGAAATTCATGCGGCAGGCTCTGGCTGCCATCTACTACGGCGACCTGCTGATGACCCTCCGTGCCCAGACCCAGCCCTATGAGCTGGAAGCTGGGGCGGCGGAGCGGCTGCAAAACAAGTGGCTGGACATTCTCTGCGATGAAGTCCGCCACGATAAGGGCTATTCCGGCCGGGAG
>ERZ773186.2452-NODE-2452-length-13757-cov-10.339002_pt1 | contig 13757 bp, 12 predicted proteins | sample MGYA00581000_ERZ773186 | MGnify/ENA primary metagenome ERZ773186 (study PRJEB29015, sample SAMEA2737752) | human gut metagenome | biome: human gut; feature: human-associated habitat; material: faeces | place: China | collected 2012 ... | reverse complement strand
TGCGGTCCAAAGCTGTTGGACTTGGGTGAAAAGGGCGTTTATTCTTCCTATACGTTGTCGGCAGCGGGCCAAAAAGGAATACGTCCATGCCCATCGAGGTGAAACCGGCTGTGAGCGCGGGTTCAAGCATATAGCCCGACAGGCGCGTATCCTTGCCGATCACGACACGATGGCGGTGGTCACCGCGACGAAAGACACGGCCAGCCGCCATGCCGACGCGCAAGGCGGTTTCCGCCGTCATCGCGCCTTCGTTGGCTTTGCCACGAATACCGTCTGTGCCGAAATATTTGCGCACCATAAGGTCGATTATCCTGTCGTCGGGTCGCCCTCAAAGGGGACATGCCTGCTGAACCGCGAATATAGAGAAATATCCCGAATGTGCAGTTAACGAATTCTTGCGGTTTCTTTCAGCGCCGCCAATACCGCCAGCCCGTCGCGCAAGGGGCGCGGCTCGTGTGTGCGGATGAAGTCAGCTCCACCTGCGGCGGCGGCAAGCTCTGCAGCGAGTGTCGCGGCCCCGACATCCCCCGGACCACGGCCTGTGAGCGCGCGCAGAAAGGATTTGCGCGAAACAGACAGAAGCACCGGCAAATCGAAGCGCAGCCGCAATTCATCGAACCGCGCCAGCACCGAGAGCGAGGTTTCGGGAGCAGCCCCCAGAAAAAACCCCATGCCGGGATCAAGGACAAGGCGGTTGCGTTTGATACCGGCACCCGTCAGCGCCGCGATGCGCGCGTCAAAGAACGCCGCAATGTGATCCATGATGTCGCCAGCGGGTGCCTCGCGCCGATCTGCCTGCCCGTCTTGCACCGAATGCATAACGACGAGTTTGGCAGATGATTTCGCCAATTGCGGATAGAACGCAGCGTCTGGAAAACCGCGAATATCATTGAGATAGGCCACACCACGCGACAAGGCATAGGCTTGCGTCGCGGGTTGATAACTGTCGAGCGAGACGGGAATGCCATCTGCCTTGAGCGCGTCCAGCACCGGCGCGATACGCGCGATTTCTGTGTCGGACGAAACAGGCGCGGCGTCGGGATTGCTGGATGCCGGACCGAGGTCGATCACATCTGCCCCCTCGGCCATCAGCTTACGCGCCTGCGCAATGGCTGCGTCTGGCGCCAGATACCGGCCTCCATCGGAGAAACTGTCCGAGGTTATGTTGACGATGCCGAAAATGATGAGCGATTTATTCATGGGGGCTTCTATAAACCATAAATGCAGTTATAATCGAACAGTATATCATCGAATCTGGTTACATCCAACAACCAGTTAACAGTTTCATCTACACGCTTTGCATATTTATTGTTCTTGTAGGTCTTGTTTTTTATAGACTGAAGGTCTATTCCCTTTTTGCATTTAATTTTCTTTCGTATAGCGGTTTTGTTTTCCTCTGTAAACTCATTGTCGTCAGCATAAAGCATCGCAATAGTTGGCTTCAGCCTGTTGCAAAACAGAATTTTGCCAGGATATACCAATGAAATGTCTCTTAGCACAAGGCGCAACAAGAAAAATAGTGCAGAACTGATAGTTCCCAATGACAAGACATAGACCAATGCCTTGCCCCACATCTTAGTTTCAAGGAATTCATCTATTCCCATCGCTAATCCAACAAAAATCGGGACTACGAGGAATATATAGGCAGGTTTTATACGTGCCTTACTATAATAAACCTTGTTACGCTTTTCTTTTGTCTCTTTGTCAACCTGTCGCATATATTTTAATTTGCTTTATAATAACACAAACACCAATAACCTGGATTATTTGAATCCTTGGGTGCTTCTTCCTTGTTGAAGTATTCTTGGTTATATGCATCCGCAAATGATTTGTTAGAGCAACTCACATGCATTTCGCCATTATTGCGGATGTCTATCAAGATGTTTCCTCCTTGATTGTTCTGAATGTGCTCCAACCCTCGACTATTCCATTTGTCGTAAGCCAAATGTTGGCACTTCGCATTGCCAATTAGTGTGAGTTTGGGATTCATAATATCCAAAAAAGTAAAATCTTTGTCACTGTCTCTGCCATGATGAGGAGCTATAAGCACGTCTAGGTTGGCAATATCATCTTTATGGTGTTCAAGTAAATGATTTATAGTCCCCATTCCTGCGTCTCCACAGAAAAGAAGTTTTCGTCCTTGAATACAATAGAGAATAACATAGGAAGAGTCGTTCCAATCTCCTGCCGCCTCTGCTGCCTTTATTAGTTCCTTCGTTGGGGAGAGTATCTTGAGGTAGTCATCAGATAATGCACCATTATCATCCTCTGCAAAGTATTTAGCGGTAGTCCCATCATAGAATGTTAAAGATTTTGGATTATATTCACTTTTGCGCAACCGTTGATAGCAGTCCCAATCCTCTTTCTTATAACGTCCACAATTACCATACTCATCAAAACTTTGCTCTTTGGTATTTGTTGTATCCCAGAAATTTATGATTAGCTTGCTGTTTGCAAGATTCTTCAAGCCGTCCATGTGATCCATATCTGGGTGAGTCTGAATGTATCTGAAGATGTCTGACATATGCCATCTTTTTATATATTCCACAGGATTTGTTGGATATGCTTTCATGTTGAAGTTTCCCTTGATAGTATTGACTGACTCTGTACTAAAGGTAACACCAGAGGACTGTTGCTCAACAATGTTTCCGCAACAAATATCAATCATAGTAACCTTTCCATTATCATGCTGAATAATAGAGCAGTCACCTTCATCAACGTTTAAAAAGTGTATCTTTGCCATAGGCGATATATCTTTAATTGGGAGCAATATCACTCCGTCATAAATAGTAGCAAATCTTATACCTATGGCTCATTGAATAAATAAGCTGGTAAAATTGACGGATATTTCGTTGGTCTTATGTCAAATTGACATGGTTGGCATCGGCTTAAATGTCACATATGGATTTTTTTTAGATTTTTATAATGTTCATCTACCAATAGACTTACTTCATCCATTGATATTTCTCCCTCAATATGTTTACGAGCTGTTTCAATGAGGAAATCGGATACACGCAGATTGTCAACAGCCTGCAAACCTATGGACGTTCTCTACAATTTGGCTCGCTCACGCTTGTCCAAATCTTTATCATTCAAGTATTCATCAAATACATACATGTCCTTATCATGTTTTGCTCAGAATTCTGTTTTTCAGAACACAAAAGTACAAAAATTATCCCGGTTATCGAATATAATTCCCTATATTTGCATCATAAAATAGTATCAAAGAATGAAACTGAATAGAATAAAGGCTGTGCTTTCGGAAAAAGGCATTTCTCAAACATGGTTAGCCAAACAATTGGATAAAAGTTTTAGCATGGTCAATGCTTATGCTTGCAATAGGATTCAACCTAATTTGGAAACGCTTCAGCGGATTGCCGAGATTCTACAGGTTGATTTAAAGGATTTAATAACCGATAAAAAAGAAAGACTGCAATAGAGCTTAAAGCGATTCGGTAGTCTTAGTGGATGTAATTGTACTCTATGCAAGATTGAAAATGCGCTGAATATCAGGATGCTAAATGGTAAGATAAATAAGTAGTAACTACTCATAATAAGGCAAGGATATGTCAACACAAAGTGAAGCGGCATTGGAAGCCGGATTGATAGCCACTCTTCAACAGATGGACTATGAATATGTCCAAATTGTAGAAGAGGATAATATGTATGCTAATTTTAAACGACAGTTGGAGGTTCACAATCGCAAACGTTTAGAGGAACATGGGCGTAGTGAATTTACGACAGAAGAGTTTGAGAAGATTCTCATATACCTTGAAGGTGGTACTCGCTTTGAAAAGGCAAAGAAACTCCGTGACTTATATCCGCTTGATACGGCTGATGGACAGCGTATATGGGTGGAATTTCTAAATAGGCAGCAGTGGTGTCAGAATGAATTTCAGGTTTCCAACCAAATCACGGTGGAAGGACGTAAAAAATGCCGTTATGATGTGACGATTCTAATTAATGGTTTGCCACTTGTGCAGATTGAATTGAAACGTCGTGGCGTGGAACTTAAACAGGCATACAATCAAATACAGCGTTATCACAAGACTTCGTTTCACGGATTGTTTGATTATATCCAGTTGTTTGTTATATCCAATGGTGTTAACACTCGCTATTTTGCCAATAATCCAAATAGTGGGTATAAGTTCACATTCAACTGGACAGATGCCGCCAATCATCCATTCAATGAATTGGATAAGTTTGCTGTATTCTTTTTGGAAAAATGTACACTTGGCAAAATCATAGGAAAGTATATCGTGCTGCATGAGGGTGACAAGTGTTTGATGGTACTTCGTCCTTACCAATTCTATGCGGTAGAGAAGATTTTGGATCGTGTACAAAACTCCAATGATAATGGTTATATCTGGCATACAACAGGTGCTGGAAAAACATTGACCTCATTCAAGGCCGCACAACTTGTATCAGAATTGGATGATGTGGATAAGGTGATGTTTGTTGTTGACCGTCATGACCTCGATACTCAGACGCAATCGGAATACGAGGCGTTTGAACCGGGTGCAGTGGATAGTACCGACAATACGGATGAACTCGTGAAGCGACTTCAAAGCAATTCCAAAATCATCATAACCACCATTCAAAAACTTAATGCGGCAGTTAGTAAGACTTGGTATAGCAGTAAGATTGATGCTATCCGTCATTCACGCATCGTGATGATTTTTGATGAGTGTCACCGTAGTCATTTCGGGGATAGCCATAAAAAGATTATGAAGTTCTTTGATAATGCCCAGATTTTTGGCTTTACGGGAACACCTATCTTTACTGAAAATGCAGTGGATGGACATACGACAAAAGAAATTTTCGGCAATTGTCTTCATAAATATCTCATCAAAGATGCTATTGCTGATGAAAATGTGCTCGGCTTCCTCGTGGAGTATTATCACGGTAACGAGATTGTAGATAACGATAACCAAGCTCGTATGGAGGAGATAGCAAGATTTATCCTTAACAACTTTAATAAATCTACATTTGATGGAGAGTTTGACGCATTGTTTGCTGTGCAGTCTGTTCCTATGCTTATCCGCTATTACAAGATTTTCAAATCATTGAATCCTAAAATCCGTATAGGTGCAGTATTTACATACGCAGCCAATAATAGTCAAGATGATGAACAGACCGGTATGGGCACGGGAAAATATGTCAGCGAAAATGTGGGCGAAGCAGATGAACTGCAATCCATTATGGATGATTATAATGAAAACTTTGGTACATCTTTTACCACAGAGAATTTCCGTGCTTATTATGATGATATCAACCTGCGCATGAAAAAGAAGAAAGCGGAAATGAAACCGCTTGACCTTTGTCTTGTCGTGGGAATGTTCCTTACAGGCTTTGACAGTAAAAAGCTGAACACGCTTTATGTGGATAAGAACATGGAATATCACGGGTTGTTGCAAGCGTTCAGTCGTACCAACCGAGTGTTGAACGAGAAGAAACGATTCGGTAAAATCGTATGCTTCCGTGACCTGAAAAACAATGTTGATACGTCTATAAAACTGTTTAGCAATTCCGACAATCCTGAAGATATAGTACGTCCTCCGTTTGAAAAAGTAAAGCAGGAGTACAAGAGTTTGGCAACAGATTTTCTGCAAAAATATCCAACGCCAAGTAGTATAGACCTTCTACAAAGTGAAAATGACAAGAAGAATTTTGTACTTGCGTTCCGTGACATTATTCGTAAACATGCAGAAGTTCAGATATACGAAGATTACAGCGAGGATGCTGAAGACCTCGGTATGACCGAACAGCAGTTTAACGATTATAAGAGTAAATACCTTGATATTACAGTTGGGTTTATTGATCCACCTGCTACACCGTCAACTGTTGCGGAAGATCCTGCCCCATACGGGAATAATCAAGGGCTGGAAGACATTGATTTCTGTCTTGAACTTCTGCATAGTGACATTATCAATGTGGCGTATATTCTTGAACTCATTGCGGAACTTGACCCATATAGCGATGATTATTCAGAAAAGCGCAAGCATATCCTTGATACAATGATTAAGGATGCTGGAATGCGAGGCAAAGCAAAACTCATCGACGGCTTTATTCAAAAGAATGTAGATGAAGACAAGGAAAACTTCATGAATGGGCGCAATAGAGCAGATGGAACAAATGAATTAGAGGAACGTTTGAACCAATATATTGTGTCAGAACGCAATAAGGCTGTAAGTGATTTGGCTAATGATGAACAAATTTCTGCCGAAGTGCTTAATCTTTACATAAAAGAGTATGACTATTTGCAAAAAGAACAGCCTGAGATTATACAAAAGGCATTGAAAGAAAAGCATCTCGGTCTTATCAAAACTCGCAAGGCTTTGACGAGAATTATGGAAAGATTGCGTAGTATTATAAAAACGTTTAATTGGGAATAATTAAAAGTTATTCAATCATGAAATTAGGTAAACTGGAGCAGATAACAGACCTTCGTTCTGTCTGGAAACATGAAGCCAAAGATTTTACTCCTTGGCTTGCAAAAGAAGAGAATTTGGAAATTCTCAGCGAGGCTGTAGGTATTGATATAGTCGTTGAAGAACAGGAATCCAATGTAGGCGATTTCAGTGTTGATTTATTTGCGACAGAGGAGGGGACGGGACGACGGATAATCATTGAGAATCAGCTAGAGGAAACAAATCATGACCATCTTGGCAAAATCATAACGTATGCTTCAGGTAAAGAAGCTGAAGTAATAATTTGGATTGTCAGAAAAGCACGTGACGAGCATAAACAAGCAATAGAATGGTTAAATCAGCATACGGATGACAAGTTCGAGTTTTTCTTAATAGAAATAGAATTGTGGAAAATCAATGATTCAGAACCTGCACCTAAGTTCAATATTGTAGAACGACCTAATACTTGGGCAAAGGCAATGAAAAAGACAGCAGCACTTTCAGAAACAGAAAACTTGAAATTAGCATTTTGGGAAAAGTTCAACAACGAAGCTCCAAAACACTCTGCCTTTATAAGGGAATTTAAGCTGCGTAAACCACAAGCTCAGCATTGGTATGACCTAGGTTTAGGATCATCAGCATATCATCTTTGTATGACATTAAATACTAAAAATAATTGTTTGTCAGCAGGATTGTATGTTAATGAGGACAAGGATATCATTACCCGATTTAAGTCAAATGAAGAATTGGTATCTAAAATATTAGGGATTATAAATCCTAATGAAATAGAATGGCGACTAGATGAAAATAAAAAGGCAAGTCGTTTCCTTATTCTTCATCCTATGGGGGATATGAATGATAAAGATAATTGGGATAATGGATGTGCATGGCTTTGTGATATGTGTGTAAAAATCAAACAAGTAGTAAAAGAAATACTAAAATAATATGAGCGAAGAATTACAGCAGAAACTCCGTGACCAACTTTGGGAGGTTGCAAATCGTTTGCGTGGTAATATGTCGGCAAGCGACTTTATGTATTTTACATTAGGTTTCATCTTCTATAAGTACTTGTCGGAGAAAATAGAGAAGTATGCCAACAATGCCTTGGTGGATGATGAAATAACCTTTAAGGAATTGTGGGAAATGGATGATACAGATGCGGTTGAACTACAAGAAGAAGCGAAAAATCAATGCTTGGAGAATATTGGTTATTTCATAGAACCAAAATTTTTGTTTTCGTCAGTAATTGAGGCTATCAAGCGTAAAGAAAATATCTTGCCTATGCTCGAACGTTCATTGAAGCGTATTGAAGACAGTACGTTGGGACAGGATAGTGAAGAGGATTTTGGCGGATTGTTTTCGGATATAGACTTGGCATCGCCTAAATTGGGCAAGACAGCTGACGATAAAAACACGCTCGTTAGTAACGTTCTTCTTGCATTAGATGATATAGACTTCGGAGTAGAGGCATCGCAGGAGATTGATATTTTGGGTGATGCTTACGAATATATGATTTCGCAATTTGCCGCAGGAGCCGGGAAAAAGGCTGGAGAGTTCTATACTCCGCAGGAGGTCAGCCGTATCTTAGCAGAAATTGTTTCCATCGGACACCAGCGTTTGCGCAATGTATATGACCCTACTTGCGGTAGTGGCTCGTTGCTTCTTCGTGCTGCCAATATCGGAAATGCAGTTGATATTTATGGACAGGAAAAGAATCCTACAACTTATAACCTTGCCCGAATGAATATGTTGCTTCATGGCATCAGATTCAGCAACTTCAAGATTGAGAATGGTGATACACTTGAATGGGATGCGTTTGGTGATACTCAGTTTGATGCTGTAGTTGCAAATCCTCCGTTCTCTGCAGAATGGAGTGCTGCCGACAAATTCAATACTGATGATCGTTTCAGCAAAGCAGGAAGGCTTGCACCACGTAAGACTGCCGATTATGCTTTTATCCTGCACATGATTTATCACTTGAACGAGGGCGGTACAATGGCTTGTGTTGCTCCGCATGGTGTACTATTCCGAGGAAATGCGGAGGGCGTTATCCGGCGTTTCCTTATAGAAAAGAAAAACTATGTGGATGCTATTATAGGATTACCTGCAAATATTTTCTATGGCACAAGTATTCCGACTTGTATTCTTGTTTTTAAGAAGTGCCGTAAAGAAGATGACAATATTCTGTTTATTGATGCAAGCAAGGAGTTTGAAAAGGTAAAGACTCAGAACAAGCTCCGCGAGCAGCATATCCAAAAGATTGTCGAGACTTATCGTGACCGCAAGGAAATAGAAAAGTATAGTCACCTTGCCTCTCTTCAAGAAATAGCCGAGAATGATTACAATCTGAATATTCCCCGTTACGTTGATACCTTTGAAGAGGAAGAACCTATCGACATAAAGGCTGTAATGGCAGAGATAAAGGAGTTGGAAGCCAAACGTGCTGAACTCGACAAAGAGATTGAAGTGTATCTGAAAGAATTGGGACTGGTAGAATAGTTCAGAAAAGTAATAGCAATGGGTGAAAATGACAACATACCTCAGATGCCACCTTCATTTGAGAATATATGCCGCAAGGATGAAAACGGGAATGAATACTGGAGTTCTCGTGACCTTTGTGGTGCGATGGGTTATTCTGCTTATTGGAAATTTCAACGAGTCATAGATAAAGCCATTAAAGTAGCCGGAGAAAAAGGAATGAATGTGGACGAGCATTTCAACCAAGCGGTTGATATGGTCAAGATAGGAAACGGCTCATTTCGCAAGGTAAATATATTCCGACTCTCTCGTATGGCATGTATGATTATTGCGGAAAATGCAGATGGCAAAAAGTTGCTCGTCCAACAGGCACGAGGCTTTTTCTCACAATCTGTCTCAATGGCTGAACTTATGCATAATTCGCTAAGTTCTAATATATTGTTGTATAAAACAGCACAAGGAGAGGCACGTGTAGAAGTCATTTTCAATAGCGAAACATTCTGGATGTCACAAAAAAGGATGGCGGACTTGTTTGGGGTTGATGTCAGAACCATAAATTATCATCTCGGACAAATTTACGAAACAGGAGAACTCTCCAAAGAGGCAACTATCCGAAAAATTGGGATAGTTCAAACAGAAGGAGACCGGGAAGTGGAACGTATGCCGCTATTTTACAATCTCGATGCTATTGTTGCAGTGGGGTATAGAGTAAATAGCTATCAAGCTACTCAATTCCGTATTTGGGCTACTTCAGTGCTGAAAGAGTTTATCATTAAAGGATATGCCCTTGATGATGAGAGACTGAAACAGGGCAAACATTTTGGGAAAGACTATTTTGATGATTTGCTTGAGCGTATTCGTGAGATACGCACCTCAGAGCGCAGATATTACCAAAAGATAACAGACATTTATGCAGAATGTAGTGCGGATTATGACCCGAAATCAGAAGATACAAAGTTGTTCTTCAAGATGGTACAGAATATGATGCACCTTGCCGTTACCCATCATACGGCTGCGGAAATTATCTATCAACGGGCTGATTCCGAGCAACCTTACATGGGACTTACCACGTGGAAGAAAGCTCCTGACGGAAGAGTGCAAAAGTCTGATACCATCGTCGCAAAAAATTACCTGTCAGATTCTGAATTGTCCCAGTTGAATCTTATCACAACTGCATTTCTTGATATGGCAGAATCACGTGCTGCACGTCATATCGTTTCAACTATGGATGATTGGAAAAAGTTCCTTCAACAATATCTTGCAACGATGGATTACGAGCCGTGCGATACAGCCGGAAAAGTGACACAAGAGGAAGCAAGAGATAAGGCTTATAGCGAATACGAAAAATATAAACTGATTCAAGATAAATCATACATATCGGATTTTGACCGTTTTAATGAGGGTAATGATGAAACTCCATTGCTTCCATTTGACTTGAATCCTATAAAATAATGACAACTATGGCAATAGATAATAAAGAAAAAGAAGTCCTTAATGTTCCCCCTTTACGATTTCCAGAGTTTACTGGGGAATGGCAGTGCAAGGCTATTGAAAAGGTAGCACCTTTACAAAGAGGTTTTGATTTACCTACACAAAATCTTGTAGAAGGTATATATCCTGTTATTTATAGTAATGGCATTTTACAACACCACGATAAATACAAATGTGAAGCTCCCGGCTTAATAACAGGGCGTTCGGGAACAATAGGTAAATTTACTTATATCGATTCTGGATTCTATTGGCCACATAATACATCTTTATGGGTTACAGATTTCTGTGGTAATTGTCCAAAATTCATTTATTATCTTTACCAAACCGTTCATATTGAACAATTCTCGACAGGTTCTGGTGTACCTACTTTGAATCGCAACGATGTTCATCGTTATAAAACTTCTGTTCCAACAGCTATTGTAGAGCAAGAAAAGATTGCAAAATTCCTATCTATATTAGATGAACGAATTGTCACCCAAAACAAAATCATTGACAAGTTGCAGTCCTTAATCAAGGGAATTAATTGCAAAATTTTTGCCTTAATACAAGGAAATGAATATAGATTGGGAGATATAGCCACAATTACAAATGGGAACAGTAACGTACAAGATGCCTCAGTAGAATACAGGGTTGGTTTGTATCCTTTCTTTGATAGGTCAGAGGATGTAAAATATTTGCCAACATTTTTGTTTGATAAAGAATCAATCATATATCCAGGTGAGGGGACTGAATTTATGCCTCGATATTATAATGGCAAATTCGCTTTACACCAAAGATGTTACGCAATATGTGATTTTAATGAAGCTGTAAATCCTCAATTCTTATATTTCTTCCTAAAGACGCAGAATTCATACTTCATTAGAAATGCTGTAGGTTCAACAGTACCCTCATTAAGACTTGATACATTTCAAAAGTTGAAAGTGGTAATACCTTCAAAAGAAACACAGTATAGTGTATATTCATTTCTTTCTACTTTAGAACAAAAATTAGATGTAGAGAATAGTATTATGAAAATGCTCTTATGTCAAAAGCGGTATCTACTTCGTCAGATGTTCATATAAACATCTGACAAAGTAAGTATTGCTTCTCTAAATTTAGACTTTTCAGAATATCTTGTTCAGTAGAAAGTTTGTCATCTATTGTTGACAACAATGTTGCATATTTGAGTTGTTCGGAATATAGCGGACAAAATATCTTGGCTTTACCATAATCTTTGAAGTATATATGAGGTATTGCCATTCCTGTTTTATATGGTTCAAAGTTGAAAACCTTCAGTAAATAATAGAGGTATCGAAGCGAGTAACCATTTGGGGCTTGCAATATATTCAAAGTTCCAGTTGCTGAACATTTGCCAGTAACATAAGAAACTGTCCCAACTCCTGAACCATCTTTGATAATATAGACAGCTTCATTCTCTGTGTTATAATTATCAAGGTAGCCAACAATGCCATTTGCACCGTAAACAGGATATGCGCCATGCTCAAAAACATCACTTTCTTGTAGAGTGGAAGAACTACATTCCAAACATTCAGATATGTGCACATTTGGTTTGTTACTGCAAGTTATATTCTGTGCAATTCCCTTGATTAAGGATTGTTTATTTTGTAGGTCTGCGATTTCAGAATGTATTTTCAATAGCATCAAAGGTGATGTTGTTATGTTATCTGAGATATGCGATATTGTTAAGGGCAAACAAATCAATGGAGAATATCTCTCTGAAAGTGGTGAATATTATGTAATGAATGGCGGAACTGAACCATCTGGCTATTATAGCGAATACAATGTCAAAGCTAACACAATTTCAATAAGTGAGGGAGGCAATTCTTGTGGATATGTACAATTCAATAACTTTCCTTTTTGGAGCGGCGGGCATTGTTATTCCCTTCAGAACATAGCAGACATTGTTGATAATCTGTACTTGTACCATTATCTGAAATCAAAAGAAGAAGCCATAATGAAACTCCGAATAGGTTCTGGTTTGCCCAATATTCAAAAAAAGGACTTGGCAATGTTCAAAACTATAGTACCGCTATTTGAACAGCAAATAACAATCTCAACTTTTCTGTCATCGCTTGAAAGAAAAGCCGAGATTGAAGAAAGAATACTAAATGTCATGCAGAAACAAAAGTTATATCTATTGCAGCAGATGTTCATATAAACATTTGGTGTAATAGAAACTTTTTCTGTTTTTGTAATAGTTCCAAGAAATCTATCTCCAGTTTGATTTCTTGGACTAATGTAGATAGCCGCTTCCCAGTTTGTTGCTGTACTTCAACCGTTGGAATGCAAAGCGGAATATTGCACAATCCTTCATAAGATAAGCATTGTCTAACACTGCCCTCTAATCTCTTTTGTATTTCAGTGAAGAATTGCTTAGACTCAAAATAGTAATCAAGGTATTCGGGGAATAGGTTATCCTTTGTACGGAAACAAATGTACATAGGACTTACTATACCTCTATTAAATGTGGTAAGACGAGCAATTGAACCAACATTTATTCTTGCTGGGTTAAAGGCAAAACAATTTCTTTCTACTATTTTATAGTTTGATATATCATCACTTGCAACGCTCCTGTTCTCAAATTGTTCACACTGCTGGATGAAGCCTTGACTATTGCTGACGGATAAAACATTTTGGATTGCACTATCTTTATTCCGTTTTGAAGTCTGTTCAATGAAATCGCCTATGTGCGTATTTCCTTTAGTTTTGTGAGTATATTCCATTTCAATAATCGCAGACTTTAGCTTATTCAAATCCTCAATGATTTTGTTTTGGGTGGCGATACGATCGTCTATACATTCAAGCAATTTTGCTATTTTCTCTTGTTCTTGAATTGAAGGAATATCTAGATAAACTTTACTTAATCCATCTTGACCAATATTAAAGTGCTGTGCTCCGGCTCCTTTTACGATTATCCTCTTTCGTGCGGTTGGCGAAGCCAAAAGATAACGGAAAAACATAGGATGATAGTTCCCTTTACTTTTTCCACGAATAACGAAACCACCAAACACAGCAGGTTTACTATCCAGATAAACATTGGCTTGACCTACATCTTCTAATGTTTCAGAGCTACGCTGAAATAAAATATCCCCATAGTTTACACCGTAAGTTTCAATATCACCAGCTATAACTTCAACAGAGGCACGAATATTATCATAGCGAATAAATTGGTTATTGAGGATATCCATAACAGAAATAAATTTTGTCCCATGACCAAATCTTTTTGCATCAGGATTCATTCCGTTCTTGAAACTCATAAAATCTGTAAGGGGATAACTATACCACTCTCCACTAAACTCTGGGAATCTCAAATGGGGAACATCAGGGATTTATTATTCTCTAATTATATGTACAACATATTAATATACGATTATGGGA
>ERZ773186.2445-NODE-2445-length-13785-cov-2.811872_pt1 | contig 13785 bp, 10 predicted proteins | sample MGYA00581000_ERZ773186 | MGnify/ENA primary metagenome ERZ773186 (study PRJEB29015, sample SAMEA2737752) | human gut metagenome | biome: human gut; feature: human-associated habitat; material: faeces | place: China | collected 2012 ... | reverse complement strand
AGCGGGCACACCGCATTCTGCTGCGTGCCCGCCGGGAAAAACCGGAACTTACTGTACCACAGGTGCGGTGATGCCGGCCACAGCGTCATCCACCAGCTGCTGGGTGGTCTTGCCCTGCGTGTCGCCGGAAGCCAGGATCTCGCCCAAGCTCTCGGCGGAGCTCCAGTAGTTGGCACCTACGCGCTGCAGGGTGGCGTAGTCGCTCTGCTCAGCCAGTGCGGCGATGGCAGGCGCGCTCTGTACGGCCTCGGACTCGTTCACAGCAATGTTGGAGGGTCCGAGCTGACGGTCATTGAAGCGCTTGGCCTGATTGTCCTCGTTGGTGATGTAGTCAGCCAGCATCATAGCAACACCGACATTGGCGCTGTGGGGATTGACGCCGACCAGCTTGTAGCCGGAGAAGGAAGCCATCTGCACCTGCTCACCGTTCAGGGTGTAGGTGGGCAGCTTGGTGGCGGCGTAGTTATCGCCCCAGGTATCCTGCGCGGTTTTGGCGTTCCAAGTGCCGGAGATGGCGGCGCAGCAGCTGCCGTCCTTGATGCCGGAAACGATATCTGCATCCGCGCCGGACTTGAAGGCGGACTGGGCGCTCATATCCAGAATTGCCTGCGTGACATCGGCACCGGGGGCCTCGTTCCAGTTGCAGACGGTGTTGACGCCGTCATCGGCGAGGGTAGCTTTCAGACCGGCACCGGCGTAGAAGCTGTAAACGTACCATGCATCGTTCAGGCTCATCATAAACTTCTTGCCGGAGGCATCAGCCTTGGCCAGCAGGGTGTCCATGCTCTTGACATCGTCCTCACTCAGGACGCTCTTGTCGTAGTAGAGGAAGTAGCCGTTGTCGGCGGTCATGGGGTAGGCGTAAAGCTTGCCGTCCATGGTCGCGGCCTCAACGGAGCCAGTCAGGTTGCGGCTCTTGACATCCTCGGGGTTCAGCAGGATCTCCTGCAGGGCACCGGCTGCCACCAGCTCATTAAGCTGGTCATCCGCAAAGGCGAAAACATCGGCAGCTGCCTCGGGGTCAGCCAGAACGGTATCCTTGGCACTGGACTCGGACTGGACACCGATCTCGATCGTAACGTTGCCTTTGTCGGCATTCTCCGCGATGAAAGCATCAGCCATCTCACGCAGCATGGTCTGGTCTTCCTCAGCACCCCACATGGTCAGTTTCACATCGCCCCAGCTTTCTGCGGCGGAAGAAGCCTCACCGGAGGATGCGGCAGAATCAGCCTGAGATGCGGCAGAGGACGCAGCAGAGGAAGATGCAGCACCACCGCAGGCGGTCAGCATAGCGGCCGCCGTCACGGTGCTCACGGCAGCAAGAGCGTTGTGACGGGAAATCCATTTTTTCATGATCGAGTTCTCCTTCATTTCTGATTTTGAAAGTGGTATGTTGCCAAAAGTTGCGCACTTATGTTGCGCACATTTGAGCAACCCTCTCGTTACAAACATAGAATACTCTCTTTTCAAGCCTCCGTCAATGGGTGATATTCACGGTATTGCAACCCGAAAACTGGAAATTCTGACGGAAAAACCTGGGGCAACGCCCACTTCGCGCGCAACTTTTGCGCAACAAGCATACATTTGCCCAAAAAAGCCCCCGGTTTTGGCGTAAAACCGGGGGCTGGGTACGCTATACATCAAGTTATATTTTCAGGAAGCTTGCAGGGCAGCATACCTCCCCTGCTGCACAATCTGTGGGTATGCCATAGAGGGGCGCAGGCTATCGTCCATCGTGGGTACGGCTATTCCATTTGGTGGACTCACGCAAAATAACCTGATACCCCTCAATTTGGCGCTGCACCATTTCCTTGCCAAGCAGGCGGTCAAGCAGCATGCGGCAGGCCGTGCGCCCCAGCTGCTCGGCATCGTACTGCACCGCAGACACCGAGGGCGTGATACTGGCCAGCATCGAGCTGTCATACAGGCTGGCAACGCGCAGATCGTGCGGCACCAGAATATGCCGGTTGCGCAGCTCTCGCATGACCTCATAGGCGATCTCATCGTCCCCGCAGAGCAGGCAGTCCGCCTTTTGCTCAAGCGCCGCCTCCAGCGCATCAATGGTCTGCCCTGCTGATTCAATGCCGGAATGAACAAGGCGCTGATCCACCGGCACGCAGGATTCCGCAAAGCCGCGCAGGTACCCGCGCGTGCGGTCGGTGTTGACGGCGTAAATCGTGCTGCCGACCAGCAATGCGATCCGCTTGGCGCCCATCTGCAGCAGGATGCGGGTCATCTCGCAGGCGGCGGTAACCTGATCATTGTCCGCCTGCGGTATCGTCTTATCCTCGCTGCGGCCAATCAGCACAAACGGCACATCATACTGCCGCAGCAGGTCAACGCAGGGATCATCTGCCATGGCGTAGGTCAGAATAACACCATCCACCTTATGGCTCGCCAGCTGACGCTGCAGCTGGGTATACTCTGTGCTGGAGGCGTAGCACAGCAGCATATCGTAGCCGCGCTGATCAGCCATGGTGCAGATGCCGCCCATACATTTGCGCAAAAACGGCAGATCCAGTGTAATAAAGCGCTGCGGCACAACCATAGCGATGTTGTTGGTGCGCACCTTTGGGTCTTTTTGCGCAGGCGCAGGCTCTGTGCGGGCATGCCCCATATAGGCGAACACCTTGGCGCGGGTTTTCTCGCTGATGCGCCCTTTTCCGGAAAGTGCGCGGGACACCGTTGTTTTAGAAACACCCAGCGCCTCCGCCACCTGCTCGATAGTCATTTTTTCGTTTTCTTTTGCGGCCATTGGGGGAACCTTCTCCTTTGCATTGCATTGCGCAACAAATCTCATATCAGCATAACGGGATATTCTTTCGTTGTCAATGTCCGAAAGCAACAAAAAAGCGTTCTGCTTTTTAGCAGAACGCTAAAACAGGCCGATTTTATCAAAAAATACGGTCCTTGCCCTTCCAAACTGCAGTCCGGTAACGCTCAAGCACAGTGTTTCCCACCGTGACAGGCTGTTCCGTGCAGTTCTGCACAAACACAAAGCTGCCGCGCCGCACCGCCAAGACTCCTTCCGGCAGAGCCTCCGGCCAAGCAGGGCTCAAGCCGATTTCCTTTGCAGCATCGTGATAAAACGCCCGATAAAAAGCCTCGTCAAAGCGGCTGGCCAGATAGTAAGCACGACCCTTACCGTATCGGTGGACCGCCGCAGCCGGGTGCCCGGCAAAATAGTCCTCCTCATACAGGCTGAGCGGCTCTGCCGGATCTTTCTCATCAAGGGCCGCCACCTCACACAGGGTGGATGCCAGTGCCTCAGGCAGTGTGCAGCCAGCTGAAGGCACGCAGCGGCGGGTTTCCCCGTCATACATGCCGTCAATCTCGGTGCGGCGCAGCCCCAACAGTTCAGTCAGACCGTAGGGCGTGTCCCCTAGGCGGCAGAGATCACTCTCATCGACAACGCCAGACCAGTAAGTGACGATGACCGTTCCGCCGCTTTGCGCAAATGCGCAAAGCTTTTTCGCAAAAGCATCGGTCAGCAGGTAGAGCATCGGCACCACGACCAAGCCATAGCCTGTCAGGTCGGCGTTCTGGTCAACAAACTCCACGGCAATGCCCTCCCGTGCAAGGGCATTATAGTGCCGCTTCAGCTCATCCCAATAGCCCATACCGGCATTGCGCGGCCCGCAGGAGCCTTCCAGCGCCCACTTATTCTGCCAATCATGGACTATGGCAGCCTGCTTTTCGCGTTTTACCGCTGTAATTTCAGCCAAAGCTTCCAGCTTTTGCCCCACCTGCGCAGTCTCCGTAAAAGAACGGGCACCCTCCCGCCCATCGTGGCCGATGACAGCGCCATGGAGTTTTTCCTCCGCGCCGCGGCTGGCGCGCCACTGGAAATAAAGCACACTGTCTGCGCCGTGCGCCACCGTCTGCAGCGCGGCAAGCTCTGCAATGCCGGGCTTTTTCTGCTTGGAGACAGGCTGCCAGTTGGTAAAGCTGGGGCTGGACTCCATCAGCAGGAAAGGCTTGTCCTTCATTGAATAGAACAGGTCGTGCATCATGGCGGTGTCCAGCGCCGTTTCCTCGACCGTTTCACTGGGCTTGTGCCAGGTCGGGTAGTTGTCCCAGCTGGCGACATCGATTTCTTTTGCCATTTTAAAATAGTCGATGCCATCAAACCGATACATCATATTGGCGGTAAATTTGGCATTGGGGGCAATTTCTTTGACAGTATCCCTCTCAAATTTCAAAAAATCGATATGTCGGTCGCTGACAAAGCGCTTCCAGTCGAGCGCAAGCGCCTGTACGGCGTTTTCACCATGCGGGGCAGGGCTTTCGATTTGTTCCCAATCGGTGTAGTCATGGCTCCAGAAGCGGGCGTTCCATGCCTTGTTCAGCGCCGCCAGCGTCCCATACCGTGCCTGCAGCCAGCGGCGGAACTCCGCCTGACACAATGCGCAGTGGCAGTCCCCACCCATCTCGTTGGAGATGTGCCAAAGGATGACTGCCGGATCATCCCCAAATCGCTGCGCCAGCTTTTGGTCGATGGCGCGCACCTTCTCACGATAAATCGACGACGTATAGCAGTAATTCTGACGCCGGTTGTACAGCTCCCGCACGCGGTCAGCCCGCACACGGCGCACCTCCGGGTACTTGTGTGCCAGCCATGCGGGGCGTGCAGCGCTGGGTGTAGCCAGAATCGTGCGGATCCCGTTGGCGTAAAGGTTATGGATGATGTCCGCCAGCCAGTCCAGATTGAACACGCCCTCCTCAGGCTCCAGCACCGACCATGAAAACACCCCCAGCGTCACGGTATTGACGCGGGCTTTTTTCATCAATTCAATATCCTGTGCCAGAATGTCCGGCCTGTCGAGCCACTGCTCCGGGTTATAGTCCCCACCGTGAAGTAATTTGCGCCCCTGCATGGCAGATCCTCCTTTGGCTGCGCAACATGCGCAACCAATATTTAAGTAATCGTTGCGTTTTATACTGAGTATAGCAAGAAGTCCCTCAAGATGCAAGATGCTTTTATGGAGTATAGCACCATTCAGATGGATATTTCGCGCATTCGTGCTTTCCCATCCGTGTCCCTATCGGGAGGTTTCACAACTTTGCAGCGGTTCATTTAGGCATAGTGACAAATGCCCGAGTTTCCCACTGTATGCAGCATTTCTCCGCCGCTCGCCTTCCTCCGTGATGAACAAGCCTCTGCATACACACAGGCACCAACCCGAAGCGTTCTTGCCTTGGCCCGGTGCCTGCTATTTATGCAAAGCCCATTACGGATTGAAAAATTGCTTTCTGTCTGCCTTTTTACCGTGTCACCGGCACTGTCACGGCAGTGCTGTGCATGCCGTCATCCGCTGCCAGGGTCAGGCTGTTCCCCTCCCCTGCACGCACGATGGCCAGCGCCTCGCCGTAGTAGGTGTCGGCCACACAGTCCAGATAGCTGCGCTCATGATACGGGCAGGCGTTGCCCAGCCCGACCAGTGTACCACCATCTACCTCCACCTTGATATTGCCGCGTGCCAGCGGCTTCGTGATACCCTTTTCATCAGTGTAGCGCAGCCGGATATAGCAAAGATGCCCAGCTTGCACGCTGCTTTGCTCCGGTCCCGCAGTGATTTGGGTTTGCTGCCCTGCCGTCGTCAGGGTGCAACGTCCGAGCTCACAGCCCCGCGCGTCATAGCTGACGGCCTCCAGCCTGCCCGGTTCATAGGGCACGGAAAACTTCGCAAGGCAGTCGTTTTTCAATGCTTTTCTGCCGATGATACGGCCATTCAGCCACAGCTCTACCCGCGCCGCGCGGGCGTACACCTCGATGCTGGCCTTTTGGCCCTCGCAGCCTGTCCAACTCCAGCTTGGCATGGCGTTGGTCATCTTCCATGCGCTGGGGCTGTGCCGGTCACCAGTATGGTTGACCGGACAGACGGCAATGTACGGTCCGTTGTCCTTTTCGAGCGCCACGCGGGTATATAGGGCTTCGCCCAGCGGCTTACCGGTCAGATCAATGCGGCCCGATCCTGCCGAAACCCAGCCAAGGCCGCCATCAAAGTTTTTGGCATAGTCCTCATACTCCCACGAGCCGACCATGACCTCGCCCAGATAATCCATGCCCGCCCAGACAAAATCACCGACCAGACGCGGCTCAGCCTTCGCCAGCTCACGGAACCTATAGGCATCATTACAGAAGGTCTCGCTGCCCAAAATCAGCCGCTGCGGGTACTTTTTCAGGTCGTGCTTGTAGCGATAAATGCCGTAGTTATAGCCCGCAATATCCATATTCGCAAAGGCATCGCGGGTTTTGACATCACAGCCATGCAGCGTCGCGCCGCGTTTCATGAATTCATCACCCAAAAGCCCTGCCAGATCGTTGAAGAACTTGCTGCCCACCGACTTTTTCTTGACGGCTTTTCCCTTAGCCTTGGCTTTTTCTGCTTTTTCAGCCTCCTTTTTGGCCTTTTCATCGCTGTACACGCCGAAGCCGATGGAGCTCAAAAAGTTGAAGAAGATATTCACACCGCAGGTCACCGGGCGGGAATTGTCCAGCCCGTGCAGGAAGTCGGTCATCTCCTTCGTCAGGGCGATGCCGCGCTTTTGGGCAGTCTCGCTGACCTCGTTTCCGGTGGAGTAGAGAACCACACAAGGGTGGTTGTAGTCCTTCTCGACCATATCGGTCAGGTCCTGCCGCCACCACTCCGCAAAATACGGTACATAATCGTATTCGGTCTTGTGGATGTACCAGTGGTCGATGTATTCATCCATGACGAGCATGCCCTGGCGGTCACACTCTGCCAGCAAAGCCTTGGAGCAGGGATTATGCGCCGAGCGGATGGCGTTGTAGCCCGTTTCTTTCAGCAGGCGCACCTTGCGGGCCACGGCATCGGGGTCGCAGACAGCGCCCAGCAAGCCGTTATCGTGGTGGATGCAGGCCCCCTGAATGATGACCCGCTCGCCGTTTAAAGTGAAGCCGTTTTTGCCCCAACTCACCGTGCGCACGCCGAAGGTCTCGACCGCCTCATCATCTGCAAATTGTACGCGGCATCGGTACAAATTCGGCGTTTCCGGTGTCCAAAGACGGGCATTGTCGATGGTAAGCGTAAAAACTGCTTCCCCATCAGATTCCTTCCGAACAGTGGGGAGTCCCTCAACCATCAGCTGAACCGTGCCGGGCGCACTGGTCCTGACACGGATTTCCACCACAGCCGGCTCCAGCGACACTGTACGGATGCGCACACCGTTGAGCAATATGTGCTTATCCCCTGCCGTCCACAGCTGAACGGGACGATACAGTCCCGCGCCGGAATACCACCGGCTGTTGGGCTGGTCGGCGTTGCGGGCAATCACTCGCAGTTCGTTATCCCCTGCGCGCAAAAATGGCGCACAGTCTACATAAAAATTGGTATACCCATAGGGGCGGAACGCCGCCTTTTGGCCGTTCAGCCAGACCTCAGCGTTGTGATAAACACCCTCAAATTCCAGAATGTGGGTGTCCGACAGCTCGTTTTCGGGCACCGTCAGGGTACGCTGATACTCATAGTCATAACCCTCATACCAGCCGGTGTTGACGCCGCCCGCGCTCAGGGCCGTGCGTGGCTCCGCCAGCATAGCATCATGGGGCAGGGTCACGGGCCGGCCGGGTGCGGTATCGCCCAAGTGACGGCAAGTCCAGCCGGTGAGAAGGGGTGTTGCTTTCATAGATCAGTACTCACTTTCCGCTGCTTTGTATAGAAATCTGAAATGCAGGCTTTTGCAAAAGCACCGCATTTTCGTTCTTCTGCCTGTACTATACCACATCCGAAACGAAATTGGTGCTCCTTTTCACAAACTGTTTAAATTCACGCACAAACCGCTTTACCCGTTGACACAATGCACAACTTTCCCGCCTGTTTCTGCGCAAATCCACCAAATTCCATAACAGCGGTTTTCAAGGCTGTAATCACGCAGCACACTGCTATTAGAAATCTTGTACAAAAATCTGATTCAATTTTTGTTATAGATTATGTGTTTAACCATTGAGAATCTTTCTCTTGTGTTGTACCATGGAATAAGAGCGAATAAAAAGAAGGTATTGCACTGTCATTTTCGCAGCATAAAACTGCGCTGGCCTGTCTTGAGGCGATGCGCAGCGGCAGGGATTGCGAAGCGCAAATCGTTCTGCCGGTCACACTCATACCCAGAGAAAGTACGAGGAAGATGCCATGTCGGATTTTATGAAATCGCTGAGCAGAATCGCCATTCCTGTTACCCTGCAAAGTATGCTGCAGGCATCCTTTTCCATAATAGACCAGATTATGATCGGGCAGTTGGGCGAGGTCAATATTGCAGCTGTGGGATTGTACGGGAATTTTTCGCTGGTTTTTTCCGTGGTGATCGGCTCAGTCGGCACTGTTGCCGGGATCCTGATCGCCCAGTTCACCGGCGCAGACAACGAGCGGGAGGCATGGTGCAGCCTGAATGTCAGCCTGCTTTGCGGGGCCTTGCTGTCGGTGCTGTTTTTGCTGGCTGCCGGGGGCTTTCCGGCACAGATTTTACAGCTTTACACCGCCGATGGGCGTATTCAGCAAGCCGGTGCCGTGTATTTTAAAACGGTAGCATTCGCTTATCTGCCGATGGCGCTCAGCACGGTCCTGTCCGCGTGGCTGCGCTGTAAGGAGCATGCTGCCATTCCCTTTTGGGCCAGCCTCGGCGCGGTGGCTGCCAACACCGGGCTGAACTACCTGCTGATATTCGGCAAGCTCGGGTTTGCCCCCATGGGGGTGCAGGGCGCAGCGATTGCCACGCTCGTTTCGCAGCTGCTGAATTTCCTGCTGATTTTACTGGGCTTTGTTGTCTGCCTCAGAAGGGATGGCAGTCATCCTCTGTGGACGCTGCATTTTGAAAGAATCACCCTGCGGGCGTACGGCGGCATGATCCTGCCGATTTTGCTCAGTGAGTTTTTGTGGAGCTTGGGGCAGAATGTCGAGTCTGCAGTGTACGGGCATCTCGGCACAGCCAACCTTGCCGCTTACACCCTCACCTGCCCGATTCAGTCGCTGATCGTAGGTGCATTGAGCGGGTTATCGGCGGCAGCCGGTGTGATGGTTGGCAAGCAGCTGGGAAAGAAGGCCTTCGATGACGCCTACAGGGATGCCAGACGCATCATGCTGACCGGGTTGGTCGGTGCCGTAGGCGTAGCCTCGCTGCTGGTACTGTTTGCAGGCGCATACACCGGCTTGTACCGTGTGGACGCTGATGTACAGGCGCTGGGCAAAGTATTGCTGGTCGTGTTTGCCCTGTATGCCCCCGTCAAGGTGGAAAACATGATTTTGAGCGGCGGCATCCTGAGGAGCGGCGGCAATACCAGAGTAATCATGATCATTGACACCATCGGCACATGGGGCATCGGCATCCCGCTGTGCCTGCTGGCCGCCTATGGTTTGCACTGGGGCATTGTCGGCGTGTATGCCCTGCTTACGACCGAGGAGATTTTCCGCCTTGCCATCTCGCTTGTCATCTTCAAAAGACGCAGCTGGATGATCAGCCTGTGACCGGTAATTTCAGCGTACATATCCGTTCGTAAAGCAGGATCCTCACGCCAGACAGTTAAAACTACCGCTCAGGTTGTTTGGGGTCGCTCCACCACAAAGCAGGGGCCTTCCTCCCCTGTTTTTCCGGTTGGCACAAAGCCGCATTTTTCCAATATGCGCTGGGATGCGCGGTTGTCCGGGTCGGTTTCCGCCTCCACAAAATCCACATCTTGCTGCGCAAATGCCCACCGGATCATGCCTTGAACCGCCTCGGTCATATAGCCGTTTCCTTCGTAGGAAGGCAAAATGCCGTAGCCTATCTCAACAGTGCGGTCTTTAGCAGGCCCCTTAAAGCCCACATCACCCATATATTCCCTACTATTTTTGAGCGTCATTTTCCACGGTGCATACCAGATCCGGTTTTCAGGCTCGCGGCGGCAGCCCGCAAGCATCTCTCCGTAAGCGGCGCGCAGATCATCAGAATGCATCTCTGCCATCATTTCCTCGATTTCACTGTCCGACATAGGCTGCAGCAGCATTCGTTTTGTCTCCACCTTCAATTTGTCCATACCTCCGCTTCTTTGCTGGTGCTCGTAATTTATAGGATACAGGTTATTCTAATGCCGGTGCCACACTTCGTCTGCTGGCTTTCTGATGCAAACCCTTTCCATCATTCTATCTTTATAGGATGTATTCCATCTGCCGTTCCTTTGTTTTCATACCCATCTTCTCATAGAAGCTTTCAGCCGATGTGTTACCCGCCCAGACATTCAAGGTCACCTCATAGCAGCCAAGCATTTTTGCCTGCTGCTTCACATATTCAAACAGGCTTTCCCCGATATGCTGTCCGCGTGCTTGCTTGTCAACGCACAGATCATCAATAAACAGTGCCTTAAACGGAACCATATTGGTAGAAAACGGTTGCTCCTTCAACTGGCAGAAAGCATAGCCCATGCACACATCATCCTCACCAGCTGCAACATAGATGGGCTTATCTTCCTGCTCCAGCAGTTCTTTCAGTTCACTGTCAGTATATTTTGTGGTGCCGGGGATAAACACATCCGGGCGTATCTCTGCATGGATCTGCAGCACCTGACCCAGCAGCTCCATTATTCTTGAGATGTCTTTTTCTTCTGCCTTACGAATTTTCATCACAACACGACTCCATTCCACCGTTTGTCTGCGGGGTACGCTATGCCAACCTGCCTGCCGGCTCACCTCTTATCCTCCGCATCACATATTTTCTTTATAGTATCATAAACTCACGCCAAGTAAATCTGTTGTTGCGAAATTTCACGAAATATTTACGGTTCGTGCGGTCTGCAGATTCCGTCACTTCTCTGTCAGGTATGGCTTTCCTCCAAGCCGCGATAGGTCTTGACAATCAGATAAGCCGCAATCAGGAAGGTCAGAATATCCGACAGCGGCATCGAGTACAAAACGCCATTCAGCCCAAAGAAATGCGGCAGCAGCAGCGCAAACCCAACACCAAACACTACCTCGCGCACCATCGAAAGGGCTGTAGATTCCCCCGCTTTTCCCATTGCCTGCAGGAAGATGAAGCAGGCCTTATTTACACAGGCCAGAATGATCATGCAGAGGTAAATACGGAACGAGCGCACCGCGAAATCTGTATAATACACGCTCTCATTGGCAGCACCGAACAGGGCAATAAGCTGACGCGGGAAAATCTCCACCAGCACCAATGCCACAGCACCAACACCGGCCTCGGCAGCCAGCAGCCTCGTGAACAGCTCTTTTACACGGGCAGACTTCCTTGCGCCCATGTTGAAGCCAACAATGGGAATGCAGCCCGCCGCCATGCCGACCACGATGGAGATGACGATCTGGAAGAACTTCATCACAATACCCACTACGGCCATGGGGATCTGCGCATACTGCTCCTGCCCGAACACTGCGTCCAGTGCACCGTATTTACGAATCATATTGTTGATGGCCGCCATGGCCGCTACCAGGCTGATCTGCGAGAGAAAGCTTGTGATGCCCAATGTCAGCATCCGGCTGCAGACCTTTCCGCGCAATGCAAAGTCCCCCGCTGCCGGCTTAATGATCTTCATGTGCAGCAAGTACCACACGGCGAGAATTGCCGTGACCACCTGACCAGTGACAGTGGCAACGGCTGCTCCCATCATGCCCCACCGAAACCCAAAAATAAAGACCGGATCCAAAATGACATTGAGCACTGCCCCGGCAAGGGTGGAGATCATGGCAAACCGGGGGCTGCCATCCGCACGGATGATGGGGTTCATGGCCTGACCGAACATGTAAAACGGCACACCCAATGTGATGTAAAAGAAGTATTCCTGTGAGTGACGATAGGTTTCGGCATTGACTGTACCGCCGAACATAGCGAGGATGATGTCTGCAAAGAGCAAATAGATCGCAGTCAGCACAATGCTGCTGACCAGACACACCACAACAGCGTTGCCAACGCTCTGCTTTGCCTTGCGGACCTCATCCTGCCCAAGGCTGATGCTGACAAAGGCACAGCAGCCATCACCGATCATAACTGCGATGGCCAGTGCAACCACCGTCAGCGGAAAAACAACCGTGTTGGCGGCATTGCCGTAGGAGCCAAGATAGGACGCATTTGCAATAAAAATCTGATCTACGATATTATACAATGCGCCGACCAAGAGTGAAATAATGCACGGGATCGCATATTTTTGCATCAGCTTTCCGATGCGCTCCGTGCCGAGAAATTGATTAGAGCCTTCCATGAAATTCACCTTACCTTTTATTTTTGGAACAAATAAAACAACGAGCAGCCCCCATGCAACCGGTTTTACGCATGAGTGCTACTCGTTGTACCAAATTATTATAGCAGTTTGCCAGAAAGTTTTCAAAGGCAGTTTTGCATAAGAATTATGCTGCATACCGCAGGGGATACTGCACAGTTTGTACATGTGCGCCTTGCACAGGACGCCTTTTGTGCTTGAAGCAGTGCCCCCTACCGCCATACCTTGTTACGCAGTTTTTTAACGCTCTATTGACATTACGAGCCGTTTAGCATATAGTAATTCGTATAAATATTATTTCACCAGACGCTCAAGACGCAGTGTGACCCACACAGGCTGGGCCGTACTGCGCCTTTTCTATAAGGAGGCATCCTGTGGACTATATCCAAATCACCAAGGAGAACATCGACAAGGAGCATATCTGCTGCGCGATGTCCGGCAAGCAGAGCCTTGCCAAAAAAGAATGGCTCAAGCAGCGCTTTGCTGAGGGGCTTGTTTTCTACCGCAGTGTTGAGCGCGGCAAGTGCTTTATCGAGTACATCCCGGCAGAAAACGCATGGGTGCCCATTACAGCGGACGGCTGGCTTTACATCAACTGCCTGTGGGTCTCCGGTGGCATGAAAGGGCACGGCTGCTCGAATGACCTGCTGGGAAAATGCCTCCGCGATGCAAAAGCGCAGGGCAAAAAGGGCATCTGCATTTTGTGCGCTGAGGGACGCAAGCGGGAATTTCTCGCCGACCCCAAGTTTTTGTCCCACAAGGGCTTTGAAATCGCAGATGTCTCGGACTGTGGAATCACCCTCATGTGTCTCCCGCTCAATGCCGATACAGCACTGCCGAAATTCAAGGACTGCGCCAGGCACCCCAAAGCCGAGGGAGAAGGCTTCGTCCTCTACTACACCGATCAGTGTCCCTTTACCTATTACTGGGTGCCGAGGGTGCAGCAGGCCGCACAGCAGCATAACATCCCGTTCCGGGCCATCCACATCACCGACAAAGAAGCCGCGCAGAATGTATCCGCACCCGTCACGACCTACGCACTGTTCCGGGGCGGCGTATTCCTGACGCAGGGTATCCAGTCCGACAAAAAGTTTCTGGCACTGGCGGGTGTACAGATATGAAAGAACGAATCGTTGATGAGCAAATCAGACTGGTTCCCTACTATCGAAATGATGCCGTATCGCTTCGCTGGTATCAGGACGCAAATGTACGCAAGCAGGTCGATAACAGGGATACGCCCCATGATTTAGCGCTTCTGCATCGCATGTAATCAGGCCCGGGATATTCGTTTTCATGATATACTAGTGTTGTGTTTATCAGGCCAGGCAGAACCATCTATTCAGTCAATGTTCCCTGTCTCGCGGTAGCTGCGCCAGACGTTTTCAAAAAAGTCGTCATCCTCGGGGATGGGGCGCGGAGCGCGCCATCTGGTGCGGCAGGTGCCGTCCTCGAACCACAGCTCCTGAATCAGCGGGGCTTCGGCTTCGTCCAGGGCAAAGGTGAAGGTGTCCGGCAGTTGGGTGAACGGCTTGATGCCACCCGTCAGATCGGTGTACAGGGCGCTG
>ERZ773186.2429-NODE-2429-length-13840-cov-3.061008_pt1 | contig 13840 bp, 9 predicted proteins | sample MGYA00581000_ERZ773186 | MGnify/ENA primary metagenome ERZ773186 (study PRJEB29015, sample SAMEA2737752) | human gut metagenome | biome: human gut; feature: human-associated habitat; material: faeces | place: China | collected 2012 ... | reverse complement strand
GCACGTTTACAAGCTTTAAAAAAACATCTGGAAACTTTTCGTAAAAATCACCCGAAATTTCCTTCTTTTTTGAACGCGGTGTCTCATAACGCTTTGGAAGAAGGCACAGTGATCGAAATCAGCGTCACATCGCCTTCCGATAAAAATTATGTTACAAACATAAAATTGAGGCAAGATGATCTGGACTTTCTTCGCGAACTGCAGTCTCTGAATTCCAAATCATAATTTCCCGGCGAAGGGCCGCACATCAGCAAAAACCGGAAGCGCCAAAAGGCACATTCCGGTTTTTTGTTTTATCTGTTTTATTTATTTCGCTATTTTCAGATTTTCATACCGTTTCTCGATAAACTGATCCGGGAAATACTCATCTAACTTTTCAGCGATAATCCCGTTTCCTTCTTTTCCTTCCTGACGTTCTCCGTAACGCGCCAAAGCGGCAAATGACAGCGCCATATCCGCCGTCAGAACAACAAGCAGCAAGGAGCAGATGATACGTCCCGCCTTTTTCGGCAATCGTTCGATCTGTCTTGACAAAAACGGGTAAACCGCTTTCATCCAGATAACGGCGGCAAATCCCCAGAAGAAACAATACAACAGGTTAATTCTTCCTCCCAGATTAAACGGGATCTTACTATAATCCCAGAACACTGTTCCAAAGGCAATCTCCGTAAAAACACTGCATATGTATTCATATGCGCCCCCGAGTATTGTTCCGAAAAGGAATATAAACCAATTACTCTTATCACGGTATCTATATAAAATCCATGTCAGAAGCGCACATGCAATTCCCCACACGATACTGAACTGACCAAACACAAGACTGCTGCGGCTCATAAGACGCCCGGTTGTAATAAGGCAGAATATCGTCTCTACTATATCCCCGATAAATGCTCCGATGATAAACAGACTCGCCAGTTTAAAAAATCCGCATCCTTCCGCAAATTTTTCTTCCTGTTCAGCATCTTTTTCAGTCTCAATATTCGGAAATGCCTTTACCAGTCTTTTCTGGATCCGTTTTGTCAGAGCGTTTTCAAGAAATTTAGACGTTTTCTGCAGCTCTTCCGTAATCTGCTCGATCCGACCTTTCTTTCTTTTCAATTCAAGAACCGCAATTCCCGAACCGAGACCATCCGCAATAAGCAGGCCTAAAAGCACCCATAAGATCACTTCTCCGATCAAACGGGGTATCATATTGACAAGACCGCAAAAAAACGGATTCAGGAAGTAGATCATCAGTACACTGCACACGCCCCATAAAGCAGATACCCGCAGACAAATGTAACCGTCCAGATGAAATTTCTGATCTGAATAATCCCACCACTTTTTATGCAGTATCTTTTCCATCAGCCTTCCCGTAATATATTCTACGAACGAAGTAACGATCATTCCGCCGATAAAAAGAAAGATCAGATTTTCTTTTAATTCCGGCAAAAACACCGCCACCGCCACCGCTCCCGTTCCGTAGATCGGGCAGAGCGGTCCCGCGATAAATCCCCTGTTGACAAACTTGTGCCTGTTAACCGCCGCAACGATGACCTCGCCGCACCATCCGATAAATGAATAAATAAAAAAGATCCATGCCAGTTCATATATTGTGTTTACCATATTTTCTCTTTTGAATTCCTTTCCCGCACATCTTTTTTGCAAAGACGCAGTTTCAGATGCACCTTCGATAAAAATAATCCCCCCGGACACGGTTTTATACGAGACACTCACTCCTGCCCGGGAGGCGCCGCTTTATGTGATGCGTTCTTTTCTATCCGAGCACATCTTTATACAGGGCATGTTTTTCCAATGCCTCCGTGATTTTGACCATATCGGACAGATCTCCGATCATGATAACGCCTGCAAGGCGGTTGTTTAAAAAGTAATATTTACTGTATCTTCCTTTTCCCATATCTTTAAATTCTGCCGTCTTATAAAGCAGATTCGGATTTTTCCCGTTATCTCCGGCTGCGAAAAGAGCCGTGTTCATCCCATGGAATGTCAATGTCGGAGCTGTCGCCGCATACTCAATCTGATCCCCTGCCGCATTTGCGCCCGCGATACGTCCCTGTTCGGAAGCCTCCGGCCAAACAGCATAGTTTGCCCCGTTAAATTCCGCACAGTCACCGCATGCATATACGTTCGGAACACTCGTTTCCATCCGTTCGTTCACTTTAACGGCACGGTCCGCATCAAGTCCGATCTCCTTAGCCAATGCTGTATTTGCACGCACTCCCGCCGATACAACGACAACTTCCGCAGGAATCACCTGACCGTCAGACAAGCGGACTCCCGATACATGTCCGTCTCCTTCCACTGCTTCCACGGAAACGCCCGTACTGATCTTCACACCGCTCTTTTCGGCGAACATCCTCAAAATGTCCGAAGCGTTCTCGTCAAGCTGACGTCCCATAAGAATCGGAGCAGCTTCTAACACTTGTACATCAATCCCCGCTTTTTTCAGTTCCCAGGCAGCTTCCAGACCAAGCACACCGCCTCCGATCACAACCGCTTTCGCCGCATGTTCCATCATTTTTTCCAGTTTTTCCACATCTGCAAGGCGGCGGATCGCAACTACTTCCGGCAAAGAACTTCCTTCGATCGGAGGTATAAAGCACTCGCTTCCAAGTGCATAGATCAGTCTCGTGAAATGCACTTTCTCTCCGCTTTCAAGAATCACTTCTTTTTCATTTACATCGACAGACGCCACTTTCTTTCCTAACATTTGGAACACTTTGTTTTCTTCATACCATGACGGATCTACGATCGCGATCTGATCCGCGCTCAATCCTGCCACGATCGACTTTGTCAGCATCGGACGGTTGTATGCCGGATACTCTTCATCAGAAATGATCGTAACAGCTCCCGTTTTATCACGTTCCCTTATCGCCTTGGCAGCGTTAAATCCTGCCGTTCCGTTTCCGAGGATAACATAATATTCTTCTGTATTATTCAAAACGGCGCTTTCTTCTGCTTCAACTTCTATAAAATTCTCTTTTCCGACTCCGCACACCGGACATATCTCGAGCGAAGAATCGAAAATTTCTCCGCAGACAAGACATTTCACAAGCGTTCTGGCGCCTTTTTTCTTCGGCTTTACAGGTTCTTTGTTCTGCACGATGCACCCGAACTGATATCCGTACTCATAAGCGCTCACAAGATCCGCTTCCGATGGTTTAAACCGAACGCGGAATCCTTCCGATACTTTCATTTTCAGTTGTTTCAGACGCTGCGTAATATTCGGCACTCCTTCTCCGCTCCAACCGTAGCTTCCGAATGCGCCGGCATATTTTCCTCCGTGAGTAGCCGGAAACATTGCAAGTGTAAGATCCCATATCGGCTTGAGCGCTTCTCCGACAATCGTAGGAGTTCCAAGCAATATTCCGTCCGCAAACAAAAGTTCTTCGTTCACTTTCTCTGCGTCTGCCTCAACCATGTCATAAGACCTGACGTCGATATCGCCGCTGTCTTTGACTCCTTCCGCGATTTTTTCCGCAAGCATCTTCGTGTAGCCATATGCGCTCACATACGGGATAATAACTGTTTTTTTCTCATTCGGATTGACCACTGTCGACCATTCTCTGTATTGCTTCATAACCTGTCTGATCCGATCTCCTACGAGAACCGGTCCATGCCCCGTACAGATCATGGAAATATCCATTGTTTCAACACGGTCGAGAGCTTTAAGCATAAAAGGTTTGAACGGTCCGATAATGCAGTCATAATAATATTTCAAAGCACTTTGATAATCCGCCTCATTTTTAATCTCACTTGATACGACTTCCGGGAGACAGTAATGTGCACCGAAAGAATCACATGTTACAAGAATCTGTTCTTCCTCAATAAAAGTGTACATCGTATCCGGCCAATGAAGATTCGGAACAAACAAAAACTCAAGCGTCTTATTTCCGATCGTCATCTTCTCTTTATCCCTTGCCGGAATGCCGACAAAATCCCGGTTTACGATCTCTTTCAGGAAACCGAGCGCACATCCCGTAGCGATCACCTTCATCTGCGGACTATAATCGAGAAGGCGTTCTACGCTTCCGGCATGATCCGGCTCTGTATGACTTACAACAAGATAATCGATTTTCCGAATGTCGATCACTTCTTGAAGATGTTCCAAATATTCGTCAAAAAACTTCGCTTTTGCAGTCTCGAAAAGAACTGTTTTGTCCCCCGCCTTCATCACATAAGAATTATAAGTTGTACCGAATTCCGTATACATGATAATATCAAATACTCTGAGTTGATCGTCAATAATACCTGTCCAATAAAAATCATCTCTTAATTTCAAACTTTTCATTTTCTGCCTCCTCTTTTTCTTTTTTATGAAACTCCGTTTTTCTTGCAAATATCCGCCAGACAGCACTTCTCGCAGTACGGCTTTGTCCTTGCCGTACACACATCCCGCCCGTGGAAGACAAGCCTGTGACAGAAATCGCTTCCCTCCTGAGGAGGAATGATCTTCCACAATGCCATCTCGACCTTTTTCGGTTCTTTTATCCCATCTACGAGTCCGATCCGGTTTACAAGCCGGATACAATGCGTATCTGTCACAATCGCAGGTTTCCCGAACACATCACCCATGATAAGGTTTGCGCTTTTTCTTCCGACTCCCGGAAGTTTCATCAGCGCGTCAAAATCATCCGGCACTTTCCCTTCATACTCATCCCGGATCATCTTCATACAGCCGCTGATATCGCGCGCCTTGCTTCTGCCAAGACCGCACGGACGCACAATTTTCTCAATCTCATCTACATCCGCTTCCGCCAAAGCTTCCACTGTCGGATATTTTTCATATAACCCTTCCACCACTACATTGACACGGGCATCTGTACACTGTGCCGCAAGCCGCACACTGACAAGCAGTTTCCATGCCTGATCATAATCAAGCGTACAGCCGGCGGACGGATATTCTTTTTTCAGCCGCTCGATCACCTGTAACGCACGCTGCTTTTTTGTCATCTTTGGTATCCCTCCGCTATCACTTCTCATCCATATGTTTTCTCAGTTCGGCAAGAGCTTCTGAAAATCTTTTTGACACAGCCGTCGGATTGCCTTTCAAATGTCTTGCTGCACGGATATAGCTTCTGTCTGTTCTGTCGTGCATCTTCGTCATCTCCCGGGAAATATTTTTCTTGATCTTCGCATATTCTTCCCGTTTATCTTCGCCGATCAATTCGTCAACCTTTGATGTAAATTCTTCCTTCATCAACAGTTCCGCCCTCTCCGACAATCTTGCAAGAAGACGCTGTCTCTCTTCGCGCCTTGCATGAACACGCGCCAGATATTCTTCTTTGCGTGAATTGATTTGTTCGCGGCGTTTCTTCTTTTGAACTTTGATCTCTTCTTTGTATCCCTCTACCATTTCTTCTGCGCGCTGACGGTAACTGTCCATATGCTCTTCTGCCAGTTTTTTGTAATCTTCCGCCATTTCTTCCGCACGTCCGCGGTAATCCTCTACATGTTCTTCTACACGCCTGCGATAATCTTCTACAAACTCACCTGCGCGCTGTCGATAATCTTCCACAAACTCACCTGCGCGCTGTCGATAATCTTCCACAAATTCTTCAGAAGCGACTTTTAATTTCTCCTGTATCTTCCTGATCTGTTTTTTGCTTTCTTCAAGCTGTGCAAGAATCCGCTTCAGATCCATCGCATCATTAAACGACTGCGTCACATCGACCGCCGCCGCAACAGTCAGCACAAATGCGATACCCTCCGCAATAATCGTCGGAATCTTCAGCACCGCTCCCTCGATCGGTACATGAACAAACTTAACAAGTAAAACGGAAAACAATCCCCACCCCAAAGACGAGGTAAGACAAATATATCCGTTCAGATTAAATTTCTGATTGCTGTAATCCCAGTATTTCACATTGAAAAGTCTCTCCATAACCGCCCCTGTAACGTATTCCAACAGCGTTGCTCCAACCATGCCGAATAAAAAGATCAACGGAATACTGTCTCTGACTCTGATCGTACTGATCAAGACCGCAAGCGCTCCGAATCCATAGATCGGCAGCATCGGCCCGTACATAAATCCGCGGTTTACCCAGCGGCGTTTCCGCACAGAAACAAAGCAGCATTCCCATACCCAGCCGATAAAACTGTAAATGAAAAAGAACAATACCCATTGTGTCAGATGATATGACTGCATGTTTATTTCTCCTCAATCGCTGTAATCAGGTCAACTCTTCTTTGATGACGTCCTCCTTCAAACTCAGCGTCAAGCCATGTCTCTACGATCATTTTCGCAAGCTCCGCTCCTACCACACGAGCTCCGAACGCCAGGATATTACAGTTATTGTGCACTCTTGCCATCTTTGCCGTAAACGGCTCGCTGCAAACCGCGGCGCGGATTCCTTTTACTTTATTTGCCGCAAGAGAAATTCCAAGACCTGTTCCGCAGATCAGGATTCCCTGTTCAACCTCGCCTGCTGCCACTGCTCTTGCCACGATTTCCCCGTAGACCGGATAATCACAGCTCTCGCTTGAATTTGTTCCGTAATCTACTACTTCATGTCCTTTTTCTTTCAGGAAACTAATGATTTCCGCCTTTAATTCTAATGCTGAATGGTCATTTCCGATTCCGATCTTCATATTCTTCTCCTTTTCTTTTCCACTTTATTTTATTTACATGCTTCTTTACAATAAAATTGATTTCTCTATCATCATAACAAATCCGGCGCTGTGATTCAATAAACCTAATTTACAAAACGCTCTTTAGAAAGCCGGTTCTGTCAAACAATTTTTATAAAAATATTTCCTCAAGTTGTTCCGGTTTCCCGGCGCGATAAGTCGCATCCGCTTCTGTTTCCGGTTCGCCCCATACCGCATGAACACAATCCACCCCCGCATTGAGGGCGCATGCCATATCTGAAGCGCTGTCTCCGATATAGACGGTTTCTTCTTTCCGCGCTCCTGACAGTTCCATATATTTCAGCAGCGGCTGTGCCGACGGTTTATGCTCTTTCGTGTCATCGGCACATATGCATATCGAAAAATATTTTCGTATCGGAAGCTGATCAAGAACAAGCTCCAGTTCCTCGCGTGTTCTTGATGTTACGACACCAAGCGTACTTCCTTTTTTCTCCAGTTTTTCCAGAAGTTCTTCTATTCCGTCAAAAATGCGGATCATATCGATGTTCTTCTCTTCATTTGCCACCCACATTTCGACTGCGCCCGGGATTTTTTCTTCTTCCACCCCGAGAAGATGCATATTTTTCACAGATGTATTAGCCAGCACAAACTTCAGATCTTCTATCTCGTACCGCTCTCCTTTTACCGTCATGAGCATCTCCTGCAATGAATATAATATGCAGTCTCTCGTATCGATCAGTGTTCCGTCCACGTCAAAGACAATATGTCTGTATTTTGCCATTCCTATACCTCCCGCTGTCTTCTCAAATCTTTTTTCTTCTTTCTTTTTTCGTTTTTCAGGAAATTCCTCTCATCGTAAGCTGTATCCTCTTCTTTTTCATATCCACGCTCATCACCTTTACATCCACAACGTCTCCGACGCTCACTGCCTCAAGGGGATGTTTGATATAACGGTCTGTAATCTGGGAAATATGTACGAGACCGTCCTGATGAACTCCGATATCCACAAACACGCCGAAATCAATGACGTTTCGCACCGTTCCTTTCAATATCATTCCTTCTTTTAAATCTTTCATTTCCAGTACGTCCGTTCTAAGAATCGGTTTTGGCATCTCGTCACGCGGGTCGCGCGCAGGCTTTTCCAACTCTTTTACGATATCGCGCAGGGTGATCTCGCCGATTCCTAATTCTTCTGCCGTCGCTTTATAGTCTTTTATCGTAAGAGATAATCCCGCCAGATTATGAGCCGCCACATCTTCCGGTGAATACCCCTGCTTTTGCAAAAGGCCTTTTGCCGCTTCATATGATTCAGGGTGGACGCCCGTACCGTCAAGCGGATTCTCTCCGTCGCGGATTCTCATAAATCCCGCACATTGTTCAAACGCTTTCGGCCCAAGTTTCGGCACTTTCAGAAGTTCTCTTCTGCTCGTAAACTTTCCGTGCTCCTCTCTGTAGGCTACAATATTTTTAGAAATCGCCGAACTGATTCCCGAAATGTACGATAAAAGCGGCGCAGACGCCGTATTCAAATCAACGCCGACTTTATTAACGCAGTCCTCTACGACTCCCCCAAGCTTTTCTCCCAGTTTCTTCTGATTCATATCATGCTGATATTGTCCGACGCCTATCGACTTCGGATCGATCTTCACAAGTTCGGCCAATGGATCTTGAAGTCTTCTCGCGATGGACGCCGCGCTTCTTTGACCTACATCAAACTTCGGAAATTCCTCACTTGCAAGCTTACTTGCCGAGTAGACAGAAGCTCCCGCTTCATTGACGATCACATACCGAACCTGCTCAGGTATCTCTTTCAAAAGTTCCACGATAAACTGTTCTGATTCACGGGAAGCAGTTCCGTTTCCAAGCGAAATAAGTGAAATATGATATTTCGGAATGATCTTTTTCAATAAATCTTTCGATGCTTTGATCTTCGCAGGAGTCGTCGGGGCAGTCGGATAAATGACAGTCGTTCCCAATACTTTTCCGGTCGGATCTACCACAGCAAGCTTACATCCTGTACGGAATGCCGGGTCCCATCCAAGTACTACCTGGCCTGTGATCGGCGGCTGCATCAAAAGCTGATGCAGATTTTTCCCGAATACGTCGATCGCTCCGTCTTCCGCTTTCTCCGTCAGTTCATTTCTTATCTCCCTTTCGATCGCAGGCTCGATCAGACGTTTATAACTGTCCTCGACAACTTCTTTTAAGACCGAAGTCGTATACGGATTATCATTTACGATCGTCTTTTTCTCTAAATATCTCAGAATATCTTCCTCCGGAGCCTCTACTTTGACCGTCAGTATTTTTTCTTTCTCACCACGGTTCAGCGCAAGAATCCGATGTCCGGCAAGCTTTTCAACCGATTCTTCAAATTCGTAATACATCTCGTAAACAGATTCTGTCTCCGGATCTTTTGCTGTAGAAACGACTTTTCCTTTTTTCATCGTCGTTTTTCTGATCCATGTACGATAATCCGCATTATCGGAAATGATTTCCGCAATAATGTCTTTTGCTCCGGCGATTGCTTCTTCCTCTGTCTTTACTTCTTTTTCTTCCGAAATATATTGCTTTGCGGTTTCTTCCAAAGGTTCTTTTGCCTGCTGCAGCATCATATACGCTGCCAAAGGCTCTAATCCTTTTTCTTTCGCGATCGTCGCCCTCGTCCGCCGCTTCGGACGATATGGCCGATACAGATCTTCCACTGTCACGAGCGTCTCAGCTAAAAGGATCTTCTCTTTGAGTTCTTCTGTCATCTTTCCCTGCTCTTCAATGCTCGAGATCACCTGCTCTTTCTTCTCTTCCAGATTTCTCAGATAGAGAAGTCTTTCATGAAGCTTCCTAAGCTGCTCGTCGTTGAGTGACCCGGTCGCTTCTTTTCTATATCTCGATATAAACGGGATCGTATTCCCTTCATCGATCAAAGTTACCGCCGCGTCAATCTGCCAGCGGTTCACATCAAGTTCTTCTGTCAGTTTTTGATTGATATCCATTTATAAAAATCCTCTCTCTAAATTAATTCACAAACAGCATTATACATAGTTTACCACACACGTACATTCCATTCCACCTTTTCCCGCGAACTTTACACGACTGCTTTACATTATTGACCGGTCTTGTCTGTCTTTGTTATAATATATGACTGAACTGACGCAATACAAAAACAGACATGCGAAACCCGGCATATAAAAATTGCCGCCTCGTTTTGCGCGCCGAAACGAAATGGAGAAGTTATGGAACGTACGATCACATATAAAATAACCGACAGCGGACAAAACATCCGTATTGACAGTTTTCTCCGAAAGCACGGATATTCCATGCAAAATCTGACACTTCTTAAAAAAATGCCCGAAAGCATTTTAAAAAACGGAGAATGGTCTTATATGCAAACAACACTTCAGGCAGGAGATATTCTGACTGTCCGCATTCAGGAAGAAACTTCCTCTCCGAATATTCCCGCTGTCAATCTGCCGATCGATATTGTCTATGAAGATGAAGATATCATAGTGATAAACAAAGCTGCCGGAATGCCGATCCACCCTTCTCTTAACAACTATCGAAACTCTCTTGCAAACGCGCTGATGTGGTATTATGAACAACAAAACAAACCTTTTATTTTCCGCTGTACAAACCGTCTTGACCGGGACACTTCCGGTCTGACTGTCGTTGCGAAGCATATGGTCAGCTCTAATATCTTATCTTCCATGACCGCCCGGCATCAGATCGAACGGGAATATCTCGCCATTGTACGCGGACACGTCACTCCTTTTGAAGGAACGATAAATGCTCCGATCGGACGAACCGGAAGTTCTCTCATCGAACGGAAGATCGATTTTGAAAACGGCGAACATGCAATTACCCATTACCACACAGTTTTTGAAAAAAACGGGCTTTCACTCGTTTCTCTTATTTTAGAAACAGGCCGCACACATCAGATCCGAGTCCATATGAAACACCTCGGATTTCCTTTGATCGGAGATTATCTGTACAATCCGGATATGGAACTGATCGACCGGCAGGCGCTTCACTCTCACTGTCTTCGCTTTCTCCATCCGATAACCGGAAGACAAATGACATTTACCGCCGATCTGCCCGAAGACATGGCAAGATTGTTTGCCTGAGAACCCCTTGAAAATCATTCTTTAAAATTATTTATTTTTTATTCCAAAAAGGGTTGACATATTTCAAAACCTATAATATAATAAATTTCGCTGTGAACGAAACAGCAAATGTGCGATTAGCTCAGCTGGATAGAGCGTCTGGCTACGGACCAGAAGGTCGGGAGTTCGAATCTTCTATCGCACGTACGAAAAGAGATGTTGCTTATGCAGCATCTTTTTTATTGTAAAATAATTCTTGATCAGGCTCGGATTTTCCCCGTCGCCGACAAAAAAACTCAGAAGAACTTTCTCCTGAGTTTTTTGATATCATTTCTTATTCTGCAAACTGTTCTGACTGCGCTTTAATCAGTTCTGTATCGTCAAAGTAATTGATCTTCATTGCAGCTTTTACTTCTGCAAGTGTCTGTGCCGCAACCGCTTCCGCTTTCTCGCTTCCCTTTTTAAGCATCTCATAAACCGCCGGAATATCTTTACTGAATTCTTTTCTGCGGTTCCTGATCGGCTCTAACTCGGCCTGAAGCACATTATTCAGAAAACGTTTCACTTTCATATCTCCGAGTCCGCCGCGCTGATAATGTGCTTTCAGCTCGTCCAGATCCGAATATTCCGGCAAAAACTCTGCAAAATATTCCGGTCTGCAAAATGCATCAAGATAAGTAAATACTGTGTTTCCTTCCAGTTTTCCCGGATCTTCCACCCGGATATGAGTCGGATCGGTAAACATACTGAACACTTTCTTCTTAATCTCCTCCGGCTCTTCCGACAGATAGATACAGTTCCCGAGTGATTTGCTCATTTTCGCTTTTCCGTCAATTCCCGGAAGCCGCAGACAAGCCTGATTTTCAGGGAGAAGGATCTTCGGATCTATAAGTGTATCCCCATATACGGAATTAAACTTATGAACGATCTCTTTTGTCTGTTCGATCATCGGCATCTGATCTTCGCCGACCGGAACAGTCGTCGCCTTAAACGCCGTAATATCCGCCGCCTGACTGATCGGATATGTGAAAAATCCTACCGGAATACTCGTCTCGAAATTACGCATTTTAATCTCTGTTTTTACAGTAGGGTTTCTCTGAAGTCTTGACACCGTCACAAGATTCATATAATAAAACGACAGTTCACATAACTGCGGAATCTGCGACTGGATAAAAAGCGTCGATTTTTCCGGATCAAGTCCGCACGCAAGATAATCCAAAGCGACTTCAATAATATTGCTGCGCACCTTTTCCGGATTATCCGCATTATCCGTCAGCGCCTGAGCATCTGCGATCATAATAAAAATATCGTCGAACTCTCCCGTATTCTGAAGCTCCACACGTCTTCTTAACGATCCTACATAGTGTCCCACATGAAGTCTTCCTGTCGGACGGTCACCTGTAAGCATAACTTTTCTCATAATGTTCATTCCCTCTCATTTCCCATTTTCGCTCCTGTCGAAAATGTTCCTGTTAAAATTAATCTATCTTTATCCTGTTTATCTTTACCGCTGCTCTTTTATTTATTATGAGCGGCAATCCGCTTCTGCTTTGAAAATTTTTGTTTTGAGAGCTGAGGTATCATCTTCTTTTCCGGCTCATAGACGACTTTATAAAGTACATACGCCATAATCACCGCTCCGAATACGTCCAGAACAGAATGTTGTTTCAAAAACATCGTTGCAAGAATGATCAGCGCCGCCAATATGTACGCCGCATTGCAGACAGCTTTGTGTTTTTTCAGTTTTTCACTCTCATGGACAGCGATACACACGCTCAGCGTATTAAATACATGCAGACTCGGGAATACATTCGTACATGTATCCGCACGATACAGCATCCGCACCATATCCACAAATACATTATCTCTCTCAAATACGACCGGACGAAGATCCTGCCCATTCGGAAATATCGTCGATATGATCAAGAATATTGTCATACCGGTAAACATAAACTTCGCCATTTTATAAAATCCCGGTACGTCCGTAAAGAAAAAATACACAAATGCAGCCGCGATAAACGCAAACCACATCAAATACGGAATAATAAAATATTCAACAAACGGAATCCACATATCAAACTGCGTCTGGATCACATGATAGTTTGTCGTTACATGCTTTTCCAAAAGCAAAAACCACGGCATGTAGATAAAAATATACAAAAATACCCACGCATGTTTATACTTTTTCAGCCAGCTTCCGAATTTACCACTTTCTTTTTTGCCCATTACACGACTGCCCCTTTTCATATGCAATCTTTTAATCTTTGCGATTGCAACGATTATAGCACGATTTAAAATGTACAACAACCTTCTTCATAAAACATTTAGGAAACATTTATTAAATTTTCCGGCTGTTATCCTGCAATGATATGCAATTTTTCTTCCAGTATCTCCACCGATGCCTTATATCGGGAAAACGCCGCCTCTCCGTCTGTATGGATCGGAAGGCTTCGCTGCGCCTCAACCGATACCGAAGGACTCCGAATGATCGTAATTTCTTTTGCTCCCGTATGTTTCCCAAAAAACGCTCTCGGCAACAGCCACACCGCCTTCAAAGGAGACATATGGTGCGCTATCACGATATCGATGCAGCCATCCGTCACGGACGCCTCCGGGGCAAATCGAAAACCGCCGCCTTCATATGGAAGATTCATAAAAGCCACAAAAAGAGTTTTTTCAAACATCTGTTTTCTCCCGTCAGGCAGCGTTACCGTCAACTTTGTCGGCCGGTCTTTTTTCAGACGGTCAAGGGCAACTACTGCGTAACTTAGTTTACCCAGCCCTATTTTATTCAGCCGCTTTTTCCATTGTGACACGCACACTTCATGACAGACTCCTGCGTCGAACCCCATCCCTGCGCTTACAATAAATCTCCGGCTTTTTCCTTCTCTTGAAATCTGTCCTACATCGGCAGAAATCACTTTCTTCGGAGATAATACAGATTGAAGTGCTTTCATCGGATCTTTCGGAAGTTTTAATCCCCGCGCGAAATCATTGCTCGACCCTATAGGGATATACCCAAATGTTATCAGATCCGGACGTTTTATCCCGTTTACGACTTCATTAACTGTGCCGTCTCCGCCTAAAACAACAATCGTATGCCGTTTATCATCTGCCGTGATAAACGCCGCCGTCTTAGCGGCATGACCTCT
>ERZ773186.2415-NODE-2415-length-13911-cov-21.088698_pt1 | contig 13911 bp, 11 predicted proteins | sample MGYA00581000_ERZ773186 | MGnify/ENA primary metagenome ERZ773186 (study PRJEB29015, sample SAMEA2737752) | human gut metagenome | biome: human gut; feature: human-associated habitat; material: faeces | place: China | collected 2012 ... | reverse complement strand
CAGCAATGGCAGGCCTAGACAGATCGTCGTTTAATACAGAACCCGGCTTACGGTCCATCTCGTTTTCCATTTGGTGTATCTGCAGGGGGTTGTTAGAACCCTTCTTTGCCCCGCCGTCAGGCGCAGGGGCAGAGAAGGTTGATAACAGCCCTCTTTTCGTTTTGGCCAGAGTGTGGTATACTATCCTCACCACGGGAGCACAGTTGTTCGCCGTGGGCAAACAAGAGAGACAGGATGTGAAATCCTCCGATGAAAGATGGTTTTTTGAAAGCAGCAGCCCTCTCGCCCGGGCTTCGGGTGGCGGACTGCGCCTACAACACCCGGCAGATCCTCACGGAGCTGCGTGCCGCCGCCGCCCGCGGCGTGAAGCTGGCCGTGTTCCCCGAGTTCTGCCTGACCGGCTATACCTGCGGCGACCTGTTTTTGCAGCGTACCCTGCAGCAGGGAGCCCTGACCGGCCTGCAGGAGCTGCTGGATGCCAGCCGGGAGCTGGACACCGTGGCCCTTGTGGGCCTGCCCCTGATGGTGCGGGGCAAGCTGTACAACTGCGCTGCCGTGCTCTGCCGCGGGCAGCTGCTGGGTCTGGTTCCCAAAACGTACCTGCCCAACTACGGCGAGTTCTATGAAAAGCGGCAGTTCACCCCCGGTTCCACCGAGGTGGAGTGGGTGAATGTCTGCGGGCAGGATGTCCCCTTTGGCACCTCCCTGCTCTTCCGCTGCCGTCAGATGCCCAGCTTTGTGCTGGGCGTGGAGCTCTGCGAGGACCTGTGGAGTGCCCTGCCGCCCTCCACCTTCCACGCACTGGCAGGTGCTACCGTCATCGCCAACCTTTCGGCCAGCGATGAAACGGTAGGCAAGGCTGAGTACCGCCGGGCACTGGTAGAAAACCAGTCTGCCCGCCTGCTCTGCGGCTACCTGTACGCCTCGGCAGGCCACGGCGAGAGCACCCAGGACATGGTGTTCGCAGGCCACGACCTGATCGCCGAGAACGGCACCCTGCTGGCCGAGGTGAAGCCCTTTGCGGGCGGCCTTGCCGAGACGGAGCTGGACTGCCAGCGGATGGAATCGGAGCGGGCGCGCAACACCAGCTTTGAACCCAGCACCGAGGGCTACCAGACCGTGGAGTTCGACCTGGCCCCGACCGACACCGTGCTGACCCGCTGGGTAGACCCCACCCCCTTTATCCCCCACAACGAGCAGCTGCGCGCCGAGCGCTGTGAGCTGATTCTGAAGATGCAGGCCGATGGCCTGGCCAAGCGTCTTGAGCACGCCCGCGCCAAAACAGCCGTCATCGGCATTTCGGGCGGTCTGGACAGCTGCCTTGCCCTGCTGGTGGCTGTCCGCGCCATGAAGCAGCTGGGCCGCCCCACCACCGATGTGCTGGCCGTGACCATGCCCTGCTTCGGCACCACCCGGCGCACCCGCAGCAATGCGGAGATCCTCTGTGACGAGCTGCACGTCAGCTTTACCGAGATCGACATTGCCGCCACGGTGCACAGCCACTTCCGGGACATCGGCCAGGACGAGAGCGTGCTGGACGTGACCTACGAGAACGGCCAGGCCCGCGTGCGCACCCTGGAACTGATGGACACCGCCAACCGCACCGGCGGCCTGGTGGTGGGCACCGGCGACCTTTCGGAGCTGGCACTGGGCTGGGCCACCTACAACGGCGACCACATGAGCATGTACGGTGTGAACGCAGGCGTGCCCAAAACGCTGGTGCGCCACCTTGTCCGGTACGAAGCCGACATTGCCGCCACCCCGGCCCTGAAAGAGGTGCTGCTGGACATCCTCGACACCCCTGTGTCCCCCGAGCTGCTGCCCGCCAAGGACAACGGCGAGATCACACAGCGCACCGAGGATCTGGTGGGCCCCTATGAACTGCACGACTTCTACCTTTATTATGTGCTCCGCTTCGGCTTTGGCCCGGCAAAGATCTTCCGGCTGGCCAGGGCAGCCTTTGCGGGCCGGGAGGAATACCCGGACGCGGTGCTTTACAAGTGGCTGCGCAACTTCTACTGGCGGTTCTTTGCCCAGCAGTTCAAGCGCAGCTGCCTACCCGACGGCCCCAAGATCGGCAGCGTGACCCTCTCGCCGCGCGGGGACTGGCGGATGCCCAGCGATGCCTGCGCCGCCCTGTGGCTGGCCGAGCTGGAACAGCTGTTCCCCCAGAAGGATGCCTGAGCCATGAAGCAGAAAAAAAATCTCTGGGTCAATTTACTGTTCGCCGCTGTTGTTCTGGTGATCGCGGGGGTGCTTTTTTACCTCCGCAGTGCCGGGCAGAGCGGCAGCACCCTGGGCGCGGAGCTGATCTACGGCGATGCAAACACGGTGCAGAAGATTTCTCTGGACAAGGATGCCGTCTATGACATCGACACCGGCTATCTGACGGTGCACATCGAGGTCAGGGACGGCGCGGCACGGTTCATTGATTCCCCCTGCCCTGACCACATCTGCGAAAGCTTTGGCTGGATCTCGCAGGAGGATCAGACGGCCACCTGCCTGCCGGCACGGGCCGTTCTGACCATCGTGCCCCTTGCCTGAGGACATGTCAAAAAGGAGAATTCCTATGTTTGATGAAACTTCCCGTTCCCACACGGACGATGACAGCACCCGGCACATCCACCGGGGTCACCGCCCACCGGAAGAAAAGACTGTGGAGGTAGACAGCGCGGCCTTTTTTGCGCCGGAAACTGCCGCTCCCACCCCGCCGCCTGCACCGCCCAAGCCGCCGAAGCATTCCGGCGGGCCTGCCCCGGAGTCAAAGCCCCCCCGCCGCAAGCCGGATGCAGATACCGGCGCGGCCAACCCGAAACGAGGTACTGTTTTGCTGATCCTACAAGCCATTCTGAGCATTGCGGCCTTCTTCCAGCTCTGGCGCACCCAGATGCTGCCCGCACTGTATCTGGTCATCATTGCGGCGCTGCTGGTGCTGTTCTGGCTGCTGGTCAAGCGCTGCCAGGAGTACAGCGCCCCCCGCAAGGTATCCCGGGTGTTCTCGGTGTTCCTGTGCGCCTTTCTGGCGCTGGGCTGTGTCTGGGCTCAGCAGGGCCTGAGTGCACTGGACAACGTGACCTCCGGCCTTGTCACCGGAACCGAGGCCAACAAGATCACCAAGGAGCCCTTTGTGGTCTACCTGAGCGGCGTGGACAACCGCGGCGAACTGACCGAAAAGGCCCGCAGCGATGTGAACATTCTCGCCGTGGTCAACCCCTCCACCAAACAGGTGGCGCTCATCAACACCCCCCGTGATTACTACGTTGATCTGGCGGGCACCAACAGCAAGGACAAACTGACCCATGCCGGTCTGTACGGCGTGGAGACCAGCATGGCAACCCTGGGCAACCTGTACGGGGTCAATGTGGATCAATACCTCCGCATCAATTTTGCGGGCTTCATCAGCATCATTGATGCCGTGGGCGGCGTGGATGTCTACTCCGATCAGGCGTTCACCTCGGTGGGCAGCCCCGGCTACTATGACCCCACCACCTTTGCCGAGGGCTGGAACCATCTGGACGGCAAGAGCGCTCTGGCCTTTGCCCGTGAGCGCCATGCCTTTGCCTCCGGCGATATCCAGCGCGGCATCAACCAGATGAAAGTCATCGATGCTATGATGAACAAGATCAAATCCCCCACCGTGCTGATGAGCTTCTCCAAGCTGATGGATGCTGTGTCCGACTGCTTTGTGACCAGCCTTTCTCAGGAGCAGATCTCCGCACTGGTGCGGATGCAGCTGGCAAGCCTGTCTGACTGGGACATCCAGAGCTATACCGTGACCGGCACCGGCGGCAAGAGCTCCCAGTGCTACTCCGCAAAGGGTCAGAGCCTCTATGTGATGAAGCCGGATGAGAACTCCGTCAGCCAAGCCAAGGAACTGATCGCATCCGTTCTGGGCGGCGAGGGCACCGTGAGCGATACCCAGCAGACCCCTGAAAAGACCGAGGTATACACCCCCACGGCTGATCCCAACGCGGGCACCTCTGTGGAGGAATCGCCCGACAGCGTCATTGTGGAGGAACCTGCCGAGAGCGTGCCTGTGGAACAGCCTGCCGATGAGCAGCCCGCAGAACCCACCCCCGAAGCGCCTGCTGAGAGCGAGGCTTCCACCGAAGCACCTGCCGAGAGTGAAGCCAGCAGTGAATCCACCGGCGGAGCAGAAGCACCTTCTATCTCTCTGCCCACGCAGGAGCAGGTGGAATCTGCTGCCAACTCCCTGCATCAGGCCGCTTCCACCGTGCTGGATGCCCTGTTTGGCTCCAGCAGCAGCGGAGAATAAAACAGGATAAAACAGCACAAGCCCCGGGCCTTGCAAAAGGTCCGGGGCTTGTTGTCTGCTGATTTTACAGGGAAGCGCGATTACTCAGCGTCGCCCAGCTCAAAGGTCTTGACAGAGACAGTGCCGTTGCGGCCAGCCTTGTCGGTGCGCAGATACTGGCGGGTGGTCTCGCCGTTGCTGGTCACGTCAGCAACATAGATCTGCTCGGCCTCGGCCTCGATGGGGAACTCCTCGGCCATGCCCTTCATGGGCAGAGCGCTCAGGTCTGCGTAAGCGTCCTTCACCTTCCACAGCTTCATGGTGTCGCCGTTGGACAGGGTGAACTCGCCGTAGCAGTCAGCGGAGTAGGTGGTGCCGTTCACATCCAGATCCTCGGTGCTGACAACGCTGGCGGCAGCGGCCTCGCTCTCGGCAGCTTCGCTGGAAGCGGCCACAGAGGAAGCAGCCTCGCTGGAAGCAGCGGAGGATGCGGTGGAGGATGCACTATTGGAACAGCCAGTCATGGCAACAGCCAGCACAGCAGCGGTCAGTGCCAGACCCAGAGTACGATTGATTCTCATGTGATAGTCTCCTTCTATTCTGAAACCATATCAATTCCTGCGCCCGGCGTAAACTTTGTACGCACCGGGCGTGCATGTGCTAGTCTACCACAACTGACTATATTGTTCAAGACTTTACACAAAAAATAGCCCTCTCGGTCACGCTGTCGCATGACTGAGAGGGCCGATATTACTTCAGGATCTCCTGCAGCACGCTGTGGCCGTCCAGGCTGGAAGCATCCACACCCAGATATTCACACACGGTCTGTGCAATGGTGCCAAAGCAGAGCCGGGTGCCCAGGTCCACACCGGGCTTCACGCCCTTGCCGCAGACCAGATACGGCACATACTCGCGGGTATGGTCAGTGGTCTTGGTGTAGGAGGGGTCGCAGCCGTGGTCGGCGGTGATCATCAGCAGGTCACCCTCCCGCATCCCGGGGATGAAGTCGGCCAGGAAGCGGTCAAATTCGGTGGCGGCGGCGGCATAGCCGGGCACGTCGCGGCGGTGGCCGTAGAGCATATCAAAATCCACCAGATTCACAAAGGCCAGACCCTCGAAATCCCGGGTCTGCAATGCCTTGGTGAAGGCGATGCCATTGGTGTTGCCGGTGGTCTTGATCTTTTCGGTCACGCCCTGTCCGTCAAAGATATCAAAGATCTTGCCCACGGCGATGACATCCCTGCCGGCCTCCTTCAGCAGGTCGAGCATGGTGGCACGGGGCGGCTTCAGGCTCAGGTCGTGGCGGTTGGTGGTGCGGTAGAAGGTCTCGGCGCTGCTGCCCAGGAAGGGCCGGGCGATGACACGGCCCACGCCGTACGCGCCCTTCAGCATCTCGCGGGCGATCCCGCAGTAGCGGTAAAGCTCGTGCACGGGCACCAGCTCCTCGTGGGCAGCCACCTGGAACACGCTGTCGGCGCTGGTGTAGACGATGAGGGCATTTTCCTTCATGGCCTGCTCGCCGTAGTCCTTCAGCACCTCGGTGCCGGAATAGGGCAGATTGCAGAGGACTTTGTGGCCGGTTTTTGCCTCAAACTCCTGAATGAGCTCCTCCGGGAAGCCGTTGGGGAAGGTGGGCAGCGGGTTCGGGCTGACCACACCGGCGATCTCCCAGTGGCCGATGGTGGTATCCTTGCCCATGCTCTGCTCCTGCAGGCGGGCAAAGGCACCGGCGGGCGCGTCGGTCTTTTCGCCCGCGGTCACACCGTCAATGTTGAACAGGCCCAGCTTTTTCAGGTTGGGGCAGTTGAAATTGGGATGCCCTGCAATGGCCCCCAGCGTGTTGGTGCCCTCGTCGCCAAAGGCGGCTGCATCCGGCTCCGCGCCGATGCCAAAGCTGTCCAGCACGATCAGAAATACACGCTTTTCCATATGTTTTCACTCCATTTTCCTCCGGGGCTGCCCCCGGAACAGTCGCACTTTTGCTTACCTTCATTATAAGCAAATCCCACCGGTTATGCAAGCGCTTTGTGGTGGAAAGATTTTTGTTCAAACCTGATGAAATCTTAACAGTTTCTTTGCAAAGATTTTTCTTGCGCTATTGTATCCAAGAGCTTATAATGTATAGCAGTATGGTTTGTTGAAACAGCCATATTGGCGTATACTGCCGCCGCGGGCGCAAAGCAATCACTGCCCGCCAAAGAGCAGCCAGCTTGGGCTGCTGCGTCAAGATAGAGAGCATTATAGCGTGAACATTGGAGGTATTTTATGAGAAAAACGAAGATCATCTGCACCCTGGGCCCTTCTACCGATAAGGGTGATGTCCTGCGCGACCTGATCGCAAACGGCATGAACGTGGCCCGTTTCAACTTCTCCCACGGTTCCTACGAGGAGCACGGCGGCCGTCTGGCAAAGCTGAAGGCGCTGCGTGAGGAGCTGGGCAAGCCCGTTGCCGCCCTGCTGGACACCAAAGGCCCCGAGATCCGTCTGAAGGAGTTCAAGAACGGTGTGGAGATGCTGGAAGCCGGCCAGACCTTTACCCTGACCACCCGCGAGGTGGAGGGAACCAAGGAGATCTGCTCCGTCACTTACAAGGATCTGCCCCAGGACGTGCAGCCCGGCGGCACCATCATGCTGGACGACGGCCTGATCATGCTGCACATTGAGCAGGTCACCGACACCGACATCATCTGCACCGTGCTGAACAGCGGCAAGATCAAGACCAAAAAGGGTGTCAATGTGCCCGGCGTGCATCTGTCCATGCCCTACCTGAGCCAGAAGGACCGTGAGGACATCATCTTTGGCGTGCAGAATGGCTTTGACTTCATCGCTGCTTCCTTTGTGCGCACCGCACAGGATGTGTACGACATCCGCAACCTGCTGAATGAGTACGATTCCAACATCCGCATCATTGCCAAAATCGAGAACCGCGAGGGTGTGAACAACATCGACAGCATCCTCTCCGCAGCCGATGCCGTCATGGTGGCCCGTGGTGACCTGGGCGTTGAGATCGACTTCACCGAGCTGCCCGGCATCCAGAAGGACATCATCGACCGCTCCTTCTCCTTCGGCAAGCCCATCGTCACTGCCACCCAGATGCTGGACAGCATGATGGTCAACCCCCGCCCCACCCGTGCCGAGATCTCCGACGTGGCAAATGCCATCTACGATGGCACCTCCGCCATCATGCTGTCTGGTGAGACCGCTGCCGGTGACTACCCCGTGGAGGCCCTCAAGACCATGTCCGCCATTGCAGAGCGCACCGAGAACGAGGAGCACTACCGCCCCCAGCGCCACGCCGAGATCCAGATCAGCGTCAGCGATGCAACCGCTCACGCTGCCTGCCTGACCGCCAAGGACGTGAACGCTGCCGCCATCGTCACCGTGTCCGAATCCGGCAACACTGCCCGCCTGCTGAGCAAGTACCGCCCCAAACAGCCCATCATTGCCTGCGTCATGGACGAGCAGGTGCAGCGTCAGCTCTCCCTGAGCTGGGGCATCACTTCCCTGCTGATGGGCCCCGCCCACAGCACCGATGAGCTGATCGAGATGTCCACCGCTCTGGCCGAGAAGAACGGCTACCTGCACAACGGCGAGCTGGCCGTTGTGACCGCAGGCGTGCCCGTGGGCGTTTCCGGCACCACCAACATGATCAAGATCCACATGGTGGGCAACTGTCTGGCTACCGGCGTGGGTGTCGGCCCTGAGAACAACGATGTTGCCAGCGGCAAGGCCTGCGTCTGCCGCACCATGGACGAGGTGCGCGCCAAGTTCAAGCCCGGCATGGTGCTGGTAGTTCCTTCCACCAGCAATGAGATGCTGAGCTTTGTGCGCGACGCTGCCGCTCTGGTGGTAGAGGAGCCTGGCCTGAACAGCCACGCCGCTATTGCCGGCAAGGCACTGCTGAAGCCCACCGTTGTGGGTGCCGCCGGTGCTACCAGCCACATCCGCGATGGTCTGATGGTGGCTGTGGACTGCGCACACGGCAGTGTGCAGCGCCTGCAGGGCTGATAAAGGAGAGCTGTAGTATGGAACGTATCGCAAGTTTTTGCGTGGATCACACCCGGCTGGAGCGCGGGATGTACCTGAGCCGTCAGGACGGCGATGTGCTCACCTGGGACATCCGCATGAAAAAGCCCAATCAGGGCGATTACCTGACCACTGCTGCCGCCCACACGCTGGAGCATCTGTTTGCCACCTACGCGCGCAACAGCGCCGTGAAGGATGGGGTGATCTATGTTGGCCCCATGGGCTGCCGCACCGGCTTTTACCTGCTCACCCGAGGGCTGACCCCGGCACAGGCGCTGCAGCTGACGGTGGACGCCTACCGCTTTATGGCCGATTTTGAGGGTGCCGTGCCCGGTGCCAGCGAGGTGGAGTGCGGCAACTACCGCGATATGGATCTGCCTGCCGCCAAGGCTGAAGCCGCTGCCATGCTGCCCGTGCTGGAAGCGCTGACCGCAGAGGATCTGCACTACTGATCTGTCAATATAAAGAGAGCGCCGCACAAAATACCGTGCAGCGCTCTTTTTGTTACAAAATGATGCGAAAGTATTATTTATAATTTTAGGGCAGGGGAACGTCTGCGGATGTTCCCCTGCCCTGTTTTTACTAAAAGAAATCTCAAATCAGCCCCAAGGCTGCAAACTCCTTGGCAATGCCGTCCTCGTACACCGAGGGGGCAATGCGGTCGCAGCGCTGCTTCAGGCTTGCAGAGCCGTCGGCCATACAGACACTGATGCCGACCACATCGGTCATCTGCAGGTCGTTGTCGCTGTCGCCAAAGCCGATGCTGTTCTGCAGGGGCACGCCGAGATAGTCACATACGGCCTTGATGCCGCGCCCCTTATCAAACTTGCGGTTGATGAGCTCGCCATTCACATAGCCGCCGTCCAGACCGTCCAGCTTGCTCTCGCAGAACACGAATCTGTCCTCATACAGCTGCTTTGCTTCGTCCAAGTCCTCGCTGTGCTCTGCGATATACACGATCTTATACAGCGGCTCGCCCTTGTAATCGGCCAACGGGCTGATGGTCATACCGTCCTCCATGGCCTTGCGCCAACGGGCGGCTTCGCTGTTCAGATTGCCTGCATCCCGGTGGGTAAAACTCCAACGCTCGATCATTTTCAGGCTGCCGTAGGTGGCATCCCGCGCTTCCAGCGTGCACTCCACGCCGTGGCGCTCCATGGCGCTGCGCACACCCTGTGCCAGCTGCGGCTCCATGGGCAGATCAACCAGCACCTTATCCCCGCAGAACACATAGCCGCCGGCGCTGCATACCGCGCCGTCAAAGCCGTAGTCCAGCAGCGGCTGGGTCATGCGCAGATTGCGCCCGGTGCACAGAAACAGCTTGTGGCCGTTGGCGTGCGCCTTGTGCAGCGCCTCCACCGTGCTTTGGGGGATCAGCATCTCGCCCGGGGGCAGCAGAGTGCCATCGATATCTAAAAAGATCAATTTCTGTTTCATTCGTTCCTCTTTTTTTACAGTGAGCCGCGCTCTACCAGTGTATAGCCCAACGTGGTCTGGCGCACCGGCGCAGCGTCCGGCCCGGTATGCTCCAGGCTTTGCAGCAGCATCCGGGCAGCTTCCTGCCCGACCTGCCGCTGATAGAAGCGGATGGTAGTCAGGCCGGGTTCCACCACCTTGCCTGCCCAGTTGTCTCCGATGCCGGCAAGGCCGACATCCTGCCCTACTTTGCGCCCGGCGTCGCGCAGCACCCGCAAAGCGCCAAAGGCCACGGTGTCTGTCACGCAGACCACACCGTCCAACTGCGGGCAGCGTGCCAGCAGCTCTTCCATGCAGCGGTGCCCTTCTTCCATGGAAAAGGCGGCGCAGTAAGCGCGGGGCAGACCATCTGCGTTCAGTCCGGCCTCCCGCAGTGCATCCTGCACACCCTGACGGCGGGCTATGCCGGTGGCGGCGTCCTGCTCGCTACCGCCGATATACACGATATTTTTGCGGCCATGCTCCAGCATCTTCCGGGTCAAGTCGCAGGCAGCAGAGCGGTCGTCGTTATAAACGCAGGGCAGGTCTGCAAAACGCTGCCCCGTTACCACCACAGGCACACGGCAGTCTTTCAGCGCCTTGCACAGCTGCGGGCTGGAATCATAGCCCAGCAGGATGATACCGGCCACATGGTTGCGTTGCAGCGCTGTAAGATATTCCAGCTCCATCTGCCCGTCCAGCTCGGTGTCTGCCAGCAGCATCAGGTAGCGGCTGGCCCCCAGCTCGGCTGCAATGCCGCTGGTGATCTGCCCCACCGACTGGGAGCTGATGCTGGGCACAATGACCCCCACCTGACGCACCTTGCCGGTGCGCAGGGTCTGCGCCGCAGTATCCGGGCTGTAGCCGGTCTTTTCCACTACGGCTTGTATCACGGCGCGCTTCTGCTCGCTGAGGGGGCCGCCGTTCAAATAGCGGCTGACCGCAGCGCTGGAAACGCCTGCCATCTTTGCAATATCACTGATGGTCATGGGGTTATTCTCCGTTCCCTCTCCGGTGGTAATGTGTAAACGTTTTCATGCTTATTATAAATCCGTTTCATATTTCCCGCAAGAGGTGCAATGACCGTTTTTCTGTGGGGCTGCCCGCTGCTTTTTTGGTGATTTTACACAATCCAAACAATCTTGCTTTCTGATTTACCGCCAGAATTGCGAAAACCGTAGCGCTTATACAAGTCCCATGCTGATGGCGCGTGCGATAAGTCCCAGCACCAGCGCTGCCAGAATAATACCAAGTGCCACCCTGCTCTCGCCGCCGGTCTGCTGCTTTTTGCTGCGGGAGGCTGTGCCGCGGCTCTGCTTTGTACCGGTGCTGCGGCTGCGGGCGGCAGTGCTTTTGGTGCTGCGGACAGTCTGGGGATTGCGGGGCTTTGTGCGGGCGGCGGCTTTTCCCTGCTGTGCGTTCTGCGGGCTGCTCTGGCGCACTTTAAGGGGCTTGCCCTCGCTGCAGCGGCTCAGGTAGTCCTCTGCCTCACGGTAATACTGCGCCAGCTCGTTTTCCTTAAAGGCAGTACCGGCGTAGCCCTCCTCCAGCGCCTCGATGGCTTCGTTGAACAGCAGGGCTGCCTGTGCGCCGTCTGCTGCAACCGCCGCATGGGCTGCCTCGTTGCGGGCGGTGCGGATGGCGTTGCAGGCATGGCAGGCGGCAGAGGGGTGCGCCGTGTTGCCCAGCAGGTCCAGCGGGCGGGCGGCATCGGTCTCCGGGTCCAGCAGCACCCGCATACACAGGGTAGTGTCCAGCTGCTGCCAGCTGGTCTTGCCGGTAAGATCCGGCATACGGTCGTAGTAATCCGGGCTTTCCTGCTTGCGGGCAGCAATATACTCCAGCAGCGCATCCAGACTGTGCGCCCCGGGCTTGCGCTCCCAGTGCCAGCGCAGCAGGCGGCGGCTGATCTCATCGCAGGCGGTCTTGATCTCAAAAGCCACCTGTAAGGCTTGTTCCGGCATGGTATTTCCTTTCTGTGCAGCGCACACAAAAGGCGGAGAAGGCACGCTGCCCCCTCCGCCGGGATGATCTTATTTTACAGCACGAACTGGTAGTACACAAAACCGCACAGCGCGATGGCTGCGCACAGGATGGCCGTAATAGGCGGCACCCAGCGGATCAGCGCTTCTGCCACGCTGTCCCGGCTGTCCTCGTACTCCTCGTACCCTTCGTCCTCCACAGGCGCGGGCTGACGCACCGGAGCCGGACGGCGGGCGGGGATCACGCGGGTACCCTCGTCTGCCGCAGCAGCACCGGAAAGCGGTGCGCGGACAGAGGCATCCAGCACCCGGGTAGGCTCCGAGACAGGCTGGATGGGGTCAGCCTTTGGCTCGTAGACCGGTGCTCCCACGACCCGGGTGGGCTCTTCTACGGGAGCCGCCGGAGCAGCAGGGGCTGCGCCCACGATGCGGGTAGGCTCCTCCACCGCAGCGGGCGCTGCGGGAGCAGCCGGGGCGTTAAGGGGCATTTCCATCTCGTCTGCCGGGGCAGCGGGCTGCAGCAGAGTGTTCAGCGCGTTCTGCAACAGGATACGGTCGCAGCCGCACTCCGAGCAGTAAACCGTGTCCTCCTCGGTGGGGTGGAAGGCACCGCAGGCGCAGTACCAGCCGTTCTCGAACACCTGCGGCTGATACTTGAGCCCGGTGCGGTTCATGCGGGCCTCCAGCGCCTTTTGCAGCTCCGGAACCAGACGGCGGGGTGCGGGCAGACGCACACGCTTGATGCCGTCCAGATGCACCACGCGCTTGCCGTTGTATACATTGCACAGGGTAACATCCACGCTGGTAATGGCCTTGGCCGTGATGAACACGGCATCATCCTGCCCAAACAGCTCGCCGGGCTTTACCTGCAGATCCCGGTACTCGAACTTATCTTCGCACAGGATCACGCCATCCACGCCCTTGCACTTGAAGTGGATCTCCAGTGCGGTCAGGGTCACGCGGGAAATATTCTTAAAGGTCAGGCAGACAGCATGCTCGCCGCTGACGTCTCCCTTGAGCAGCTCCACGCAGACAAACTGCACCGGACTGCCGGGGGTATAGTAGTTTGCGCGGGTCTGTGCGACCGGGTTAAAATTTTCCTCCACGATGCTCGCTCCTTTCCTAAAAAAGCTTAGTCCTGCTGCTCCGGGGCATCCGGCTGCGGCATTTCCGGCTGGGCAGGCTCGGCCTGCTCGGCGGGTTCTGCACGCTCGGCAGTCTCCGCAGGCTCTGCGGACTGCACCGGGGCGGTCTGCACGGTCTGGTCGGGCTGTGCCTGCTCGGGCTTTGCATCCTCGCAGGGAGGCAGGGTGCCACCGGCCATAATGGTGTTGAACTGCTCCTCGTTGAGCTTTTCGCGCTCCATCAGAGCCTTGGCCAGCGCATGGAGCTGGTCGATGTGCTCGGTCAGGGTGCGGCGGCAGGTCTCGTAGGCCTCGTCAATGATATCGCGGGTCTCGCTGTCAATCTCGGCAGCGGTGGTCTCGCTGTAACCCTTGCCCTGACCAAAGTCGCGGCCAAGGAAGGTCTCCTCCTGCGAGGTGCCGTAAACCACGGGGCCCAGACGCTCGGAGAAGCCGTAGCGGGTGATCATCTGGCGGGCGATATTGGTGGCCTGCTGCAGGTCGTTGGAAGCACCGGTGGAGATGTCCTCCAAGATCAGCTGCTCGGCCACGCGGCCGCCCAAGCTGGACACGATGTCCTCAAACATTTCACCCTTGGTCACATAGCTGCGATCCTTCTCGGGCAGATACATGGTGTAGCCGCCGGCCTGACCGCGCGGGATGATGGTGATCTCGTGCACGCGGGGATGATGCTTGCAGTAGAAGCCTGCCACTGCGTGACCGGCCTCGTGGTAGGCGGTGAGTTTTTTCTCCTCCGGGGTGACCACGCGGCTCTTCTTCTCGGGGCCAGCCATCACCTTCATGGAGGCTTCCTCGATATCCTCCATGGTAATGGCCTTGCGGTTGCGGCGGGCTGCCAGCAGCGCGGCCTCGTTGACAAGGTTCTCAAGGTCTGCACCGGCAAAACCGGCGGTGCGCTGGGCAATGACCTTCAGGGAGACGTCCGGTGCAAGGGGCTTGTTGCGGGTATGCACCTTCAGGATCTCCTCGCGTCCCTTGACATCCGGCAGACCCACATAGACCTGACGGTCAAAACGGCCGGGACGCAGCAGCGCCTTATCCAGAATGT
>ERZ773186.2413-NODE-2413-length-13924-cov-11.354387_pt1 | contig 13924 bp, 14 predicted proteins | sample MGYA00581000_ERZ773186 | MGnify/ENA primary metagenome ERZ773186 (study PRJEB29015, sample SAMEA2737752) | human gut metagenome | biome: human gut; feature: human-associated habitat; material: faeces | place: China | collected 2012 ... | reverse complement strand
GACACAAGCTCATAGGTGCTGTCTTTATAAGCAATCTGCTCTCCGGCATATTCGATGCCATTCAACATGACTGAATTGCCCATGATCTACTCCTTTCTCCTAGGGGAGTTAAGCGGTCATTACATTGTCCGTCCACATCTCACACTGGCTCATGACAGTCTGGACAGCATCATCCATACCCTCTGGCGGATATTTGTGTTTTTTCAGCAACCTTTTGACCAGACGACGCATTCCAGCTCTTGCGCTCTCTTTCTTTTGCCAGTCTATTGTCTGGTTTTTGCGAAGCAAATCTGTCAGTTCCTTCGTGATAGCAATAAGCTCGTCATGCTCGTAAAAGTCCTTGATTGCTTGCGGCTTCGTGAGAGCATCATAGAAAGCAAGCTCGTCCGCTGTCAATCCGAGTTTTTCACCCTCGGCGGCAGCAGCGGCAATGTCTTTCGCCAGCTTGAGTAATTCTTGAATGACTTCCTCGTTGGTCAGCATTCCGTTCAAATAGCGGTTCATTGCGCTCTGAATGATTTCGGAGAACTTCTCAGACTTGACGATATTTGTTCGGCGGTAAACAGAGACCTGTTCGGAAATCAGCTTTTTCAGGAGTTCGACTGCAAGATTCTTCTCCTTCATGTTTGCCACTTCTTCAAGGAACTTCGGATCGAACAACGAAAACTCAGTCTGGACATCAGAGAAAAGGTTGATAACGCCTTCGCTTTTGATACTGTGCTTCAAAAGCTCGTTAATGCGCTCATTTACTTCCGGAAGCGTAAACTTCTTTCCGGTACCGCCTGAAACCAAGCGCACGGTCATTGTTCTTACGGACTCGAAGAAAGCTGCCTCCATGCGAGTTTGCTCGTCTACCAAGCTGCTGCACAGCGAAAGTGCCTGCTTGAGAAGCAGGGCTTCTTTGATAAACACATTCTGTGTCTTCTCATGGTCGGGAAGCTCGTACTCTGCAACACTCTTGCCGAGTATGAAGTTCACTCCGCCGCTGATGAGCTTCGCCCTGTCAAGGTCGCTTCCGGTCATGAATTTCTCATAACTGAATCCGTGGAACAAATCTCTGCAAATAGAGAGCTTTTCAAGGAACTTCGGATATGCAGCCTTGCTTACATCTGTATCACCATAGTTCTTCTTGTCTCTGGCAGTATAGTCGTTCATTGCCTGTTTCAGTGCAGCCGCAATACCGACGTAATCGACAACCAAACCGCCTTCTTTATCTTTGAAGACACGATTGACGCGGGCGATAGCTTGCATCAGGTTGTGTCCAGCCATCGGCTTATAGACATACATCGTAGCAAGGGAGGGAACATCAAAGCCGGTCAGCCACATATCCACGACGATGGCGATTTTCAGCGGAGAGTTGTTGTCTTTGAATTTCCGCGCCATATCGTCCTTATGAGCTTTGTTGCCGATAATCTCACGCCATTCTTCGGGATCGTTATTGCCTTGCGTCATGACCACTGCAATCTTTTCCGTCCACGCTGGGCGTAGCTCAAGAATGCGCTTATAAATCTTCATTGCTATGGGACGCGAATAAGCAACGATCATCGCCTTGCCGGTCAGGATATTCTCACGGTAATTCTCGTAATGATCAAGAATGTCATTTACCAAGGAATTGATAGTCTGGTCGGCACCGAGGATTGCTTCCATCTGACCGAGTTCCTTTTTGCTCTTTTCAATGACATATGGATCGGCGTTGTCAGCCATAATGTCATACTCATTATCGATCAGATGGAGGGTGTTCTCGTCGAGTTTCAGGTGAATAACGCGGCTTTCGTAATAGACGGGTCTTGTAGCTCCGTCTTCAACTGCCTGTGTCATATCATAGATGTCGATGTAATCACCGAAGACTTCTCGTGTGCTGCGATCTTTTGTGGAGATCGGTGTTCCGGTGAAGCCAATATAGGTTGCATTAGGAAGCGTGTCTCTTATGATGCGGGCAGTGCCGATAACGGTTTTCGCCTCGACTTCGCCGTTGTCCTTCTGCTTGACCACAACCTTCTCATTGAGACCATATTGCCCACGATGTGCTTCGTCAGCCATCACGATAATGTTCCGGCGTTCCGAAAGAGCTTCGTTACTTTCCTCAAACTTCTGCATGGTCGTGAAGATTATGCCGTTTGCCTGTCTGTTTGCAAGCAGCTCTTTCAGATTTTTACGGCTTTCGGCGTGCTGCGGCGTTTGACGGAGAAAGTCTTTGCAGCGGGCGAATTGTCCGTAAAGCTGGTCATCCAGATCGTTACGGTCGGTAATGACGACGATAGTGGGGCTTTCTAACGCTTCTTGCAGATAATGAGCATAGAAGACCATAGACAACGATTTTCCGCTGCCCTGTGTATGCCAGAAGACGCCACCCTTACCGTCCGTCACGGTTGCGTGTTTTGTAGACTCAATCGCCTTTTTGACTGCGAAATACTGATGATACCCGGCGAGTATCTTGAATGTATTCTGTCCATCCACATTAAAGCAGATGAAGTTTTTCACGATGTCAAGGAAGCGGGTCTTCTCAAACAGTCCTACAAAGAATGTGTCAAATGATGCGTGTTGCGTATTCTCATAGCTGCCGTCTGTTGTTTTCCACTCCATAAAGCGGTCTTCACCGGAAGTAATTGTGCCAGCCTTTGAAGTGGTCAAGTCGCTCATGACACATACCGCATTATAAATGAACATAGAGGGGATCTCATACATATAGTTCCGGAGCTGGCGGTATGCTGCGGAAGCGTCGGTTTCTTCGCGGGATGGAGACTTCAACTCCACAATGACGAGCGGGAGACCATTGACAAAGAGAATCACATCTGGTCTTTTTTCGGAGTTCTCAATGAAAGTCCATTGATTCGCAACTGTGAACTCGTTACTGGCAGGATTTTTGAAGTCTACAAGGTAAACAAGGGTAGAGCGTTCTTCACCCTTGTCATAGTATTTTACCGGGACTCCGTTTTGGAGGTAGTCCATAAAGACCATATTCTTCTGCAAGAGCGTTCCAGTTTCAAAGTTCTTGAGCTTATAGATTGCCTCCGTCAGAGCGTCCATAGGCAGGCTCTTGTTGATCCGCTGCAAGGAAGGTAGCAGAACATCCTCATAAAGCGGCGAGTGATAATCGCGCTCCACGTCCGGTCCATAGATATAGTTATAGCCCAGTTCTTCATTGAGAAGCTGCAAAACAGCGTTCTCATAGTTTGATTCTGTAAAATATCCTGCCATAGTTTTGTCACTCCCTTTTACGCCAGACTCGCCCCAAACTGATCCAGCGTGTTTTCTGCATCTTTGTCAGTGACGGGCTTATTCATCGCTTTTTCAATTAGGTTTAGAAGGCTTTTTGCTCTGTCGATGAAATAGCCATTGAAGTCATCTGCCTTCAATTCTGCATAGTTGATAAAGTGCGATTCCACCCGTGCTTGCAACTCATTCTCAGTCAGTCCATCAACCTTTTTTAGAATTGCCCCCAGATACTCACTCGGCGCATTTCCGCCAATCGAGCGGTTGGTGGCTGGAAGAATCGGGGTCTTGTTAATGATGGAATTATACCGTTCGCGCTTGATGCCCATTTTCTCACAATATGCTTCGGGGAATATATGGTGAATATCCGGAGACTCAAGCATACTGTTTACAATGTCAATCGTCGTGTTGTTCATAAAGTCACGACACTTCTCCTTGTAAAGAAGAGCCATTATACCTTTATATGCCGCGCTCAAGCGAGTTTGAAGGGTTAGCAGCCGCGTAGAAGAAAAGACTGCGCTGTTAATCGTGTGCATTGCATTCGGACGTCCATTGACCTCTTCAACCATGTCCTCAATATCATAGGCATACCGAGTTTCATTAGCGCCACCATACATCTCACCCAAAATCCCGCACCAATACCACCGAGAAAGAGTTTTGATTGTGTTTGGCTCATTGCATTTGGATTTTCCGAGAACAGCACAGATTGCAGCAAGTGGAATCAACTGCGTTGTATAGGGCAAGTCTCTCTGCCGGAAGACGCACTGATCCCGAAGAAGGAACTCCTTTGCGATTTTGAACCCGACTAACACTGCATCGCGGTTCGCTATATATGATTCATAAGGCAGACCCAGAACATCTTTCTTTTTGCAGGAGATAGTGTTCGTTTTTCCAGACTGCTTGTTCAAATAGCTTGTATAGAGACAAACCGTTGTCAGGAAGGTAGTCTCATCAATCCCATCGAACAGGTCTGTTCTCAGCGTGTCACCGAAACCGCAAATTGTATTTCGACACTGCACCCAGTCTTTTCTCAGGTCAAAGTCTCTTGTGGCATAAGTTGCGGTAACAAGCTCAAACACCGTGAGAGGAACACCGCCAGTATTGACGTTCTCAAACACCTTGCACACTGCCTCTCGCGGCGTGGACTTGTCCAGTGTAATCACAGGCAGCTTATACCCGGAAATTGTATTCAGCACATCCGCCTGAAAACGCTTGAACTCGTCCATTGCTTCCGGCTTCATTCCATAGTGCGTCATGTAGCCCATGAACCAGTCCATAACGGCGTTGCTATCGAACACAATATTGACCGGAAACAACTTATTCTCGTATTCATATTCTCTGGTTGAGAGGTCGAGCTTCACATCACGGTCAAAGTTTTCTTTGATCTTGCGGTCTTCCGGAATAGACAAGACTGCATCAAAACGATCCTCATCATCGTCGAGGCACTTCTCCATTGAGAGATAGTAATAACGCTTAATAGCCTTGCCCTTTTCTGTTTTGGTCGAGACCGGCTCTTTAGAGGATGTTGCCTGATAAATTGAAGTAAGCCGCTGCTGACCATCGAGAATCAAATGCTCCGGCTTCACAGAAACGCCTTTTACACCCGTAATTGTACGGTATTTGAATTGGATGTCCGGATTGCCGTATTGCAGCCGCATGATGGCACCCATAGGATAACCCTGTGATAAGCTGGCGATGATGCCTCTAATCCGGTTATCATCCCATGTCCAGTCACGCTGAAACTCCGGCAACTGCATTGAGCCGGACTTAACCTCCGCTAAAAGCTGACTGAGGTTTGTATCAAGAGATTGCGGGGAAATAATCACGTCTGCGCCTCCTTCATTGGCTTTTATTGATCGGACGAACTCATTCTGCTCTCCAAATCCGAAATATCGCTGCGGATGGAAGAGATGTCTGACTCAATATCGTCAATCCGCTCGGATAAAGACTCCTGCTGACTCTGAATGTACTCTATATGTGAGTATAAACCGCGCACTGCCAGAATCAGTTCTACCATCAGCCCTTTGTCATCAAGGGAGAGAAGGCGATCTTTTTCAGCCTGTATCTTTTCCGCCTCATGTTGAAGACGCTCTTTCTCGCGAACTGCTTCTGCTGCGGCTTTCTCAAGGCGAAGCCGTTCCTTTTCAAGCCGCTTTTTCTGACGCTCATCTTTGCTTCTTTTCAAGCTCTCCTGAACTTTATCAAACATGGTATATCCTCCATATCAGGTAAACGATAATTTAGAGCAGCAAGCACAGTCCTATTTTCAAGAATTATTTGTTGATAATGCCAGTCCAGAATGGACTACCGGAACAATTAGCGATCTTGGTACTGTTGTTGGAGGCAGTACACCTTCAAAAGCTAAACCTGAGTATTACACGGAGTCCGGTATAGCATGGATAACTCCGAAAGATTTATCTATCAACAAGTCGAAGTTCGTTTCTCATGGTGAGAATGACATAACTGAACTTGGCTTGAGAAATAGCAGCGCATCACTCATGCCCGAAGGGACAGTATTGTTCTCATCTCGTGCGCCAATAGGTTATATTGCTATCGCCGCTGGTGAAGTAACAACAAATCAAGGTTTCAAATCGGTTGTGCCTAAGCCGGAAATTGGAACACCATTTGCTTACTTCTTCTTGAAAAACACTCTCCCGGTTATTGAAGGCATGGCATCCGGGTCAACATTCAAAGAAGTATCTGGCAGCACTATGAAAAATGTCCCGGCGGTTATTCCTGACGCTGAAATTCTTGCCAAATTCAGCGACTTTTGCGCACCTATCTTTGCACAGCAACGTACTTTGGAAGAGCAGAATCAATCGCTTGCGAAATTGAGAGATAGTTTGCTGCCGAAGCTTATGTCTGGCGAGATCGATGTCTCTGCCGTCCACCTCTAAGCAGCTAAATTATCGTTTACCTGTTTGTTATTCTTGATCTTCTCGTCTATCGGTTCGAGTACCGAAACAAGGTAATCCTGCTGTTTCCTTTCTGGCAGAGGGATTTCCATGTTCCCAAATGTCTGTGCATTTATATTTCCTCGTGTACTTCCAGTGTTGAAGGATTGAACCCAGTCATTGTATTGTTTCGACCTGCAATAATACTTCACATACTTAGGGTTCACTTTCTCGGGATCTATACTGAACTTAATTAAGAATCCAGCATATACAAACACCCCGTCACTTCCGTCGTAAAAGTAGTTGCGCCCTGTACTTCCTCCGGTTCGTGCAAAAACAATGTCATTGGGTTTAAGGATGTACTTGTCTGAATTAGGAGCATCGACGCTCTTTAGCTCACTTAGGTTTAATGTTCCATCGTCAAAAATATCTGTAATTCTAAGGTAAGTAGGAAGGTCTGCCTTTCGCTCGACAGCGGAGGCAGCTATTCCATACGATCCTTTTCCTCCTATGGAGAGGTCATTTAGTTTGGCAAATAACATAATGCCCACCATCCTATCCGATGTATTTTCTGTGTGCCAGCTTCACGTTCTGTTGCTTCACCATCGCATAGTGCATGGTGGTGTCGATTTTCTGATGCCCTAAGAGCTGCTGGACTTGCTCTATGGGCATTCCTTTGTCTATGGCAGTAGTAGCCAGTGTACGCCTGAACTTGTGAGGGTGAACCTTCGGGATATTCAGACGCTTTCCCAGTTCCCGAAGGCGTGTCTCCACTCCACCGATCATCAATCGGTTAAAGGGAGCTTTCAGGGAAACAAACAATGCCGGGTTTTCATCCGTTCTGCCCTCAAGGTAGTTTTGAAGGTGGATCTTCGTCCTTGCGTCGAAGTAGACCAATCGTTCTTTATTACCCTTGCCGATAACAACGCATTCGCGCTCGTTGAAGTTGATGTCTTCGCAGTTTAGCGTGACCAGCTCACCAACGCGCATTCCAGAGGAAGCCAAAAGATCAATCATCGCCAAGTCTCGTGCCGTTGTGCAGTTGTCACGCATCAGTTCTAATACTTCATCGGTGTAGGTGTCCTTGACCACCTTTGCAGTCTTGACTTTGTGAATCCGGCGTACCGGACTTTTCACAATGAAATCCTCATCTTCAAGCCATGAGAAGAAGCTGGACAGGATCCGGCGGATGTTGTCTATGGTCACTTTGCTCGACCTACGCTGAATTTGATAGCTTGTCAGATAGCGGCGCAAATCATCTGTGGTGATCTGTTGTACAGCCTTTCCGACTCCGGCAATCAGAGCCTCAATCGTCTTCCGGTAGTAGCTCAGGGTTTTCTCTGAGCAGCCTTCGATCCGTTTTGCCGTGATAAATGCTTCGACTGCATCTGTTCCTTCTGCTGGAATTGAGCCACTATCATAGGTGATCGTTGCCCCTTCCAATGTCTCAGCCATTGCATCCCGAAGGTGCATGAGCTGTTCGTTGTTAAGATACGGCAGCATTTTTCGCTGTATCTCCGTGATGAGTTGTTCTATCATTGTCGTGTCTCCTTTCGAGGTAAGAGAACGACATTCAGTGGCAGTCCCTTTTGTAAAACTCTCGCCACTGGTGAGAGTTATTCAGACGGTAAACGATAATTTAGCGGCTTAGAGTTGGACGGCAGAAACATCTATCTCGCCGGACATCAACTTTGGAAGAAGGGTATCTCTTAGTATGGACAGCCGTTTATTTTCCGCTCTATTAGAATAAATCTGCTCAAGAAGTGGTGAAGCAATGGTATTAAACCCGGCTAACTCTTCTTCCGATGGTAGAACAACAGGGTATGTCATAATCTGCTGCTTATCTCCACGGGGCATTTTCGTTCCTTTCGATCCAGCAACCATAAATGCGAAGAACTTGTCGGCATATAGGGTGCTGAATAGGTACGCCGAGTAACGCGGCTGACTTGGCGTAAAGCAAAGAACATCGGTTGAGCAGCCACAGTTGTCCTCACAGTAGACAATCTTCTTAAAGTAAGGACGAATGTTGGAAATCAACGTATCACCTTTATGGCAAGCGGTTGTCTGTGATGTAGTTGGTAGGCTTGTCGCCTCGGTTGAACCAGCTTTTCCCGACAGCATATTTTCCGTTGAGAAGTAGGTTCTGATGTTCAACTCAGAGACAGCTACTTTGTCTCTTGAATATGAGCAAATATCCGAGAGGACTCCCTGATTTACTGCCAAAATGTCATTGACGAACCGCTCTTGATATATCGTTTGCAGGAGATCAGCTAAATTATCGTTTATCTCCGTGTTAGCTTGAATTTTACTGTCTATTGCAGTCAGCACAGAAATAATAGACTGCTGCTTTTCAAGTGATGGATATGAAACCATCATTCGCTTGAAGTCCTTTAGAATAATACGCGGAATCGCTGATCCGGAACCATAGTTGTCTTTGACGTCCTGCCTAAATGATGGTGTACGCAAGACATAGTAAAGGAAGTCAGGCAGTATCTTTGATTTATCGCACCGTAGAATAGCGATAGATGAGAGCAATGCTGGCTTTTCCTTTTGGCGATAGATTATTATATCTTCAAAGAAACGCGCCCCATCTTTTCCTATCAGAATGTCATCCATTTGGGGGACGCAACCGTTTCTCTTGAGTGTTTCATAATCATCATTGCTAATCATCCGACATGATGCGAAATCAAAACCATAGTCCGTGAAATCCTTGACGGAAACCATATACTTCCCGTCATTCACACTTTTAGGGCTTGAATGAGAACCGTCTGTGACAAGAACGCACACATCGTTAATCGTTGAATGATTCCACTCAGATGTCATATCCAATCGCCCCCAGTCGTTCTTTGATCTGAGCTTCAAGCTCATGAGACTTGGTAAAAAGCTCGGACAGTTCAGAAGTCAGACGTCCCATTTTCTCTTCGAACGGCTCACCGTCATCTTTCTGTTCCTCAATGCCAACATAGCGTCCCGGTGTGAGAATGTAATCCTGCTTTGCAATGTCCTGCGTTGTAACAACAGCACAGAAGCCCTTTTCATCTTCAAGCGTTCCTTCAACGAATGCGTTATAGGTGTCGGCAATTTTCTTGATGTCTTCATCCGTCAGTTCGCGCAGCTTCCGCGTAACCATAGTGCCGAGTTTCCGTGCGTCGATGAATAGTGTCTTGCCTTTCTGCTTCTTGCTCTTTGCAAGGAACCAGAGCGATACCGGAATCTGCGTCGTGTAGAATAACTGCGTCGGCATTGCGACGATACAGTCCACAAGGTCGGCATTGATAATGTTCTTGCGGATTTCACCTTCACCACCGGACTGTGAGGAAAGCGAACCATTTGCAAGCACCATGCCGATACGTCCATTCGGAGCGAGATGCCAGATCATGTGCTGCAACCACGCGAAGTTTGCGTTGCCAGCAGGAGGCGTACCATACTGCCAACGGACATCATCAACAAGTTTATCTGCACCCCAGCCGGAAAGATTGAAGGGAGGATTCGCCATAATGAAGTCTGCTTTGAGTTGCGGGTGACAATCGTTAAAGAATGTGTCCGCATTAAACTTGCCGAGGTCGGCTTCAATACCGCGAATGGCAAGATTCATCTGCGCCATCTTCCATGTGGTCGGGTTGGAGTCCTGACCAAAAACGGAAATCTTGTTGATGTTGCCGCCGTGATTTTCGATGAACTTTGCGGACTGAACGAACATACCGCCAGAGCCGCAACACGGGTCATAAACACGTCCATTAAACGGCTGCAACACCTCAACAAGGGTACGCACAACACAAGAGGGAGTATAGAACTCGCCAGCAAGTTTGCCTTCTTGCTCGGCAAACTTGGAGAGGCAATATTCGTATGTGCGACCAAGAATGTCCTTGCTGTTTCCATGCTCGATCATCTGAATATTGGTGAAGAGATCAACCACTTCACCAAGACGCCGCTTGTCCAGCTCTGGACGGGCGAAGTTCTTAGGAAGAATATCTTTGAGACGCTTGTTTTCTTTCTCAATGCTGCGCATTGCATCATCAATCACCGTGCCAATTTCCGGCGTGTGAGCGGCAGCAGCAATCGCACTCCATCGTGCATTCTCAGGGACAAAGAATATGTTTTCGGCAGTGTATTCGTCCTGATCCTCTTCAAATCCATCGCCTTCTTCAACCAGTTCCTTGTACTTTTCCTCAAAGCGATCCGAAATGTATTTCAGGAAAATCAGTCCGAGAACGACCGACTTATATTCGGATGCGTCGATGTTCCCGCGTAAGACGCAAGCCGCGTCCCAGATTTGTTTTTCGAAGCCGATATTGCTTGTATTATTCTCAGCCATTTCAGCAACCTCCAAAGTTATAGTTTCACACTTACTATTCTACAAAAAGGGCTGTACGAAAAACCGGACTCACTGGTTGTCCGTTCGCACAGCCTCACAAATATCTCCGATGTCACAATTCAAGTAACCGCAAATGCGCAGCAAAATAGAGAGGGACACTTCTTCCCCCTTGTTCAGTTTTGTCCAAGTCCCGGATGAAAGGTTAAGCTCCTTCCGAAATGAGGACTTCTTGATGTCACGGTCAATTAGTAACACCCAAAGTTTTTTATAGCTTATTCCCATAGTCTATACCCCTTTACTCGTTCGCTAATTACGACCTCCACTATATTATACACGAAACCCTCTTCTTTTGCAATCAGCCTATTTGTAAATCAGAAGGAATGCTGCAAGTTCTTGATGTTTTTGCTACTCAAAAAGCGAGACGGTTATCAACGACAACCGCCTCGCTTCATTCAATTATTCCCGCTGCGAACTACGCTGATAGTCATGTTCCTGCTCTGTACTCGGCTTGAGGAAATCGTCCACGTTTGCCTTCATGGTGTCGATCATCCGAGCTTCCTTTTTGAGCTTCGCACGTTCCTTATAGAGCCGCTGCTGCGCTTCAAGAAGTCGCTGCTGCTCTGCTTGAAGCGTCTTCAAGCTCGGCAGTTTTTCATCGCCCTGCATGGCAAGCAGCGTACTCCGCGCCGCCTCAAAGATCACAAGCTCGGCTTCGTGCTTTGCCTTGAAGCTCGGCTTATCCTTTGCCTTCTGGAAGGCGTCATACACGGGCTTGAGCCGCTGATAGTTGGAGATATTCTTGATAAGCGGCTGGACTTCACGCAGACGTGCCTCAACGACTTTCAGTTCCTTGCCGGTACGGTCATAGGAGCCGTGAACGTCCTCAACTTTTTTCTCAAGGTCGGCGTATTGTAGAAGATTATTTTCCGTGAGATAGTTGAGTGTCCGCGCCGCTTCCTTGAGGATTGTGAGCTTGGCTTTGTACTCGTAGCCTTTGCTGTCGATGAGCCTGATGCGCTCCTGAATATCCCCGATAAGGGAGATGCCATTCGACACGGTCTGTCTTTGGCTTCTTCGGGGCGTCCGTCCGGCAATCCGCTCCTTGATGCGTTCCTCGGTGTAGTTCTCTCCGATAGTTTTAGACCGGGTAAACCGCTCCTGACCTTCAGCACGGAAGGAGATGTATTTGCCAGTCTTGATTTCATATCCGGCTTCCTGCATGAGCCGCAGAAAATCATCGTAGTCCTTGGCTGTGATGACAAGCCGATCGATGGTCTGCTTGAGCTTTTGCTTCCAGCTCGTACCGCGTTTGGCTTCGGTGTATTCCTTGTAGTCCATGCCCTTGTTCTGCGACGGAGGAATCACAGACAGCCCGTGTTCCTTGCATATCTCATCACTGAGTTGACGTAGCTCCCGATAGGTTCTCTTGTTGCTCCGGTAGGCGTGAAAGTCCACATAATTCACGGCATTGAAGATGATGTGATTATGGCAATGCCCCTTGTCGATGTGGGTAGCAATCACATACTCGTACTTGCCCTTGAGCCATTCGTCCGCAAGCTGTTTCCCGACCTCGTGAGCTTCTTCCGGCGTCACTTCACCGATGTCAAACGACTGGATCAAATGACGGGCAAGTACCTTCGGCATCTGCATTCCTTGCTGCACTGCAAGGTTTCTCGTCCACTCAAATTCTTTCGCCGCTGCGTCGCTTGCAGCGCATCCATAGGACGAAACATAGAAAGCATCGTCGGTCTTCTGCGGGTCGAGAATGTAGGCAATAGCCTTGTTTACAGTTCCTCGGATTGGCTTGATTTTAGTAACTGCCATATCTCACCCTGCCTTTCTTTCAGCTCTGTAATATCGTCCGCATAGAAGTGTCCGGTGGAGTTGATGCGGCGGCAAATCTGATTGATGTTTGAGGCAACACGGCTGACTGCGGCGGCAAGTTTCTTCTGCTGCGTATAGTCCACCTTGATGATATAACCGTCAATCGCCATCTTCCGGAGATATGCTCCCATGTTCCTTGTTCCGAGTTGCGCCATCTTTGCCTTGATGATTCTTTTCTCATCGTCGGAGACGAAGAAGAGTATCTGATTTGGTCGCGTTCTGTTTGCCATAGGCGTTCCGTCCTTTCGTAAAGGAAGAGGGTTTGGGAGGCATCCCAACAAGCATTTTTCAGATTAAGGGGAGGGTTTCCTTAATCGAAAATCGCCGTGTGTATATACACCGGCTGTGCTTGCTATTCTCTCAAATCGTATTCCCTCGCAGAGACTCCCCGTAAAATACCCCTTCATATAACAACGGACAATTTATTGGGATTTGTCCGGGATTGAATAGGATTTTTCTTAATCTCATTTAGATTTGATACGTCTGCATCCACCGTTTTCACATAAAAAAGACTGCTTGGCATTGCGCCTTGCAGTCTATTTATCTCTGTATTCAATTCGTTTGGTCGCATGGCAAGCGACATTATTCCAGTGATGAGAACAACTCTCCGTCAATGCTTAGAACGTCATCCATCGGAATCTTTGCGCCGTCCTGCATGGTGATCCGCCGCTCAAAATCATCGACCTTTTTGACCGCGCCGGTTGCTGTTATGTATTTGCCGCCAGCCTTCCGCTCATCGGGCTGGAAGTAGGTGATGGTGACTTTCGGTGCTTCATTAAGGGCATCCATAAGAAGCTGATACTTCATGTCCAATGCAGTCAGAGCTTCCTCGTCAAGCTCAATCCTTTCGTCGGTCAGACGCCCGGTTTCCTTGATAGCGGAGTCGTAGCCCGTGAGGGCGGCGAAGGGAGCAAACTGCGCTGCTCGATCTGACATTGGCATCTGCGGTCGCGTCTTTGAAACGTGGTGAGGGAGATTGATAATCTCGTCGTACCTATTGTTCATGTGTATTGTGCATCTCCCTTCCATGTAACCGGGGATTTATAACTGTCTTTGCAAATATATCATGTCAACAAGTTGAACACCACACTCAAATATCGGATGGTCATAATGGTCAGTAAAGAAATTAGGGATGCAATGAGAGCGTGTAAAACCGCATTTCTCATAAAACGGAACAGTCAACGCACTATCTCCTGTCCCTACTTGCATAATAGAGTATTTCCCTGTATATCGGTGAATTAAGAAGTTAATTAGGGCTTTTCCGTAACCGCAGCCCTGATATTCTGGCTTTACAGCAATATTCTTGATTTCAAGAATCGCGTTTCCCTCATCGGTAACGATACACTCTGCTTTCACGCCATTATCATCAAGTACATACATGGTTCCCTTTTCAAGATAGCGGTGAATCATATCTTCCTGCTCATCTGCCAGCAACAATAAGTCCATATAAAGCATCTTATCATCAACAATTTCTTTGAACACCATATTTGACCTCCGCAAATTCCGATTAGTTTGATCCTTTATGCCTTATGCCCGCCGATCTGTGCATTCCGATCCTTTGCCGTTGCACCTTCTTCAAGATTCATTGCCTTGAGGATGGCGTTCTTTCCATACTTCT
>ERZ773186.2405-NODE-2405-length-13939-cov-12.291559_pt1 | contig 13939 bp, 11 predicted proteins | sample MGYA00581000_ERZ773186 | MGnify/ENA primary metagenome ERZ773186 (study PRJEB29015, sample SAMEA2737752) | human gut metagenome | biome: human gut; feature: human-associated habitat; material: faeces | place: China | collected 2012 ... | reverse complement strand
CCTGCTTCTTCAGCACCTCATAGCGGTGCTCACGCTGGGCACCGGTGGTGATCTCGACACCGCGCCAGATCAGGTCGTAGCCCTGGGGCACACCGTTCTCGTCGCGCATGTGATAGAACGCACGCTTCTCGGCGGAGTAGTCGGTGATGAACAGGAACTCGTGGCCGTAGTGCTTCTTGACCCACTCATAGCTCAGACGCTCGGCCTCGGTAGTCAGGTCGCCCTTCTCGGACTCATCGACCTTGTAGCCGAACTCTTCTTCCAGACCCTTGTACAGGTCGGCCAGCTTGACCACCGGGAACGGAGTGGTGGGCACGATGACTTCCTGACCGAACAGCTCCTTGATCTGGTCGCCGTAATTCTCCTTGACGGCCTTCAGGCCGGCGGTCAGCAGCTCCTCCTCCATCTTCATGACATCCTTGAAGGAAGTGATATAGCTGAACTCCAGATCAAAGCCGGAGAACTCAGTGGAGTGCTTGTTGGTATAGCTCTTCTCGGCACGGAACACAGGGCCGGTCTCGAAGATACGCTCAAAACCGGCAGCCATGGCCATCTGCTTGTAGAACTGCGGGCTCTGGGCCAGATACGCGTTGCGGTCGAAGTAATCCACCTTGAACACCTCAGAGCCGCTCTCGCTGGCTGCAGCGATCAGCTTTGGGGTGTGGATCTCGATGAAGTTGCGTTCCAGCAGGAACTGACGCATGGCGTTGACAAAGCAGCTCTGTGCCTTGAACATCAGCTGGTTCTCGTCGGTGCGCAGGTCGATCCAGCGGTAGTCGATGCGCTGGTCGATGCTGGAGCGCTCCACAGCCTTCTTCTTCTTGGTGGCTGCGATCTCCTTGCGCACGATGGGCAGCGGGTCGGCAATGCTCTCGATCTCAATGGACTCGGGGATCATCTCGATGCCGCCCATCTTGACGTAGTCGTTTTCCATCACTTTGCCGGTGACGGTGATGACGGAGTCCGGGGTGAGCTTGTCGATGGTATCCACCAGATCGGGGTGATCGGCCTTTTCGACCGTGATCTGCAGTTTGCCGGTAATATCCTTCAGCACAATAAAGGCCATGTATTTGCTGTTGCGCAGGTTCTCGATAAAGCCCTGCACCTTGACCGTGCTGCCGATTTCCTTCTGGACCTCATTGATATAGGTGCGTTCCATAGGAATCCTCCTTTAAAGTCTTGTACTGTTTTATTATACGCTTTTCCGGGGATAAATCAAGATTTTTTATTGTTCTCATGCAGGGTGCCGGTGCCGCCCTCCACCACACCGTCGTGTTTCAGCACGGCGGCAATGGTGCCAAAGAAGCACTTCACGTCCAACCCGAAGCTCAAGTGCTCCACATACCAGCCGTCCAGCTTTGCCTTTTCGGCGATCTCCAGCTCATCGCGGCCGTGGATCTGGGCCCAGCCGGTCAGGCCGGGGCGCACATCGTTGGCCCCGTATTTGTCGCGCTCCGCCAGCAGATCGTACTGGTTCCACAGCGCGGGACGCGGACCGATGACCGCCATATCCCCCACAAAGATGTTCCACAGCTGGGGCAGCTCGTCCAGGCTGGTCTTGCGCAGGAAATGCCCCATGCGGGTGATATACTGGCCCGGGTCATGGAGCAGGTGCGTGGGCATGTCGTGGGGCGTGTCGATGCGCATGGTGCGGAACTTCAAAATGTAGAAATACCGCTTGCCGCGGCCCACCCGCTTCTGTTTGAAAAACACGGGGCCGGGTGAGTCGAGCTTGATGGCAATGGCCAAAATCAGAAACAGCCAGGACAGGCACAGCATGCCGCACAGCGACAGCACCACAGCCAGCAGGCGTTTGATCCCGTTGCGATACACAAACGTTCCCTCCGTTCTTGTTTGCTTCCTGAATACCGCTTCAGTATACCAGCATGGGCTGCCTTTTTCAATTCGATTCCGCCCGGAAGGACGGAATTTTTTCATTTTTATGCCGTCATGACGGTTTTGTAGCAAAAACGTGCCGGTTTTGTCTCTTGTTTTCCGGCAGGGCCTGCCGTAAGATAAAGGTACAAAAGGGCTTTTGATTTTTTGGGGACAAGGAGTTTTTACCATGATCCAACGTTTTACGTTTGGCTGCCCGCTGCCCACCGAGAGCGTCGTGCTGCCGGTGGAGCCTGCCGCCGCCGCAGTGCCGTACCTCACCGCAGAACCAGACGGGAGCTGGAGCTTCTCTTTGGCAGAGGATGCCGTGGTGTACGGCCTGGGCGAGATGCCCCGCGGCATCAACAAGCGCGGCTGGCATTATGTGGCCGACAACACCGACGAGTCGCACCACGGAGAAAACCGGCTTTCGTACTATGGGGCGCACAATTTTCTGCTCATCGACGGCGGTGCGGGCCGCAGCGTCTTTGGCGTGTTCGTGGATTTCCCGGGGAAGGTGTTCTACGATATCGGCTACACCCGGCACGACCGGCTGACCTTCCGCACCGAAGAGCCGGACTACGACCTGTACATCCTGACCGGCGACAGCCCGAACGCCGTCTGCACCGAATTCCGGAAGCTGATCGGCCACAGCTACATCCCGCCCAAATGGGCCTTTGGTTTTGCCCAGAGCCGCTGGGGCTACAAGACTGCCGAGGACGTGCGCGCCATCGCCCGCCAGTACCGCGAGAACGAGCTGCCTCTGGACATGATCTGCCTGGACATCGACTATATGCAGGGGTACGCGGATTTTACGGTGAACAAGGAGCGCTTCCCGGATCTGGCTGCGCTGAGTGCCGAGCTGAAGCAGCAGGGCATCCGGCTGGTGCCCATCATCGACGCTGGCGTGCGCATCGACCCGGAGGACCCCACCTGCACCGAGGGGCTGGAGAAGGGGTATTTCTGCACCAAAGCCGACGGCACCCCCTTTGTGGCTGCCGTGTGGCCCGGCAAGGCCTATTTTGCCGATTTTCTGCGCCCGGAAGTGCGGGACTGGTTCGGCCACCGCTACAAGGTGCTGACCGACTGCGGTATTGAGGGCTTCTGGAACGACATGAACGAACCCGCGCTGTTCTACTCCCCGGAGCGGCTCCGGGCATTTCTGGACAGCATGGCACAGCTGCGTGAAAAAGACAACTTGGAGCAGGAAGAGTTCTTTGCCAAGGTGGTGGGCGGTGCCATGGGCCTGATGAACAGCCCTGCCGACTACGCCAGCTTCTACCACGACCTGGCCGGGCAGCAGGTGCGGCACGACCGGGTGCACAATCTGTACGGCGGCAGCATGACCCGCGCTGCCGGGGAGGCCTTTGCCGACCTGCGCCCCGGCAGGCGCACCCTGCTGTACAGCCGTTCCAGCATCATTGGCAGCCACCGGTACGGCGGCATCTGGCTGGGCGACAACCATTCCAGCTGGGAACAGCTGCTGGCCAACATTCAGATGATGCCCAGTGTGCAGATGTGCGGCTTTTTGTACACCGGTGCCGACCTGTGCGGTTTCGCGTGCGACACCACCCCGGATCTGGCCCTGCGCTGGCTGGAGTTTGGCCTGTTCACCCCGCTGATGCGCAACCATGCCGGTGCCGGGACCCGCGAGCAGGAATATTTTCGCTTTGCCGACCAGCTGCCCGCCCTGCGGGAGATGCTGCGCCTGCGCTATGCCCTGCTGCCCTACCTGTACAGCGAGTTCATGAAGAGTGCCCTGGAGAACACCGGCTACTTCCGCCCGCTGGGCTTTGACTGGCCTGCAGACCCCGAAGCACGGGAGGTGCAGGACCAGCTGTTGCTGGGCGACGGCGTCATGCTGGCTCCGGTATACACCCAGAACGCCGCCGGGCGGCATGTCTACCTGCCGGAGCCCATGCAGCTGTACCGTCTGCGCAGCGCCGAGGACTACGACACCGAGGCCCTGCCTGCAGGCCACCACTATGTGCACTGTGCCCTGAACGAAGTGCTGCTGTTCGTGCGGCCGGGTCATGCCGTGCCGCTGGCAAAGCCCGCTGCCTGCACCGCCGCGCTGGATGAGCAGCCCATTGCCCTGCTGGCCTGCCCGGACGCCGACGGCCATGCCGCGTACCGCATGTACACCGATGACGGCGAGACGATGGATCCTGAACACGACGGGCACTGGACCGTGCTGGACGCCTCTCACTGACCCAGTTTTCACAGCAGCCCTGGAATGTTTGCGGTTCCGGGGCTCTTGCGTTTTGCGGACGTCTGACGTATAATAAGCACTTGCGCCCGGCTTTCCGGGTACGATCTAAAATCAACCGATTCAGATATCAAAAACATTTCAAGGAGGCGTGTGACCCCATGACGCAAACCCGGGCAGACCGTTCCGCTGACCTGACCAGCGGCCCGATGCTGCAAAAGATCATTCTGTTTTCCATTCCGCTGGCTGCATCCAGCATTTTGCAGCTGCTGTTCAACGCGGCAGACGTTGTGGTGGTGGGCCGCTTTGCCGGCAGCACCGCGCTGGCCGCAGTCGGCTCCAACGGTTCCCTGATCAACCTGCTGGTGAACCTGTTCGTTGGGCTCTCGTTGGGCGCGAACGTCGTAGCTGCCCGCTGCTTTGGCGCAAAGGACGAGCACGGCGTACAGGACACCGTGCACACCGCCGTGACGCTGGGCCTTACCAGCGGCGTACTGCTGGCCGTGGTGGGCTTTTTTGCCGCCCGCGGCCTGTTGGAGCTCATGAGCTGCCCGGAGGACGTGATCGACCTTTCCGCGCTGTACCTCAAAATTTATTTCATCGGCATGCCCATGAACATGCTGTACAACTTCAGCAGCGCTCTGCTGCGGGCCGTGGGCGACACCAAGCGTCCGCTGTACTGTCTGGCGGCGGCCGGTATCATCAATGTGGTGCTGAACCTTGTGTTCGTCATCGGCTTTTCCATGAGCGTGGCGGGCGTTGCGCTGGCCACCATCATCAGTGAGACGGTGTCGGCCTGCCTGGTCACCGCCATGCTGGTGCGGGAAAAGGGCGCGCTGCATCTGGACCTGCACAAGCTGGGCTTCCACGCCGGTGCCCTGAAGCAGATCTTGCTCATCGGCCTGCCGGCGGGCCTGCAGAGCACCGTGTTCAGCCTGTCCAATGTGGTGATCCAGTCCGCCATCAATTCCTTCGGCTCCACGGTCGTGGCCGGAAGCTCGGCATCGTCCAATCTGGAAGGCTTCGTCTACACGGCCATGAACGCCTTTGCACAGGCTGCCGTGACCTTTACCAGCCAGAACATGGGTGCACGCAAGTATCACAATCTGGACCGCGTGATGCGCAACTGCCTGCTGTGCGCCGTGGTCACCGGCATTCTTTTGGGCGGCGGTGCGGCACTGGCTGGTCGGCAGCTGCTGCACTTCTACTCCTCGGACGAGGCCGTGATCGCCGCCGGATACGAGCGGCTGTGGATCATCTGCGGCACCTACCTGCTGTGCGGCATCATGGACACACTGGCCAGCAGCCTGCGCGGCCTGGGTTACAGCGTGCTGCCCATGGTGGTGAGCCTGATCGGCAGCTGTCTGCTGCGTCTGGTGTGGATCGCCACCATCTTCCAGCTGAACCGCACCCCGTTCATGCTGTACATCAGCTACCCCATCAGCTGGGTTCTGACCGCCTCGGTGCATCTGATCTGCCTGCTGGTGGTACGGCGCAAGCTGCAGAAAAAGGGGCAGAACCTGCAGGCCGCATAATACTCCCTCCGTCATCGCTGTGCGATGCCAGCTCCCTCAGAGAGGGAGCCTTATCTCGCGGCGGTCAGCTTTCGGCCCGCACCGACCGCATTGTATACCACAAAGAGCTGCTGCATTTCATCGTGCAGCAGCTCTTTTCTTTTTACAGCTCCTTTGCCAGCAGGTAGCGATCGAACCCACCGTACATTTCGCGGCGGGCACGGATGGTGAACCCGCAGGCCAGGGCGTTGCTCAGACTGTAGGGGTTGGCCGGACTGACCGTGGCTCCCAGGTGCGTGATGCTCTCCGGCAGAAGCGGCAGGGCAGCTTCCAGCATGTGGCGCTGCAGGCCGTTGCCCCGCCAGTCCGGGTGCACCACAGCGCTGTCGGCATTGGCCCAATGGGGCCACTCGGCCTGCGGCACACCCAGAAAAGCCGCATAGTTGTGCGGGCTCTGGCCGCAGTAATAGAAAGTCAGGTACGCGCCCAGCCGACTGCCCTGCCACACCCCGATGCACAGGCTGTCGGTGATATAACCGGTGATATGTTCCAGCGTGTCGGTAACAAACCACTCCGGGTGCGGCATGGCGGCGTGCACCTCGTTTTGCAGCGCATACACCGCCGGGGCTTCGTCCGGTGTGCAGCGCCGCAGGGTGACCGCCTGCTGTGCCGGATGGCCGCAGACTTTGTGCAGAATGAGTTCCATGATTGCAATGCCCTCCAAAATAAAATCGTACTTTTTCTTTGTTTCCAGTATAAATGCCGCTTTTCTAAATGTCAATTTATGTTATAATAGAAGCAAAGAGCTTTGGGGCAGTGCATCATGCGGCCTGCAGGGTCTTTTGAAGTCCCGGCGGCCTGCCCGCCTGTGAACGGAGGAACCGAAATGAAGGAATCTACTCTTGCCGCCTCCAGCCGACTGGGCGGTGTCGTGATCAGCGACCGGGTGGTCGCCAGCCTGCTGGACGAACTGCGCACCGGGCGCTATGCCCATGCGGACCGCCTGCCTGCGGAGGTGGATCTTGCCGCCGAACTGGGGGTAAGCCGCACCGTGATCCGGGACGCTCTGAGCGAAATGGAGCGTGCAGGCTATGTAGAGCGGGTGCGCGGCATCGGCACGGTGGTGAACCGTTCGGTGTTGGGCCTGCGCAGCCGTCTGGACCAGAAGCTGGAATATTACCCGCTGATCCGCAGCTTTGGCAGCTACCCCCATGCCGACGGCATTCAGGTGTTTCCCATCCGGGCGGGGGATGAGCTGGCCCATAATCTGGACATCGAACCCGGCGACGAGGTGATCTGCATCAAAAAGCGCATCCTTGCCGATACCACCCCGGTGATCTACTCCATCGACTATCTGCCGCGCAGCCTGTTCGGCAACCGGGACTACACCCGCATCGACCTGACCGGCGGTGTGTTCGATATTCTGGAGCGGGAGTGCCACCAGCAGATCTCCTCGAACGTGGCTCACCTGAAGGCCAGCTGCGGCGATGAGTCCATCCGTGCAGCCATGCGGCTTGCCCCCGGCGAGGCCATGCTGCTGCTGGACGAAGTGTGTTTCAATCGTTTGTGCCGCCCGGTGATGCGTTCGCTGAGCTACTACACAAACTTCTTTGATTTTTCCATTTTACGCAAACTGCTTTAAACCGCTTTGATGTAACGGAGGTAACGTAACCATGCGTCATCTGATCGACCCGTTGGATTTCACCCAGCAGGAAATCACCACCCTGCTCGACCTTGCCGACCGCATCCACGACGATCCGGCCGCCTATCAGGATGTGGCCACCCACAAAAAACTGGCCACCCTGTTCTATGAGCCGTCCACCCGCACCCGCCTTTCGTTTGAGGCCGCCATGCTGAACCTGGGCGGCCATGTGCTGGGCTTTCCCAGTGAGAACGTGTCCAGCGCCAGCAAAGGCGAGAGCGTGGCCGACACCATCCGTGTGGTGTCCTGCTATGCCGACATCGTGGCTATGCGCCACCCCAAGGAGGGCGCACCGCTGCGTGCTTCCCGCTACTCCCGCATCCCGGTGATCAACGCCGGTGACGGCGGCCACCAGCACCCTACCCAGACCCTGACCGACCTGATGACCATCCGCCGCCGCATGGGCAGGCTGGATAACCTGACCATTGGTCTGTGCGGCGATCTGAAGTTTGGCCGCACCGTCCACTCCCTGCTCAAGACCATGGCGCGCTGCAAGAATGTGCGCTTTGTGCTGATCAGCCCGGAGGAACTGCGGGTGCCGGATTATATCATCAACGACGTGCTGGAGGCCAACGGCATCCCCTACAAGGAGACCCGCAGTCTGGAGGAATCCATGCCGGAGCTGGATATCCTGTATATGACCCGCGTGCAGAAGGAGCGCTTCTTCAACGAGGAGGACTACATCCGCCTGAAGAACAGCTATGTGCTGACCCGCGAAAAGATGGCACAGGCCAAGCCCACCATGGCAGTGCTGCACCCCCTGCCCCGTGTGAACGAGATCGCGCTGGATGTGGACGACGACCCGCGCGCCGCTTATTTTGAACAGGTGCAGAACGGCGTTTACGTCCGCATGGCACTGATCATGACCCTGCTGGGGCTTGCAGACCCCAAGGCACCGAAGGAGGAGAACTGATATGTTGAATATTGACGAGATTCAGAACGGTATTGTCATCGACCACATCAAGGCAGGTACTGCCGTTGGTCTGATGGATCTGCTGGGCATTGCGGGCAACCGCACTGCCAGCGTGGCGCTGATCCAGAATGCACGCAGCAAAAAGACAGCCAGCGGCCGCAAGGACATCATCAAGGTAGAGGGCGATGCCTCCTGGCTGAACCTGGATGTGCTGGCTTATCTGGACCCAAACATCAGCGTGACCATTATTGAAAACGGCAAGGCTGTCCGCAAGGAGCAGCCCAAGCCCCCCAAGCGTCTGGTGAACATTGTACGCTGCAAGAACCCCCGCTGCATCTCCAGCATTGAAGAAGAATGCGACCAGATCTTTGAGCTGAGCTCCAACGGCAAGTACCGCTGCATCTACTGCGAGCAGGAGCTGCAGGTAAAGCCGGAGTAACTGCGCTTTTTACGATTTTAAATGCGCTCCGCTTCGCTCTGCGCATGGTTTAAGGAATTGCATTTTAGTTTTGCAGCTCAGCCAAGCCTGCGGGCTTGGCTGAGCTGCTTTTTCACGGGAGGGACGCAGAGGGAAACCGCAGCTGCCGCGCTGGTTTTCTACCGAAACAGTCGCGCGGCGGGTCGGCTTTCTGCTGACTGGCAGATACGATGATTTAATAGATAAAAAGGACTGCTATACTGGGCAAAACCCATGTACAGCAGTCCTTTTTTGAACAAAAGAAAACTGACGGGACTCTTTGCAGCGCACGATACCCCGGCTTGCCTATACCATTTCCGTACAGCAGGCAGCGCCGGAATTGCGACGCATCGAGAAACTTTATCGACTGCAACCCCCAAAAGGCCCGCCGCAGAAAGTCCCGTCAGCAAGGTACTGCGCATCTTTGCACAGCCCAAAAAAGCAAAGGTAGGCAGCCTGCTTACACGCACCGCAGACTGTTTTTCCATCCAGCAACAAAGCTCTTAAAAAGAGGGGTGTTACCCTCCCACCGCAACGTGACCATGTCCGCACGGAAGGTTTCCTTTACTGGGTTCAGTATAGCAGAGTTACGCTTCTGTTGCACATAAATTGTCATATTCTGACGGTGCAGATGTCATGAATTGCCGGTGGGCACCGCACAGGTAAAGCGGAACCAATTGTCCCGGCAGCTCAGGGTATACTCCGCACCGTGGCGCAGCAGAACGTCCCGCACATTGGAAAGCCCCATGCCGTGGCCGGGCTCCTTGCGGGTGGTGCGGGGTAACTGCCCATCCGGCGGCAGCTCCACGTCCCGCTGCACCCGGTTGCGCACCGAGAGAAGATATTCCTCTTCCGTTTTGCGCACTCGCACGTAGACCTCCGGCGGGTACGCCTGCGCTGCGGCACAGATGGCGTTATCCAGCAGATTGGCCAGCACGGTGACCATATCCACTCCGCTTAAGGGAAAATCCCGCAGGTCGCAAAGATCAAAATACACGCTTACGCCCTGCCGGGTGGCCTCCTCGTACTTGCGAGTCAGGATGGAGTCCAACAGCGGGTTGTGGGTATCCATAATGGTAGTGCTGGCCGCCACAGCCTTATCCACACCGGCAATATAGTCCTGCGCACCGGCCACATCTCCCTGTGCCAGCAAGGCACGCAACGCACCGATATGGTTGGTGAATTCGTGGGTCAGGCGGCGCTGGGCGGTGTAGGAATCCAGCAGAGCCGAAGCCCGCTGCTGCTCCAGTTCGGCCTGAAAATGCAGGCTGCGACGCTGCATGACCTGATCATTGAACATTGCCACGATGCACAGATGCACCATGACAGCCACCGTAAGCCCCACTGTCATCCCCATTGTGGCCATGGTGGCCCTTTTGTTGTTATCTGTGAGCATGAGCAGGATGTTCAGCACCACGACCACGCCCGGAAAAAAGCTCATGGTCAGCGCCTGCAAAGGCTCCAGCGCATTGTATCTGCGCCACTTGCCCACAAAGAACGATACCCCGGTGCTGACTACCAGATTTGCGAATGACATTATGATCAGACAATCTGCGCGCTGGATGACCTGCTGTAGCTCACACTCCAGCATCCACGATATGACATACCGCACACTGTTTTCAACCAACAGGCACATGGTACCGTTGATCAGACAGGCGGTAAATTTCTGCCCCGGCGTGCCACCAAACAGCATAACTGTGATGAACAGAAAAAGAAGCGTGTAAACCACTGCCATCGGCGTAAAAAAGCCATGGTTGCGCATGACCGAGAGGGTCATCGTAAGCATGGTTATAACACCGGACCACACCAGAGGGTGCTTTACCCTGCCCTTGCCAAGGTAAGCATATTCAACCATGATAAAGCCGAGCCATTGGGTCAGGCAGACCCAGTGGCCGTACATATACCAGCGCCAGAATTCTTCATTCATCACCGAACTGCCCCTTCCATTCCAGCCATGCGCTGCGGATGGCTGTATAGTACTGTCGGCTGACGCTCAGTTCTACCCCGCTGCGCAGCTCCACCTTATAGTTGCCGATGGAGCGCACATATTTCAGATTGACCACATCGCTGCGCCCTACCTGCAAAAAGCCGTTTTCGTACAGCATGGCGGGCAGATCAGCGATCTTGCCGTAAAAGGTGCAGATGGGCTGGTGCGGGATATCGCCGTAGACGTTGATCTGCCGCAGATCGCTTTCCAGATAATAGATCTGATCCAGCGGGATCTCACTGGTGGTACGGTTGTGGTGCACCTCCAGCGTTTTTCGGAGGTCGGACATGCCGGAAAAAATATCCTCCAGACAGCTGGGCAGCTGGGCGGCAATATCCCGCTTGAGTAGGTAGCGGTAAGCGTTGACCGTGTAGCCCTGCGGGGCAAATTCCAGATAAGCCGAAATGTACACCAGCACGATATCCGGGGCGACCTGCCGCAGCTTGCGTCCCAGTGCAATGCCGTCGGTGGTTTTCAGGTCTACATCCAGAAACGCCAGCTGATAGCGTTCCAGCTCCGGGGTAGCCAGCAGCTGCTCGCCGCTGGTGCAGACGGTGCTCTGCACCTGAATCTCCCGGGCGCGGAACCATTCCGAGATATACTCGTCCATCCGCGCAGCGAAGGCCGCATCATCGTCGCAGACCAGAATGTGCATGGGTGTGTTTCCTCCTTTTTGAATACAAAAAAGCATATAGCAGTGTTTCCCGCCGGGAGAAGCACCCTATATGCTTTTATATTACACTTGTTCCGCCTGTTCGTCAATCAAAGACGGAGCAGACGCTGGGATCACTTATGCAAGGAATTTGTCGTAGAGACCAAATGCAAAGATGAACACCACGATGAGCGGCAGCACATAAGTCAGGTAGCCGCGCATCCAGTCCTGCACCTTGAGACCCTTGCCGGTGTTGACCTCTTTTTTGTAGTTCTGCCAGCCCCAGCCGTAGCGGGTAACGCAGAACAGCAGATATACCAAGCTGCCCAGCGGCAGGAACAGGTTGCTGACCAGAAAGTCCTCTACATCCAGCACAGCACCGCCGAACACTGCAAAGCCATCCCATGCCCACAGGTTATAGCCCAGCACACAGGGCATGGACAGCAGGATGATGAGCACAAGGTTCACCAGACTGGACTTTTTGCGGCTGCAGCCAGTCAGTTCCATGCCACAGCAGATGATATTCTCGAACACTGCCAGCACGGTGGACATGGCTGCAAAAGCCATGAACAAAAAGAACAGGCTGCCCCACAGCCGCCCCATGGACATATTGGCAAAGATGTTGGGCAGGGTGATAAAGATAAGGCTGGGGCCGCTGGTCTGGTCCACATGGTAGGTAAAGCAGGCCGGGAAGATGATCAGACCGGCGGTAATGGCTACAAAGGTATCCAGCACCACAATGCGGACAGATTCGCCCAGCAGGGAATGTTCCTTGCCGATATAGCTGCCGAAGATGGACATGGCGCCGATGCCAAGGCTCAGGGTGAAGAAGGCCTGATTCATAGCGGAGACCAGTGTGTTGACCACGCCCACCTCCTGCATCCGGGCAAAGTCCGGCACAAGGAAGAAGGAAAGGCCTTCCTTTGCCCCGGGCATGAACAGGCTGTTGACGGCAAGCACCACCATAATAAGGAGCAGGGCGATCATCATGCCCTTAGTCACGCGCTCCAGACCGCTTTGCAGACCCTTGGCGCACACCAGAATGCTCACTACCACCACAAATACCATCCAGAAGGTCATAGTAGCGGGGCTGGCCAGCATTTCGGTAAACTTACCGGCCACCTGCTCGGCGTTGAGCCCCGCCAGTTTGCCGACGGCGGTCATGTAGAAATAGTGCAGCATCCAGCCCGCCACGGTGGTGTAGAACATCATCAGCAGGTAGCAGCCGATGAGGGTGAAGTAGCCGTGGATGTGCCACTTCTGCCCCGGCTTTTCCAGCGCCTGATACGCCCGCACCGGACTTTTCTGGCTCGCACGGCCGATGGCAAATTCCATCGTCATGATCGGCAGACCGAGGATGAGCAGGAACAGCACATAGCACACGACGAACGCGCCGCCACCGTACTGACCGACCATCCACGGGAACTTCCATACGTTGCCCACGCCGATGGCGCAGCCTGCGGAAAGCAGGATGAAGCCGAGGCGCGAGCCGAGTCTTTCTCTTGGCATTGTTTATTTTTCCCCTTTTTTCTGTGCCGCGTATTGAGCAAACTGCAATATCGGCACGACTTACATACTATAATCAAGCGTCATGATTGTTCTTCGACGCGTGATTTCTCTAATTTTCGGATTTCTTTCCGTTTTTTACGCAGCTCGCGGAAGAAATTCCGCAGAATGTCCGCGCATTCCTGCTCCAGCACGCCGCTCACCAGCCGTTTGGACAGCGCATCCGCCACCCCCACGTCAAAGAGCAGGTTAGACTCTTTGCGATAGTTGACGATATCCAGCATCTCCTGGCTCAGGGTGAACATCTTGTCCGCATAGCGGAATACCAGTTCACCCAGCTCGCTCGGCTCAATCCCGCGCCCTTTACGTTTAAACAGCTTACCCTGCAACCGTTCTTCCAGCGCCTTGATCTGCCCGGTGATGGTTTGCGGCGTCAGGAACAGCGCCTCCGCCGCCCCCACGACCGAGCCTTCCTTGTAGACATGCCAGAAGTAGTAAAGGTGGTTGTAATTAATATGCGACATGCCCTGTGCACTCCTCTCCTTTAATTCTCATCTTGCGCTTAGGCCATCTGCGGCTTCAAATGCGCACGTAATAAACTGTATCCAACGACCGCCGACATCACCGAGCCAATCAGAATGCCAAGCTTCGCCCAGTTAATCAGCGACGGGTCGACGCTGCCGAAGGCCAGGCTGGCGATAAAGATAGACATGGTGAAGCCAATCCCGCACAGCAGGCCAACGGCCATAATCTGCGAGAAGTTTGCCCCTTCCGGCAGCTTCGCCAGCTTGAGCTTCAGTGCCAGCCAGCAGAACAGGCTGATCCCCAGCGGCTTACCGATAAACAGGCCGGCCATGATGCCCAGAGGCAGCAGCGACGTCAGTCCATCAAGTGTGACCCCCTGCAACGAGACACCCGCGTTGGCAAAGGCAAACAGCGGCAGGATCATAAAGGCCACCCATGGGTGCAGCACGTGCTCAAGCTGCTTCGCCGGCGACTTACCGTTCTGCTCGCGCAGCGGGATAAAGAAGCCAACAATCACTCCGGCCAGAGTAGCGTGTACGCCGGACTTCAGCACCGCCGTCCACAGGATCACGCCCACCAGAATATAGATACCGGTACGG
>ERZ773186.2395-NODE-2395-length-13986-cov-6.812863_pt1 | contig 13986 bp, 10 predicted proteins | sample MGYA00581000_ERZ773186 | MGnify/ENA primary metagenome ERZ773186 (study PRJEB29015, sample SAMEA2737752) | human gut metagenome | biome: human gut; feature: human-associated habitat; material: faeces | place: China | collected 2012 ... | reverse complement strand
TGATCGACACGCTGTATGACAACCACTATAAAAGCCGGGAAAAGCTGGCCTGGGAATTTGCCAAAATCCTCAATCAGGAAGCGAAAGAGTTAGAGGCTGCGGGGGTTGATATTATTCAGTTCGATGAGCCGGCCTTTAACGTCTTCTTCGATGAGGTCAACGACTGGGGGATCGCCGCCTTAGAACGAGCCACCGAAGGGCTGAAGTGTGAGACAGCGGTGCATATCTGCTACGGCTATGGCATCAAGGCCAATACCGACTGGAAAAAGACGCTGGGCTCCGAGTGGCGACAGTATGAAGAGGCTTTCCCGCAGCTGCAGAAATCGTCCCTTGATATTATCTCTCTCGAGTGCCACAACTCGCGCGTGCCGATGGATCTGCTGGAGTTGATCCGCGGTAAAAAGGTGATGGTCGGGGCGATCGATGTCGCCAGCCATGCGATCGAAACCCCGGAAGAGGTGGCTGGAACCCTGCGCAAGGCGCTGGCGTTCGTCGATGCCGACAAACTCTACCCGTCCACCAACTGCGGTATGGCGCCGCTGCCGCGCCATGTCGCGACCGGCAAACTGCACGCCCTGAGCGCCGGCGCCGAGATTATTCGTCGCGAGCTGGCGGCAAAGTAAGGCGGGGCGCGCCCGTTATCTTCCCCAGGCGGTGTACTTTATCGTCGGTTCACTTCCAGAGCGGGCTGTTGCCCGCTCTGCGTCATGTTGCCGCCAGCGGGCGACAGATCGCCCGCAGGGCGACGGCGCTGCACAGCGGAAACAGCGCCAGCAGAAGCCAGGGATAAACCGCCTGCGGCGAGGGAATGAGCGCCTGGTCAAGCAAATGACCGAGCAGTAAATTCCCGGCTAACACCGCGCACCCTCCTGCGGTGGCGAGCGCTCCGTAGTGGGCGCCCAGCGTCGACTCCTCGGCGAACAGCGGGATCAGATCCTTGGCTGCGGGCACTAACAGCATCTGGCCGAGGGTGAGCAGCGTGACAAAACCAGCCGCCGGCATTAACCGCAGCCAACCTTCGGCGGGTGGGGCGGCGGCGAATAACGCCACGCTGGCAAAGGAAGCCGACAGCAGCAGAAAGCCCACCGGCAGGATGCGCACGGCGCCCATTCGCCGGGCGAAGCGGGCGAGAGGGAGCTGGAGGGTGATAATCAACAGCGAGGCCAGCATAAAGAGCGGCGCCAGATCCTGCTCGCGGCCGCCGGAACGTTGGATCTCCACCGGCAGGGCGAGGTACAGTTGGTTGTAGCTCAACAGCCATGAGCTGTAGGCGAGAATAAACGCGACAAAGCGCGGCTGGCGCAAAGGCGTCCACCATGGGACTCGTCTGCGCGTTGTTGTCGTGTGCCCGTCGGCGGGCAGACAGAAAAAGAGCACCGCCAGCGCCAGAAGAAATATTCCCGCGCCGGCGAGGGCGATATGCCGAAAGCCGATCCCGCTCAGCACGCCTCCGGCCACCGGGCCGATCACCGCTCCCAGTTCACCGCATACCGCAAACAGCGCAAACCACTCGGCGCGACTGCGTTTCCCGTTGGCCTGGCTGAGGGTACCGGCCCGCGCCAGCAGGGCCTCTATCGACGGGGAGAACAGGGCGCCGCCGACGCCGGTCAGGCAGGCGCCGAGGATAATGGGCCACAGCGACGCCCCGCACGCCAGCAGGAGAAAACCGGCGACGCGAACGACGCAGCCGGCGAGAATGATCGCCTTAGCGCCATAGCGGTCGGCCAGCGTCCCGCCGAGGATAAACATGCCCTGTTGGGAGAAGGTACGCAGCCCGAGGATCAGGCCGATAAGTCCGCCTGAGAGCAGCATGTCGTCGCGCAGGAAGAGGGCGAGGAAAGGAACGACCGCGTAAAAGCCAATATTAAAAACGAACTGGCTTCCCAGTAACACCGGAGGCCAGAGGGTTGCCGCAGGGCGCAGGGAGAAAAGAGGCATATCCGCCCAACCTAAACGATGAAATGAATGTGCTTTTTGCCGTGGTAAGGGGAGATCTCGATTTTGGTTTTCACCCGGAAAACGTCCCACAGCAGCGCTTCGGACAAAATCTCCTCCGGCGTCCCGCTGGCGAGGATCTGCCCCTGCTGCATCACGATCAGCGAATCGCAGAACATCGCGGCATGGTTAAGATCGTGAATGGCCACAATGCTGGTTACCGGCAGCTCGCTGATCAACTGCATTAACTGCATCTGATGGTGTATATCCAGATGGTTGGTCGGCTCATCCAGCAGGATTTCGCTCGGGCTCTGCGCCAGCGCGCGGGCGATATGCACCCGCTGCCGCTCGCCGCCGGAGAGGCTTAACCATCCCTGTTCGCTTTTCTCCAGCATCGCTACCCGCTGCAGCGCGGCGGCAATCGCCTCGTCATCCTGAGCGCTCCAGTTTGAGAACGGAGAGTGGTGGGGAATGCGTCCCAGGCGCACGACGTCGCGCACCCGCATATTGGCCTCGGTCATGCCGTGTTGCTCGACGAAAGCCACGCGGCGGGCGAGCTGCTTTTTCGCCATCCGGGCGATATCCTGGCCGTCGAGGGTGACGCGACCTGCATCCGGGCGGCGCAGGCCCGCCAGAACGCGCAGCAGCGAGGATTTGCCGCAGCCGTTGGGCCCCAGCAGTCCGACCGTTTCGCCGCGCGGCACCCGCAGCGAGACATTATTGACGATGACCTTTTTGCCTGCCTTCCAGGTGATATTTTCAGCGCAAATACTCATCACTTATTCCTTGAGCGGTAGATAATCACGGCAAAGAAAGGCACCCCAACCAGGGCGGTTACTACCCCAACGGGCAGACTTTGCGGGGCAATCAGCAGGCGCGACGCAATGTCCGCCAGTACCATCAATATCGCCCCTGCCAGCGCGCTGGCGATCAGCAACGTTCGGTGCAGCGGGCCAAAGAAGAAACGCATCACGTGCGGCACCACCAGGCCAACAAAGCCGATTGAGCCGGCCATGCTGACGATGGTGGCGGTGATCAGCGCCGCAGTGGTGAAGAGGATCAGGCGCACGCGCGGCACAGCAATCCCCAGCGAGGCGGCGGCATCGTCGCCGAAGGTGAACGCGTCCAGCGCCCGGGCATACCACAGGCAGACCGCCAGACCCGCGAGCACCACCACGATGACCAGCTGGAATTCGGGCCAGCGGACGCCGCTGAAGCTGCCCAGCAGCCAGAACATCACATCGCGCGCCTGCTGCGCGCTGGCGGAGGTGCTGATGGTGTAAGCCGTGATGGCGTTAAATAACTGCGAGGCGGCAACGCCCGCAAGAATCGTACGCTCATTGCCGCCGCGCGCGCCGTTAGTCAGCAAGGCGACAAAGGCGAAGGCGGCGAAGGCCCCGGCAAAGGCGCCTGCCGAGAGGGAAATCGCGCCAGCGCCAAGGCCCAGCACCACGATCGACACCGCGCCGGTGGAGGCCCCGGCGGAGACGCCGAGGACGTAGGGTTCCGCGAGGGCATTTTTCAGCAGGCTTTGCAGCACGACGCCGCAGATAGCGAGGCCTGCGCCGCAGCAGGCGGCGACCAGCGCGCGGCTGAGGCGGAAATCCCAGATAACGCTCTCATAGATACGGTTGAGAGGCTCAGCGGTTAAGCCGGTTCTGTTGCTGATAGCGTAAAAGACATTCTGCAGCGGGATGGCCAGCTCGCCGACGCTGACGCCCACCGCTATCACCAGCGCCAGCACGATCGCTGCCAGTACACACCAGCCGGTGAGCAGTATGCTGCGGCGCGTCTCAATCGCGGCGACGCTCATCAGTTCAGCCCCATTTTTCTCAGCTGCTCGCCCACCTGTTCCGCGCCGTAAAGCGTGCGAATGGTCGGATTCATCGCCTGACCGTCCATGACCACGATATGGCCTTTTTTCACCGCCTCCAGCTGGCTGACGGCGGGATCGCTTTTGAGGAATTTGATCTTCTCCTCGGCCTTATCCAGCGCCCAGCGGTTACGGTCCAGACTGGCGACCACGATCACATCCGGGTTGGCGGCAATAATGCTCTCCCAGCTCACCGTGGGCCACTCGGTTTCGGAGGTAATCGCATTATGTCCGCCCAGCACGCTGGCGATAAATCCGGAGGCGCTGTTTTTGCCGCCGACATAGGCATCGGCCGAAGGCGAGGCGCTGGAGAACCAGAAGACGAAGGAGAGATCTTTTTTGCTTTTACCAAACTCCTGGCGCAGGTCGGCTTCACGTTTTTTGAAATCGGCAATCAGCGCCTGACCACGATCTTCGACGTTGAAAATGCGGGCGAAATCGCTAATTTCCTGATACAGCCAGGTCATATCCCACAGCTTTTGCCGGCTGCCGTACATATCGCCGGTGGCCTTTTTGGTGGCGCACATCCCCGGTGAGACGTAGCTGTTCACGCCGACGGTGGCGAGATCTTCACGCCTGGCGACTTTGCTTTCCGGCCCCAGCAGCAGCGGCAACTGGGCGGGAACGAAATCGGGATTTTGCGCCAGCACGGATTCCAGGCTCGGAATTTCCACCGTCAGGGTTTTAATCTTCGCGTTTTGCTCAGCCAGCTGCGGTAAAACGCTGGTCGGCCAGAAGGCGCTGGCGACCACCTGCTTTTGCAGCCCGAGCAGCAGCAGAATTTCGACCGTATTTTGCCCCAGCGCGACCACGCGCTCCGGCGGCCGGGTGAAGGTCTCCTGATAGCCGCAGTTTTCAATCGTCAGGGGGTAGGTTGTTGCCAGCGCGGAACTGACGGCGGTGAACATCAAGCCTAACGCGCAAAGGACCTTCTTCATTAAACGCTATCCTTGTAAACAGGCGAGTGGATGACCAGCAAATGGGAGTAATGCAAATGAAACTCATTATTGGGGCGGGGTTTTATACAATGCCATATTTACAGTGTCAATGAGTGACTATTTCCGCAGGCAATGAAATGCCCGCGCGATGGGGCGGGTCAGCTCGCCAGTGGGCCACGAATATACGCCTGCAACCCCTGGGCGAGAAAATCAAATACCCGCTTACAGGCAGGGCTGTGGCGCAGATCCTCATGCATTACCAGCCAGGTATCAAGATACAGAGAAAAGTCGGCCGCCAGCACTCGCTGCAGGGGAATAATGCCATCCGCAAGGGGCACCTGGCAGATGCCGATCCCCGCTCCGGCGCGGATCAGGCTCAACTGGGCGAGGTCGCTATCGGTCCGCATCGCGAAGGCCTCGCGCTGAAAGCGGGGGTAAGCCTGCAGCGCCCGGCGCACGAGAGGGGTGGCGCTATCAAAACCAATTAGCGCGTGGCTGGCCAGATCGTCGAGGGTCGCGGGCAGGCCCTGGCGCGTCAGGTAGGCGGCGGTGGCATGTAACCCAAGCTCGATCCTGCCGAGACGGCGGGCGATAAGCTGCTCCTGCTGCGGGGCGACCATCCGCACCGCGATATCCGCCTCCCGGTGAAGCAGATCCTGAAACCGATTGGAGAGCATCAGTTCGATGACGATATTCGGGCACGCCTGCCTGAGCCGGGCAACCAGCGGCGGCAGCACCTCGGCGCCGACCACCTCGCTGGCGGCCACCCGCACCACGCCACGCAGCTCGGCTCTGTCGCGACTGAAGTTAGCCGCGGTGCGTTCCAGCGCCCGGGCGGTATTGTCCATCGCCTCGGCGTGCACCCGCAGCGCCAGCGCCGCGTCGGTCGCCAGCAGGCCGGTTTGCGAGCGGGTAAATAAGGCCTGGCCGAGGGCGGCCTCCAGCCCGGCAATATGGCGCCCCGCCGTCGGCTGAGTGATGTTCAGGGTACGCGATGCGCCCGATAAAGAGCCTTCCTGCAGGACGGCGAGAAAGGTTCGGTACCACTCCCAGGGAATAGAGGTATTCATACAAATATGTATAGCCGCTCGACGATGGTATGCAATTTCATTTGATATGAGCCGCAGGTAGGCTGTCAAGCATCCATTAGCGAACGGGGAAAGAGGATGAACAGCAGCGGCAAGGTACTTATTCTGGGAGCAAGCGGGGGCATCGGTGGGGAAGTGGCGCGCCGGCTGGTGGCAGACAACTGGCAGGTTCGGGCGCTGAAGCGCGGCGCCCAGATACGTGATCCCGAAGATGGCATACAGTGGATAGCCGGCGACGCGCTGGATGGCGGCCAGGTCGCGGCGGCGGCTGCCGGTTGCGACGTCATCGTCCATGCGGTGAATCCGCCGGGCTACCGGCACTGGCGGCAACAGGTACTGCCTATGCTGCGCAACACCCTGCAGGCTGCCGAACGGCAGCGGGCGCTTGTAGTCCTGCCCGGCACGGTCTACAACTATGGACCGGATGCCTTTCCGCTGATTGCTGAAGAGGCCGCACAACAGCCGGTGACCCGCAAAGGCGCCATCCGGGTGGCGATGGAGCTGGCGCTGAAGGATTACGTGCAGCGCGGCGGCCGGGCGTTGATTGTTCGGGCGGGCGATTTTTTTGGTCCACGCGCCGGAAATAACTGGTTTTCGCAGGGGCTGGTCAAGCCTGGTCAGCTTCCCCGCATCATTAGCTACCCGGGGGCGATCGGCGTGGGGCATCAGTGGGCCTGGCTGCCCGACGTCGCCGCCACCATCGCCGCGCTGCTGGCCCGCAGGCGCGAGCTTGAGCCGTTCGCCCGCTTTCATATGCAGGGCCACTGGGACCCGGACGGCAGCGAAATGAGTCAGGCGATCCAGCGGGTGGTCGCCCGCTATGGCGGCAGGGCGGTAGTGAAGTCCTTTCCCTGGTGGCTGGTGAAGCTGGCGGCGCCCTTCAACGCCACCCTGCGCGAAATGGTCGAGATGCACTATCTCTGGCGTCTGCCGGTACGCCTGCGCAACGATAAACTGGTTGATTTTTTAGGCGCGGAACCGCATACCCCGCTCGACAGCGCGGTGTATCAGACGCTGCAAGGCCTGGGTTGTCTGCCCGCCGGCGCGATAAACCAAGAGGCGGGTGAGGCGTAACGCGGCAAGAGGATCACAGAGCGGGGCGTTATTGTGACCAAATCATAATAACGTCACTCGTTGTCAAACGATAGCGATCGCATTAAGCTAAACGGATGACGAAAAATACCCCCACCCCTGCAAGCCGTGGTCCCCATGACCACAGCGTTCGGGACCAGATTCTTGACGCGGCCATGGCGCACTTTAGTCGCTATGGCTATGAGAAAACGACGGTCACCGATCTCGCCAAAGCGATAGGCTTTTCCAAAGCCTATATCTATAAATTCTTTGACTCCAAGCAGGCGATTGGCGAGGCGATTTGCGCCAGCCGGCTGGAGAAGATCATGGTGGCCGTCAGCGCGGCCATCGCCGATGCGCCGTCCGCCAGCGAGAAACTGCGCCGCCTGTTCCGGGCGCTGACCGAGGCCGGCAGTGAACTGTTTTTCGAGGATCGCAAACTGTACGACATCGCCGCCGTCGCGGCGCGCGATAAATGGCCTTCAACGGAACAGTATGCCGGTCATCTGCAGCAGCTGATTGGTCAAATCCTTGTCGAAGGCCGCCAGGCGGGTGAGTTCGAGCGCAAAACCCCGCTGGATGAAGCGACCCTGGCGGTCTATATGGTGATGTGTCCTTTCATCAACCCGGTGCAGTTGCAATACAATCTCGACACCGCGCCCACCGCGGCGGTGCTGCTTGCCTCCCTGATCCTGAGAAGTCTCTCCCCCTGATTAGTGACTATTGACTTTATTGGTCACTAGTCTGAGAATGCGGTCACCATCCGGTCTTTTCATTAAGGTGACCCATGCTCAGGCTCAACGCCGTCCATCTTGCCGTCTGCCTCCTGCCGCTGGCCCTCGCGGGCTGCGGCGAACCTGCCGATCATGACGATCCCCGCACCCGGCCGCCGCTGGTCCGGGTGGCGACCGTCGAGCGCGCGGAGGCCGGCTCGCGGGCCTTTACCGGCGTGATAGTGGCCCGAACCCAAAGCGACCTCGGCTTCAGGGTGGCGGGAAAAGTGCTTGAACGGCGGGTGGAAACCGGGCAGAGCGTCAAGCGCGGTCAGCTGCTGCTGCGCCTGGATCCGGCTGATCTAGCCTTGCAGGCGCAGTCCCAACAGCGGGCCGTAGATGCCGCGCGGGCGCGAGCCAAAAAGGCGGCCAACGATCTGGCCCGCTATCGCGGCCTGGTGGCGAGCGGCGCCATCTCTGCCGCGGAATTCGACCAGATTAACGCGGCAGCAGAGGCGGCGAGAGCCGACCTCAGCGCGGCCCAGGCGCAGGCCAATGTGGCGCAAAACGCCACCGGCTATGCCGGACTGCTGGCGGATGCTGACGGCGTGGTGGTGGAAACCCTCGCTGAGCCGGGGCAGGTGGTCAGCGCCGGGCAGGTGGTGATCCGCCTGGCGCGGGCGGGGCAGCGCGAAGCGCGGGTGCAACTGCCGGAGACGCTGCGCCCGGCGGTCGGCAGCGAGGCGCTGGCGACACGCTATGGCAGCGAATCTCAGCCGGTCACGGCGACCCTGCGCCTGCTTTCGGACGCGGCTGACGCCACCACCCGCACCTTTGAAGCGCGCTATGTGCTGAACGGCGCGCTGGCGAATGCCCCGCTGGGGTCTACCGTGACCCTGCGCATCGGCAACGACCAGGCGCCAGGCCAGGTGCTGGCGGTGCCCCTGGCGTCGGTCTACGATCCGGGTAACGGCCCTGGCGTCTGGCGCATTGCCTCTCGTCCGGCCACCGTCTCCTGGCAACCGGTGACCGTGCTCGGCCTGGATGATGAAACCGCGCGGGTGACCGGCCCGCTGAAGCCCGGCGAGCCGATCGTCGCCCTGGGCGCCCATCTTCTGCACCAGGGCGAGGCGGTGCGTCTGGCGGAACGACGCGAGCATAATGCCGCCGGGAGCCAGCCATGAGCGCCGGGCGTTTTAATCTCTCCGCGCTGGCCGTCCGCGAGCGGTCGGTGACCCTGTTTTTGATTATCCTTATCTCCGTCGCCGGGCTGGTGGCGTTCTTCGGACTCGGGCGAGCGGAAGATCCGCCCTTTACGGTCAAGCAAATGACGGTCATTACCGTCTGGCCCGGCGCCACCGCGCAGGAGATGCAGGATCAGGTCGCCGAGCCGCTGGAAAAACGACTCCAGGAGCTAAAGTGGTACGATCGCACGGAGACCTATACCCGCCCTGGCATGGCGTTGATCACCCTGTCGCTGCAGGATCAGACCCCGCCTTCCGAGGTGCCGGAGCAGTTTTATCAGGCGCGCAAGAAGCTCGGCGATGAGGCGAAAAATCTGCCTGCCGGCGTCTCCGGCCCGATGATGAATGACGAATTCGCCGATGTCACCTTTGCCCTCTTTGCTCTGAAAGCGCGGGGAGAGCCGCCGCGGCAGCTGGTGCGTGACGCTGAAGCCCTGCGCCAGCAGCTGCTGCATGTACCCGGGGTGAAAAAAGTGAATATCCTCGGCGAACAGGCGGAGCGCATTTATCTCTCGTTTTCTCATGATCGTCTCGCCACCCTGGGCCTTTCGCCAGAGGCGATTTTTGCCGCGCTGAACAGCCAGAATGTGCTGACCGCCGCCGGGGCTATCGAGACCCGGGGCGGGCAGATCTTTATCCGCCTCGATGGGGCGTTTGACCGCCTGCAGCAGATCCGCGACACGCCGATTATTGCCGGGGGCAGAACGCTGAAACTGGCCGATGTCGCCACGGTTGAGCGGGGGTATGAAGATCCCGCCACCTTCCTGATCCGCCATCAGGGCGAACCGGCGCTGCTGCTGGGGGTGGTGATGCGCGAGGGCTGGAATGGTCTGGCGCTGGGGAAAGCGCTGGACGCCGAAACGACCAGCATCAATCAGAGCCTGCCGCTCGGCATGTCGTTGACCAAAGTGACCGATCAGTCGGTGAATATCAGCGCCGCGGTCGATGAGTTCATGATCAAATTCTTTGTCGCCCTGCTGGTGGTGATGGCGGTGTGCTTTGTCAGCATGGGGTGGCGCGTGGGCGTGGTGGTCGCGGCGGCGGTGCCTTTAACCCTCGCCGTGGTGTTTGTGGTGATGGCGGCGACCGGCAAAAACTTCGACCGCATCACTCTCGGCTCGCTGATCCTCGCCCTGGGGCTGCTGGTGGATGATGCCATCATTGCCATCGAAATGATGGTGGTCAAAATGGAGGAGGGGTACGACCGCCTCAAAGCCTCGGCCTATGCCTGGAGCCATACCGCGGCGCCCATGCTGGCCGGTACCCTGGTGACGGCCGTGGGCTTTATGCCCAATGGATTTGCGCAGTCCACCGCCGGGGAGTACGCCAGCAATGTGTTCTGGATCGTCGGTATCGCGCTGATTGCCTCCTGGATTGTGGCGGTGATTTTTACCCCCTGGCTGGGGGTGCACCTGTTGCCGGACAGAAAGCCCGCGGCGGCAGGCCACGCCGCGCTGTATGACACCCCGCGCTATCAGCGCTTCCGTCGGCTGCTGACCCGGGTTATTGCTCACAAATGGCGCGTGGCCGCCGGGGTGGTGGCGCTGTTTATCGTGGCGATCCTGGGCATGAGCGTGGTGAAAAAGCAGTTTTTCCCCACCTCCGATCGTCCGGAAGTGCTGGTTGAAGTGCAGCTGCCTTACGGGTCGTCGATTAGCCAGACCAGCGCCGCGGCGGCGAAAATTGAGCACTGGCTGCAGCGGCAGCCGGAGGCGAAGATTGTCACCAGCTATATCGGCCAGGGCGCGCCGCGCTTTTACCTGGCGATGGCTCCGGAATTGCCCGATCCCTCCTTCGCCAAACTGGTGGTGTTGACCGACGGGCAGGGTGCCCGCGAGGCGCTCAAGCGGCGGCTGCGGGAGGCGGTGGCCAATGGCCTGGCGCCGGAGGCGCGGGTGCGCGTCACTCAGCTGGTGTTTGGCCCTTATTCGCCTTATCCGGTCGCCTGGCGGGTGATGGGGCCCGATCCGCACGCTCTGCTCGACATCGCCGAGCGGGTTAAATCGGTGCTGCAGGCCAGTCCGCTGATGCGCACCGTCAATACCGACTGGGGTTCGCGGGTACCGGTGATGCATTTCAGCCTCAATCAGGACCGGCTGCAGGCGAGCGGACTCAGCTCCCAGTCCGTCGCCCAGCAGCTGCAGTTCCTGCTGTCAGGGATCCCGATCACCACCGTCCGGGAAGATATTCGCGCCGTGCAGGTGATCGGCCGCGCGGCGGGCGACATCCGTCTGGATCCGGCGAAAATCGCCGACTTCACCCTGGTGGGCAGCGGCGGGCAGCGGGTTCCCTTGTCACAGATTGGCGACGTGTCGATCAGGATGGAGGACCCGCTGCTTCGCCGTCGCGACCGCACGCCGACCATCACCGTCCGCGGAGATGTTGCGGAGAACCTGCAGCCGCCGGATGTCTCCACCGCGCTGATGAAGCCGCTGCAGCCCATTATCGACTCGCTGCCGCCTGGCTATCGCATCGAGACGGCGGGGTCGATTGAGGAATCCGGCAAGGCCACCCGGGCGATGGTGCCGTTATTTCCGATAATGATCGCCCTCACGCTGCTGATCATTATCCTGCAGGTGCGTTCGCTGTCGGCGATGGTCATGGTTTTCCTGACCGCGCCGCTGGGGCTGATTGGCGTGGTCCCGACGCTGCTGCTGTTCAATCAGCCGTTTGGCATCAATGCCCTGGTGGGCCTGATCGCCCTGTCGGGGATCCTGATGCGCAATACGCTGATCCTGATTGGCCAAATCCATCATAACCAACAGGCGGGGCTCGATCCGTTCCACGCGGTGGTGGAGGCGACGGTGCAGCGCGCCCGCCCGGTTCTGCTGACCGCGCTGGCGGCGATCCTGGCGTTCATTCCGCTCACCCATTCGGTCTTCTGGGGAACGCTCGCCTATACGCTGATTGGCGGGACGCTGGGGGGAACCATCATGACCCTTATCTTCCTGCCGGCCATGTACGCGATCTGGTTCCGCATCCGTCCGGAGAACACGGTACAACAGACAGAGTTGCACCTTCAGAGGTAATTCCACTTTGCCGGACCTGGGCGAGGCACATGGCCAGGCCAGGTCCCGGGCAGCGTCAGGCGGGTAAGGATACCGGCACCGCATGAGTGCGGTGTTGATCCTGTTCGAGGCGATCAAGGCAATCGAGGCTGATGGCCGATGGCGAGGTCGCGCCGGTGAGGGTCATGGTAACCTTCATATCCTCGGCAAATAAGCGCAGCAGATGCGCCACGCCCGCTTCGCCCGCCGCGGCCAGGGCATAAATATAGGCCCGACCGAGCAGCACGCCTTTCGCGCCGAGGGCCAGCAGACGTATAACGTCCACGCCGGAGCGCACCCCGGAATCGGCAAGCACTGTCAGATCGTCGCCGACCGCATCCACCACCCTGGGCAGCGCCCGGGCGGTGGGGATGGCGCCATCGAGCTGTCTGCCGCCATGATTTGACACCACAATACCATCGGCGCCCAGCCGCACGGCATTGCGCGCATCGTCGGCATCGAGGATCCCTTTGATGATTAATTTCCCTTGCCAGCTGTCGCGGATCCACTCCAGATCGTGCCAGGCGATGGACGGGTCGAAGTTGTTGCTGATGAACCCCATATAGTCGTCCATGGTCATTTTGTGGCCGGTGTAGGCTTCGATATTACCAAACGACAGGGGTCTGCCCGCCAGCCCGACGTTCATCGCCCAGCGCGGATGGGTGCAAGCCTGGAGATATTGTCGCAGGGTGGCGTGCGGCCCGGACATCCCTGAGCGGTTATCGCGATACCGCGAGCCGGGGATTGGCATATCGACGGTAAATACCAGGGTTTTCATGCCAGCGGCCCAGGCGCGCTCCAGCGCGTTACGCATATAGCCGCGATCTTTCAGTACGTACAGCTGGGACCAGAGCGCGCCGCTGGCGTGGCTCGCCACCTCTTCAATCGAGCAGACCGACACGGTGGATAAGGTGTACGGGATCCCGGCGCGGGAGGCGGCGCGGGCCGCCTGGACTTCGCCGCGGCGGGCGTACATCCCGGTGGCGCCGACGGGCCCCAGCGCCACGGGCATCGCCCATGGGGCATCAAGGATGGTGGTGGCCAGCGTCGGCTCACCCGCTCCGCACAGCACGCGCTGGCGAAGGGCTACCGAGGCGAGCTCGGCGGCATTAGCGTTCATGGTATTTTCCGCCACCGCGCCACCGTCAATATAATCGAAAAGGAAGCGGGGCAGACGACGACGAGCGGCTTCGCGATAATCGCTGGGGGCTGAAACAATCATTATTATGTCCTTATGTTTTTTAACCTTAGTGGATGTTCTGCAGGTAAAAAAACTATAGGCCTCTAAAAACCGGCGAGGAAATGAAATATTAGCATTCCAGCTATTCCCTGCTGGAATAATCTGGTTTTATCGCTGAGGCTGTTATTTCCTTTTTTTACTCTTCGGCGCGCGCGTTATTTTTATTTATTTCCGCGCAACGTGAAGCTGGCAAAATAAAGACCCGGTATGAGGCGACAGCGCTTTGCGCCATCGCCACCAGGGGGAAGGAGAGGTCAGTGCGGCGCCTGCGTTTTCCGGGAGGTGTAAAGAAGGTGATTTTGAACTGGCACCGGAATTAGAAGATATGAGAAGCTATATCGAAGAAGGAAGAATGGCGGATTTCCATGACCACCATTATCCAAGTGAGATGAGTGTCGATGCGATGGTACAGACTTATTTGTTAGATGACAGCAAAAATGCATTAGATACTTTCCTGAAGCGTTTTGATACAGACTGGCAGAGATACAACCGTGATTTAATCCGGAAAATGCAGGACTATCAGGAAAAACAGAAATAAGAGAGGAGTTTGACAGATTGTTATGAAGAAGAAAATGACAAATAAAGATAAAACGTTCTGGGCAATTATTATTCCGGTTTTAATTTTGTTCTTTGCCTTTAATACATTGCCGATGATAAAAGGTTTTATCTATAGTTTTACCAATTATAAAGGCTATGGAACGTATGAATATGTACGATTTCGTAACTATATTGATTTATTTACCGATGCACGTGTTGGAAAGAGTTATCTGTTCACCTTTAAATATGCGATTGTTGGAACAATACTGGTAAATTTTTTAAGTCTGGTACTGGCACTGG
>ERZ773186.2389-NODE-2389-length-14028-cov-190.089816_pt1 | contig 14028 bp, 10 predicted proteins | sample MGYA00581000_ERZ773186 | MGnify/ENA primary metagenome ERZ773186 (study PRJEB29015, sample SAMEA2737752) | human gut metagenome | biome: human gut; feature: human-associated habitat; material: faeces | place: China | collected 2012 ... | reverse complement strand
CCAGAGCCTCATGCAGTCCTTCTTCGCCCTTGGCGGTTTCGAAGAGCATGTGGAGCTTGACGGTATTGAAGCCCTTGTAGCGGATATTCTGAAGGATATCGAGCTGGGTATTGGTCAGGATAGGATGTGGCAGACGAACCATCTTGCAGTTGCTTTCGTCTGGGTTCAGGATGCCGGAGCCTACTCTACCGATATATTCAGTAAGACTCATCACGAGGTTCTCACGGATGGAGTCGATGGCAGGGTTGGTAACCTGTGCAAACTGCTGACGGAAGTAGTTGAAGAAAATCTGTGGCTGGTCGGAAAGCACAGCAAGCGGAGTATCATTACCCATAGAAGCTGTAGGTTCCTGACCCTTGGTAGCCATTGGGATGATAGTACCGTCGATATCTTCCTCGCCAAAACCGAATTCCAATTCCTTGCGAGTGAGGTTATCCACACCATTTTCCACCTTACGACCACTGCGAAGTTTCTCCAGTTCAATACGATTGGTGTTCAACCACTGGCGATATGGATGCTGGGCAGCCAGACGCTCCTTGATTTCGCCATCGTAGTAGATCTTACCTTCCTGTGTATCGATGAGGAGAATCTTACCAGGCTGCAAGCGACCCTTCTCTGCAATCTCAGTAGGATCGAAATCCATGACACCTACCTCAGAAGCCACAACCATCATGTCATTCTTGGTGATGGTGTAGCGTGCTGGGCGCAAACCATTTCTATCGAGCATACCACCAGCGTAGCGGCCATCGCTGAAGAGCAAGGCAGCAGGACCATCCCATGGTTCCATCAAGATAGAGTGATACTCATAGAAAGCCTTCAGATCCTCAGAGATAGGGTTCTTGTCGTTGAAGCTCTCTGGCACCATCACTGCCATGGCGTGAGGCAATGACAGACCGCTCATCACGAAGAACTCGAAAACATTATCGAGGCTTGCAGAGTCACTCATGTTAGGCTGAACGATAGGAGAAATCTCACGGATATCGCCCAGAGCCTCACTGCTCAACACACTCTCACGAGCCTTCATCCAGGCACGGTTACCACGGATGGTGTTGATCTCACCATTATGGGCAAGGAGACGGAAAGGCTGCGCCAGACTCCATGTAGGGAAGGTGTTGGTAGAGAAGCGGGAGTGAACCAATGCCAAACCGCTTGTGAAATAATTATTGGTCAAGTCAGGATAGTATTGGCGCAACTGGAGGCTGCTCAACATACCCTTATAGACGATGTTCGAATTAGACAACGAACAGATATAGAAATCAGGATCACTGACACGTTTCTCAATGCGTTTGCGGATGAGATAGAGCGTGCGCTCGAAAACTGGCACCTTGTCGTCAGTAACACCGGTGATGAAAATCTGCTTGATGGCAGGTTCATTGCTCAAAGCAGCTTCACCGAGACACTCAGGGTTGGTAGGAACATTGCGGAGGTGCATCAGCTGCAATCCCTCGCGCTCGATCTCCTCAATCATGATAGAGAGGATTTCCTGTTGTTTCTTCTCGTCTTTTGGCAAGAAGATAAGACCCGTACCATATTTACCTTTTTCTGGTACTGGGATACCCTGAAGAAGAATAAACTCATGTGGAATCTGGAGCATGATACCAGCGCCATCACCCGTCTTGTTGTCGGCTCCCTCAGCACCACGATGGCGCATATTTTCGAGAACTTTCAAGGCGTTATCGACCAGCTCATGGCTCTTGTTTCCGTGGATGTTAACCACCATACCTACGCCACACGCATCGTGCTCATAGGCTGAACTGTACAATCCTTTTTCCATTTCTTGTTCGTTTTATATCGGTTATTTATATTTCTCATTTATTTATACGCTTTCTCGTGAACTCCTGCAACAGCTCGTCCGCTTGGGTCGTTCTGGTTTTGGAAAGAAGCATCCCAGGCAAGGGCTTCGGCTGTAGAGCAGGCTACGCTTGGTACACTTGGCACACTCTTGGCAGCACTGTCGCTTGGGAAATGCTCAGCGAAGATAGAACGGTAATAGTACTCCTCCTTGTTCTGTGGAGGATTGATAGGGAATCGCTCGGCGGCATGTGCCATCTGCTCATCACTCACGGCAGAAGCGGTAATCTGCTTCAGCGTATCTATCCAGGAGTAACCTACTCCATCAGAGAACTGCTCTTTCTGTCGCCATGCTACTTCCTCTGGCAGCAAATCAGCAAAGGCTTCACGAACTACTTTCTTCTCTATGGTCTTGCCCGGACACATCTTCAAGGCTGGGTCCATGCCCATAGCCACATCCAGGAATTCCTTGTCGAGGAAAGGTACACGGCCCTCGATACCCCAGGCAGCCAGACTCTTGTTGGCTCTCAGACAGTCGTAGAGATAGAGTTTACCGAGTTTTCTGACCGTTTCCTCATGGAAAGCCTTGGCATTCGGTGCTTTGTGGAAATAGAGATATCCTCCGAATACCTCATCTGCTCCCTCACCGGAGAGTACCATCTTGATACCCATACTGCGGATGACTCTTGCCAACAGATACATCGGGGTAGATGCACGAACGGTTGTCACATCGTAGGTCTCGATGAAATAGATGACATCACGGATGGCATCCAGACCTTCCTGTATGGTATAGTTGATTTCATGATGCACAGTACCGATGTGCTCTGCTACGAGGCGAGCCTTAGCAAGGTCTGGTGCACCTTTCAGTCCTACAGCAAAGGAGTGCAGGCGTGGCCAGTAAGCCTTGGTCTGTTCACCATTCTCAATACGATAAGTACTGTATTTCTGTGCGATGGCAGAGATGACAGATGAATCGAGACCACCACTGAGGAGTACACCATAAGGAACATCGCTCATCAACTGGCGCTTGACAGAAGCTTCGAGTGCATCATGAATTTCCTGCACCGCAGTTTTTCCGCCTGTAGCCTCAGCCTGTTTTCTATCCTCCATCTCAGCCTCAGCCATCTGTTCTTCGGCAGACTTGCTTTCATCAATATGATATTCCTTGAGCATGGTACTGTATTCAAACCAGTCGCGTGTATAATAACGCTTCATGCCCGGAGTCTTGCTATAATAATAATGTCCAGGGAGGAATGGTTCGTAGTGATCACACTGGCCTTCGAGAGCCTTGAGTTCAGAGGCAACAAGCACCTTACCATCTGTATCAAATCCGATGTAGAGTGGAATCACACCGATAGGGTCGCGGGCGATGAGGAATTCATCTCTTTCTGCATCGTAGAGTGCGAAAGCAAAAATACCGTTGAGTTGTTCTATCATCTTGCAGATGCGAGCATGGATGGCATCCTCATCGGTGTAAATCAAGTTAGCGAAGTCGCTATCCTCTCTCATTTCACGATAGAGTGAAAGCACCACCTCACAGTCGGAACCAGTCTGATACTGGTATTTGCCTGCAAATCGAGCACGGATATTCTGATGATTGTAGATTTCGCCGTTCACTGCAAGCACCTGTTTCTTGTCAGGTGAGAACAAAGGTTGGCGTCCAGACTCTGGATCTACGATGCTGAGTCGTTCATGTGCCAAGATGGCTGAGCCACCACAGTAAATGCCGCTCCAGTCTGGTCCACGATGACGAATCTTCTGACTCATACGGAGTGCCTGCTGTCTCAATTCAGGAGTTTGTTCCTGAATATTGAAGATAGATACGAATCCACACATAATATCTTTCCTTTCTTTTACGGTTATTTAAAACACAATATCATAGCTTATTTCATGCTATCCATTTAGCTTAAAATATCATTTTGCTATATTTTGGGTGCAAAATTACTACTTTTTGATAGAATAAGAAAAGAAATGGTTTCATTTTGTACTACACAAAGACAATAAATATCAAATTAAAAGAAACAAGAGCTATTTTGGTTACATTTTGCAAGCAAAACAAACAAAATTTCATTCATTTTGAAAGATTGACAGAAAAATAAGATAAGAACTGGGGATATTGGAGAAATCTGTATGTAATATGGATATAAAAGATATAAAATATGGGAAAGTATAGGTAGATGATGTGTGTTATATATATAAATAGATATTATATTAAATTGCTCTAAGCATGGGATTTCTGTTGAAAAATCTTGGTGGTTTCAAAATAAAAGTTTAACTTTGCAGCACAAGACGTATTTAATTAAGGTAAGAGCAATGAAATATCCAATAGGAATACAGACATTTGATAAGATAAGAAATGAAGGTTATGTCTATATAGATAAAACAGATATGATCTATTCTTTGGCAACAGAAGGACAAATATACTTTCTGAGTCGCCCTCGTCGATTCGGAAAGAGCCTTCTTATTTCTACTTTGGAAAGCTATTTCCTGGGTAGGGAGGATTTATTCCATGGACTTGCTATTGAAAAACTTGAGAAGGATTGGAAGAAATACCCTGTGATTCATATAGACTTTGGTGCTGGCAATTTTACAAAGGAGACGTTTTTGGATGAAACGCTGAATGCCATTCTGTCTGCATGGGAAGAAAAATACCAAATCAAAAATACGTTAACTGATTTTGGGTTACGCTTTGTCAATTTGCTCAATGAAATCCATCGCCAAACTGGTCTCCGTGCCGTTGTGTTGATAGATGAATACGACAAGCCGCTCCTTGATGTGATGGATCTTGACTACAAGGTAGCCTTTCAGGGTACCGAAATAACCTTGGAGGAATACAACCGCAATACCTTGAAGGGATTCTATTCTGCTTTCAAGGCAGCTGATGCAGATCTCCAGTTTGTCTTCTTGACAGGCGTAACGAAGTTCTCGCAGGTTAGCGTGTTCAGCGGTTTCAACCAACCAGAAGATATTAGTATGTCGCCTGCATTTGATACACTTTGCGGCATCACTGAGGAAGAGTTGATAAAATATTTTAGTGAACCTATCAAAAAGATGTCGGGCGTTTATCATTGTTCATTTGAGGATATGGTCAGAATGTTGATGAAGCAATATAATGGTTACCATTTCTCTGATACCATGAATGGTGTCATCAATCCGTTCAGCTTGCTGAATGCATGCAAGAACTTGCGTCTTCAGGATTATTGGTTCAAGACGGGCACACCAACTTATCTTGCTCGCCTCTTGAGCCACTACGATGAGAACATGGATGAGCTGACGGGAAAGTATTATTCACCAGACCATTTCATTGATTATAAGGCTGATACCGAACGCCCACTTCCGATGATATACCAGAGTGGTTATCTCACCATTAAGGATTACAAGCATAGAACCAATACCTTCTTGCTTGATTTTCCAAACGATGAAGTAAAACGAGGATTTATAAGCCTATTGGCCAATAATTACTTTCAAACGAAGGAAGACGTTAAGAATTGGCTGACAGAAGCCGTAGAAAATCTTGATGAAGGAAATTTGGACCATTTCAAGTTTCTCATCACCTCCTTCCTCTCCAGCATCCCTTACACGATGCGACGAAAGGAGAATGAGCGAGAGAAGGAACGTTATTTCCACTATACCTTCTATCTCTTGTTGCGCTTAGCGAGTACATACATTACTTATACCGAAAAGGAACAGAGTCAAGGTCGTGTGGATTGCATCATCGAGACCGATAAATATATCTACATCTTCGAGTTCAAACTGGATGGAACGGCAAAGGAGGCTTTACAGCAGATAGAGGAAAAGGGCTATGCCCAACCTTACCTTACAGATTCCAGAAAACTCTATAAGATAGGGTGCAGTTTCTCTTCAGAAACAGGAACTATCGAGGACTGGGATGTAAAGGAATGAGAAATGAATGGGAAGGCACAAAAAACCGACAGTCTGGAAAGACCATCGGCTTTAGATAATAAAAACTTAAACTCTTATTACAGAATCATCGAGATTATTTTAAATATTTCAGAAGTTAAAGGAGTTAAAGGAGTTATCGCTCCCTACGGTCGCTGAGGAGTTAAGACAATAGTCTTTTTGGCATAGTTATTAAGCTGCAAGACATACGTCTTAACTCCTTAACTTCCTTAACTCCTTTAACTTCCTAATATGCGAAAGTTCAGTAAACCTGCTTTATGGCTGCAAGGTGAAACCTACAACCAAATATGCCTTCTCGCTACTTGGGTTGGCTGCAATCTGTGCAAAGACTGGCACACTGAAAGTATCAGTAATCTTGATATCCTTGGTAGCCTTGACAGCAACATTGGTTACAGCAAAACCCTTCACACCTCCCTCATGACCATAATAGAAAGAGGTGGCATAAGGAACGGCACCGATGGTAGCTGTCCAGTCGCATCCACCCAATTTGAATGGAGCTGAAGCCTCTACATAAGATGAATATGCACGCTTGCCACTCTTGTTGAGACCATCTGCACCAGCAAAGTTGGTGTACCAGTTCAAGGCTACAGGACCAAAGTCATAACCTACATTCGCCTCAAAAACATGAGAAGTCTTGTGAGAATCATACTCGAAATAGCGACCGTCACCAGAATTGAACCAATAATCAGTAATACCAATGGTAAGACCTCCAGTGGAATAGGCTGCAGTCAAATCGAACTCCTTGGTGTCATCCCATTTGGAAAGTCCTACACTACCCCAACCAGTCAAAGAAAAACCCTTATAACCGATACCAAGAGTAGGCTGGAGTGATACGTTGCCGAGATCCTGACCACGCCAGATATACTGACTAACAACATCTGCAGCAATGGTAGTTTCCACCTCATCCTGAGCAGAAGCAGCAGGAGCAAAAGCAATCAAACCGAGTGCCAATACACTCATCTTTTTCATATCTAAAATCTTTTTCATAATCTCACAATTTTAATGTTAATACAACTCTAAATTATCTGCGAGAGATTAGTTGTAGCAACTCTCTCCGTGCTCGTAGATATCGAGACCTTCTTCCTCAATACGCTTGTCAACACGCAGACCAGCAATCTTCTTGATACCCCAGAAGAGAATCACGCCTGTGACTGCAGCCCAAATATCAATACAGAGGATACCGAAGCACTGTGCACCGAAGAAACCGAAGCCACCGCCATAGAAAGCACCACCATCGAGAGCGAAGAGACCTGTCATCAATGTACCGAAGATACCACACACACCATGTACCGAACTTGCACCTACAGGGTCATCAATATGAAGTTTGGTATCGATAAACTCGATAGAGAATACCAGAATAATACCAGCCAAGAGACCGATGATGGCAGAACCCAATGGGCTAACCAAGTCGCAACCTGCTGTGATGGCTACCAAACCAGCCAAGATACCATTCAATGTCAATGAGAATGACGGCTTGCCATACTTAATCCAAGAAGTAAACATAGTACCGAGACCACCGCAAACAGCAGCAAGGTTGGTTGTCAGGAATACGTGGCTGATGGCAACACGGTTAACCTCACCAGAAGCAGCGAGCTGAGAACCTGGGTTGAAACCGAACCAACCAAACCAGAGGATGAATACACCGAGGGCAGCAGCCATCAGGTTGTGACCTGGAATAGCAGTACTCTTGCCGTTGCGATACTTACCGAGACGAGGACCAAGACAGATGGCGCCAACCAAGGCGAGCACACCACCTACGCTATGTACGATAGCAGAACCTGCGAAATCATGGAAGGCTGCACCGAAGGTATCCATCATGAAAGAACCTGCATCGGCGTTGCAAAGCCAGCCGCCACCCCATGTCCAGTGACCTTCTACTGGATAGATAATCAATGAAATGAAGAATGAATAGATGCAGTACATAGAGAACTTGGTACGTTCTGCCATAGCACCAGAAACGATAGTAGCACTTGTAGCGCAGAATACAGTTTCAAACATCAGGAAACCCTCTGTAGGAAGATCACCATGATAGAAAGAAAGGTCGCCAAAGTTTGGCATACCAATAAAACCAGCACCATCACTACCAAACATAAATCCGAAACCGACGAACCAGAAGAGAACAGAACCGACCATGAAATCGACGAAGTTCTTGAACAAGATGTTCGCAGTGTTTTTACTGCGGGTAAAACCCGCCTCACAGAGGGCAAATCCCGGCTGCATGAAAAAGACCAACATGGCTGCTAAGAGCATCCACACGGTATCTAATGAAATACCTAAATCCTGTACACTCATAATCTTTTAACTTTAAAGTGTTGTTGTTATCCCAATCTTTCAATATATCAGCTATCTGATTTCAAATATCATTTATATGACTCAGATTGGTTGTTGTAAAATCTCTCTCCTCCTATTCTACAAAGTTTATTTCTCCTGCTCTGCATTATAGAGTGCGATGTCGCCTCTTTCACCTGTACGGATGCGAATGGTATCCTCTACAGGGATTACAAAGATACGACCATCACCAATCTCGCCTGTACGGGCAGCCTCCTGGATGGCATTAATAGTTTTTTCTACGTTCTTGTCGCGAACGACTACATTCAAAAGTACTCGCTCGATACTACTGGTATCATACATGACACCACGATAAATACGAGCCTGTCTCATCTTGCCTTCGCCTCTTACGTCATAGTAAGAAAACCACTCGATGTCGGCGGCAAGCAATGCTTCCTTTACATCCTCAAACTTTGTCTTACGGATGATAGCTTCGATCTTTTTCATGTTACTTTCTCCTATATGTTATTACACTTATTGTTATTTACACTTTGTTATCTTTCAAATGCAAAAGTACAACAATTTGCTAACATACAGAGCACCTTTAGTAGCATTTTGTTATTAAAAGTTTTATTTGCTTACAAAAAGACAAATCACAAAAAGAAAGAAGTACCAAATTGTAAGCAAAAACAATAAATACGCTTACAATTTGATACTTCTTTTGTATATTTAGAAAAACAGAGGGATTTTAAGGCTATTTCATCCCCCTTTTCTGTAAGTTTAGCAGCTCTTATGCGTCATGATATCGAGCACCATGTCATCGGTAGCTCTCATCGCATCAGCACCAATGGATGTCAGATTGTGGATGCACTTATCCACATCATCATCTACGATACCCTCGGCAGAGGTTACGCACTTGCCCTCCATAGAGAGGAGAGCTGAGAGGAGCGCAGTACTCACTCCTGAGGAAATCTTCAAGGCACAACTTGGTTTGGCTCCATCACAGATCATACCGGTGAGGTTGGCCACCATGTTTTTCACTGAATTGCAGATGCGGGTATAGTCGCCACCCATCAGATAGGTAATACCGCAACTGCTGCCCGTGCTGGCTACCACGCAACCGCAGAGGGCAGAGAGTTTGCCCAAGCTCTGCTTGATGTAGATGGCTGTAAGATGACTGAGCATCAGGGCACGGATCAGTTCTTCCTCGGTATTCTCATTCTCCATGGCATAGACCACCACTGGGTTGGTAGCACAGATACCCTGGTTGCCACTACCGCTATTGCTCATCACAGGAATCATGGCTCCACCCATACGGGCATCGCAGGCTGAAGCTGTGCGAGAGAGAATATGCGAGAAAATATTATCGCCGAAGATACCATGACTCAAAGGACGGTCCATCGTCTTGCCCAAACAATGACCATAGTTGCCCTTGATAGATTCCTCGGCAGCCTTCATATTATACTCCTTGGTCTTGAGGATGAAAGAGATTTCATCGAGCGGAGCCGTAGTGGCGAAATCATACACCAGGCGGAAGTTGAGTTGGATATCATCCTCCTCTTTATCACTACCACCATGACCGCCACGGTTATCTAACACCACCTCATTATTGCGCTCCACAAACACGAAATGAGTATGACTACCAGAGATAATGGCCATAGCCATGTCGCTGCCAGCACGGCAAACAACCTCTATATAGAGTTTATCGACATTTCCCTGCTTGAGTTTAATGTCAATATCAGCATCATTGATGTATCGCTTCCCCTGTTCGAGCGTGGCAGGAGTGAGATCTTTCAGCACCTCCAACTCATATTCCGGTTTGCCGATGAGGGCACCCAACGAAACTGCGATAGGCAGACCAATCATTCCCGTGCCTGGGATTCCCACGCCCATCGCATTCTTGAGCATATTGGGACTCAAGAACACTTCGATGCGATCCGGACGTCTGCCTAAAGTCGTTGCGGCCTTTGCCGTACACAATGCTACAGCCATCGGTTCTGTACAACCGATGGCAGGAACTACCTCCTTATTGACGAGCGAAATAATGCGCTCTCTGATTTTCTTCTCTTGCATTTTTCTATATGAATCAAGAACTTTCTATTTTAATCAGGAATACTCCTATTATTTAGAGAACAGTTCCTATTGCATCAGAAACTTTCCTATTGCGTCAGGAACTGTTCTATTATTCCGAGAATACTCCTATTATTTTTCAAGACTAATCTTCCAACTGGAACAAAGGATCGTCTGGAGTCAGCATGGTTGGCTTCTGATCGAACTCCTTCTGCAACTGCTCAGAAGCGAATTTCTTATCTACTACCAAGCGGAACATATACTCATTAAACCAGTCGTTGGTCATGATGAAGCAACCGGAGAAACCATTGTCAGCACCCCAACTGTTTTCCACCTTCCACTTGACCGGCTTGCCATTGGCATCGAGATCCACAGCGGTGAGGGTCATGGCATGAGTAGAACCACTGTCGAAAGTAGAGATGCGCTGAGCCTTGTCCATACCAAAGGAAGTACCGAAGAGCGTACCATAGTCGAAGTTGTCGGTAGCCAGATAACCACGCTTGCGGTCGAGCTGCTTGCCCACATCATAGCTGGAATACATCTTCTGTCCGCCCTTGAGTGAAGCGATGGCGAGATCAGCGATTTCCTCCATCGGCAGGTTCAGGTATTTCCAGTTGTGACCATCGTAAGTATGACGGTCGTATTCCACCTCGTAGGTCTTGTGATAAGGACGGCGTGGATCGTTCATCACCATCAGGAAGGTACCGTTCAGGTCCTTGCCTACGGTTTCCTCATAGAAACTCTTAGGAGTATACTTCTTCGCCTCGCCAACCTGCTTGCCATCCTTGTCGCGGAAAGCATAGGTAAATTCCTTTACCGGTTCGCCAAGAGTAAGACTCAGCATGTGATAAACCTGACCGAGCATTTCGTTCTTGCGAGCCTGGATAGCTGCCGACTTCTTGCCCTGAGCCACCATCTTGCGCAATTCCAGACCATACTCACGGAGTTTGCTGCTCACCAGTCGGCTCATTCGGGAAGTATTGTTGCTGGAGAAAGTCTCAGGCTGGGCACTCATTGGTACGAGACCATACTTGCTTGCCAAATCGGCAATACCACAGAAAGTACCGCCATCATTGAGCGGATTTTTGAAGAAGAACTGCACCTGAGGGTCCTCGATATCCTTCTTGCCCAGGTCGATAACACCCTGCAGCATGAGGTTGGCCTTCTCCAACTGGTCGTAGAAGAAGAGATAGTCCTGCGAGAATTCCACCACTCTACCCTGCTTGTCGTTGAGGGCGAAGTTAGAGCGGAGCACATTGAAACCGCTGAACATCCAGCAGCGGCCAGAGCTCAACTGGTTGTGGATAGACTGCTGCGGAGTCTCGATACTGAAATGAGTATCCACGGCAGCAGCATTGGCAGGATTTTTCACCAGGTCGTCGATATTATTATTGGCGATGGCATTGAAGAGAGCCTTCTCGGCAGTACCGCCCTTCTGTGATTTCTCCATCTGCTGGATCATCTGGGTAGAGATGCCTCCCTTACCGGTCTGCGCCATCATCGACATAGAAGCCATCAGCAAGGCTCCCATCAAGATTACATTTTTTCTCATAATATATGTGTTATTTGTTTATTATTACGTTTTTACGAATAGATTGGGGTACTGTCTTCTTGATTTTTTGCAATTATTTTGCAATTAACTTGCCATCATCATACGTTAATATATTGCTTGTTCATGTTTTACCATGCTTTTATCAAGCATTTTTATACTTTTATGATGCAATTCCCCCACCAAAAGGCAACATTTCTGTGCAAAAATACAAAGAAAAAACTGAAAAACCGAAATTATCGGGATAAATATGATTAGGATTAGCAAAAAAGCATTATCTTTGCAGAGTTATTCACGAGTTGAACACATGGATCAAGAAAAGTTTAGTCTTTTAAGCAAGATAAAATACCCAGACGATTTGAGGAAGTTGAGTATTGACCAACTTCCCCAAGTCTGCAAGGAACTGAGGGAAGACATCATCGACGAGGTAGCCGTAAATCCTGGTCATTTTGCGTCTTCACTTGGCGTAGTCGAGATAACTGTAGCCCTACATTACGTATTCAATACTCCTGAGGACCGCATCGTTTGGGATGTGGGCCACCAGGCTTATGGTCATAAGATTCTTACCGGTCGCCGCGATTCTTTCTGCACCAACAGGAAGTTGCACGGCATCCGTCCTTTCCCTTCACCCTTAGAGAGCGAATATGATACCTTCGCCTGCGGTCATGCCAGCAATTCCATCTCAGCAGCGTTGGGTATGGCGGTGGCAGCCAAGAAGACGGGCAAGGAAGACAGGCATACCGTGGCGGTGATAGGCGATGGTGCCATGAGTGGCGGACTTGCCTTCGAGGGACTCAATAATGTTTCCAGCACCCCCAACAACATGCTCATCATCCTGAATGATAATGATATGAGTATCGACAGGGCTGTGGGAGGTATGGAGAAATATCTCCTCAATCTCGACACCAACGAGACCTACAACAAGTTGCGCTTCAAGGCTTCACAGTGGCTCCATTCCAAGGGCTATCTCAATGAAGACCGCAAGAAGGGCATCATACGGCTCAACAATGCACTGAAGTCGGCACTCAGCCATCAGCAAAACATCTTCGAGGGAATGAACATCCGATATTTCGGACCTTTCGATGGTCATGACGTGAAGGAGGTTGTAAGGGTTCTCATGCAGCTCAAGGACATGAAGGGACCTAAGCTCCTGCATCTCCATACCACCAAGGGCAAGGGTTATGAACCTGCCGAGAAGAGTGCCACCATCTGGCATGCGCCGGGCAAATTCGACCCGGAGACTGGAGAGCGTATCATCGCTGATACCAGCAACCAGCCTCCTAAGTTCCAGGATGTTTTCGGAAATACCCTGCTCGAACTGGCGGAGAAAAACCAGAAGATCGTGGGTGTGACACCTGCCATGCCTACCGGTTGCTCGATGAATATCATGATGAAGGCGATGCCCGACCGTGTGTTCGACGTGGGTATCGCAGAAGGACATGCCGTGACTTTCTCTGCCGGTATGGCGAAGGACGGACTGCAACCTTTCTGCAATATCTACAGTTCGTTTGCACAGAGAGCCTATGATAATATCATCCACGACATGGCGCTGCTCAATCTGCCTGTAGTACTCTGTCTGGACCGTGCCGGACTGGTAGGCGAAGACGGACCTACCCACCACGGTGCTTTCGACCTGGCAGCGCTCCGCCCGATACCCCATCTCACCATCGCATCGCCTATGGACGAGCATGAACTGCGCAATCTGATGTACTCAGCCCAGCTCCCGGGACAGGGCAGCTATGTGATTCGCTATCCGAGAGGCAAGGGCGTGCTGGTAGATTGGAAGAACGAGATGGAGGAAATCAAGACCGGCACCGGACGCAAGTTGAAAGACGGCGATGACGTGGCGGTACTTACCCTGGGACCTATCGGAAACGATGTGGAAAAGGTGATTGCTGAAATAGAAAATAAGAGCAATTCTGAGGCAGAAAAGAAGACGGCTTCTGCATTGAGCATTGCCCACTACGATATGCGATTCCTCAAGCCGCTCGATGAAGCACTGCTCGAAGAAATCGCAAAGAAATTTGACCGCATCATCACCATCGAAGACGGAGTGAGAAAGGGAGGATTCGGATCCGCCATACTGGAATGGATGAGCGACCACGGATACCGTCCGCAGATAACGAGGATGGGTATTCCAGACGAATTTGTAGAACATGGAACCGTAGCCCAGCTGAGAGAAATCATCGGTCTGGACAATGAGTCCATCAGAAAAACAATAGAAAATCAAGAATGAAAATCATTATTGCAGGCGCATACGCCATAGGTACCCATCTGGCCCGATTGCTCTCCAGAAGCAAGGAGGATATCACGCTCATTGATGATAGCGAGGAACGACTCGCCAGCATCGGTTCTGACTATGATCTGCTCACCATGCTGGGACAGCCTACCAGTCTGAAAATTTTGCAGAATGCAGACATACAGGATGC
>ERZ773186.2385-NODE-2385-length-14041-cov-12.932933_pt1 | contig 14041 bp, 6 predicted proteins | sample MGYA00581000_ERZ773186 | MGnify/ENA primary metagenome ERZ773186 (study PRJEB29015, sample SAMEA2737752) | human gut metagenome | biome: human gut; feature: human-associated habitat; material: faeces | place: China | collected 2012 ... | reverse complement strand
ACAGAAACGTGTAACTACTTGTAAAATAGTGGGGGACGCTGTAATGGTGATATACTAGCCAGGCAGAGGGTGAGATGCCTTCTGACTTGGCAAATACACTTGAAAAATAGGCCAGTGATGAGAATCCTGAATTGTAAGCTACGTCAATGAGCTTTTGTTGGGGATCATTTGCCATGATTCTCTTGGCTTCTTCTATTCGCAGGCTCGAAATCCAGGAACTGAAACTCATGCCATATTCTTCCTTGATAGAGGTTGATAGATATGTTTTGTTGGTGTATAGTCGGGTTGCCAGTTCTTCTATGGTGAATTGTTCTTGCGTATAAGTCTTTCCTTTCAACCACAATGCCAATCTTGGGCGCAATATATTCCTGAAGTCTTCTTTCCTTTTGTTTTTATGGCTGTTGCCGGCAGCTATGGCTTTTTCTTCCTTTTTTGTATCAAGAGCACTTGGACACTTGTTTTCATCTGTATGGATGCCCCGCTCGCTAGCCAATTGTAGGTTTCCGTATTCTCTGGCATGGTTTATAAAGTTGATGGTGATATAGAGATTCACTGCTACAATATAAAACTGCAAGAGCCAGTTGATGATTGCTCCTGATGTGGTGGAAATAACTGCAAAGGCAAAAAGGATATAGAGCAGCCAATGAGTGATGTTCAGCCATTTCAGGAAATGGCTTTGGTCGCTGGAGAAATAGTTGGCCAGTTCTATTTTGTACTGAAGATAGGTTCTATGGAAATAGAACACATGTTGGACGCATAGTTCCACAAAGCCTAACAGGGCGATGCTCTCCAGTATGGATCTGTACTCTTGTAATGCGTCGAGCATAGCAAAAAGGGCAAAGCAAGATGTTGCGCCAAACTTGATTGCTGTGATTTTGCAGCGTCGCTTGGAAATGTATTGATGGTTTATCAGATTACTGAAGGAAAAGGAGAAGCAGATGCCGACGAGATAGAATTGGATGGCATCTAAACTCACCTCCCAATCGTATGTGTATGTCCACACTCCGTTGAAGCTGGCAAGCCAGATCCACATATTTATACTCATTATGAACATGCCTGTAGCCAGTAATCTCTTTGACTTTCGATAGGGCGCATAGATGCTGGTTTGGGGTGTGTTGAAGAATATAAGGACAAATCCCAGCATGCAATAAATGATGCTGGTCATCATTGCTAAATACGAAAATTTTTCTTCTAAGAACTCATTCATAATCTTTTTCTTTCAAGTAAACCTGCTGCAAAGTTACAAATTATTTTCCTAAAAATGAAATTTTTATGTTCTAAAAATGCAATTCTTTGATATTTAGTTGGTTTTACGCATAAATTACCCCCCATTATGTTCGTTTTTTCTTTTTTCTATCATCTTTTCCTTGCTTTTTTTTCTGTTTTCTAAAATTGCAAATCGTGCTTTTGCGTTTTTTGATAAGATATTTTGCTCGTTCGTTTTAATTTTGCGGCCAAAAACAAGAACATTATAAGAAATAGTAAACTAAGGTAATAATATATGAAAGTGAGTAGATTTATATCAGTTGCTGTATTGGTGTGTTTTTGCATCCTACCTATGCAAGCCCACCAAGCCGAGCAAACCAAACCATCTCAGCAGATCTGGCAGACTAAGCAGGTTGGCTTGAAGACCAATATGCTTTATTGGGCTACTGCTACCCCTAACTTGGGATTAGAGATGGCTGTAGGCAAAAAGCATACAGCTCAGGTTTTCTTCGGCTTGAATCCTTGGAAGCAAAGTGGCGGCGACCAGTCAAGTCTTCGTCATTGGCTGGTGATGCCAGAGTATCGCTACTGGTTCAGCCAGAACTTCGAGGGGTGGTTCCTGGGTGCCCATGCCTTGGGTGGTCAGTATAATGTGGGAGGCGTGAAGTTTCCTTTCGGATTATTGAAAGGATTGCGCAACCATCGTTATGAAGGTTGGTATGTCGGAGGTGGCATCACTGCCGGAAAGCAATGGAATCTTTCTAAGCACTGGAATCTGGAGGCATCGCTCGGTTTGGGCTATATTCATACCGCTTACGATAAGTTCAACTGTGGCACCTGTGGCGAAAAGCTGAAATCTGCTCATAAGAACTATGTGGGTCCCACCAAAGTGGCTCTTTCCCTCATTTACTTGATTCCAGGCAAGGAGGAGAAGCATGAAGATGTTCCTCAGATTATCGAGACCATTCAGCAGCCTAAGCAGGAAATCCTGAAACCGGTTCTCCAGTTGCAGGCTGTTATTGCTGCCGCTCCTAAGATTCGTCATTTGGATAAGCGGGCTTATATCGACTTCCCGGTCAACAGGATAGAGTTGCGTGCTGATTATCGTCGCAATCCGGCGCAGTTGGATAGCATCATCACCACCATCAAAGCCTTGAAGGCAGATAAGAACCTGCAGGTGATGGCCATCAACATCCACGGCTTTGCTTCGCCGGAAGGCTCGTATAAGCATAACGATTACTTGGCAAAGAACCGTGCCCGCACCCTGACGGAGTATGTCCGCAAGATGGTAGAGTTGCCTGACAGCATCTTTACGGTATCATCTACTGCTGAGGATTGGGATGGTTTGCGTGAGTATATCAAGCAGAGCGATTTGAAGAAGAAAGAGCAGTTGCTGGCGATAGCGAAGGATGAAAGTCTGACCCCAGATGCCCGAGATGCGAAGCTGAAGAAGCAATATCCGGCACAGTATCGCAGCTTGCTTACCAACTGTTATCCGGCTCTCCGCCATAGCGACTACCACATTACTTATAAGATTAAGCCATTCGATGTGGAGGAGGCGAAGGAGATCATGAAGACCAAGCCTCAGCAGTTGTCGCTCAACGAGTTGTTCATGGTGGCGCAGACCTACGAGGTAGGTTCCAAGGAGTTCAATGAGGTGATGGAGCTGGCAGTCCGCATGTATCCAACGGATGAAACGGCCAACCTGAATGCCGCCATCATCCGTCTCAATGCCGGTGATGCCGATGCCGCCAAGCCATATCTGGATAGGGCTGGCGATTCAAAGGAAGCTGATGCCGCAAGAAAGGCGTATGAAGTGATGACGATATCCAAGAAGTGATAAAGAGTATCTGAATGATAATAGCAATATCAAGTATCAGGATGATGACAGCGATATCAAATATAGTAATTATTAATTTTAAATAAGTCAATATGAAGTTTTTTAAATTTTATTCCCTTGCATTGGCTGGAGCGCTGATGCTGGGAGCTTGTTCAAGCAGCGATGACTTGAAAGATGGTGGAGCTACAGCAAACGTAGGAAAGTCTTACATTGCTGTTAATATCAAGAGTGTTGGAACTGCAGGTGCTGGTACTCGTGCAGATTATAATCAGGGTGGTGGAACATACGAGGATGGTACAGCAAACGAAGGTGCCATTTCTAAGGTTCGTTTTTTCTTCTTCAATTCTGATGGTTCTGCGTATATCATGAAAGGTACAGACGTGAATTTTTTGGAATTGAATGCTTCTGTTTCTAGTGCTGGTGAAGCAGGTCAGCTTCAGACTATTGAAGGTAAGACAACTGCTATGTTGGTAATTGAGGGTAATACTAAGACAGCTCCAGCTTATATGATTGCTGTAGTTAATCCTCAGACTCTTTCAAAATTAGAGAAAAAAGCATATCGTGAATCTCAGTTGAGAGATGAATTTACGGATCAGAGCTTTGTGAAAATTACTACTGATGGTACTGGTAATAAGCAGTATGGTGACTTTGTGATGTCTAATTCTGTTTATGCTGAGAATGGAGCTCGAGTTTGCGCAAGTTCTGTTTCTGGCTATGTGGAAGGAACTAGTGACGCAGCTACTAAAAATCCTGTTGATATTTACGTAGAACGTGTTGTTGCTAAAGCTACCACAAACGTGAATACTGATAAAGGTTGGGAGCAAATCGCTTCTGGTGCTGATAATGGCAAATATAAGATTAAGGTTGGCAAAATTAATATTGATGCTGAGCACGAGAAAGATGTATATGCTGTTGTACAGGGCTGGGGTTTGGCTGATGAGAACAGAACAGCCGAACTCGAAAAGCAGATAGATGTTACTACTAATAATTGGACCAGCACAACCTTGGGTATTGATCCTTGGACAACACCTGATTACCATCGTTGCTTCTGGTCTTCATCTGTGCCTTTTACTCCTTCGAGTGGTTCAAACCCAATTGTAAACCATGCTTTTTCAGCTTTTACAACTCCGTTTGGCACAACACCTCTTTATACATGTCCGAATACTTTTACAACTGAAGAGTTTAAAGCTTCAAAAAACTATGAGAAGCCTTACGACAATACTTTGACTAAGGTGTTGGTGGCTGCTAAGTTGGTTTATTATGATGACGATAATAATTCACATCCTGCTGATATCTGCAAATATAGAGGTATTCAGATTCTCGGTGCTGATAATGTGTTGAAGCAGGTTGCTAAGGATCATTCTGAATATTGGACAGTAGATCCAAATGATGCTTCTAATCATATTCTTTTGGCTCCTACAGATTTGGAATATACAAGAACTGACTTTGGTTCTAATTCTAATACAGATAAACTCAAGTCGTATGAGGTAAGACCTGTGCTTAAGGATGGTGTAAAGGTATATAAGAAAAAATCCGATGGTTCTTTTGATACAACCGACAGCAATGACGAATTGAATGCTTCGTTGGCGCAGTCTCCTGTTCAGGTACGTAAGGATGGTATGACCTATTATTTTACTCCAATTCGTCACTTGGCTCAAAACAAGACTGAAATGGGTTATTATGGTGTAGTTCGTAACCACTCTTACCGTATTACCATTAATACCATATCTGGTTTCGGTACTCCAGTTTATAACCCAGATGAGGTTATCGATCCTGTGATTCCTAAGGATACAGAGACCTTCCTCGCTGCCCGCATCAACGTCCTCTCTTGGCGTGTTGTACCAAGCAGTGTAGATTTGGATGCTACTAAGTAATTAGTTATATATGTGTGTGGAGTGCCCTAAGTGGCACTTCACTCACCATTTTTAGATTTTAAACAATAATAATGATGAAGATACTTTCTAGTGTCTATAAGTATAGCAAACTTTTGTTTCATACCATATTGCTGATGCTGATTTCGGCTTTTACTTCGTGTAACTACTGGCATGACGACCAGGAGGGATGCGAAGCCCACCTGCGTCTGCAGTTTGTTTACGATATGAATATGAAGTTTGCCGATGCCTTTGCCCATGAGGTGAAGACCGTGAGACTTCATGTCTTCAACCAGGATGGTAAGCTCGTCTATACCAAGACAGAGCCGGTGGAGCGTATTCTTGCCGATGGAGGGATGAATCTCGACGACTTGACACCAGGCAGGTATGATCTTCAGGTTTGGGCCGAAGGCGAACAGCGTTACGAAGGTTCTTATATATATAAAGGTGTAGATGGCGAAGAAGGAATAGGCAAGTCGGATATCCGAGATTTCCAGACCCTGGTAAACAGGGAGGATAAGAAAGTGAATCACGACCTCACACCCCTGTTTCATGGCATGGTGAAGAATGCCGATTTGACAGCTGTTTATGGACAGACAAAAACAGTAACAGTAAAACTCACAAAAGATACCAACCATTTCAAGGTAGTGCTTCAACAACTGTCGGGCAATAATTTAGCCCCGGATGATTTCGACTTTGTCATTACCGACAACAATGGTTATCTCGACTACGACAATAGTCTCTTGGCAGATGATGAACTCATCTATCCTGCTTGGAGCAAGTATGCCGGCAAGGCAGGAGTAACCTCTTCTGGGGATGGAGAACAGACATCTGTCTCCGTGGCAGTGGCAGAATTGACTACCAACCGACTGGTAACAGGACATGATATGCGCCTGCATGTATATGAACATTCCACAGGCAAGAGCATCATCAATATTCCGTTGGTAGATTATGCCCTTCTTGTAAAGGGCAACTATAATAAGGCGATGAGCGACCAGGAATATCTGGACCGTCAGGATACCTACGACCTCGTCTTCTTCCTTGATGAAGGAAAAAAATGGCTAGCTACCAGCATTTATATCAACTCGTGGAGAGTGGTGCTGAGTCATGTTGATATGTAAATAAAGTAAAGGTGTAAGTAATCATTATGAAAAGGTTCTTTAGAATATTCTTCTTTTTGCTTGGCGTGGTGTGTTTCGCATCATGCAGCAATGATGAATCGCCTTCTGAGCCAGGCTCTGTCAGGGTGGTGTTCAGGCTTTATGTGCCATCTGCTACAACAACCACCGAAACAAGGGCAGACGGACACGAAGAAGAGCAGGGGGAGACATGGGAGAGTTCCATCAATCTAGACCAACTTCATATTGTGCTTTATGCCAAGGATGGAAAAAGCATCGGAGGTTTGGAAAGCGTGAAACTGGTTCCTGCTTCCACCCCCAATGTTTATGATGTAACAGGTTCTATCTTGGTAAACAGATTGAATCTGGTTAATGGAAAGTTTAATGGTCAGATGATGGTCTATGCCAATATCGATGGCGTGAAGGATGCCGATGATTTCAGCGAGGCAAATGTGAATAAGCTTTCCTTTACAGCCAATACCGGCAAGCATGCCATCCCGATGTGGGGTGTCAAGACATTGAATGTAGGCATGGAGGCTGGCAACCAGACCTACATCGGCCCCATCAATCTGATGAGGGCTGAGGCAAAGGTCAAGGTATTTCTGCGCAACGATATGGAGGCTTATTATGAACTGACGAAAGTATCGCTGAGCGAAGCAAATGCCCAAGGCTACTGCCTTCCGCAATATAGCAATGTTCTCCGCATCGATGATGTGCAGAAACTGGAGCATGATGCCTACGCTCATTTTCTGATGAACGATCAGAAACTTAGGGAAATAGATATGCTCAACAAGGCTATCTACATTCCGGAATTTGAAAATAAAAACAATTCGAACCCCACTGTAATCCTTCTTTCTTTAAGGGATAAACGTGATGGGGAGGTGCGAGACTTTAAATTGCCGTTTGTGCAGTATGATGACCAGGGAGCTCCTACCCAGGAGGCTATGGACATTGTGCGCAACCATTACTATCAGTTTGAGGTTTATCTGAACCAGGATGATATGCTGAGCGTTAAACTTGTGGTGCGCAAATGGTATGTAGTCAGGCATCCTGATATTATAATGTAATTTATTAATTCGGAGATTATCTACATGATGAGGAAGTTATTATACTTGCTGAGTTGGGGGCTTGTCACCTTCATACTCATGGGATGTGTCCCTGATGCCAAGCCTGCGATTGACTCCGGTGACTCTTCAGATGGTGCTACCCGTCAGGTAGAAATCTGTTTGGGGGTGGCCTCAGATGCTACTGGCGGTACCCGAGCCGGTTCTGATTACACCGATGTAAACATGCAGGCTGGTGAACTGATGAAGAATTGGATCATAGTCATGGTAGATGCAGATGGCAGGATTGTAGATATCGTGAAAAACGGTCAGTATGATGCTGGAGAGACTGAACGCTCGCAGGATTCCTTCTGGAAAAGAATGACGCAGGGCACTTATACCTTCTATTCTTTTGCCAATCTCACACCATCGGAAATAGGCATCAATGCCTATGGTAAGGGGGATACTCTGCCTGCCGGTTTCTTTGAGCAGATGAAGTGTTCGGTTAAGATTCCTTCTTTGGTTTTTGCCGACCACTGGTCTGACTTCGGCAACGATTATTTCCCCCATGGCATTCCCATGAGCAACAAACAGGTGGTTACCATAGGAAAAAATACCAAGGCGGTAAATCTGGAGGTAATCAGAATGGTAGCAAAGGTCGTCTTGCAGTTGACTAACAATACCGACCACGATATTACGTTCAAGGGACTGACGCTTTCGGATGTGACTCCTAATGTGGAAGATAACCTGATGCTTCTTCCTGGTAAGGATGAAACGGATGAGCAAGGCATCGTTCATGTATCTGATGCTAACTTGGCTACCACCCAGAAGCAGACGGTGGCTTATGCTTCGATGGCTTTGGGAACGGGGCATGATTATGTTGTCAAACGCAGCGGTCAGGCGGTTACCAACATCTGCTTCTATATCAACGAGAGCAAGGCTACGGATGAGAACAAATATCATATCCTGCAGTTGCAAACCATCGACAGTGATAACTCGTCAACGGTGATAAACCGTCGCCTGGCGATGCTCAACTGGAGTAAGATCTGTCGCAACGACTATCGGGTTATCCCCATCAAACTCGACGATTATTCGATAGAATGGGATGTGCAGAGCTTTACCCCAATCGGAGTTCTGCCCCAGATAGAGGATGATGGCGAGAACCTTACCATTACGATGGGGTATTATGGTGAGTTTCATATCATTCCTAAAGTCAGGCAGTTGAGCACGGGCTATTACTCTGCTGTTCAGAGTGGCTCCTTCTCGTGGGTTACGGGCAGCAAGGATATCTTTGATGTAGAACCGCGATGGAGTCTTCATGGTAAAAGGGTAGAAGGCGAGATGGCCAACCTGGCAGGAAGTTCCGTCTATGCACTCACCCTGACAGTCAATAAGGATATTTATGGAAAGGAGCAAATTACGCTTACCCGAAAGGTAAGATTCGTGATGAACCCGGTTAAATTTTAAATAGAGAATGAAAGGAAATAGTTTATTTTCAAAATACATCTTGTTCATCCTGGGCATCATCTGCTTGATGCCTGGAATGGCTTATTCCCAGACCTTTAAGCATTTTGAAGGTATCGCCAATAAGACCGGCGATTACGAGGTGATAGATGCTTCAACAGACTGTCTTCGCCAGAAGACGCATGTGGTTCATTATTATATCGCCCTGCCTAGCGGCGGTAGCAAGGAATTGTCTTTGCCATTTTCCGGCTATTCGGGCAATGGTACAAATTTGGAACCTAGAGGATATTTCAGATGGTATAATTACGATACCGATAAGGCTTCTGATCAGTTGGAGAAATATTCTTTTTCCAAAAGCAAGTTGAAAAGTATGGAAGATGCTCATCGTATAAATAAAGGTTTGGTTGCCTATAATCTTCCATCCGGGCCAAATCGTAATTTGGTGGGCGTAGTTTACACCCGTCCCTCTGATACTTCCTGGACTGGGGAGACCATCGCCTGCGATGTGAGCCGATACAAGGATGGCTGCAATGGTACATTTACCCATGAGCCAACCCTTTCTATCCGATATATCTTCCATATTATGCCGGCAGAAAAGATGGCGGATGATATCAAGAAGAAACTCCTGGAAACGGGAATAGCCAGGGATTATTCTTATGAAGATGGAAAGGGTGTTTCGGCAGGATTGAAGGATGCCTCTGCCTCTATGACACTCCGCCTCAACCAGAGCGATGTGACCAACTATTATTTCCATCCGATGGATAATATCAATAAGCATCATGTCTTCGCAGAGGATGAGGCGCATAAGATTAAGGAGTCGGATTTCAGATCTGAGGTTGTTCAGACTACTAAAGTGCAGTGGCGTGTCTATAATTCCGATAAAACTTTATGGAATTATTGGACTCATCCTGGTCCTTCTAATAAGCCTCTCAGATTTTTTGATTTGTATCTGGATAAGATGAATGGTATTGGTAGCTGGTATGACTTGAATGGTAATAAGGTTTCCCGTTATTTGAATTTCAAGTATGGCGACCGTATCTATGTGGTGGCTATAGCCATTTCCAGCAGAGGACAGATGTGTCCTATCGCCAATTTCACCTGCCAGCTGTTCAACCAGTATCCGATGACTACGGACGAACTGAAGACGGCAGGTCAGAATACCCGATTGAATTCCTATCTAGACGATCATTATCGCTCTGTCAATACCGTCTCTTTTGATAATGATAATGATGAACAGACCCTTCTGGCTCCTACAAGCCCGGATGATAACCAAGACCGCTTGCCTTCTAAATGGAGCAGGCGAAGCTATGGCTTTGTCTATCGTGATTTGATCGGTAATAATTTTCGACATTCGCCTATTCATGGAGAATACGGACTCTATAAGTCGGCAAATATAAAGGGAAAGTCTGGAGATGGGCAAGGTGGAACTGATGGTTACCAGTGGTGGACTAAAGCCCAGCTCTACGACCGTACCTACGAAAATACGAATGGCACCCAATATGGACATTTCCTCTATATAGATGCTTCCGATGAAAGCCGACAGATTGCCGAAGCTGATTTCAAGGCCGACCTCTGTGTGGGTTCGCAGGTTATCTTCAGCGCAGCCATTGCAGATATGACCATCGCTTCGAAAGCAGAGCGTCCGCAGCTGATGTTCAAGCTCTATGGCGTGAATTACGATGGGAACAATCAGGAGACGGAGCGCAGGTTGCTGCACTCCTTCTCATCCGGCAATTTTTCGGGAAACCGTGATGGAACTGATGCTGCCAATGTAGGAAAATGGTATCAGGTTTATGGAAAGATGGTGCTGCAGAAGGAGAGCGGAGTGAATAACTTCACCGACTTCAAGCTCGTGGTAGATAATATGTGTAAATCTACTCAAGGTGCCGACTATGCCTTCGATGATCTTCGCATCTATACCAAGGCTTCCAAGGTGGATGTTATCCAGAGCTCGCCTATCTGTCCTGATAAGAACACAGCTGAAGATTCTTCTGTTTCTACCACCATCCTCCTTAAATTGAGGGCTTTGCAGGAAACTATGGCGGCGCTTGCCGACAATACAGAAAAGAAACTCTACTTCCGCTTTGTTGATGCAGATGGTAGTCCGGTGAAGAATGTAAACTATGGAACGGCAGAAAGCCCGAACTACAATTGGGGAACCACCACTATCTATAATTATGTGGATGAGAACCGAAAGGTGGATGAAAAGCCGATGTATGAGAAAATCAACGATGAATGGAACGTGGTGCTTGCCAACAGATACTTCAATCTGCAGTCGAACCAGACTTACTATGTAAGTTTCGCCTTCGAGGATGAGGCGAAAGAGGATAAGAACCAGCTTTCGTGGGGAAAGCCTTCGGATGTGTGCTCGCTCTATAGCGCCAACTTCCAGATGGTGCAGCAGAAGGTGCTGGTTACCGATGCCAACGGTAGCATCACCACCACCGTCACCATTCCTTGCGATGACAATGGTAAGCCTGACTATCATATCAAGGCACAGTTGCAGACCGTTGACCAGAACAATGGCGGCAGCATCCAGCTGCATGGCGTGCTTTATAATTGGTATGTGGATGATGCCAAGACTCCGATATTGGAAAACAGCGCAGAGTTCAGCAACATCCCACTGAGTGTGGGCGATCATACCATCCGTGTGGAACCTACCGATACATCTGGCACCATCACCCAGGGCGGCGTGGATTATCAGATCTGTCTCGGTGAGATGTCGTTCAAGCTTCGTGTCGTCAAGAACGGTCCGCAGTTGAGTCTGGGTGTTCCGGGTGTGGCATATCCTAACAATTATGTTCGCACGGTTCGCATCGGTTTGCCGCAGGTAGCCCTTTTGGCTCAGCAGGAAGCCAAGAAGGGCAAGGGTGGATACTTCTGTATTCCGGTTAGCGGCAAGCACTTTGTGGCAGAAAATTCCAATCGCCTCTACTTTGTTGTGGCTGGCGGAAAAGATCAGCTGGATCCTTCGCAGTATACCAACGTGATGTATCTTTCGGATACCAACGACCCTGCCTATAAGAACAGAATAGGGGAGAGCCTGACGCTGGCTACGCTTCAGGATCATTACATCGAGCGTAATACCAGCCAGCTGAAGCTGAAGTTTACGCCGCAGTCGGGGGATGCATCTTCTGCGTCAAAGAATGTGCAGTTGCGTGAGGGATACTGGTATGAAGGTGTATTGATATTCCGTGAAAATGGCCAGAAGGGAACCACGGTGCTCTGTTCGGGTGAAACCTACATCCGCTTTGCGGTGGTGCCGGAATACGCTACCTGGAATCCTACTGCCAACAGCAGGATGAGTGCAGCATGGAACAATGATGAAAACTGGCGCCGCTCTGACCATGGCGAGCTCTATAAGGGGGCTGATAAATATACGGATTACAGCAGCGGTGGATACGTGCCGATGAAGTTTACCAAGGTAACGATACCAGATTTGAGCGGTCTGTATTTTCCGTCTCTGGGCTATATCGCCTATCAGAAATCCACGGGCATCGCTACCAAACTGAGCAATGCCAAGGGCGATGCGGCTACCACGAACATCCAGTATGATATGCTTGCCAAATGGGATGCTGATGCCGCAGATCACGGATTGAACGCCGACGGCAATCTGGAGTGTGAACCTTTCTATGGCAACACCTGCGACCAGATTTACTTCAAGCCGGGAGGCGAACTGCTCAACCAGTGTTATCTGATATACAACAAGGCGTGGGTAGAGAAGAAGATGAAACCCAACACGTGGTATGCCCTCACTTCTCCTTTGCTGGATACCTATGCGGGCGACATCTATGTGCCGGCTGCATCGGGCAGACAGGAGACGGAGGCGTTCGAGCCTATCTTGTTCTCATCATCGGTAAACAATCGTGTAACCAGTCCTGTTTATCAGCGAAGCTGGGATGATGCTTCTGCCCAGGAAGTAACCTTGGGCGGCAACTATAGCGCTTACGATTATTCGGGCACCGACATCTCGTTCGATAGCCAGAGCCTCAGTGCGCTTTCAGCTCACTGGAGCCACGTATATAATAAGGTGGATAGGAAGTATCTTCCATTAGAGGGTGTAGCCATCAGGATGGGAGATAAATATACGGTGGGTACATCGGGCAGTGCATCCGGCAATGCATCGGGTTCTGAATCCGAAGTATTGCTCCGTTTGCCGAAGGCAGATACGCAATATACTTATGTATCAGCTTCGCAGCAGCAGAGTTCTCTATCCGCATCTGTGGATAAGACGGATGCCTATCGCCTGGTGGTGAATGCCGATGCCCAGGAGAATGCCTTGGGCAAGATGAACTATAAGCTGGTGCAGTTGCAGGATGGCAACAATTACTATCTGGTGGGTAATCCTTATATGGCGACGCTCAGCATGTATAAGTTCCTGAAGGCAAATCCGTCGCTACAGTCCAGCTTCTATGTTTATGAGGATGGAGCCTTGAAGCTCTATAATAAGCTGGATATGTCAACCACCACGTATGAGTCGAAGAACGATGTGAAGATTTCGCCGATGCAGTCGTTCTTTGTCCGCCTGAATGATGGACAGAGTGCATCGCAGCTTAATTTTACGTCAGCGATGACGGTAGATAGAGAGGTGTTTGGCGGTGTGAAGTCGGCATCGGATGAGGGGCAGGATCAGGTATCCTTAACCCTTACAGCTGCATCAGCTTCGGGTTATAGCAGTCGTTCGAAGGTAGTGCTTGATGCCAATGCTTCTGAGGATTACGATGAGGCTGAGGATGCCCAGTTGCTTTATGATGTCCAGCTGAAGGAAGTTCCGGTGGTTTATACGGTGGCAGGCGATGAGGCTGTGGCGCTGAACTCCTTGCCAAGTATCGATTGGATGCCATTAGGAGTGGTTGGTGCTTCTTCTGATGTAGAATCTGGAGATGTAGGAAGTTCCGCCAATTCAGCTTCTGTCTTGCTGGCAATTGATGGCATCTCTCGCCTCTCTTCTCCTCTTTACCTCTATGATGCTGCCACCCGGAAGTATCAGGAGATAAAGGATGGCGAGGAAGTGAAGGTGCAGGCAAACGAGCACGGCAGATACTTCCTTACCCAGACGCGCAGTACTACAGGTATTGAAAATGCCGAGATGGGTGAGAGTGACGTGAAGATCTATTCTCCTGGCAGAGGCTTGATCGTCGTGTCCAAGGTGAGTGCTCCTCTATTAAATAAGGTGGAGGTTTATACCCTTGATGGAAGACTGGTGGCTACGAGAAAGGCTGAAGGTGCAGCATCTGTCAGCATTCCAGTAGTCTCCACGGCTTCTCCTCAGGAAGTATATATTATTAAGGTATCTATGCTGGATACCCAAGCTACAATAACCAGAAAGCTTTCTCTCCATTGAGAGAAAGCTTTCTGGTGTTAAACTGAGAAAAAAAGAAAAATCCCATCGTTCTTGCGAGCGATGGGATTTTTAATTCTGTTAAGCAATGTGTCTGCTTTACGCTGATTACTTACGAAGACCGAGGGCCTTGATGATAGCACGATAGCGATTGATGT
>ERZ773186.2381-NODE-2381-length-14056-cov-63.112421_pt1 | contig 14056 bp, 8 predicted proteins | sample MGYA00581000_ERZ773186 | MGnify/ENA primary metagenome ERZ773186 (study PRJEB29015, sample SAMEA2737752) | human gut metagenome | biome: human gut; feature: human-associated habitat; material: faeces | place: China | collected 2012 ... | reverse complement strand
TTATGTTTCTTGCCCCGGCTTGTGGCTTGATGATTCGCTTTATGGTGGGGTATGGAAGACGGTAGAGGGTGAGTATGATTCACATTTGGGCAGGCGTTCATATCAGCAACAGCCATGATTGTTCGCCTGCCATGTGACAGATTGCATTTTTTGTCATTCCTTTAATAGTCACGGTGTAATCGTACAGGATGAATAAGATAACTCGCCTTTGACTGAAAAGAGGCAGTGGTTTCGTCTGTGAGGTTTAATGGTGGTACATCTTCTCTCATCTTATATGAAATCGCCTGTGACGGCTGAAATTTTGTAGAGTGAGTTAGAGTCATTGTTGCGTTTTTTTCCATATATTTATCGCTCGTCTCACTTCCACTACCAGAAGTGGAAAAAGCAAAAACATTGCATGTCATAATGGATGCAAATAAAAATAAGCTAAAAAGTATTAGGTTTGCTTTCATGGGAAATTATCCTGATAATAATTTTGTTGGGTACTATGATGTTATAGATGTATTTACATTTAATTAATCTGTATTTACAGTTAAATAATAAATTACATATCTTTGTGGTATATAAGAATAGTTCTCTGCGGAAGAAAGCATATTCCTACAATTGTAAGACGAAAAGCTTCTTTGCGATAATAACTACAGTTGTAAGATAACTCTTTCAAAATAATCGTTGCTCTCCGATTTCTCATTTCATGCTCACCCAATATGATGGCAGCGTTTTCTAAAACTGTTAAAGAATGAGGCAAGTATGAAACGTTTAATTATGGCTACGATGGTCACAGCAATTCTGGCATCTTCAACTGTATGGGCTGCTGATAATGCACCGGTAGCGGCACAACAGCAAACTCAGCAAGTTCAGCAAACCCAGAAAACGGCAGCGGCAGCAGAGCGTATCTCTGAACAAGGTTTATATGCGATGCGTGACGTGCAGGTAGCGCGCCTGGCTCTGTTTCATGGCGATCCAGAAAAGGCAAAAGAACTGACCAACGAAGCTTCAGCATTGCTGTCAGATGACAGCACCGAGTGGGCAAAGTTCGCTAAGCCAGGCAAAAAGACCAACCTTAATGATGACCAATATATTGTCATTAACGCTTCTGTCGGAATTTCAGAGAGTTATGTAGCGACACCTGAAAAAGAAGCTGCGATAAAAATTGCGAATGAAAAAATGGCGAAAGGGGATAAAAAGGGTGCAATGGAAGAACTTCGCCTGGCTGGTGTTGGTGTAATGGAAAATCAATATTTGATGCCGCTTAAACAGACTCGTAATGCACTTGCTGATGCGAAGAAACTGCTTGATAAAAAGAAATACTATGAGGCAAACCTGGCACTTAAAGGGGCAGAAGATGGTATTATCGTCGATAGCGAAGCCCTGTTTGTGAACTAATGATGACAGGTTGCATATTGAGATAAAGGATTTAATTCCTCTAGCCGGCAATTTTTTATGACCACAATACGATAGATTGTGGTCATAAAATTATTGGGCGCTCGCGGTTCTATAAAAACGCATCTTATATCCCCCAAAGTAATGCGCAATAATCCCGCTTTTCCACGATATCATTGTTTATGTTATGTTTTATGGTACATTATAAAATGTGTGAACATATTTTTCATGTAAAGCGCCGCCGCTTCTTACAGCTGTAAGAATAACATCACAAATGTCGCGAATCTCTCCGATTACCACGTGAAAACATTTATTATATTCTTCTTTTCGTCTTCACTACTCACCATGCAGAAAGGAATTGGAAGTAGCGATGAAATTATTTTTATTATTCGATGTTGAAAATCAAATATATCGAGTGTGGTTACGACGATATTTTGCGAGTTATTTACAGTCAGTGCTACTCCATAAATAAACGCAGAATTAACACATTTTTAATTAACTAATAGGTACTGCTATGTCAACTCCGCTTCAAGGAATTAAAGTTCTCGATTTTACTGGTGTGCAATCTGGCCCATCTTGTACTCAGATGCTGGCATGGTTTGGCGCTGACGTTATTAAAATTGAACGTCCCGGCGTTGGTGACGTAACGCGTCGCCAGCTGCGAGATATTCCAGATATCGATGCGCTTTACTTCACCATGCTTAACAGCAATAAACGTTCAATTGAATTAAACACTAAAACCGCGGAAGGCAAAGAGGTAATGGAAAAGCTGATCCGCGAAGCAGATATTTTAGTCGAGAACTTTCATCCAGGGGCCATTGATCATATGGGATTTACCTGGGAGCATATTCAAGAGATCAATCCACGTATGATTTTTGGTTCGATCAAGGGGTTTGATGAGTGTTCTCCTTACGTGAATGTAAAAGCCTATGAAAACGTTGCTCAGGCTGCGGGGGGCGCAGCATCCACCACTGGCTTTTGGGATGGCCCGCCGCTGGTAAGTGCCGCTGCGTTGGGTGACAGCAATACCGGAATGCATTTACTGATCGGTTTGCTTGCTGCTTTGCTGCATCGTGAAAAAACGGGCCGTGGGCAACGAGTTACCATGTCGATGCAGGACGCAGTGTTGAACCTTTGCCGCGTAAAATTACGTGACCAGCAGCGTCTCGATAAGTTGGGTTTTCTGGAAGAATACCCGCAGTATCCAAATGGTACTTTTGGTGACGCAGTTCCACGCGGTGGGAATGCGGGTGGTGGTGGTCAGCCTGGCTGGATCCTGAAATGTAAAGGCTGGGAAACCGATCCTAATGCCTATATTTATTTCACTATTCAGGAACAAAACTGGGAAAACACTTGTAAAGCCATCGGCAAACCAGAATGGATTACCGATCCGGCATACAGTACAGCTCATGCCCGGCAGCCACATATTTTCGATATTTTTGCCGAAATCGAAAAATATACCGTCACTATTGATAAGCATGAAGCCGTCGCCTATTTGACTCAGTTTGATATTCCATGCGCACCGGTTTTAAGCATGAAAGAAATCTCACTCGATCCTTCTTTGCGCCAAAGTGGAAGTGTCGTTGAGGTGGAACAACCGTTACGTGGAAAATACCTGACAGTAGGCTGCCCAATGAAATTCTCTTCATTTACACCTGATATTAAGGCGGCGCCGCTATTAGGTGAACATACCGCGGCTATATTGCAGGAGCTGGGGTATAGCGACGATGAAATTGCTGCAATGAAGCAAAACCACGCCATCTGATATTAACGGGGGCTTCTGGCCCCCAATTCTTAAAAATTTCGAGGTTATAAATCATGTCAGATAAACTTCAAATGACAGATGGTATGCATATCATCGTTGAAGCATTAAAGCAGAATAATATTGACACTATCTATGGTGTTGTAGGTATCCCAGTGACGGACATGGCGCGCCATGCCCAGGCGGAAGGCATTCGTTATATTGGGTTTCGTCATGAACAGTCTGCAGGCTATGCGGCGGCGGCAAGCGGTTTTCTTACACAAAAGCCTGGGATCTGCCTGACTGTTTCTGCGCCGGGGTTCCTGAATGGTTTGACCGCGTTGGCTAACGCAACGGTAAATGGTTTTCCAATGATCATGATCAGTGGTTCCAGCGACCGCGCGATCGTCGACCTCCAGCAAGGTGATTATGAAGAGTTGGACCAAATGAATGCGGCAAAACCGTATGCCAAAGCGGCATTTCGCGTTAACCAACCGCAGGATCTTGGCATTGCGTTGGCACGCGCTATCCGGGTCTCTGTTTCGGGTCGCCCTGGCGGTGTTTATCTTGATTTGCCGGCAAATGTCCTGGCAGCGACGATGGAAAAAGACGAAGCGTTAACCACTATTGTTAAGGTTGAAAATCCGTCGCCAGCATTATTGCCATGCCCGAAGTCAGTCACTAGCGCAATTTCGCTTTTAGCAAAAGCTGAACGGCCATTAATTATCCTTGGCAAAGGCGCGGCGTATTCACAAGCTGATGAACAGCTTCGTGAATTTATTGAAAGTGCTCAGATTCCATTCCTGCCAATGTCTATGGCGAAAGGGATCCTTGAAGATACGCATCCACTTTCTGCGGCAGCTGCGCGTTCGTTTGCCCTGGCAAATGCTGACGTTGTCATGCTTGTTGGTGCACGACTGAATTGGTTATTGGCACACGGTAAAAAAGGATGGGCGGCAGATACACAGTTTATTCAACTGGATATTGAACCGCAGGAAATTGACAGCAACCGCCCCATTGCTGTGCCAGTCGTTGGTGATATTGCATCCAGTATGCAAGGTATGCTGGCAGAACTGAAACAAAACACATTTACGACTCCACTGGTATGGCGCGATATTTTAAATATCCACAAGCAGCAAAATGCACAAAAAATGCATGAAAAATTAAGTACAGATACTCAACCATTAAATTACTTTAATGCATTAAGTGCTGTGCGCGACGTATTGCGCGAGAACCAGGATATTTATTTAGTTAATGAAGGTGCAAATACCCTGGATAATGCACGAAATATTATTGATATGTATAAACCACGTCGTCGTCTGGATTGTGGTACCTGGGGTGTCATGGGCATCGGTATGGGCTATGCCATCGGTGCTAGCGTGACTTCTGGTTCTCCGGTTGTCGCCATTGAAGGTGATAGTGCTTTTGGTTTCAGTGGGATGGAAATTGAAACGATTTGTCGATATAACCTGCCGGTGACGATCGTTATTTTTAATAATGGCGGCATCTACAGAGGAGACGGTGTTGATCTCAGTGGCGCTGGTGCACCATCACCAACGGATCTGTTGCACCATGCAAGGTATGACAAATTAATGGATGCGTTTCGTGGCGTTGGCTATAACGTCACCACGACAGATGAACTTCGTCATGCTTTAACCACCGGTATTCAGTCGCGCAAACCGACCATTATTAATGTGGTCATCGACCCTGCAGCAGGAACTGAAAGTGGCCATATTACCAAACTTAACCCAAAACAAGTCGCTGGTAATTAAATACTGACATCGTCTCCTCTTGCCAACTCATTATGCGATGGTGAGGGGACCCTTATCGGAAATACTATTATGCTAACATTTTTTATTGGCGATTTATTGCCTATTATCGTAATCATGCTGTTGGGTTATTTTAGCGGCAGACGAGAAACATTTTCAGAAGATCAAGCTCGGGCATTTAATAAACTGGTATTAAACTACGCGCTTCCTGCGGCTCTATTTGTATCTATTACTCGGGCAAACAGGGAAATGATTTTTGCGGACACTCGTCTGACCCTTGTATCACTTGTGGTTATTGTCGGATGTTTCTTTTTCTCCTGGTTCGGTTGCTACAAATTTTTTAAACGTACCCATGCAGAAGCAGCTGTATGTGCATTAATTGCAGGTTCACCTACCATTGGATTCCTGGGGTTTGCAGTTCTCGATCCTATTTATGGTGATTCCGTATCAACAGGTTTAGTGGTAGCAATTATTTCTATTATTGTTAACGCAATTACTATTCCTATTGGTCTGTATTTGCTGAATCCTTCTTCAGGAGCGGATGGTAAGAAGAATAGTAATCTGAGCGCATTAATTTCTGCGGCAAAGGAGCCAGTAGTATGGGCACCTGTTCTGGCAACGATCCTGGTGTTGGTTGGGGTAAAAATTCCGGCAGCATGGGACCCAACCTTTAATCTGATTGCGAAGGCTAACTCAGGGGTAGCGGTATTCGCTGCGGGGTTGACTCTGGCTGCACATAAATTCGAGTTCAGTGCCGAAATTGCTTATAACACCTTCCTGAAGCTGATTCTGATGCCACTGGCACTGCTTCTCGTTGGTATGGCATGTCATTTGAACAGCGAACATCTGCAGATGATGGTACTGGCAGGCGCATTACCGCCGGCATTCTCCGGAATCATTATTGCCAGCCGGTTTAATGTCTACACCCGTACTGGTACAGCGTCATTGGCTGTGAGCGTACTGGGCTTTGTCGTCACGGCTCCCTTGTGGATTTATGTCAGTCGACTGGTTTCATAATTAATCATGTTATTGATTTTACATAAATGCCGAAGTGTCTTTTCACCTTCGGCTTTTTTCAAGGCATAAGCAAATGACAAATAATGAAAGCAAAGGGCCGTTTGAAGGCTTATTAGTTATCGATATGACACATGTCCTTAATGGACCTTTCGGAACTCAACTTCTTTGTAATATGGGCGCAAGGGTAATTAAAGTTGAGCCGCCGGGTCATGGTGATGATACCCGCACATTTGGTCCCTATGTGGATGGACAGTCACTCTATTACAGTTTTATTAATCATGGCAAAGAGAGTGTGGTTCTTGATTTAAAGAATGATCACGATAAAAGTATATTTATAAATATGCTCAAACAAGCTGATGTATTAGCTGAGAATTTTCGCCCAGGTACAATGGAAAAACTGGGGTTTTCATGGGAAACGCTTCAAGAAATCAACCCGCGCCTCATATATGCTTCATCGTCAGGTTTCGGACATACCGGTCCGCTAAAAGATGCTCCTGCCTACGATACCATCATTCAGGCAATGAGCGGGATAATGATGGAAACAGGATATCCTGATGCTCCGCCAGTGCGCGTTGGTACATCTCTTGCGGATCTATGCGGCGGTGTCTATTTATTCAGCGGAATAGTGAGTGCACTTTATGGCCGCGAAAAGAGCCAGAGAGGGGCGCATGTCGATATAGCGATGTTTGATGCCACGCTGAGTTTTCTGGAGCATGGTCTGATGGCATATATCGCGACAGGGAAGTCACCACAACGCCTGGGAAATCGCCATCCCTACATGGCACCTTTTGATGTTTTCAATACTCAGGATAAGCCGATTACGATTTGTTGTGGTAATGACAAGCTTTTTTCTGCGTTATGCCAGGCACTGGAGCTTACGGAACTGGTTAATGATCCCCGATTTAGCAGCAATATTTTACGCGTACAAAACCAGGCTATTCTTAAACAATATATTGAGCGGACGTTAAAAACGCAGGCAGCTGAAGTTTGGTTAGCCAGAATACATGAAGTTGGTGTACCCGTCGCGCCGTTATTAAGTGTGGCTGAGGCCATTAAATTGCCACAAACTCAGGCGAGAAATATGTTGATTGAAGCCGGGGGAATAATGATGCCGGGTAATCCGATAAAAATCAGCGGCTGCGCGGACCCGCATGTTATGCCGGGAGCGGCAACGCTCGACCAGCATGGGGAACAAATTCGCCAGGAGTTCTCATCATAAATGTAAGATGTGCTGGTAAATAGCTCCCACATTTGAACATTGTGGGAGCCGCTATTTAGTCATTTTTCTGACAGAAAACAGCAATCTCCTGGTCCAGCTCTGCAATGTGTTCTTTTACAGAGTTCAGCAACTGAAGAATTTCAGGCTTACTGTCATCTGAAACAGGTGTTATTTCTAACTGATGGCTAATATTAATCAACTTTTGCAAATTCAGGATGTTAGCCGCACCGTGGATGCGATGAATACACTGATGGAAAGTTCTGTTATCGCCAGCTTCTAGTGCTTGAAACGCAGCGGGTAGATCTTTATGCGTTTCATGCTGGAAAGTCATGAGAATCTCCTGCATCAGTTGTAGATCGTTCGCCGTATTATTTTTCAGGGCTTCGATATCAAGGTGGCGATACTGAGGTGCAATATGCGCAACCTGGTGTAACTGACTTAAATGTGTTTTCAGTACATCCAGGGTCAACGGTTTGAACAAACATAAGTTCATGCCGCAACTTAACCCTTTTTCACGTTCGTTAGCCTGTGCGTTGGCTGTAAGCCCCCAGATGGGTAAGGAAGAATTTTGCTCACGGAGTTTGCGAGTCAACTCAAAACCATCCATATTCGGCATATTAACGTCAGTAATAAGCAGATCATAATGTTGCATACTGACTTTGTGTAGCGCTTGCACACCATCAGTGGCTTCATCAACATCATATCCTAATAGATTTAGCTGGCGTTTGAGTAATAGCCTGTTGGTCGGATGATCATCCGCGATTAATATGCTCAACTTTTCAGGTAGTGTGATGGGTTGTTCTGCTTTTGCCTCGACAGTCGCCACTTGCTGGCTAATTTCTACCGGGATTGTGATCGTAAATGTTGTTCCTATGCCTGGATGACTTTCTAATGACAAATCGCCCTGCATATTTTTAATTAATTCTTTGCAGATCATTAAGCCTAAACCAGAACCTGTTTGCTGACGACCTGCACTTGTTTGGCTGTAGCGTTTAAACAGTTGTTGTTGTTCTTCCTGCGATAATCCACTTCCAGAATCCATAATCGTCATTTTGATAACAGCGTGGTTGTCATCAATGTGACCCAGGGAGGTCGTAATTTTTACTGCCCCCTCGGTGGTAAATTTGAGAGCATTACTCAGTAAATTTGATAAGACCTGCTTAAACGCCTGAGGGTCGATCTTAACCAGGTAATGTTCAGGAAACGTACTGCTGCAACTTAATGCGATCGATTTGCTTGCAGCAATCGCACCGAAAGAGTGACAAGTGTTCTGGACTAAAGTAGGGATATCGACCCATTGTGGTTGAAGTTGATAGTTACCCGATTCAATTTTGTCGACATCAAGGATTTCACCAATTAAGCCGAGGAGTGATTGTCCGGTGGCGTAGGCAAGTGAAATCGCCTCCACCCGTTGCTCCTTGCTAAGACCAGAACCCGACAGAAGTTCCAGGAAGCCCATAATAGAGCTTATTGGTGTTCTTATTTCGTGACTCATCGTTGCCAGAAACTGACTTTTTGCTACGGTAGCCTTTATCGCTTTATTTTTTTCTACCTCGAGTGCATTAATTAGATCACGCGTTTCAGTAATATCTTGCCAACCACAAATATATACTGCATTGTCACTTGCAGGAAGATTGCATAATGTATGCCAGTGATTAATGCATCTTTTCTCGATGCCATTATCAATTTCAAATACCTGTGTGTATATTGTTCGATTTTCTTTCGTTTCTGCTGTGACTTCATGCGCATTAGAAAAAACATCTTTAAAGGGTGAGTCACTGTTTTCTAATGGTAACATTGCATTTTTGTAGTAATCCGCAGTGAAATAATGTTCAAAAGCACTATTATGACTAATGACATTACCTTGCCAGTTTACAACATAAGTTGGATTCGGTAAGGAATCCGAGAGTGCTTTTCGGAATGATATTTGGTTTTCTAAATCACCCTGAATGACTTTACGACGACGAACTGAGCGTAACAGGTAGAATCCCCATAAAAGGCTACTGCCAACTAATAAAACGGATAATGTCGTAACAATATAAAATTGCTCGCTATATAGGTCCCATGTGTCAATGGTCACATTGGGCATTTTAATCCATTTTTCCGTCAGGCGCAGAACTTCGCTTGGGGGAATTGCATTCAGTGCTTTATTAATAATATCCTTAAGTTCCGGTTCTCCGCGAGGAAAAGCGAACGAAAGCGATGCATTCGGAACGCCAGGAATAAGAAAATGATAAAGTTCATTAGGATAGTAATGATCGATCATGTAACGCGAATTTAACTGTGTCGCGACCAGAGCATCAAGTTCACCTTCCTTAACCTTGTGAAATGCAGCGCTGGCATTATCGACCTGTATCCATTCAACCTCCGGATACATCTCTTTTAATTGCGAATGCAGCTCATAATAATATGGAATGGCAACTTTCATTCCTTTTTTTAATGTTTGTTCACTGTCAGGCGCTTTTTGCATGACAAAAACGTAAGGCGTTGTTATGAAGGCTTCAGCAAATGAAACATTATTTTCTCGATCTTCACTATAAATAGCGCCAGGTATTATATCCCATCCTCCGGGGCTAAGCTGTGTTCCAGCATGGATATTGTGTGAAACGGTGATCGGAGAAAAATTTAAACCTGTTTGCAAGGTAATAATATTAAGAATGTCCCCCATAACGCCCCGAACCGAGCCATTTTCATCCGTCATAGAATAGGGGGGCGAGTAAGGATTTTCCAGCACCTTTAAATTGGGATGCTGCTTAATCCACTGTTTTTCATGTTCAGTGAGTTCTAATGGTTTGTTCAGAAAGGCCAGGTTTCCTGTATCAAGCCAATTTTGTGATACTTCATAGCGAACTTCATTTGTTAAAGCATCAACAAATCTATTGAGTACTTCATTAAGAATGACAGATTCTTTTCTGGTCAAGAAAAAATTATATTGACGCGGCGAGTTATAATATTTCACTACATTTAAGGAGTGAGTGAAATAGCGGGAAATCATACTGCTGGTAATGATGTTACTACCAATAAAGTAATCATTGTGCCCAGCTGAGACGGATGCTAATGCCTGATATAAATTTGTAAAAGAGATAATTGTTGCTTTTGGAAATGATTGATGAATTACCTCGTCTGGGGGGTAATTTGCTACCCGAGCAATATTTACTGGTTTTGGTGAGGTAAGCGGTCGCATTGAGTCGTGAAGGGTGGTTACCAGCGCCGGAAAGGTAATTATCAATGGTTTGGTTGCAGCAATGTCATCATTAAGAGGCGGCGAAGCAACTAAATGTGATAACACTATATCGACTTCACCTTCTTCCAGCGCGTCCATTGCTTTTTGATGATCGGCGTATTCCCGGAGTGTTAATTTGATATTTAACGCTCTTTTTAAAAGATTTAAATAATCAGCATTAATACCACGAACCCGTTGCTGCGAATCGGTATGCAACAAGGTAGCCGTTTGGGACTTGTGTACTGCAATCACAAGATTTTTTTTGCTCGCTAACCAACGTAATTCCTTGTTGCTCAGACGTAGTGGATCAAGTGTGACACGGTTGTTACTACTGATGCCACGATATTCGATGTAATCTTCGTCTGCGAAACTCATGGTCGACCAAAGAGCACAACAGAGAAGAAAAATATAGGGTAAAAACTTCATGTGGTTAGCCGATTTTGTTACGTTGTGCGAATGTGTAAAGATCCATCAGTGATTTACATTCTAATTTTTCCATCAGGCGACTTTTATAAGTGCTGACAGTTTTGTTGCTGATGAACATTTTTTCAGCAATGTCATTATTATCCTTGCCATCAAGAATATACCGCATGACACTAATTTCTTGTTTCGATAAGGAGTCGAGTTTTTGCTGGTCGGACGTTAAACTTCCAACAAACCGGTTGAGAGAGAAGGGGAAATAGCAGTAGCCATTTTTTGCAGCTTCAATAGCCGCAATGATATTGTTCATGCCTTCTTTTTTACTCACGAAACCATTAGCGCCAGCATCAGCACAATGTTTCCCGTAAAAATGGTCATTTTTAGCGGAGACGATAATAATAATTCCGCTATATTGGCGCTTCCTCAGCGTTTCTAACACCTGGATACCGTTAACTCCGGGGATATCGACATCAATGATGACGATATCAGGCTTAAGTGTTTCCACCCGCTGAACGGCACTTCCGCCTTCAGTCAACTCTGCTAAGATTTCAATATCGTTTTTGATCAATAAATTACGAATAGCTGCAATAGCAAGAGGATGGTCATCAATAATTATTGCGTGCATAGATTATTCCCTTTGCAATGAAGCATCTCCCTTCTCCCTGTAGTAATACAGACATAAGGCGTCATCTCATTTTCTCAATAAAAATAAGAAAATCTGAGCTTCCTTTAAGATAATTCGACAAGTATACCATATAAATAGTCGGCATAAATGAAATGTCAACAATAAAATCAGGGATTGTACCGATGATTTATAGTTTCAAGTTGGCACTATAAGTCTTCTTACTAATCCTACAGGCGTAAGAATTGTATTGCAAAAGCCACGGTTTAGTCCTCTGTTGTTTTTTTTGCACCTCATTTAAATTAGGCCTCCAACGTTCCTGGGATAATGTGCAACACATGCACTGTGTTTGATATGAAGAATGAATGCTCTTTTCATTCAATTCATAAATTTCATCTATGAGAAATGAGAGATAATAGTGGAACAGATTAATTCAAATAAAAAACATTCTAACAGAAGAAAATACTTTTCTTTATTGGCGGTAGTTTTATTTATTGCGTTTTCAGGTGCCTATGCCTATTGGTCAATGGAATTAGAAGACATGATTAGTACAGATGACGCCTATGTCACGGGGAATGCAGATCCAATTTCTGCACAAGTCTCAGGTAGTGTCACTGTCGTTAATCATAAAGATACGAACTACGTTCGACAAGGTGACATTTTAGTTTCACTGGATAAAACTGATGCCACTATCGCACTCAATAAAGCTAAAAATAATCTGGCAAATATTGTTCGGCAAACGAATAAACTATACTTACAGGATAAACAATACAGTGCCGAAGTCGCTTCAGCACGTATTCAGTATCAACAATCTTTAGAAGATTATAACCGTCGAGTGCCGTTAGCGAAGCAGGGGGTTATTTCAAAAGAAACGCTGGAGCATACCAAAGATACGTTAATAAGTAGCAAAGCGGCATTGAATGCCGCTATCCAGGCTTATAAAGCGAATAAAGCTTTAGTAATGAACACACCATTAAACCGTCAGCCACAAGTCGTTGAAGCGGCGGATGCAACTAAAGAAGCCTGGTTGGCGCTTAAACGTACGGATATTAAGAGTCCGGTTACCGGCTATATTGCCCAGAGAAGTGTTCAGGTCGGCGAAACAGTGAGCCCCGGACAATCGTTAATGGCTGTCGTACCGGCACGTCAAATGTGGGTTAATGCCAACTTTAAAGAAACACAACTCACGGATGTACGGATTGGTCAATCGGTCAATATTATCAGCGATCTTTATGGTGAAAATGTTGTGTTTCATGGTCGGGTGACAGGGATCAATATGGGAACCGGCAATGCGTTCTCCTTATTACCTGCACAAAATGCGACAGGGAACTGGATCAAAATCGTTCAGCGTGTACCGGTTGAAGTTTCTCTTGATCCAAAAGAACTCATGGAACATCCCTTGCGTATTGGTTTATCGATGACAGCAACTATTGATACGAAGAACGAAGACATTGCCGAGATGCCTGAGCTGGCTTCAACCGTGACCTCCATGCCGGCTTATACCAGTAAGGCTTTAGTTATCGATACCAGTCCGATAGAAAAAGAAATTAGCAACATTATTTCGCATAATGGACAACTTTAATGGCAATCACTAAATCAACTCCGGCACCATTAACCGGTGGGACGTTATGGTGCGTCACTATTGCATTGTCATTAGCGACATTTATGCAAATGTTGGATTCCACTATTTCTAACGTCGCAATACCGACAATATCTGGCTTTCTGGGAGCATCAACAGACGAAGGCACCTGGGTTATCACCTCGTTTGGTGTAGCAAATGCCATTGCGATCCCTGTTACTGGCAGGTTGGCACAAAGAATAGGCGAATTAAGATTATTTTTACTTTCAGTAACCTTTTTTTCGCTGTCTTCATTAATGTGTAGCCTATCGACCAATCTTGATGTGCTGATATTTTTTAGAGTCGTTCAGGGGTTAATGGCGGGGCCGTTAATTCCACTGTCACAGAGTTTATTATTAAGGAATTACCCACCAGAAAAAAGGACATTTGCTCTGGCATTATGGTCAATGACCGTGATTATCGCTCCGATATGTGGGCCGATATTGGGCGGCTATATTTGTGATAACTTTAGCTGGGGTTGGATATTTTTAATCAATGTCCCTATGGGGATTGTCGTCCTGACATTATGCTTAACCTTACTTAAAGGAAGAGAAACTGAGACTTCACCGGTCAAAATGAATCTACCAGGACTGACCCTGTTAGTGCTCGGTGTTGGTGGCTTGCAAATTATGCTTGATAAAGGGCGCGATCTGGATTGGTTCAACTCGAGTACGATAATAATATTAACAGTAGTATCAGTTATTTCTCTGATCTCTTTAGTCATTTGGGAGTCGACCTCAGAGAACCCGATTCTTGATCTCAGTTTGTTTAAGTCCCGTAACTTCACCATTGGTATTGTGAGTATCACATGCGCGTATTTATTTTACTCTGGAGCGATCGTCCTTATGCCGCAGTTACTCCAGGAAACGATGGGGTATAATGCGATATGGGCCGGACTTGCTTATGCGCCCATCGGCATCATGCCACTATTAATTTCACCTTTGATAGGACGTTATGGCAACAAAATAGACATGCGGGTGTTGGTGACATTCAGTTTTTTGATGTATGCGGTTTGCTATTACTGGCGTTCTGTGACATTTATGCCAA
>ERZ773186.2377-NODE-2377-length-14069-cov-204.649565_pt1 | contig 14069 bp, 13 predicted proteins | sample MGYA00581000_ERZ773186 | MGnify/ENA primary metagenome ERZ773186 (study PRJEB29015, sample SAMEA2737752) | human gut metagenome | biome: human gut; feature: human-associated habitat; material: faeces | place: China | collected 2012 ... | reverse complement strand
ATCGCTCTGACTCTGATACGCTTCAGAGCAATCTTGCCAGAATTGGTAATTTCATCATGGAGATGCTGGCAGTTTTTCCAGCTACTTCTCCTGCACATGATCTTCTTCAGCGTCTGTTTGATGAACCGTATGTCGTAATGGACGGAAAGGCTGTACTTCGAGACAAGAAGAAGGTAAAGGCAGACAGTCTTCAGAATCCTAACGATCCTGATGCAACCTATCGTGCCAAGAACGACCAGAAGGTGCAAGGCTATGTGACCAACATCACAGAGACTGTAGAGGAAGGCAAGCCTAACATCATCACTTCCGTTCAGGTTGAAACTGCAGTATTTGCAGACTGCCATTTCCTTCAGGAGGCTGTGGAAAACAGTGAACGTGTCACGGATTCTACGATTGAAGACCTGTATGCAGATGGTGCCTATCAAAGTCCAGACAATCGAGAGTTTGCAAAGAACCACAATCCCATGCAGCTCAAGACTGGCAAGATGCAAGGTGGATGCAGATGGGAACTGATACCACATGACGAGGATGGTCTTACCATCAGGGAGATTGCTACTGGCAACACCTATGAGGCCGTCAAAGCTGTCACAATGCAGGGCTCCAGAAAGCGATGGAGAAGCCCATGGAACAACAAAACCGGTTGGCGTTACTTTGAAGACAAAGACATTAAAGCCTATCAGCTAAGGAAGCAGATAGAAAGCCTTCCTTTGGAGGAGCAGCATAAACGGAATAACGTTGAAGCAGCCATGTTCCAATACAGTTTTCATACACGTAATGGCAAGACCCGATACAGGGGCTTGCTCAAACATCGTATGCATGCATATAGCAGATGTATGTGGATGAACCTCCGAAGGATGGTAATATTCCAGATTTCAACATTTCAAAGATCGATATTTGCCCTTTTCGGGCCTGTCAGAGAAGCTTTCGGCTCTTTCATGGCAATTTCTCGAAAGATATTCACCTGCGAAGCCGATTGCTATGTTTCACTCAGAATGACCACACGGGTCAGACTGGATTCAAAATATGCCCTTTTTAAAAGTGGGCTCATTTCTAAACTTACGAAAGTTCTATATTTAAAAAACTTTGATATTTATCAATGAATACAAAAAGAGATTTATCTGTAGATATATGTAAGGGAGTCGGTATTATGCTGATGGTCTTAGGACATTCAGGATTACCGAAGGCTGGTCACGATTTTATATATATGTTTCATATGCCTTTATTCTTCTTTTTAAGCGGATACTGTTTTAAAGAAAAGTATCTGGTGGATTATGAAGGATTTATAAAACGAAAAATTAAAACTCTATGGTGGCCGTATGTAAAATATAGTTTACTGTTCTTGTTATTGCATAATATCTTCTGTTATTTACATATTTATAGTGTTGAATATGGATATCAGGGCAATGGCGTTTTGCCTATAACCTTGAGTGAGGCTAAGAATACTGTTTGGAGTATTGTAACAAACATGTCTGGTGAAGATCAGTTGTTAGGAGGCTTTTGGTTTTTAAAAGAGTTGTTATTAGGTTCTATAGTAGCATTGGTTACTATGATACTAATCAAGAGATTTTCTTCAAGATTTAGTGTTATATATTTAAAATCTGGGGGGGCATTCTTTCTTCTAATGTTCTCCGTTTTAATGAATAAGTATGTTTTGATCTTCCCATGCTTTGGCATACGATCAGTGACATTGCTGTCTGCTGCCATATTTTTAGCAGGACACTTATGTCACGAATTGAAGTGGAATGGAAACTTAGGTTGGGGCTTTTTCTTTGCTTTAATTATATTGGTGGGTAGTATTTTAATGCCACGAGAGATATTACATCTTGCATGGTACGAAATTGTACCATATTTTATATTTGGGCTTATAGGTTCAATGATGGCTTTAATATTTTCGCGCTTTTTGGCAGAAAGACTTCCAAAAATATCCGATTTAGTTTCCTGGATTGGAAGAAATACGATGACTATTTTAACATGGCATTTTTTGTCCTTTAAAATAGTAACATTTATATTGATAAAGAAATATGATTTGTCTATAGAACATCTTGGAGAATTTCCTGTAATGTATAATTATTCTCTGCAAGGATGGTGGATTGCTTATTTTGCAATAGCTATGTTTTTTACAATGATCATATCATATATACAGTCTGTAGTAAATAGAAAATAATAATAATGTCAAATATTTCAGAAAGTAATAAAAGAATAGCAAAGAATACCTTGTATCTCTATTTGAGAATGTTTGTATTCTTGATTATGGGTTTGTTTACAGCTCGTGTTACCATTAATGCCTTAGGCGTAAGTGATTTTGGTTTACTGAATGTTGTGGGTGGTGTGATGGGCTTCATCGGCTATTTCAGTACGTTATTGTCCAGCGGAACAAGTCGCTATCTAACTGTAGGCTTAGGTAAAGGCGACATGAATGAACTGAAAAAGATTTTTTCTGCTTGCGGTACCCTGCATTTTGGTATGGCGTTAGCAACATTATTGATAGGTGAAACTATAGGTTTATGGTTTGTAAATTATAAATTGGTGATTCCTCCTGATCGAATGTTTGCTGCTAATTATATTTATCAGCTCTCTTTGTTAGGAGCATTTCTAGGAGTTACACAGTCACCATATATGGCAAGTGTTATTGCGCATGAGAAAATGTCAACATTTGCTTTTATGAGCATATTTGATGTAGCTTTCAAGTTGATTATAGTATGCTTGCTTCTATATGTAGATACTGATAAATTAATGATGCTTTCTACTTTTTATACTGTTACGGGTATAATGACCTTTTTGATGTATCGTATTTATTGTTTGCGAAAATTCGAAGAGTGTAGCATGCGTTTACTTTGGGATAAGAAATTATCAAAAGATATTTGGAATTATGTTGGTTGGAATTCCATAGGCTCTTTTGCTTATATGGCTAACAACCAAGGTATAACAGTAGTCCTTAATTTGTTTTTCTCTACTGTAGTAAATGCAGCTCGAGGTATTGCATCAACTGTTAGTACGAATATCTATAATTTCGTTTATAATTTTCAAACGGCAGTTCGTCCTCAAATAACCAAATTATTTGCTGTAGGTGATTTCGAAAAAATGAATAGGCTAATTTGCAATAGTGCCAAATATTCATCTTATTTGTTGATTATAATAGGACTGCCAGTTTTTATAGAAACAGAATATTTGATTACATTATGGCTCGGTCATGTCCCCACATACGTTGTAGCTTTCATAAGAATTACTCTTATAGAGATGCTTCTTAAATCTATAGACTTACCTGTAGGAGATGGAATACAGGCAGTTGGCAAAATGAAGCTGCCAAACATTACTTCAGCTCTTGTTTATTTATCAGTTTTACCTACGATTTATGTGGCTTTAGTTTTGGGTGCTTCGCCTGTGCTGGCATATATCATTACTTGTATGGCATATCCATTTGCTTTAGTCTGCGATTTATGGATATTAAGAAAATATACAGGATTTAATATCCCTTTTTATTGTCGAGATATTTTGCTTAGAATTTCCGTAATCATCATTCTTTCTTCTGTTTTACCAACCTTTATTACACTAAGTATGCCCTTCGGATTTCTTAGGTTCTTATTATCTGTTGCTGTTTGTGTAATTTGTTCTTGTATAATTATATTTTATTTAGGCTTGAATAAAAAAATGCGCACAAAGGTTGTTGAAAAAATAACTGATAAAATTAGAATTTTTAAAAGATAAAGAAATGAATAATAATTTTAAATATACATTTCTTCTCCCTGCCTACAAGCCAAATTTCTTGGAAGAGGCATTGGTGAGTATTAAAGAACAGACATATACTGATTTCAAGGTGATAGTGAGCGATGACTGCTCACCTCATGATTTGAAATCAATATTTGAAAAGACTTGCGGCGATGACCCACGCTTCGTTTTTCGCCGTAATGAGAAGAATATGGGTGGAAAGAGTCTTGTTTCTCATTGGAACCTCCTTGTCAATATGTGTGATACGGAATATTTCATCATGGCAAGCGACGATGATGTCTATGAGTCAAATTTCCTTATGGAAGCAGATTGTTTGTTGAAGAAGTACCCTGAAGCAAATCTATTGCGAGGTCGCAGTCGTGTCATTGATGGAACTGGAAAGGTAAAAATGGAGGAAGAAGTTACGGATGAATGGCTAGACAACCTTCATTTTATTCATCGTATCTATCAACCAGATTGGGCAGGTGGAGTGGCCAGTTTTGTATATCGCACTTCTTATTTGAAAAAGAAGGGAAATTTCGTGGATTTCCCATCAGCCTGGTTCTCGGATGATGTAACAAATTTCCTTATGGCAAATAATGGCTGTTGTATGACGCAAGAGGTTACTTTTAGAGTACGTTCTTCAGATTATAATATATCAAGTCAATGGGGTAATCCTGAGGATTGCCGTAAAAAAATGATTGCCACCTATATGGATTATCGTTGGATGAAGGAATATATGAAGCTGTTTGAAAATTATGATGATCAAGATTTTCTTACTTATGTGACTAAGGAATATAAGCATAAGATATATACCAATATCCAGAGTTACATCTATAGTTGTGAGCCAAAAATATTCATAAGATTTCTTTTTCAGTGTCCAAATGATATCGGTTTGTGCAAATTTCGAATGTTTGCTCATTGGGTAAGAAGTAAAATAGCATAATAATATTTTTCAACTTTTATATTATGAATAAAATATTAAACGCATTGATCAGGCGCTACAGATGGTATATCGCTGATCCATTGGCGCGTCGACCATTCCAAAGTCTTAATATCTTAGACTCTTTTGAGTCAATACGTTACATAATAGACCATCGATGCTCTATCAGCCGTTATGGCGATGGAGAACTATCCTTTTTCTGGGGAGAAAAAGTGGGCTTTCAAGTTGTAGACGAAGATCTCATAATTAGGTTAAAACGTGTACTCCAAGCTACAGATGCTCCAAATCACGTTGTGGGTATACCTTATTACGTAAAAAATGTAGATGGTACAGTCAAAATTACCCGAACATTCTGGGGAAATTTTATGCGTAAGTATGGAAAACGACTCAGACCTTTCTTTTCAGATAAACGTACATATATAGATACTCAGATATCTCGCTTTTACATAGAATATTATGACAGAGACAGGAGTACTCGCCAGCTACAGATGCTTAAGCAGATATGGGAAGGTAGAGATGTCGTTATCGTTGAAGGAAATCAGAGTAGAACCGGTGTAGGTAATGACTTGTATCGCAATGCTAAATCACTTCACCGAATATTGGGATATTCTACAAATGGTTTTTCTCATTATGATGATATGCTTAAAGCCATAACAACCCATGTTGATCCGAAGGATGATAAATTAATACTCCTTTCTTATGGACCTACAGCGACCATTCTTGCCTACGATTTGGCAAAATTAGGATATCAAGCTGTGGATATAGGTCATTTGGATATAGAATATGAGTGGTACCAATGTGGTGATATGAATGGCGGTGTCGTGGAAGGCAAATATACCAACGAAGCAGCAGGAGGTAATGATGTTTCTGCTTGTGATGATAAAATCTATCTAAGTCAAATTATTTGTGATATTACTAAAGAGTGATAGGGAGATGAATACTTTTCGTAAGATAAAGGACAAGTTGCAGCATAATTGGAAGATATATTCAGAAGCTGTGAACAAAGGAAAGATTATGGGATTTGGATATACACTTCTTCTCTGGAAAAACCATACTAAATTTTTGTTTCGTTTACGAAACCCAAAAGATAGATTTGATGAAGTGGAGAGGGTTGTACGTTTTATGGAAAAACAATTTGGCATTTTTGCTGATTCGTATAAGAATATTCCAATATATGATTATGATATATCTAAGGATGATTCTTGGAAGTATAATAAAATTTGGATTTATTGGAATAATCCAGATTCAATGCCCCAGATGGTTCAATCTTGTGTGAATAGAATCAAGAAAATGAGTAATGGGCATGAGGTTGTGATTCTTACCGATAAAAATTTGGGCGACTATATTGATTTTGATCCCATTGTATGGAAAAAATATAATAGTGGCCAGATAACACGGACCCATCTTTCAGATTTTATTCGTGTTGCCGTATTATATAAATATGGTGGTGTTTATTTGGATTCTACTATTTATCCTACACGTCCTCTGTCAGATAAGTTCTTTTCATTACCTTTCTTTTCCAATCATGCAGAATGGAATCCTCGTGATCCGCAGATAGCTCGCTCACGCTGGAGTTCTTTTATGTGTGGTTGTAGAAAAGGCAATCTTTTGATGAAGGCGGCCTTGGAGGTTTTTACAGAGTATTGGAAAAGATATGATAGACTTATGGATTATGTTTTGATAGACTATACTTATAATCTATTGTACAATCATGTTCCTTCTATCAAGAAGATGGTAGATGAAACTCCATTTAACAATCCTCTAATTTGGAGTTTGCAGACTGTTTTGGATAAGACATGTACGGAGGAACGATTTAAGGAATTAATGGCAGAGCCTCTGGCGGATGTCTATAAATTCAGCTATAAGGATTCTATAGGAATGCCATTGAATGATGTAAGTGGAACTCCGACTCTATTAGGGCGAATTTGTAGTGATAAGTAAGCAATTATGATACTGTTGATTAGTGTACTTTTAATTTGGACAGTTTGTGCTTTGGGCAGTCATACTTTCATGGGTGTACAATTTTCAAAGCAGGCTACAGTTCCTTTGCGTGGTCTTCTGGCTATAGGTATCGTGTTGCATCATCTTTCTTTAAGACTTGTAGAAGCTTCACCTGATTGTCAATGGATTTGGTTGCAGTTCTCTTTTTGGGGAGCACCGATAGTGGCAGTATTCTTCTTCCTTTCTGGATATGGATTAATGGTAAGTCTTATCACGAAAGGACAGAAATATTTAGATGGTTTTCTTAAGAAGCGACTTTTAAAGATAGTATTGCCTCTTGTTTTGTGTTCTATAGTTTTGAAGCAACATCAATAACGTTGTGGGGGGCAAATTGCTGATTTCCGAAAGGACTGGCCTTTTCTGCCCAACTGTTGGTTTTGTGTTACAATCATAATCTATTATTTTGCGTTCTATATTACAGCTTTGCTTTTCAAGTCTTCTCCAATAAAAGTAGCATATAGTATGTGGCTTTTCTCATTTGTATATGTCTTCCTTTTTAAGGTTATGGACTTTTGCAACTGGTGGTACCAAATGGTTTTATCTATTAATATAGGCATGACGTTGGCATATTATGAAACTGCAATAAGAAATGTTTTATATAAGTATAAAAGGACAATCGTATTACTGCTGTTTCTACTGACTTTTCTATCTGCTTATTGGGCAAGTTGCTCTAAAACAGATAATTTTCCAGTTGGTATGATGGTTTTAAGTCTGGTAGTATGTTTGTTGATATATTCTTCATTGTGTCTCCGACCTATAAAGAGCAATAGGTTATTGACATTCTTTGGGAGGTATTCTTTTGAAATATACTTGATACATGGAGCTGTTATCAGCGTGTTGTTTGGTATGGCATATACGTACATTCCTCGTTGGTGGCATGCCTTTACTATATTAACTTTTTTAGCGACTTTCTTCTTTGCATGGATATTAAGAAAAGTAATGAAGGTTGTTAATCAACGATTTATTTAAATTTATATGTGTGGAATTTTTGGAACGACACGACGCTATGAGCGGAGTGTCGTAGAACATAAACTGGATTTGATGAATTTTCGTGGTCCTGATCATACAGGTATAGAGGAAATTCAGGTTTCGGATGGTGATAAAATAACTTTAGGGCATGTTCGCCTGTCTATCATAGACTTGGACCCTCGAAGTAATCAACCGTTCGTATATAATGATGACATAAGTATTGTTTTCAATGGAGAGGTATATAATTATCTTGAACTGAAAAAACAATATTTAGGTGATGTTACTTTGAGAACAGAGAGCGACACAGAGGTGATCTGTGCTATGTACGAGAAGTTGGGAGTTGATTCGGTAAAGCTTTTCAACGGCATGTTCGCCTATGTTATTTACGATCGTCGTAAGAACATCATGGTAGGAGCTCGTGATCGATTGGGCAAGAAACCGTTCTATTTCTGGCACGAAGGTAAAAACTTCGAGTTTGCTTCTCAACCAAAGGTCATAAAATATGGTAATAATCTTCATGTTGATGTAAAGGCTCGTCAGTTCTATCTGCTTCAAGGTGTTATCCCTGACCCATATAGCCCATTTATGGAAGTGAAGAAGTTGAGAGCAGGTGAATGTTTCACCTTCAATCTTACTTCTGGAAAACTCGATATTCAGACATATTGGGATGTTGATACAAATTCTTGTGGCTTTTCAGCTCCAAAGGGTTATGATGAAGCAAAGAGTATGGTCAGAGAACTTCTTTTCGATGCCGTTCGCTTGCGCCTCAATGCCAATGTTCCTGTTGGTACATTCTTGTCGGGTGGTATTGATTCCTCGCTGATTTGCGCCATTGTTTCCAAGTTCAACAAGGATTTGTGTGCATATACGGCAGGCTTCGAAAACCAACAGTTTGACGAAAGTCACTTTGCTGTAGATGTAGCTCGCTCTTTGGGTGTCCCTATCAAGGTTTGCCCATGTACAGGAGACGACCTTCTGAAAGTGTTCAACGATTATATCTCTTATTTTGATGAACCGTTTGCTGATGACAGTCTGATACCAAGCAGCCTTGTTGCAGAAAAGGCACGTCAGGATGTGACGGTTATTCTTGGTGGCGATGGTGGTGACGAACTTTTCTATGGCTATCCCAAATATGAGTGGACGAAGGCTCGACTTCATCAGTATCAGAAGCCTTATTGCCTTCGCAAGATGTTTACACCTTATTTCAGGCATAAAGGCGGCAATGAAGAGGTTATGCAATCTACCCAACACGATTATGCTGATGTATATCGCAGTATAGGCATGTTCTGTTACAATATGGGAGGAGCTGAAAAGTTCGACCGTATCATCTTGGGTAGGCAGCAACCAGATATGAAATACTTGCAGAACAAGGAGCGAGGCATTCTTGCCTATAGCGACTATGATATGAAGACCTTCATGAATGCGGTCAACCAGAAGGTAGATCGTGCTACTATGCGATGCAGCCTGGAACTTCGCAGTCCTATCATGGATTATCGTGTGGCAGAATATTCCCGCTTGTTACCTTATGAATATATGAATAATAAGGAACTTGGCTTGAAACGCATCTTGAAGGACATCCTTTATGAAATGGTACCAAGAGATTTGCTTGATCGTCCGAAACGAGGATTCGTTCCGCCAACGAAAGATTGGTTTAGAGGTGAGATAAAAGAAGGTTTGCTGGATACAGTTTCCTACGAAAAGATAGGAAAATTAATTCCGGAATTGGATGCAGCAAAATTCATACAACTACGTGACAGTTTCTTAGCAGGAAACAGTATCAATTCGAGAATATTGTTCACTGTATATACATATATAAAATGGTTTGAAAAATATGGCAACCAATAGAAATGCATCAATAGATGCCATGCGGTTCATCTTTATATTGTTCTTGTGTCCTGTTCATTGCCCTGCTGTTAGCCCTTTTCCGAATGGTTACATAGCGGTAGAGTTTTTCTTTGTTTTAGCAGGATTTTTTATCTATCAGTCATACAAGAAACATAGCGACATAGGAACTATCGATTTTACATTGAAGAAGTTAAAGCGCTTTCTGTGGCCTCTTGTTATAAGTCTTGTTTTGTTGGTTCTATTAGATAGAAAAGGTTATATATATCCACATGAATTGAGTCCTGATGGAATTTTAAGCCAGTATTTCATAAGGATACCTGAGTTTATGTTTTGCCAGGGATTGCAACTGATTGATGTGGGACATTATATCAATGTGACGTTATGGTTTATTTCCGTACTTTTGATAGGAGGAGCAATTTTGTTCTCACTATTGAAAAGTTTCGGTCATAAAACCATTTCAGTAATTCTTCCTCTTGCAGTATTATTAGGCATAACTTATTTACGAAGTTTTGGTAATTGTGGATTGATATGGCGTCCGCAGTTGCCAGGTTCTCCCTTTGACTGCAATCTCATAAGGGGCATTATAGAAATGGGAATAGGAGTAATACTTGCTTATGTTTATGAAATCAAGAAAGAATCGTTTGATAGATACAATACTTTAGTAAATGTTTTAGGATTGATAGGATTGGCAGGTATGTTTCTGATAGTATGTGCCAAAAGAAACTACGATACACTTTCTTTGTTTTTGATACCAATGATAATTGTAGCTTGCATGCAGCCTGAAACCATATATTCTAAATTATTCAAAAATAAGGTATGGTCTTGGTTGGGGGGGCTGTCAATGTATATCTATTTCATTCATTCTTTAGTTTCTGCTATCTATTACATTATAGTTTCAAAAATTTCAGTACTGAATGAACTTCCATTGGCTGTTTCGTTGATTGGTTATCTTATGGTATGCACTTTTGCTGGTGTTGTATTGAAAATAGTTTCTGAAAAACTTTATAAAAAGGCTTTTTAAGTAAGCATATCTTTTAAATTTGATTATATTTATGAAAACTCAGATAGTATATACATTGATAAGTTCTGAAAAGGATTATTTCCTTGAAGAGTTATGGGTTTCGCTTTATTCACTCCGATTGTTTCATCCCGAGGCTACGGTCAACGTACTGGTAGATGAATCTACGAGAAAGTATATGGAAGCATTTCCAAAACTTTGTGATATGATAACGAATATAGTTGTTGTACCTGTTTCAGAAAATTACAATGCCAAACAAAGGTCACGAGTTATCAAAACCACAGTTCGCAATGTAATAGATGGTGCTTATCTATTTATAGACACAGATACTGTTATTTGTAAGCCTTTGAATGATATCGATCATTTAGAGTGTGATATAGCTGCTGTTCCCGATGGTCACTTGCTTTTAAAAGAATGCATGTTCCCACCTATCCAATCTACTAATAGTATTTTCAATACAGATGTATCAGATTCCAAATATTGGTTTAACTCTGGAGTAATGTATGTAGCGGATAATGAACGAACACGGAAGTTTTATCAGAAGTGGAACGAGAACTGGACCTACTCTTGTTTTGAAAAAGATCAAAGTCAGGATCAGCCAGCTTTGCTCTTTACAGATAAAGAATTTGGTTATGTGATTACAGAACTTTCAGGAATATACAATGCACAAGTGGCAATGTCTTTAAAATATTTTGCAGATGCAGCTATCGTGCATTGGTGGCACATGAGTTTTATAGAGAATCAGGATTATTCTCCTTATTTTAGTTTGCAGATTTATAAAGATGTGAAGAGATTTAAGGGACTCTCAGAAGAAACTATAGAACAGATTAAACATTGTAAGCAGAGTTTTGCTTCGCCTTCAATGCCTGTTGGCAAGGAACATATTTATTTCTTATTTTCTCCAGCAGGGAAGATATTTAATAGAATATATAAGGAAGGCGGTGCTGCCAGCTTTTTGATGAATAAGTGTGCCAGCATATTAAGAAAAATCCATAAATATACAAAGAAAAAATGATTTCAGTAGTAATACCTTTATACAATAAGGAACCCATCATAGAAAAAACAATGATGAGTGTTCTTTCTCAAGATTATTCCGATTTTGAAGTAGTAGTAGTTGATGATGGATCCACAGATAATTCTGTAGAAAAAATTGAAGCAATTCATGATTCTCGCATTCGACTGATTAGACAGGAAAATGGAGGACCAAGTAAGGCTCGCAACACAGGTGTGAAGAATGCTAAAGGCGAGTGGGTACTATTCCTTGATGCAGACGACGAATTGGAGCCTAATTCTTTAGCATATTTCGCAAATTTAACAAGGAAATTTAGCGAAATTAAATTCTTTTGCGCACCTTTCTATGTTTCTATTGGGGGGCACAAATCTTTATCATTTCAATATGTTGATGGTATAGTTAAAGACCCATTTTATGAATTTTGTATTAGAAGAGTTATGCCGCGTACTGGGTCTTTTATCTGTAGTAGAGGGCTCTGCTTAGCAGAACCATTTAACGATAGTATACGTCGTTATGAGGACTTCGAGTGGCTTTTTCGTATATACAAGCGAATAAATATATATAGTGCATCTAAACCAGTATTAACAACGAATGGTGATTTTAATGCAGCCTCTCATACTCGTTCTGATATAAAAGAGGACTTTATGGGGCATCTTAACTTTAGACATAAGTCTTTTTCAGAGAGAATGGCATTATACTTCTTATATCTTAGTGAGCGTGATTACTATCCTAATCAATGTCATAAATTATACCCATGGTTGTATTGGCGATACGATTGGTTGTTGATTTATAAATTAATAAAGTTTTTAAGGAGGCATTTTTATTAAACATGGATATGCTAAATGTTCTTTTTCTTACGGCATGTGTCAATCCTAAGGGAATGGCATATACCAAATTGATCAACCCGGAAATCCGTCTTCAGCAGTATAAAGATGCACTTAACTGGTATCTTGAGAATACAGATATGAAGATACTGCTTGTGGAGAATTCCGGGTATGACTTCTCTGACTGCTATCAGAAACAGATAGACGAAGGACGATTGGAACTGCTCTGCTATAATGGCAACGATTACGATCGTTTACGTGGTAAGGGTTATGGAGAGGCTGCGATAATGGAGTATGGCTTTATTCACTCTTCTCTCCTCAACTCTCGTCGAGACGACTTGCGTATAGTAAAGATAACAGGAAGACTGTTTTGCTTGAACATCAACGAGTTGTGTCGTAGTTGTAAGAGCGTAAATATGGTATACGCTAATATTAGCAAGGATGATTGGGATGGAAACATCGCCACCAGTCAGGTGGTGATGGCTCCCGTATCCTTCTTCAAGGAATCGTTCCTTCCACGACGCAAGGAAATAAACGATAGCAAGTGTCGCCATTTCGAGCATGTGCTCTATGATAGTATTCAAGACTGGACGAAAAAAGGCGGTCATCATCGCATGTTTTGGACACCGCCAGCAATGGAAGGTGTTAGTGGTACGTCGGGAGCAAAGATTAGCTCTGCCATGTCTGCCACTCAGTTGCTGCGTTACCGTATAATGTTTGTGTTACGCCAATACTTCGGATATCGAGGATACGAAAATCCGTTCTATCATGGTCAACCTAAAAAGCCGATTGAATAATGACAGAACAAAGAATACACACACCGTCTCGTCTTGATTGGGTTGATGGCTTGAAGGGCATCAGTGCCATAATCGTTGTTTTGCAGCATACGTTTGTAACGATTTTCGGATTGTCTGTATTTACAGATTTTCGTTTACCCATTGTGCATAATTTATGGGATGGCAACTTTGCTGTATCTGTTTTCATCATATTAAGCACCATCCTTACTTGTCATGGAATAGAAAAGCATAGAACACATTTGGTAGAGCGCTATAAGTATATCGTATTAAAAAGATATTTCCGACTTGTTGTGCCAGTTGGTGTTATCATCATAGCTATGTATCTGTTAAACTTATCTGGACTATTTTATGCCGAAGAATTTGGAGCAAAGACAAACAACGAATGGCTGATGCACTCTACTGAGACGTTGATACACGTGCCTGGCAATATTCTTTGTGCTCCATTAGGTGGTTGCTATACTATATTGCGTGTAGGATGGATGCTCAAATATGTCTTTTTAGGTACAATGTGGGTGATTATACTCGATTTGCTCTTAGCTGGTAGAAAGAACTCTTCAAAGCTCTTTCTTCTCGCTATTTGTACCTATATAGCTTTTAAATGCGACTTCTATTACGTGAATGTCGTAGTAGGCTACGCTCTTTATTCCTTTAGGAGCGAATTACAAATCGGGGGGGGGAGGTAAACGTTTTGCCGTTCTCTTGTTATTGCTCTTAGTATTTTGCGTTAGCGATTTTTATTACAAAAGTGATCAATGGAACATGATACGAGCCATCTGTCTTGTTACCATTGTGTTTATATCGCTCAGATCTCGCAAATTATTAGGTTTTAAGCCATTAATTTGGCTCGGTGGAATTTCTATGAATATCTATCTTCTTCACATGATGGTAAGCAGTCACTTAGGGCCGTCTTGCGTACGTTAATAAAAATATATACCTTTGCCCCGAATTTTAAATT
>ERZ773186.2376-NODE-2376-length-14071-cov-3.043022_pt1 | contig 14071 bp, 15 predicted proteins | sample MGYA00581000_ERZ773186 | MGnify/ENA primary metagenome ERZ773186 (study PRJEB29015, sample SAMEA2737752) | human gut metagenome | biome: human gut; feature: human-associated habitat; material: faeces | place: China | collected 2012 ... | reverse complement strand
TTTGGAGGAAGTAAAAGCATTGCCGATGGGTAACGGTACTGTACAGGATGCAGTAACCGACCGTAGCGGTATCACAGGCGAAAAGATGGAACTCGACGGTTATCTGACTGTAGAGGGTGCAACTACGGTTGTGTACAACCACATGAACAGAAACGGTCTTTGCACGATTGTTGCTTTCAACAAGAATGTTGACGAACAGTTGGCTAAGCAAGTGGCCATGCAGATTGCTGCCATGAATCCGCTGGCTATCGACGAAGATGGTGTTTCTGAAGAAGTTAAGCAGAAAGAAATCGAAGTTGCTATCGAGAAGACAAAAGCTGAACAAGTACAGAAGGCTGTTGAGGCTGCTTTGAAGAAAGCCGGCATCAACCCTGCTCACGTTGACAGCGAAGACCACATGGAAAGCAACATGGCTAAGGGATGGATTACAGCTGAAGACGTAGCAAAGGCAAAAGAAATCATTGCTACAGTTTCTGCTGAAAAAGCTGCACACCTGCCGGAACAGATGATTCAGAATATTGCTAAAGGTCGTCTGGGTAAATTCCTGAAAGAAGTTTGCCTGCTGAACCAGGAAGATATCATGGATGGCAAGAAGACTGTAAGAGAAGTGCTGAAAGAAGCTGACCCTGAATTGAAAATCGTTGATTTCAAGCGTTTCACTTTGCGTGCTGAATAATTCCTACGGATGTAAATATATGGAAACGGTCGCATGGAAATATCCATAGCGACCGTTTTTCTTTATTATGTTTTTAAAGCAGCAGTGAGTTATCCCACCGTTTTGGTCTGTGTATACCCCTCTTTCTTTAGTAATTCCAGTACTTTTTGCTTAAAGTCTCCTTGTACAATGATTTCTCCGTCTTTGGCGCTTCCTCCCACACCGCATTTACTTTTAAGGAATTTGCCCAGTTCTTTCAAATCGTCTTCCGTACCGATAAATCCGGTAACGAGAGTTACAACTTTACCGCCCCGGTTCTTGCGGTCCAATTGTACGCGCAGACGTTGTTGGGACGGTTGGAGAGTGGTTTGCTCTTCTTCATCGTCCAATTCGTATTTGAAGTCGGGGTTGGTTGAATACACTACATTCAGTCTGTCTTTCCAATCGTTCTCTTTTGGTTTCTTAGCCATATATACTTGTTTTAATTTTCTCACAAAAGGAGTCCAAAAATACGGTTTTACAAGGAACTTTGCAATCACAGGTAGAAATAATGTTAACCTTTTGTCATAGATATATTATAGATTGGAAAAAAAGCACTACTTTTGTCAGTCATAATATTGAGAACTTAAAGGAAAAGCTATGAACAGTCAGTTACAAAAGAAAGACTCTACAAAGGTGCCGGAACCTACCTTGCGCCGGCTTCCGTGGTATCTTTCCAATGTAAAATTGCTTAGAAAAAGAGGGGAGCGTTTCGTTTCTTCTACTCAAATTTCCAAAGAAATCAATATTGATGCCTCTCAGATAGCGAAAGACTTGTCATATGTCAATATTTCCGGCCGTACCCGTGTGGGGTATGAGATAGATACGCTGATTGCCGTGCTGGAAGATTTTTTGGGATTTACCAATATACATAAAGCATTTCTTTTCGGTGTGGGAAGTTTGGGTGGTGCATTGCTGCGAGATTCCGGTTTGAACCATTTCGGTCTGGAGATTGTGGCAGCATTTGATGTAAATCCCGATTTGGTAGGGACAGCATTGAATGGCATTCCAATCTATCATTCCGATGATTTTGAAGAGAAAATGCAGGCATATGACGTCAATATCGGTGTGCTGACAGTACCTATTGAGATTGCGCAGAAAATTACGGATACGATGGTGGCAGGCGGCATTAAAGCCGTATGGAATTTTACTCCGTTCCGTATCCGTGTGCCGGAAGATATAGTGGTTCAGAACACTTCGTTGTATGCACATCTGGCAGTAATGTTTAACCGTTTGAATTTTAATGAGATAAGGTAATGAAGATCATAGCAGTAGGGATGAATTATGCACAGCACAATAAGGAGCTTGGGCATACTCAGGAGAATAGGGAACCTGTTATCTTCATGAAACCCGACTCGGCTATTTTGAAAGACGGCAAGCCGTTTTTTGTTCCCGACTTCTCCCATGAAGTCCATTACGAAACGGAAGTTGTGGTACGTATTTGCCGGTTAGGTAAGAATATAGCTCCCCGTTTTGCGCATCGTTATTATGATGCGGTGACGGTAGGCATTGATTTTACAGCCCGTGACTTGCAGCGGAAATTCCGTGAAGCCGGTAACCCGTGGGAGCTGTGCAAAGGGTTTGACAACTCTGCAGCTATCGGTACGTTCATTTCTTTGGAACAAGCCGGTGGAGACTTGCAGAATTTAGATTTCCATCTCGATATAGACGGTTGTGAAGTACAACGTGGCAATACGGCAGACATGCTTTTCAAGATAGATGATATAATAGCCTATGTCAGTCGTTTTATGACTTTGAAGATTGGTGATTTGCTGTTTACAGGTACCCCTGCCGGAGTAGGGCCCGTCAGCGTCGGTCAGCATTTACAAGGTTATTTAGGCGGGGAAAAGCTGCTTGATTTCCATATCCGCTGATTTCGTCAGCTCTTTCATGCTCCTTTGTATTAGGCTGTAAGACTTGCTGTTTGTTTTTTAGGTACGTAATCCCTCTCATTAAGGAAAAATAGCAGAATATCTTTGAGCCGATAGTGAATAATGCCTACTTTAGCACGTTTATTATATAATTGAAAAGATATGAAGATACGTGTTGGTTTTGGCTTTGATGTTCACCGGCTGGTGACAGATAGAGAACTTTGGTTGGGTGGTGTACGTCTGGAGCATGAGAAAGGTCTCTTGGGACATTCGGATGCAGACGTGCTGATACATGCTATTTGCGATGCATTGCTGGGTGCGGCGAATATGCGCGACATAGGCTATCACTTTCCCGATACGGCAGGCGAATTTAAAAATATAGATAGTAAGATATTGTTGAAGAAAACGGTGGACCTGATAGGCAGTAAAGGGTATTCCATCGGTAATATTGATGCGACAATCTGTGCGGAACGACCCAAGTTGAAAACTCATATACCCGCCATGCAGCAGACTCTTTCTGCTGTGTTGGGGATTGATGAAGACGATGTATCCGTGAAGGCTACCACTACGGAGAAGTTGGGCTTTACAGGACGGGAAGAGGGAATATCGGCTTATGCAACTGTCTTGATAGTCAAAGAATAAACGAACTCCGAATCAAAATCAGAAAATACTATGAAACAATTTGCTTTGACCCTTTGTATGGTACTGCTGTCCGTAATGTTCTGCCGGGCGCAGATAAAGCCCTTGAAATTCGATAAAAACGGAGAATTCAAAATAGTGCAGTTTACCGATGTGCATTTCAAATATGGTAATCCTGCCTCGGATATTGCCTTGAAGCGTATCAATGAAGTGCTTGATGCAGAACGTCCCGACCTGGTTGTATTTACCGGTGACGTGGTGTATGCGAAGCCGGCAGAAACAGCCATGCGTACGGTACTTGCTTGTGCTTCTTCCCGCAAAATTCCTTTTGTTGTGACTTTTGGCAACCATGACAATGAACAGGATAAGACGCGTGCCGAATTATATGATGTCGTTCGCTCTGTTCCTTATAATATTCAGCCGGACAGAGGTGAGGCCGATTCACCCGACTACGTGCTTGCATTGCAGGCTTCCGACAGTAATCGTGATGCAGCTTTGTTGTATTGTATGGATTCGCACTCCTACTCCCGGCTGCCAGATGTGAAAGGATATGCCTGGTTTACCTTTGACCAGGTAAACTGGTATCGTAGCCAGAGCGCTGCTTATACGGAAAGAAATGGCGGAAAGCCTTTGCCTGCTCTGGCTTTTTTCCATATTCCCCTACCCGAATATAATCAGGCTGCGGCTGATGAGAGTGCCATATTGATAGGCACGCGTATGGAAAAGGCTTGTGCTCCGCTCCTGAATACCGGCATGTTTGCCGCCATGAAAGAAGCCGGTGATGTAATGGGTACTTTTGTGGGGCACGACCATGATAATGATTATTCCGTTATGTGGCACGGCATCCTGTTGGCTTACGGGCGTTTTACAGGTGGAAATACGGAGTATAACCACCTGCCGAATGGTGCCCGTGTTATTCTGATGAAAGAAAACGCCCGCACATTCACTACCTGGATTCGTATCAAAGGCGGGGAGATTGTGGACAAAACGGTTTATCCGGACAGCTACCGGAAAGACGATTGGCGTAAGCGTCCGCCGGTTGGAGAGAAGTAATCAGGGGGCAGTTACTTTTTCTCCGTTTACTACTACATTGTCCAGCGTCAGGTTCACCACATTCTCCATTTGTATCGCTTTGGGAGCTTTCTTCACGTTGATGTTCCGCAGGGTGATGTTGTGCAGTTTGGCTTCAGGCAGTCCGTTAGCCATGAGCGCTACGCTGTCTACGCGGTTACAGGTTACATCTTCAATGCAGATGTTGCGGAATAGTGTAGGATGATTGCCGCCCCGATACCCGTGGTAGTTCGTGCGGAAATTGATAACACCCCACAGGCAGACATCGGCTTCGATGCGCCGCATATTCAGGTTTTCGAAATAGCCGCCTCTGTCCGGGTTGGACTTGAAATATATACCGTTACGGCAACTGTCTATCTTGCAGTCCTCAATATAGATATTCCGCACTCCGCCCGACATTTCGCTTCCGACAGTGATGGCCCAACGTGCGAAATGACAGTTGCGGATGATAACGTTTTCCGTAGCCTGACCGATGCGCCAGCCGTCTTGGTCGCGCCCTGATTTGATAGCGATGCCGTCGTCACCAACGTTGAAATCCATATCTTCTATCAGTACATTGGTGCAGGATTCCGGGTCGCAGCCGTCATTATTGTAATTGTTGCTGTCGATATATACATTCCGTACGGTTACGTTGTCGCAAAATACGGGATGAATGATCCAGAAGGGAGAATCGTAAATTTTTAAATCTTCTACCAATACGTTCTTGCAACCGTAAAATTGTATCATACAGGGACGCAGATAGTGTCCTTCTCCGAATACGCGTTGGTATACAGGAACGGAATCAATACCCATCTGGCGCAGACGGTCTACGGCAGGACCTTGTATGGCATGCCAGCCGTTGAAAGTCACCGAACCGTTTCCGTCGATAGTTCCTTTGCCGGTTACCGCGACATTCGTACATTGGTATGCGTAGATAAAGGGGGAGTAGTTGAAACATTCTGTTCCTTCCCATTTTGTCAGTACCATAGGCAGGTAGTCAGCGGCTTTGGTAGAGAATTCCAGACGTGCTCCTTCGGCGATGTGCAGGTTTATGTTACTTTTCAGTGTAATGGCTCCTTTGATGAAATAATTTCCTGCGGGAATGAGTACGGTACCGCCACCGTTCGTGTTACAATGACTGATGGCTTGGAGGATGGCGGGACGGCTGTCGAAAGTTGTATCGCTCTTTGCTCCGTAGTCGGTTACATCATAAACAGTATCGGCGAATGCGGGCGGTACGATATTTTTTAGTATTCCGGGTACTTTTGCCCATTCTCCGGCCGTTTTCCGGGAGGAGGATGTGGTGCAGGCTCCCATCACCAATAGGAGGGATAAGCACCAGAGTGCAGTTTGTTTTTTCATGGCATTACGTATTTAAATATGTATAGAGCAAAAATACGGGTTTCTTTTCGGTAAGGGGTGGATGAATTGATGTTTGAAATGGAATTTTTGACCGGATTCGGTCTTATGGATGAAATTTTACATAATTAAGTCGCGTCCATTTGTTTTTTCCGATGGTGTACGTACCGGCAATGCGTGCCGAGGCTATATGGACGGTTTCGTCTGTTCGGTAAGCATGTTCCACGGCGGGTAGTTGGCACGAATGCCTGCTTGCCGTGCGGGAGTTGACGCGGAAAGTCACAAGATTTCCGGAGGTGTCTTTCAGCCTTAGTATTTGCCGGACATAGAAGTAAGGGGTCGTACCCCTGACTTGTGTCTTGTAGGGGTCGTCCTCCAGCCGGACACTGAGAACGGTCAGGGTCAGATCTGTCACTTTTTCCCCTTCTTTCCCAAGAAAGCGTCCGGCAGGCGGTTGCTTGGCTTTCCGTTGCAGGATGTCAATGTATACGGAATGGTATATCCGGGCGATTTGTGCGAAGCGTTCCTGTTTAGGAATTCGGGGAGTGAACTTTAAAGCTATCCAGGTGAGATAGCCGGGGTCTATCCGCAGGATTTCATGCAGATAATGTCCGTGATATTTGCCGAACGAGATAATATCGTCGCCCTTATTCTGCATTCGTTTGGCATTATACTCCACTAACGACAGAGGGCGGGGAGAGTAGTAACATAAGGTGCTTGCCATTCGTAAGGCTTCGTGTATATCCTCGCTCAGGTCGAATATGTAAAATATGGATTGCCTTTCGGGCAGAGGGGAGTAAATCCAAAGTGAATATCGGGGACAATCTGCTCTTGGCAATACCACAAGATAGGCGCCTACCTCTTTGAAAGAAGCTTTTTTCAGGTTGTATGCATTTAGCTTTTGATACAACACGTCTTGTTCTGCGGCAGTGATGCCCGGAATAAGCGGATTTGTCATACATCAATTTGCTTATTCCAAAGATATGTAATTTTTTTAGAATCGTACCATTAATTCCAATACTATTTTGTCTTGTTCAGATTCTTTTGCAATACTGCTGTTGGCATAGAAATATTTTTCATAATTCAGGCGCAGGTCTGTGCGGAATGCTTTGCTGAGGCTGAAGGTGATACCGCCTGTCAGCCGCTGGCGTTTGTAGTCGGTGGTGACCAATGCGCCGGTTTCTTCATCGGTGGTCTTGGCGTCGCTTTGGTCTGTCATCATGTCGTAGCGTAGCAGGAAAGACATTTTATTGAATATTTTACGCAGCGGAAGGTCGTAATTGATGAATGTGTTTACGGCTTGCACATCTTTGAAAGCATTGTCGGAATATTGCTTGTACAGATATTCCGCTTCGATATGGAAGCGGTCGGACTCATAGTAAGCGCCGATGTCGTACGATTGCACCCGTATTTCTTCCGGTTGGATGCTCTGTATGCTCAGTGTCAGGTTCAGCCCTTTGGTGAAAAGAAATTGGGCTTTGGCAGAATAATTCACTTCTTTATGCCATTCTTTTTGATTGGTCAGGCCCGAACCGTTGTACAGTCCGCCTTCTATCGTAATAGGCAGGTCGGTAGGCAGGGTATATCCCAGTGTGATACCTACATCGCGTACGTTGCCCACCTGCTTGGCTATGAACGAGCGGTTGGCAAAATATTGCTGGTGGGGTGATCGGTGTGCGTCGATGGTAAAAGGCACGGGCATCTGCCCGGCGGTCACTGTCAACCCTTTTGCTGGAAACAGGCGTGCGTAGGCATCGAGCATTTTGATGCTTCCTTCGTCCGACAGGTCTATTTCGGCTTTGTAGGCAACAATCGGCAAGACATTGCCGGTAACGCTGACACGTGCGTTTCTCACTTCGAAACGTCCGGCGCCCATTGTGGTCTGGTATTCGTATTTGCCCCGGATTGTTCCGTGTATTTCGGGCAGATAATCCTTGCTTTCCAGTTTTTCCTTGTCTATCTTCTTTCCGTCTTCGCTGTTTTGGGTGTTTTGGGCTTTTGCCATAAAGGGCAACAGGGTGAGGAACAGCATCAATGCGCTTTTTTTCATAATTTGTTGTCGGTTTGTTTATGTTGGCAAAGATACGGTCGTATGTGTTGTGATTTTATGTCATATGTGTTTCGTTTCTGTTACAAAGTCACGGGCAAAACGATATGCAGCTATGTGAACTCTTGCAAAAAAGGCATGCCTTTTCTCTTTCTTCTGTTTGAAAACCTGTATTTTTGCATCTTAAACGATGTATATCCGAGAAATGAACAAGGCAGAAAAACGAGTGTTGGTTGGAATGAGCGGTGGCATTGACAGTACCGCTACATGTCTGATGTTGAAAGAGCAGGGTTACGAGGTAATCGGTCTTACGATGTGGGTGTGGGGAGAAGAGCCGTTGGAAGCCCGCCAGCTTGCTCAGAATATGGGCATTGAACATTATGTGGCAGATGAGCGTGAGGCTTTCCGGCAGATTATCGTTCAGAACTTTATCGATGAATACCGGCAGGGGCGTACCCCCAATCCTTGTGTGATGTGCAATCCTCTGTTCAAGTTCCGTATTCTAACGGAGTGGGCGGATAAATTGAATTGCCGGTATATTGCTACCGGGCACTATACCCGTCTGGAAGAGCAGAATAGGAAAATATATATAGTTGCCGGGGATGACGATAAGAAAGACCAGTCTTATTTCCTTTGGCGCTTGGGGCAGGATGTCTTGCGACGTTGTCTGTTCCCGTTGGGAACCTATACCAAGATGCAAGTGCGCGATTATCTGAGGGATAAAGGCTATGCACCGAAAGCCGAGGAAGGAGAGAGCATGGAAGTATGCTTCATAAAAGGAGATTATCGGGACTTCCTGCGTGAGCATTCGCCAGAGATAGACAATGAAGTAGGCCCGGGATGGTTTGTCAATTCGGAAGGAGTGAAGCTGGGAGAGCATAAGGGCTTTCCTTACTATACCATCGGGCAACGGAAAGGACTTGAAATCGCATTGGGAAAACCGGCTTATGTGCTGAAAATCAATCCGCAGAAGAATACTGTAATGTTGGGAGATGCCGAGCAGCTCAAAGCGGAATATATGCTTGCGGAACAGGATAATCTGATTGATGAGGGGGAAGTTTTCGGAAGCGGGGAACTGACGGTTCGCATCCGCTATCGGAGCAAACCGATACCTTGTTCGGTAAAGCGTCTGGAAGACGGGCGATTGCTGGTGCATTTTGAGACGGAAGCATCTGCCATTGCGCCCGGACAATCAGCTGTATTCTATATCGGAAAAAGGGTGGTAGGCGGTTCGTTCATTGCTTCACAACGTGGTATCGGCATGTATATTTGAAAATTAAAAACTGAAATTTGAAAATAAAAAGAGATTAATGGGGAAGAGATTGATTATTCTTTCAGCTTTAGTGTTGTTTCTGGCAAGTGCGTCGGCACAGCAAGATACGTTGAAATACCGTATTAGTTTAAGAGACAAGGCAGCTACCGTTTATTCATTGGAGCATCCTGAACAGTTCCTTTCGGAGAAAGCCATTGCAAGACGTCAAAAACAGAACCTGTCGGTTGATTCCACCGACCTGCCGGTTTGCCGTCAGTATATTGATGAAATACGCAGACAAGGAGTGAATATTGTAGTTGTAGGGAAATGGGAAAATTTTGTTACGGTTTCCTGCAATGATTCCGCTTTGATAGAACATATTGCCGCATTGCCGTTTGTACGCGCTACGGAGAAAGTATGGACTGCTCCGAAAATGAATGAAGGAGTGGGGGATGCAATGCGTGATTCTGTAATCAATGAGCCGAAGATATATACAGACAGTATTTACGGTCCTGCTCTCACTCAAATTCAGTTGAGCAATGGAGATAAGTTGCATGATGCCGGATTCAGGGGGCAGGGAATGACGATTGCCGTGATTGATGCCGGATTTCATAATCTGGATAAGATAACGGCTATGCGGAATATCCGTGTCTTGGGCATGAAAGATTTTGTCAATCCTCAGGCGGATTTATTTGCGGCAAGCAGTCATGGACTGAGTGTGCTTTCCTGCATTGGAATGAATCAGCCGGGAATTATGACAGGTACTGCACCGGAAGCTTCCTTTTGGCTCTTCCGTAGTGAAGATGAGGCTTCCGAACACTTGGTGGAACAGGATTATTGGGCTGCTGCCGTAGAGTTTGCCGACAGTGTGGGAGTTGATGTGCTTAATACTTCTTTGGGGTATTATGCGTTCGATGACAAATCGAAAAATTACAAATATCGTGATTTGGACGGACATCATGCCTTGATGTCGCGTCAAGCCTCGCATATAGCCGATAAAGGTATGGTACTGGTGTGCAGTGCCGGTAATTCGGGAATGGGGTCTTGGAAAAAAATAACCCCGCCGGGAGATGCTGATAATGTGTTGACAGTAGGCGCTATCAACAAACAGGCGGTGTTGGCGCCATTTTCCTCTATCGGCAACACGGCTGATAACCGGATTAAACCGGATGTTGTAGCTGTGGGCGAAGGAGCGGATGTGATTCGCACGGACGGAAATCAGGGTAAGGCAAACGGGACTTCTTTCTCTTCGCCCGTCATGTGTGGAATGGTGGCTTGTTTATGGCAGGCATGCCCCCGGCTGACAGCGAAAGAGTTGCTTGAATTAGTCCGTGCTTCCAGTGACCGTGCCGACTATCCGGATAATATCTACGGTTATGGCGTGCCGGATATGTGGAAAGCATATAATAGTTATAAATTAAAAATGAAGTAAGGACAGGAACTTTGCATACTTATACTTAAAGAATGGATGCCTTATCACTATACGAATTAAATGCGCTGGTGCGTCGCAGCTTGGAGCAATGTCTGCCTGATGCCTATTGGATACAGGCTGAATTGAGTGATGTACGTACCAACAGCACCGGACATTGCTATCTGGAGTTCGTACAGAAAGATGCCCGTAGTAATAGTCTGATAGCTAAGGCGAGAGGAACGATATGGTCGAACGTCTTTCGTTTGTTGAAACCTTATTTTGAGGAAGCTACGGGACAGGCTTTTGTTTCGGGCATCAAAGTGCTGGTGCAAGTGACCGTCAGTTTCCATGAACTGTATGGATATAGCCTTACAGTACAGGATATAGATCCCACCTATACTTTGGGTGATATGGCCCGTCGCCGTAAAGAGATTTTGAAACAATTGGAAGAAGAAGGGGTACTTACTTTAAATAAAGAATTGAGAATGCCTCGTTTGCCGCAGCGTATTGCGGTTGTTTCTTCCCCAACCGCTGCCGGATACGGTGACTTTTGCCACCAGTTGCAGAATAATCCGGGAGGTTTTTACTTCTATACGGAACTTTTTCCGGCATTGATGCAGGGTGATCGTGTTGAAGAATCCGTTTTGTCTGCTTTGGATAAGATAAATTCCCGTTCGGACAGTTTTGATGTAGTAGTTATTATCCGGGGCGGTGGGGCAACTTCCGACCTTTCCGGATTTGATACTTATCTGCTCGCGGCTGCCTGTGCGCAGTTTCCTTTGCCTGTTATCACGGGTATCGGACACGAACGCGATGATACGGTTCTCGATTCCGTGGCCCATACCCGTGTCAAGACTCCCACAGCTGCTGCCGAATTTCTGATAGACTGCATGAATGAGGCTGCCGATGAATTGGAATCGCTGGCTGCCCGCCTATGCGATGGTGTCCGGAATTTGCTGGTACAAGAGCAACAGAAGTTAGTATCATACAGGAATCGTATTCCCTCTGCTGCTTATGGTTGCATTTCGGATGCAAAATTAACTTTGCTTACCGTCCGAAAAGACATTGTACAAGCTGTAACAGCCTCCTTGTTTCGTCAGCATCATCGGCTGGAGTTACTGCAACAACGGCTGGCGGATGCTTCTCCGGAAAAGCAATTAGCCCGTGGCTACAGCATTACATTGAAAAACGGAAAAGCAATAAAGAATGCTTCTCTCTTAAATGAGGGTGATGAAATTATCACTCGCCTGTATAAAGGAGAAGTGGTTTCAGTAGTAACAAATAAACTGTCAAAAAAATAAATAATCCTATGCCTGCACCCAAGAAAAAAGAGACTTATTCCCAAGCGATGGAACGGTTGGAGAAAATTGTCAGTCAGATAGACAACAATGAACTGGAAATAGATGAACTTGCCGTAAAGATAAAGGAGGCAAATGAAATCATTGCTTTTTGCAGTGATAAGTTGACTAAGGCAGACCGTGAGGTCCAGAAACTTCTATCGGACAAGCAGGAAAGCTAAATAACCTTGAGTGGCTTTTTGTTAGCTTGATTTTTGATGTATTAATATTATATAACTTTTTTGGACGCTAAAAGAGTTAATTCTGCTTTTTTTGTATTATGATAATAATTAATTTCGCTGGTAAAATTGTTTAAGATGAATAATAAATTGTAAAAGGGTGGAGGACTTTGCCGACTTTGATTTCTTTTTTAAAGAGTATTATGTCTCTCTTTATTCCTATGCACATTCTCTCATTAATAATTGGGAAGTAAGCCGTGACATAGCGAGCGATGCTTTTGAATATATATGGAAGAATTTTGATAGGATAGAGAAGGCCACAGCTAAGTCGTATCTCTTTATATATGTACGCAATCGTGCTATCGACTATCTGAGACATCAGGATATACATTATGCTTATGCTGAATTCTCTCAGAAATTGTATGAAAATTATACAGAAGTGGAGTTCAAGGAGCAAGACGAGCGTATGATGAAGATTCAGAAAGTGTTGGATGGAATGACCCCGCATACGAGGCATATCCTGGAAGAGTGCTATCTACATGAGAAGAAGTATAAAGAAGTAGCCGCAGAATTGAATATAAGCATAAGTGCGGTTAGAAAACATATTGTTAAAGCCTTGAAGGCTATTCGTGAGGAATTTGCTAAATAAATATAAAAAATAGGCTAAACGGTTCAAAATAAGTTTTATAAACGCATTTATAATAAGGTATTAACTAAACTAGCGGATTTATGAGTAATCAAGATAGTACATCTGAATTTGGTAAAGCACTGGATTTAATGGAGAGTTCATCGATAGCTCTGACAAGAAATGGGAGGATTTGAAAGATGTGGAGACATTAGATGCCTGTAAGGATTTGATGGATGTCAGATATCTTTTGCATAAGTGCCAGGCTTCCGGTATGGTTGATGTGGAGGCTGAATTAGCTCGTTTGAAAGGTAGACAGAATAAGAAAAAATATCTTAAGATGTTTTGGATATGGAGCAGTTCGGTAGCAGCTATCCTGGTAGGAGCTTTTGTTTCATTTAATTATTTATTTAATATACCGGTTGCCCCGCCTAAATCTGTCACGGTATTTGCTGCGGATCCGAATGAACAGCGTATTGTTTTGGAATTAAATGACGGCAAGCAATTCTTTTTGGATGATGAGCCTAAAAAAGAAAACAAACAAGTAGAAAAACGGCGGACTCTTGATTATACTAATCTAGCGAGGAATTCCGTTCCGGTAGTGAAAAAGATGTTACAGACTCATTCTATTGTAATCCCCAGAGGCGAGACATTCAAATTGATTCTTTGTGATGGTACGGAGGTGTGGCTGAATGCCAATAGTAAATTGGTTTATCCTACAGCTTTTATAGAAAGGGAGCGTACGGTTTTTCTTGAAGGAGAAGCGTATTTTAAAGTTACAAAAGATACAAAACCTTTTATTGTAAAGACGGATTATTTGCAAACTAAGGTTCTCGGAACGGAGTTTAATGTGAAAAGTTATACAGCCGAAGACAGCCATGTAACGCTGATTAGCGGTAAGGTACAGGTTCGCAGCCATGAAAATGCACGTTTTGTGGATTTGGAACCGGGTAAAGATGCCATACTCCTTTCCAATGGGCAGTTTGAGGTGAAGGAAGTAAACAGTGAGGCCTATACTTATTGGAAAGATGGATATTTTTATTTTGATGAGTTGACTTTGGCGGATATTATGAAGTCTATTGGACGTTGGTATAATGTGAACGTTATATTTAGAAATAAAGAAGCCATGGCATATCGCATACATTTTATGTCCAATCGTCAGGGTGGTATTGAAGAAACAATTCGTTTGATGAACCGTTTAAAAAAAGTAACGTTAACACTTTGTGAGAATACGGTCTATGTTGACTAGATGGAGGCATGTTTTGTGTAATTTCTTCCATATTGTAGATGCTTTTTAGAGAAAAAGTTTCATGAATTGAAAAAAATAAGGTAAAAAGGTATCTTGTTATTCAAGTCATACGTATTATTAATAAATGAAGCTTCGCTAATATTATTAAAAATAAACGTATGAGAAGAAAGAGGTACTTATTATTTCCGCTTTTCTTTTTTCTATTTTGTCTTCCGTTCTGTGCGGAAGCTCAGGTAGGTGAGAAGAAACTTACAGTAGAGTTTAAGAATGAAGAGTTGTCTTCTGTATTTAAACAGTTGAGCAAAATTTCAGGTTATAAAATCCTTTTTACGTATGATGATGTGAAGTCATATACGTA
>ERZ773186.2368-NODE-2368-length-14110-cov-3.624475_pt1 | contig 14110 bp, 12 predicted proteins | sample MGYA00581000_ERZ773186 | MGnify/ENA primary metagenome ERZ773186 (study PRJEB29015, sample SAMEA2737752) | human gut metagenome | biome: human gut; feature: human-associated habitat; material: faeces | place: China | collected 2012 ... | reverse complement strand
CGGTCACTGAGCATTGCTTGGGAAGGCGGCGGCAGGCGTTGAGCTTTCAGCCAGGAAACCTGCCCGCTGTTGGTACGGGAGCATTGCTCCAGATCACGAGGAATTGGTTGTACCTGAAAAGCTCATGGAAAATCCGGGGGTCTTTTTGCGTTGCCGTTCTGCACACAGAAAGACCCTCGTTTTTTGTGGCAGTTTTGTCTGCAAAGCTGCTGCGCCTGGGTTTTGTTTCCTGTACCTGTTTTTCAGCAAATGGATTTGCCATAGGAGAAAGGAAGCAAAACACATGAAACACAACAACCTGAAAAAGCCCGCTGCCGTGCTGACCGCACTGGCTCTGGCCGCCGCCCTGCTGGCCGCAGGTGCGCTTTGGGTGCTGCTGGGCTGGCGCGGTGCGCTGGATGTCACCCTCACCGATCTGGCGGGTGACCCCGCCGCGCTGCGCGGCTTTACGATGCGCGGCCAGAGCAGGCTGGACAGTGCCCACACCTACTGGGAGCTGCACGATGGCTACCTCGATACCAGCTTTGCGCTCGACCCCGACGAGAGCGATGACCAGTACCACTACAGCGCGTGGGGCGCGTCGATTGACACTTTGTACGCTGTAGCGCCGAAAAGCCGTGACGCGGTCAACGTCGAAGCCCAGCGCATACACGCCTACCAAGACACTTATCAGATGCAAAGCACCGCATCCGATTTCCGCGTGATGGCCCAAATTTACATTGGCGGCGGCATACTGCGCATCGCCCTGCGGGATGTGGTGCTGGATGCGCCCATCTCGGTAAGCGTCAACGCCGAGGTGCCCACCTATCTGAACCGCACCAGCGCCAGCTATGATTACACGGCCGATTTCTCCGACGAAGTGGAGGATACCAACACCGATTACCGCTATATCGCCGGGCAAATTTTCTCGCTGGGCGACGGCCGGGGCCTTGCCTGGCGGTATACCGTTGCCGACCGCAAGGCCGGGCTGTACAAAGCCACGCCCATCAGCTATGACGACCTCGCCGCCCTGCCCACCGACGGCAAAGTCGGCGACCGCGACGTGCTCTCCTACACCACCGAGTTCGGCACGCTGGAGCCGTTCTACTGCCCCGAAAACGCCCGACAGGTGGTCTGCGGCCTGCCGATGGCTGACGGCCTGACGCTCTGCGTTTACCTTGACCCGCTGAACAAGGCCTGCGCCGACCTCGTCAACGCGGCGGGGGAGCAGGTGGATCATATCGAGCTGGGCATCGAGGGCGGCAACGGTGATTTTTCGGTGACCGCGCTGCCCCGCACCACCGACCGCGACGCCGTGCTGAAGGTGGACTTCCGCAATCTCTTTGTAGCCCTGCGCGTGCAGGACGGCAAGTTCAGCCTGCATCAAACCCTCTCCGCCGAGGGTGACATCTACCTGCGCAACGCCGAGGCAGCCGTGCTGAACACGGCCGGTGATGCACTGCTTGTTGCTGCGCCCGAATACACCACGGTGGGCGAGGGCGGCACAGACAATGCCTACAACATATACCAGACCGGGACGCTGCTGCTGGTCTGCCCGCTGGACGGCAGCGGCACGCGCTACCGGGGCCGCCTGAACACCGGGGCCGAGCGCGACTGGGGCGCGCAGCTGGGCGAGGACTGGCGCAGGGTCTCTCTGCGCCGCTATATGAGCTACGAGCTTTACGAAAAGGACAGGAGGAGACAGCTATGATCGAGGTGCGAAGCCTGCAGAAAACCTACCGCAGCCACGGCGCGGCTGTGGGCCTGCTGGGTGCGGATTTCCTTGTGCCGGATGGGCAGATCGTGGGCATTCTGGGCGAGAATGGCGCCGGTAAAACAACGATGCTGCGCTGCATTGCGGGCCTTCTGCCGCACAAAGGTACAGCGCTGCTGGACGGCCGGCCTGCCGGGGTGCAGTACGAGCGCATCAGTTATATCACCGGCGAGGGCAGCTATTACCCGGCGCTGACGGTGGCAGCCTACGGTCAGCTGCTGACCGACCTGCACCCCGCGTTTGACCCTGCGCGGTACGAAAAATTTCTGGAATTTTTTGCCCTGCACGGCACGGATACGATCGGGCAGCTTTCCACCGGGCAGCGCGCACGGGTAGAGCTGGCTGCCGGCTTTGCCAAACGGGTGCCGTATTACCTGATGGATGAGCCGTTTTTGGGTAAGGACCCCTTCACCCGGCGGGATTTCATCAAGCTGATGAGCGCCACGCTGACCGGCGGGGAAACGCTGCTGCTCTCGACCCATTATATTGAGGATGTGGAGCATTTTTTGGACCGCGCACTGATCCTGCATGACGGCCGCATTGCGGAGGACCTGCAGCTGGACACGCTGGCACCCGGCGACAGCCTGTTGGCCCACATGGCATCGGCCTGCCATTGGGACCCGCAGCGGTATCTGGCGTTTGAGGAAGAATAAAAAGTGACCCATGAGCAAGCAGGCTCGTGGGTCACTTTTTTAATTCGCTTCAAACAATAAATATTCCCCGTTGATCTCCACAACGATGGATTTCTCCCCGGTAATCCAGTAGGAATACCCCGTGCCGAAGTTGGAACATCCGTCCGTCTCCGGGAAGGCATCGTGCGCCACACTGTCCGCAATCACGCCGTCCGGGTCGCGGTTGGCAGCAAAGTCAATCTGGGCGGGTGACTCAAAATACCGCACACCGTCCAGCTGCACGCACCGCGCCACGCCCAGTGCTGTGGACGATTCGGCGGTGTCCTGCGTGCCTTTGGCGGCCGCCCCCTCGCTGGCTTCTGCATTGCCCGCGGTCTGCGGGGCAGCAGTGTCGGCCAGCGCTTCATCGGGGGCGGTCTCGGCTGCCGCAGTCTCAGGCAGCTGGTCGCTCAGCATCACGGCATCGTTGGGGATGGCACTGCGCTGCCAAACCGTTATGCCGCCTAAAAAGATGCAGGCACAGGCGGCTGCAGCGGCAAAGCCGCGCCAGTACACCGGCGGCCTGCGGCGCTTTCGTGCCCTTTTTGATCGTCCACGCGCGGCACTCGTCTTTTCCGTAGGTCAGGAAGGAGATCAGTCCCAGCAGCTCATACGAACACTGAATCAGGCGGTCAAGGCCGGACTTCTCAATGCCCAGATCGGCCAGAAACATTGCCCGCTCCTCCGGATCATCCAGCTCGGCGATGTCCTGCTCAAGCTTGGCGCAGATGGGCAGCACCTGCGCGCCCTCCTGCTCTGCCAGCTCACGGACACCCTGAAAATATGCATTGTGCGTATAGTCGGCAAAGCCCGCCTCGTCCATGTTGGCGGCATAGATGATCGGCTTCAGGCTCAGCAGATCCGCCGTCTCAACGATGGCGCGCTCCTCATCGTCACACGCAAAGGTGCGCGCGGACTTGCCGGCATCCAGATGCGCGGCGAGCGCCTTGAACACTTCGGCCTCACGCAGGAACTTCTTGTCGCCCTTGGCGGCCTTGGTCGCCTTCTCGATGCGGCGGTTGACCATCTCCAGATCTGCCATGATGAGCTCCAGATCGATCGTGCCGATGTCGCCCAGCGGGTCGACCGGCTCGTTCTGGCTGGCGTCGGCCACCACGTGCATGATGTTCTCATCATCAAAACAGCGCACCACATGGACGATGGCATCGGTGCGGCGGATGTTTTCAAGGAATTTATTGCCCAGGCCCGCGCCCTTGCTGGCGCCCTTGACCAGGCCTGCAATGTCGACAAACTCGATCACTGCGGGGGTCTTCTTGTCCGGCTCATACATCTCCGCCAGCTTATCCAGCCGCGCATCCGGCACGGCTACGACGCCTACATTGGGCTCGATGGTGCAAAACGGATAGTTCGCACTCTCAGCCCCGGCGTTGGTGATGGCATTGAACAAAGTGGACTTGCCGACGTTCGGCAGGCCGACGATACCTAATTTCATAAAGGAAATCCTCCCTTTTTATTTTCAACAAAGTATTGTATCATCCGCAGGCGCAAAGTGCAAGCGCGATTCTGCGGCAACATTACGGCGCACAAAAACAGGGCGGGGTCATTCCCCGCCCTGTTGGCATATCATTCGGTTTTCTCGCCGCCGTCCGGCGTGTCACCGTCTGCCGGCTGCGTCTCCGCTTCCGGCTGCGGCGCAACAGGCGCCTCATCCATTCTGCGGATGACCTTTGCGGGCGGCTCGATGGTGTCATCCGGGTGGATGGGCATCTGACCGTGCTCGCAGTAGTAGCGGAAATCGTCACCCTCGATCGTCTCGTGGATGAGCAGATACTCCGCAAGGCCGGTCAGCAGATCGGCGTGCTCGCGCAGCAGCGCCTCGCACTTGGCATACGCCTGATCGAAGATGTGCTTGACCTCTTCGTCGATCGTGGCGGCAGTCTCCTCGGAGTAGCTCTTCGTGGTGCCGAAGTCGCGGCCGATGAAGATGCTGTGGCTCGAATCGTCAAACGAAATAGGACCGAGCTTTTCCGACATGCCGTACTTCATGACCATGTCGCGGGCGACGTTCGTCGCCTGCTGGATATCGCCGGACGCGCCGGTGGAGATATCGTCGAGGAACAGCTGCTCGGCAATGCGGCCGCCGAGCGCGGAGACGATGCTGTCGAACATCTCGCCGCGGGAGGTAAAGTCCTCCGCGTCCTCCGCCTTGCGATACCACGTGAAGCCGCCGGCAGCACCGCGCGGGATGATGGTGATATAGTGCACGGGATCGGAATTCTTCAGGAAGAACGACGCGATCGCGTGGCCCGACTCGTGGTATGCCGTCAGGCGGCGCGCACGCTCGGACACGATGCGGCTCTTCTTCTCCGGACCCATGACGACCTTGAGGATCGCCTCGTCGATATCCTCCTGCATGATGAAGCGGCGCTTGCTGCGCGTGGCCAGGATTGCGGCCTCGTTGAGGAGGTTTTCCAGATCCGCACCGGCAAAGCCGGCCGTGCCGCGCGCGATGCTCTTGAGATCCACATCATCACCCAGCGGCTTGCCGCGGGCATGGACCTTCAGGATATCCTCACGCCCCTTGATGTCGGGCAGACCCATATACACGCGCCGGTCAAAGCGGCCGGGGCGCAGCAGCGCGTTATCAAGGATGTCGGCGCGGTTGGTCGCCGCCATGACGATGACGCCCTCGTTGTTCGTAAAGCCGTCCATTTCGACGAGCAGCTGGTTGAGCGTCTGCTCGCGCTCGTCGTGACCGCCGCCGAGACCGCTGCCGCGCTGACGGCCGACCGCGTCGATCTCATCAATGAAGATGATGGCCGGAGCGACCTTCTTGGCCTGTTCAAACAGGTCACGCACACGCGATGCGCCGACGCCGACATAGAGCTCGACAAAGTCCGAGCCCGAGATAGACAAAAACTGCACGCCCGCCTCGCCCGCAACTGCGCGCGCCATGAGCGTCTTGCCGGTGCCCGGAGGGCCGACGAGCAGCACGCCCTTGGGGATGCGCGCGCCCATCGCGGTATAGTTCTGCGGCCGCTTGAGGAAGTCCACGATCTCGGACAGCTCCTCTTTTTCCTCTTCCGCACCGGCGACATCGGCAAAGGTGACCTTCTTGAGGTTCTCCTCGCCGGTGCGCGTGTGCGCCTTGCCGAACTTGCCGACGCCCGGCGCACCGCCGCCGCCCGACTTGTTCATAAGCAGGTACCACACGCCGATGAACAGCACGATCGTGATCAGGTACGGCAGGATGGACATCCACCACGGCGCCGTCCAGCCCTTGACGTAGTCGTACTCCGTCAGCACACCGCTGGCGGTCTGCTCATCAATGAGATCACCCAGATCCTCGCGGAACCAGTTCGGGCTCGGCAGGGTCTTTTTGATGGTGGTGTTGCCGTCGCTGTCAGCCGAATAGAGGTTGAGCGTGAGCTCATCGCCCTCGAGACTGAAAGACTTGACCTTTTCCTCCCGGAACAGGGTCTCGATCTCGGAATAGGTGTATTCCTTCTGCTCCACCGGGGTCGTCAGATAGAAGATGACGGCGAGAATGATCACGCCGATCAGCATATAGAACCCGATGCCTCTGGCACGGTTCTTGTCCGGTTTCAAATCAAATCACATCCTTTAGGAATCCGTATCGGGCTCAGTGGGAGTAGACCTCCGGCTTGAGCACGCCGATGAACGGGAGATTGCGGTATTTTTCCGCGTAGTCAAGGCCGTAGCCGACGACGAATGCATCCGGCACTTCAAAGCCGGCATACGTCGCGTGGATCGGCGCTTTGCGGCGCGCAGGTTTGTCCAGCAGCGTCGCAATGGTGATCGACGCGGGACGGCGGACACTGAGATAGTCCGCAAGGTAGTGCAGCGTAACGCCGCTGTCGAGAATGTCCTCGACGAGGATGATGTCGCGTCCCTCGATGTCCTGATTCAGATCCTTGTTGATCTTCACCGCACCGGTGGTCGTGGTCTGGTTTCCGTAGGACGATACGGCCATGAAATCGACCGAACACGGAATGGTCACGCTGCGCATCAGGTCTGCCATGAACACAAAGCAGCCCTTGAGCACGCCGACAAAAAGCGGCTCGCGGCCGTCAAAATCCTTCGAGATCCGGGCACCGAGCTCCGCCGTGCGCTTCTGGATATCTTCGGCGGACAGCAGAACGGACGCAATGTCATCTCTCATATCGCTCATAGTATTCTCCCCCATATGTTTGGATCTGTTCCATCCGGATGCAGACCATGGTTTGATCCGGCACCGCCGCCCATTGCTCGGCGACGCCGAAGCCGGCGATGGCCGCCGGCACATCCGCCGCGCGGATGATCGGTACGCGCTCGCGCACGCCCTGCGTCAGCCCCCGCTCTGCAAGCAGGTCGCTCACGCGCTTGGTGCAGCCGCGCCCTGCCAGACGGATCCGATCGCCCGGACGCCGCGGCGTAACAGATAGTTTATCATGGATAATCGCAGATTTAAAGACAAAAGTGGTGAACGCGCTGTGAATTTCACGAAACGGTTCCGGTATCCCCACCGTGAAGCGCACGCCGAGCTCCGGGATCTCCGTCGTCTGACCAGGGATGAGCGCATACGTCCCGAGCGGCGGCCGCCGCTGCGCGCCGAAAAAGAGCCGTCCCTGCTCGCGCGTCACGCGCAGGCCGGGCATGTCGGCATAGCCGAGTCCCTCCCCGCCGCACAGCTGCTCGAGCGCCAGCAGATGCCGCCGTGAGAGCTCGCGTCCGGCCGCCTGCTGCAGCACGCGCACGCGCACCGGGCGCGGCAGCGCCAGCAGTTCTGCCGTCGGGATGCCCTCCGCCGGCATCTGCCCAGCGAGAAAATCCGCAGCCAGCCCACTGAGAAACGCCTCGTCCTCGCGCAGGAGCGCTGCCGTGTCGGCCGCGTGCTGCACGAAGGCCGCGTTCACACTCTCGAGCGCCGGCACGGCATGGTGCCGGACGCGGTTGCGGGCGTAAGCGTCCGATGCGTTCGTGCTGTCTTCCACATGTGCGATGCCATGCGCCGCCAGATACGCCTCCGCTTCCGCGCGCGTCGTGTCCAGCATCGGGCGCAGGAGCTTGCCGCGCTGCGGCGGGATACCGGTCAGGCCGCGCAGACCGCAGCCGCGCGCGAGGTTGAGCAGCAGCGTCTCGGCGTTGTCATCCGCCGTGTGCGCCGTTGCGATCCAGTCATAACCGTGTGCAGCCGCGCAGTCGGTCAAAAACGCATAGCGCAATTGCCGCGCAGCGCCCTCCGTGCCCATGCCGCGCACGGACGAAACGTCGCCGCGCCCGGCGTAAAACGGTACACCCAGATGTGCACACTGCGTGCGCACGAACGCCTCGTCGCGGTCGCTCTCTGCGCCGCGCAGGCCATGGTTGAAGTGCGCACAGCCGACCGTAAAGCCGCGCTGCGCCGCCAGCTCCGTCATCCGGTACAGGAGGTAGATGGAGTCCACCCCGCCGGACACGGCACACAGCACGCGTGCACCGGGCGTGATCGCATCAATAGTCATCGTCGTCGTACTTCTTCTCAATGGCCGCAAACGTCGTGTATTCGGGCAGCCACATCAGCTCGAGCGTGCCGGTCTCGCCGTGGCGGTTTTTGAGGATGATCGCCTCGGCCAGGTTCGGGTTTTCGCACTCTTTGTTGTAATACCCGTCGCGGTAGAGCGCGAGCACGATGTCTGCGTCCTGCTCGATGGCACCGGATTCGCGCAGATCCGAGAGCATCGGGCGCTTATTCTGGCGCGCTTCGTTGGCACGCGAGAGCTGCGAGAGGCAGATGACCGGAACGTTGAGCTCCTTGGCCATGATCTTGAGCATACGGCTCATGTCAGAGACCGCCTGCGTGCGGCTTTCGTTCGACCAGCCGTGGCCGCTGCCGGCCGACTGCATGAGCTGCAGGTAGTCGATGACGACGAGACCGAGATTCGGGATGCGGCGGCACTGGGCGTTCATATCCGCAACGGAGAGCGACGGATTGTCGTCGATGCGGATATCGGTCGCGCTGATGGTCGTGGCCGCAGCGCCGACGCGCCGCCACTCGTCCGCCGAGAGCTTGCCGGTCAGCAGCTTCTGGCTGTCGACCAGACCCTCACCCGCGAGCAGACGGGTCGTGAGCTGCTCGCGCGCCATTTCGAGCGAGAACACCGCGACCGTCTTGCCGGACGTCTTGCCGACGTGCAGCGCGATATTGAGCGCAAGGCTCGTCTTGCCCATGCCGGGGCGCGCGGCGATGAGGATCAGCTCACCCGCGTTCAGGCCGAGGATCGTCTGGTCCAGATCCGGCAGACCGGTCGCCAGACCGGGGATGCCGCCGCCGCTGCTCGCCGCCTCGGAGAGGTTTGCGTACACGCGCTGGATGACCATGCTGATCGGCTGCAGGCCGCCGACATTGCGTCCCTGCCGCAGCGCATAGATCTTGCGCTCGGCCGCCTCGAGCATGGCGTCCGCCCCGCCCGAGCCTTCAAAGATCATGGTGTTGATCTCATCGGCCGCGGTGTGCAGGTTGCGCAGCAGTGCCTGATCGCGCACGATGGCCGCGTACTTGAGCACGTTCGCCGCCGTGGGCGTGACCTGCATGACCTCCATGAGATACTGCTGGGTCGTATCCTTGAACACGCCGCGCACCTTCATCTGCTCGAGCACCGTGACCGCGTCTACGCTCTGCCCGTAGGAGAACATGGCGAAGATGGTGTCAAAAATATCGCGGTTGGCCTGAATATAAAATTCGTCGGACTTGACCTTCTCGATCACATCCGGGATGCAGCTCGGGTCGATGAGCATCGCGCCGATGACTGCCTGCTCCGCCGGAGCGGAATGGGGCGCCTGTCTGCCAAGCAGCTCCTCCATGACGGGTCCCTCCCTCGCCTGCGCGCGGTTTATTTGTCTTCGATGACCAGCACGTGGATCGTGCCGGTGACTTCATAGCCGAGCTTGCACTTGACTTCATATGCGCCGAAGCTCTTGATGGGCTCGGCCTGCACGATCTTCTGCTTTTCGATGGTAAGCGCAAACTGCTCGTGCAGCGCGTCGCTGATCTCCTTCGAGGTGACGGAGCCGAAGAGCTTGCCGTTGCTGCCGGCCTTCGCCGCGATCTTCACCTGGATCGCGCCGAGCTTCTTGGCGTTTTCCTCCGCTTCAGCCTTTTCGCGGGCGATCTGCGCGGCCTTGGCCTTCTCCTTGAGGCGGAAGGCGTTGAGATTGTCGGCCGTCGCCTCCGTTGCGAGCTTGCGCGGCAGGAGGTAGTTGCGGGCATAGCCGTCGGAAACTTCCTTGAGCTCGCCCTTTTTGCCCTGACCCTTTACGTCTGCATTCAAAATCACTTTCATAGCAAGATACTCCTTTGCTTAATTTTCCAGATTATCGTCGATCGCCGCGCGTGCCATCTGCACCGCCTGCGCGACCGACACGTCGTGCAGCTGCACGGCCGCCGACGAGCGGCTGCCGCCGCCGCCGAGCGCCTCCATGACAAGCTGCACATTCAATTCACCGATCGAGCGCGCGGAGATGAACACATCCCCGTTACCCATCGGGTAAATGACCAGTGACGCCGTGACTCCCGCGATGTTGAGCAGCTCGTCCGCAGCCTGCGCCGCGACGATGCGCTCCTGCGGCTCGGTGGGCGCGGCAATGGCGATGTCCGCGCGGTAAATGGACGCCGTCTGCAGGATCTTATAGCGGGCGACCGTGTGCTCCATATCCGTCTGCAGGAGCTTTTTCACCTCGGAGGTGTCCGCTCCGGCGCGGCGCAGGAATGCCGCCGCCTCAAACGTGCGCTCGCCGGTGCGCACGGTGAAGTCCTTTGTGTCGAGCATGATGCCCGAGAGCATGGCCTCCGCCTCCACGTGCAGGATGTCCGGCTGCTCGACCAGCTCCTCCAGAAGCTCCGCCATCAGCTCACACGCCGACGACGCATACGGCTCGTGGAAGCTCATGGTCGCGTTGGAGATATAGTTTGCCGCGCGCCGGTGGTGGTCGATGACCGCCACGCGGGTGCAGGCCTCGAGCAGGCTCGCATTTTCCACCTGATCGGGCCGGTTGGTGTCCACCACGACGAGCAGCGTGCGGCTGTCGGCGTGCAGGAACGCCTCCTGCGGCGACAGGAAGGCCTTGCTGTATTCCGGCGCGCTGAGCATCCGGTCACGGAGCTGTCCGGCCGCCGTCTTGTTGGCATCCATGACGATGCGGCAGGGCGTGCCGAATTTGCGCGCGATGCAGCACACACCGGCGGCAGCGCCGAGCGTGTCCAGATCGGAGAATCTGTGCCCCATGACGTAGACCTTGGACGAGTCCTGAATGAGCTGACTGAGGGCGTTTGCCATGACGCGGGATTTGACCTTTGTGCGCCGCTCGACCTCGCCGCCGCGGCCGCCGAAGAACTCAAACGTGACGCGGTTTTTCACAACGGCCTGATCGCCGCCGCGCGAGAGTGCCATCTCGGTGCCGAGGATGGCAAAGTTGTAGTTTTCATCAAGGCTCTCCCCGTCGCGGCCGACGCCGACGCTGACTGTGGCGCGGATGCCGCTGGGGCTGGTCACGCTGTGGACGATATCAAGCAGGGACGCAAACTTGTTCTCACGCAGCTCGTCAAGGTGCCGCTCCTCGAACACGTACAGGTACCGGTCGCGGTCATAGCGGCGGAAGAAGCCGCCCTTGCCCTCGCACCACTGCAGGAGCTTATCCTCAATGGCGTCGCGCAGCTCGTTGCGCTTGCGGTCGGTCAGCCCGCGGATGAGCTCGTCATAGTTATCAATAACGATCACGGCGATGATCGGGCGCGAGGCGTAATACTCCAGCCGGATCTTCTCATAGTCCGTCACGTCGACCCAGTAGGTGATGCCCATGTAGCTCGCGGCATCGTCCGGGTTCGTGCGCACGAGGTTGCCGTGGATCTGGTACTTGCGCCCCTGATACTCCAGCAGCTCGGGACACTGGGTGTTTCCCTCGAGCAGCCAGCGGCCGGAAAACTCCGGGATCACGTCGGTGATGCGCATATCGACCGACGGCTTGTGCCGGCCGCAGATATCAAAAAAGTTCTGATTGGCCCAGATGACCTGAGAGTCCGCCGGGCGAAAGACCGCCATCGGCAGCGGAAAATTCTGCAGGGTATTATTTCGCGCAGACTCCGTATCATAGGTGACAGATTCGATATACCGCTCGAGCGTGCGGCGCTTGCGTGCGCGCATGATGACCGAATAGATAATGAGCAGCAGAATGATGACGCCCTCACCGATCGACAGCCAGAGCCGGTCGGAGAAGAAAAACGTGAGCACTGCAAACACGATCAGAAACAGCAGAAACATCCGCGAATTCGGCATCAGCGCACGCTGCAGCTTGGATTCATTGGGTACATTGCCGGTTTTGGGATCTCGCATCGTCATACCTCCTTGCACCCCGCGGGCAAAACCTATTGCCCCCATAATAATCAATGATTATATCATCTTTCCCGAACGTTGACAATACACTTTCCCACCGAAGATTTGTGAAAGGAGCGTGCGCATGAAAGCAATTTTGCTGGCCGGCGGTCAGGGACGGCGGCTGCGCAGCATCACGGGCAAGCTGCCGAAGCCCATGGTACCGCTCGTCGGCGTGCCGGTGCTCGACCGGCTGCTCGAGCTGCTGCGGCGCAACGGCTTCACGGACGTGTGCGCAACGCTGTGTTACCGCCCGGATGCCATTCAGGAGCACTGCGGCGACGGCAGCAGCTACGGCGTGCACCTGCGCTACCGCATCGAGACCGAGCCGCGCGGAACGGCGGGCGCCGTGCGCGTGCAGCGACTTTTACGGCCGGGATGATTTTCTCGTCATCAGCGGCGACGCGGCGTGCAGCTTTGACCTGCTGCAGCTCTACCGGCAGCACCAGAGCTCCGGCGCCGCTGTGACGGTCGCGCTCTACCCGGACGCAGAGCCGCTGCAATACGGGCTCGTTTTGCAGGACCGGGAGGGCTATGTACGCCACTTCATCGAAAAACCGGACTGGCCGCACGTAGTGACCGATCTCGTCAACACCGGCATCTATATCGTCTCCCCGCGGGCGATGACCTATGTGCCGGAGGACACGCCGTTTGATTTTGCCAACGACCTCTTCCCGCTGCTGCTCGCGGCGGACGAGCCGATCCTCGGCGTACCGATGGACGGCTACTGGTGCGACATCGGCACGCCGCGCGCCTACTACCGGTGCTGTCTGGATGTGCTCGACGGGCGGCTGAGTCCGACACCGCCGGAAGCCCCGGAATCACCGGACGCCCCCGCGCAATGCACAGACCCGCTCCGGCGCAGTGTCCCCTGCCGCGACCGCGCGCACCGGATGCGCACCCTGTCGGAGGCGATGATGGAGGCCGGCGCCGACTTCACCAACGGTCTGCACGTGCGCGACGGCAGCTGGGAGCTGACCGTCCGGCCGGATGCGGAAACCTCCGCCCTGCAGGTGGAGGCAAACACACCGGACGCCGCCGCAGAGACCGCGCGGCTGCTCGAACTGATGGAGCAGCACGAGAAATAGAGACGCAAAAACCGCCGCATCGTTGGATGCGGCGGTTTTGAGATACGTTATTGCTTATAATGGTGTGCGTCCTCGAGGACCATTTCCTTGACCTTCATCAGGCGCACCTTGGTCGAACTTTCGTTCTCGTCCAGCTTCATGGAGATGTAACGAATGTTCTGCTCCAGCTCCGGGATCATCACGTATTCGAGCGCGTTGACGCGGCGGCGGGTCTTTTCGATCTCCTGCGCGAGCATCTGCGTGGTCTTTTCGACCTGCGCAAGCTCCAGCATATCCTTAAACACCTCCGCCAGCTTCTCGAGCGCATCGTCCAGCTCGCCGGACGTCTGCGCGAAGCCGTACGGGAAGATCTCGGACGGGTCGCTGTTGCGGGTCTGGAAATCGTAGACCGGCACGTTCACGCTCATGATGTTCTGATAGGTCATGCCCAGCTCGACGCTCTGCCGCGGGTAGAGCAGCGACTGCTCGAGCATTTCCGGGGACATGATCGCGGACGCGACCGACAGAGAGCCGAACGCCTCCGTGAGTCCCTGCTCGACCTTTGCACGCAGCTGTTTGTTCAGGCGCACGTTGTCGAGGAACTGACGCATCAGCTCGTCACGCTTATCCTTGAGGAGCTTATGACCCCTGCGAGCGGTCTTCAACCGGCCCTTGAGCTGGTTGAGCACCATTCTTGTCGGGGTAATCGCTGTATTTGCCATCAAATCACCTCACTTGGTAAGTCTGCGGGACGGGTGCGATCAGGTCTCGGGCATATACTTTTCGATCAGCTCGGGCTTGATACGCTTGAGCTCAGTGCGCGGCAGCAGGCTCAGCAGCTCCCAGCCGAGGTTGAGGGTATCCTCAATGGTGCGGTTGGTGTTGTTGCCCTGATTGACGTAGCGCTGCTCAAACGCGTCGGCGAACTTCGCAAACTGCTTGTCGTCGTCCGACAGCGCCGCCTCGCCGAGGATGGTCATGAGCTCCTTGGCGTCCTTGCCGCGGGCATAGGCCGCAAACAGCTGGTTCATCGTGCCGGAGTGGTCCTCACGGGTCTTGCCCTCGCCGATGCCCTTATCCTTCAGACGCGACAGGCTGGGCAGCACGTCCACGGGCGGAATGATGCCCTTGCGGTACAGGTCACGGGAGAGGATGATCTGACCCTCGGTGATGTAGCCGGTCAGGTCAGGGATCGGGTGGGTCTTGTCGTCCTCGGGCATGGTCAGGATCGGGATCATGGTGATCGAGCCG
>ERZ773186.2349-NODE-2349-length-14186-cov-3.067723_pt1 | contig 14186 bp, 15 predicted proteins | sample MGYA00581000_ERZ773186 | MGnify/ENA primary metagenome ERZ773186 (study PRJEB29015, sample SAMEA2737752) | human gut metagenome | biome: human gut; feature: human-associated habitat; material: faeces | place: China | collected 2012 ... | reverse complement strand
GCGTCTACCCCGACAGCATGCCGACCTATCTGGAGCTGGTCAAAAACGGCGCAGTGGCCGATATTGTCTCGGCCGGCGGCATCTTCCGCGAGTGCTTCTGCGGCCCCTGCTTCGGCGCGGGCGATACCCCCGCCAACGGCGAATTCTCGATCCGCCACACGACCCGCAACTTCCCGAACCGTGAGGGCTCGAAGCCCGGCGAGGGTCAGATCAGCGCTGTGGCGCTGATGGACGCCCGCTCCATTGCGGCCACCGCAGCCAACGGCGGCTACCTGACCGCTGCCAGTGAGCTGACCGATGCAGAGTACACCCTGCCCGAATACCACTTTGAGCAGGGCGTCTACGATAAGCGCGTCTACAACGGCTGGGGCCGCCCCGAGCCGGAGTACGCACTGAAATTCGGCCCGAACATCAAGGACTGGCCCGAACAGCCCGCCCTGACCGAGGACCTGCTTGTCAGGATCGTCAGCTACATCACCGACCCTGTCACCACGACCGATGAGCTGATCCCCTCGGGCGAGACATCGTCCTTCCGGTCGAACCCGCTGCGTCTGGCGGAGTTCACCCTCTCCCGCAAGGACCCGGCCTATGTGCCGAACGCCAAGGCCGTCAAGGCGCTGGACGCAGAGCGCCGCGCAGGCGCCCTGCCCGCTGAGATCGCGCGTGTCTACGATGATTTGAAGAAGCTGGGCTACACGCCCGATGCGGCAGATACCAACATCGGCTCGGCCATTTTCGCCAACAAGCCCGGTGACGGCTCCGCCCGCGAGCAGGCCGCCAGCTGCCAGCGCGTGCTGGGCGGCGCAGCCAACTTTGCCTGCGAGTACGCCACCAAGCGCTACCGCTCCAACTGCATCAACTGGGGCATGCTGCCGTTCCTGGTGGAGAACCCCGGCGCACTGGACAACGGCGATTACGTCTACCTGCCCGGCGTCCGCAAGGCTCTGCTGGAGGCCGCGGACGAGCTGGACGCCGTGGCCGTCAAGCCGGACGGCGGTCTGGTGAAGTTCACCGTCAAGCTCGGCGCGATGACCGACGCCGAGCGCCGAATCCTGGCGGACGGCTGCCTGATCAATTATTACAAGAATAACTAAAGAAAAAGCTGTCCTGTAGGGGCCGCACATGTGCGGCCCGCGGCTTTCCGCAAGCACTTGTCTGCCTTATACGGCAGGGCCGGGCATGCCCGGCCCCTACAGACTCGATAAATTAAAAAGCTGTCCGCGGGGGAAGGTTCTCCTGCGGGCAGTTTTGCTTGCATACCGTCGAAATTTCTGCTATAATACAAAAACCGCCTGTTTCAACAGGCGGTAAGGCGCTGCACACAACGGCAGGCGGTTGGCCCCACCCCCGAAAGGAGGTGAGACCATGCGATTTACATTTACGTTCTATATCGGTCGCAAGACCTTTACTTTGAGCTTAGTTGTAAAAAGCAAGAGCCGCCACTCGGCAAAGTGACGGTTCTTAGGTTTTCCTAAATCCCATTTTGATCGGGCCAACCGCTTGTCGCAGCGCCTTTTCTGTTATTATTATACCGCACACCGCAGGTTAAGTCAAGCCCATTGCACCCGCGCAAATTTCGTGCTACAATAGCCTTATCATTAAACAGCAAAGGACGAAAAGCAATGAGTGCGATTTTAGCAGTGTGCGGTGACGGCTTCTGCGCCATGGTCAGTGATGGCCGCTTTGTCGAGGAGCCTATCACCGGCGATACACCCCATGTCATCAAAAACGACCTGCCCAAGGTCCGCAAGATCAACCGCAATGTGGTGGTCGGCTTTGCGGGCGATACGCTGGCCGCCGTACAGATCATCAATGCCGTGGACGAGTACCAGACCCAGTACCTGACGCTGGAAAAGGTCGTCAAGATCCTGCGTGAGAAGGCCGCCGAGGTTCAGGTACAGCCAGTGGGCGTCCGGCTCATCGTGGGCGGGCGCAACCGCAAGGGCGAGTTCGTTATGACGATGCTGGGCAGCGCCGATGGCTACGAGCCGCAGACTCAGGCTGCCCGTCCGGGCGCCTACCTCATCGAGGGCGCCTGCTCCCACACCGATGTGGCCCCTTGGCTCGAGGAGGAGGTCAAGCCTCAGGCTGCCGACTGGCGCAGCCTTGACGATGTGGCCCGCACGCTGGACGGCTGCATTGCCAAGATGGCCAAGAACGACAAGAGCATCAATACCACGTATTTCCGTCAGCTTGTCCGCTGATATACAACGATAAAGGGAGAAAAAATTATGAAAATCGCTTTGATCAATGAAAATAGCCAGGCTGCTAAGAACGCACTGATCGAATCCACGCTGCGCAAGGTCGTGGAGCCGATGGGCCATGAGGTCGTCAACTACGGCATGTATGCCGCCGACGATGCCGCCCAGGAAGCCAAAGCCCACACCCGAGCCTCCAGCGTCGATCATGCCAGTATCGGCGTTAACGGGCAGACCCTGGATGGCAATCATACCGGCGACGAAACCGGGGACGAGCGCCGGGCGCTTGCCGATAGACTCGGCGATGTAGGCGGAGAGCACCGGAACCATGAGGTTCATGGCGATACCGCCGATAATCTTGAGCATCGCGGCAAAGCTGTTGTAGTCGGCAGCCGTCGAATCAAAGGACGTGATGCCCCACAGGAACGAAATGGCGGTCAGAACACCACCGGCAACGACGAAGACCAGCATGTGGCTGACGCCGTTCATGAGGTGCTTGTAGATGACGTGACCGATGGACTCCTTCTCCTCGACCTCGTCCTCGACATCGGCGGCAGCGGCAACCGTGTCGTCGCCCTTGGCGGCGAGCGCGCGGTCGATCAGCTTTCCGGCGGCCTCGACGGACAGGGCCTTGGAAACACCGACGGAAACCATGGGCTTACCGGCGAAACGCTCAGCCTGGACATCCTTATCGGCTGCGACGACGACGGCCTTGGCACCGGCGATCTCGCTCTTGGTGAGCTCGTTCTCGACACCGACCTGGCCATGAGTCTCGACCTTAATGGTCAGACCTCGCTCGGCAGCTGCCTTCTCCAGCGCCTCCTTCGCCATGAAGGTGTGCGCAATGCCGGTCGGGCAACCGGTCGCGGCGATGATGTCAAACTTAGCCATGTGTCCCTCCTTCTTGAGTACTGCGCCCGCAGGCGCTCCCCTAAACGCGCTTCAATGCGCGTTTTTCCACACTTGAAAGATACCAACCTACCGTCCGCGTGAGAAGAGATAAGGCGCAATTCTCCGGTGAAAGGTTCTTTCATAACCGTAAACGGTAAGTGAAAGTTTACCATCAACACTTGAAACGGCAAGGTGTATCTTGTAATTGAAAATGCACGTATACTATGGCATTGAAAAACGAGTCCGATTTTCAATGCCAACCAGGAGCCATCCATGACCGATAGCAGCAAGAGCGCGCTCTCCCTTATTAGCACACACAAAGGGTACAGCGATTCCGAGCAGCGCATTGTCGACTATATATTGGAGCACCAGTCCGAGGCGCCGCGCCTGACGGCCGCCCAGCTCTCACGAGCCGCTGCCACGTCCGAGGCGACGGTTTCGCGCTTCTGCCGCAAGCTGGGCTTTGGCAGCTTCCGCAGCTTTCAGTTTTCGTTGGCTCGCGACTTGGAGAGTCAGCGCAACGAGGGCCTGACCGACGAGGTCTCGCTCGACAACATGGAGCAGAGCCTTAAAAATATCCTCGCCGCCAAGGTGAGTGAGCTTAATGCGACCATCGACGGCATTGATCACGACACGTTGGCCGCAGTTGTGCACGCGCTTAAGAATGCCGGCGTTATTGAGTTCGCCGCCGTGGGCAATACGAACGCGGTCGCGCTCGATGCGACATTTAAGTTTTCGCAGCTGGGCCTTCGCTGCATGGCAAGCACCATCAGCGAGACCTCGATTGGTTTCGCGCTCACGTTGCGCCCTGGTGATGTTATCGTGTTGATCTCGAACTCTGGCAAGTCGCGTCGACTGAACCGCATGGCAAAAGCAGCTCGCGATTGCGGCGCCACTGTAGTCGTCATCAGCAGCGACAGCAAGTCTCCACTTGCGCGCCTAGCCGACTACACCTTTAATACCGTCAATCACGAGGCACTGCTGACAACGGGCGACTTCGCGTTCTCCAAGATGAGCGCCACGATGATCATAGAGGTCATCTACAACTTCCTGCTGCCCGAAATCGAGGACGCGCGCGAGCACATCAGCTACTACGAAGAGCTCATCCAGCCGGATAAGGTCGTAGAGTAGACATTTTAGGGAGCCGATAAACGCCACTCGCCACGAAACCGGCCTATCTACTACGTTTTATCCGTATGGCCCAACCACATACCGAAAATAGAGAAAACCGCAGGCGCTCTACCTGCGGTTTTCTTTTTGCAATTCTTGACATGGTTCCCGATGGCCTATTAAACGTAGTAGATGGGCCGGTTTCGTGGCGGACAGGTCGGACATGCATGTGGCGGCACGGCCTAAGCACGCGCTTCTTCCAGCATCTGCCTGGCGTGCGCTAGGCTTGCCTCCGATTGATCGCCGCTCAGCATACGGGCGATCTCTGCGGTACGGGCATCGCCGGTCACCTCGTCCAGATGCGTTTGGGGAAAGTCGCCGGGCTCTTTACTGACCACGTAATGCTTGTCGGCCATGACGGCGACCTGCGCCAAGTGGGTTACGACAATCACCTGATGCGTAGCGGCGAGATCTGTCAGCACGCCCGCAAGTGCACGCGCCGTGGAGCCACCGACACCAGCATCGACCTCGTCAAACACCAACGTATCAACACCGTCCGCGTTACCGAGGACAACCTTGCTTGCCAGCATGACGCGGCTGAGCTCGCCGCCCGACGCAATGCGGCGCAAGGGACGAGGTGTCAAGCCAGCGCCGCTGCGATATAGCAGCTCGTAGCTTGAAGGGCCCGCCGGCGTCCATTCGGCACGCGGAAGATCGCGCGACTCCCAGACCAGCTCGGCACCGCCCATCTCCAGGCGCGCCATCTGACGGCCAACCTCGTGACAAAAGCGCGGGGCAGCGGTGTTCCGCGCGCGCTTAAGCGCCTTAGCAGCAGCAAAAAGATCGCGTTCAGCGCACCCGAGTGCCTCGCGAGCCTTCTTGATCTGCTCATCACCATCATCGACTAGAGACAGCAGCTCTCGTGAGCGGTCGCGCATGGCAAAGACATCGTCCATGGTGGGACCCCACTGACGCAGCAGGCCCTTGAGGTCGGAATACCGCTCGCGCATGCGAGCGAGCTCACGAGGGTCAAACGCAACGCCATCGCGATAGGCACGCAGCTCGTTGGCGCAATCCTCAAGCGAGATGCAGGCATCCGAAAGCGCATCGGCAATGTCACCGAGCTTGCGGTCAACGGTCGTCATGCGTGAAAGCTCGGCCACGGCGCCATTCACGGCATCGAGCGCTCCCCCCTCGGCAGCAAGCGATGCATGGGCCTCGTTGGCCGTCGCCACCAAGACCTCAGCGTGCTCCGAGCGCGGCAGCAGCTCCTCGAGTTCCTCGTACTCGCCTGGCTTGGGGTCGACCTCGGCGATACGCTCGAGGGCAAAACGCGCTTCCTCGACGCGACTCCCCTGCGCACGTGAGGCTTCCTCCACACGGCGAAGCTCCTTGGCGGCAGCACGCGAAGCCTTAAAGCAGGCACGATACTTCTCGAGCGCCTCAAGCGCCGCGCGCCCAGCCCAAGCATCGACCATGGCAACATGGTGCGCCGGGTCGAGCAGGCGCTGATGTTCATGCTGGCCGCACAGATCCATCATCACGCCAACGCGCTCCGAAAGCTCGCGCACGCTGGCGATACGGCCGTCAATTTTTACGCGGCTGCGGCCCTCGGCAGAAAGGCTGCGCTGCACGGTGAAGCCCTCCGTGTCGTGCGGACCGTCAAACAGACGCGCCTCGACGCTGGCAAGCGCCTCGCCCTCGCGAACCGTCGACGAATCGGCGCGCTCGCCCAAAATGAGCTTGAGTGCCGAGAGCAGTGCGGTCTTACCAGCACCGGTCTCGCCGGTCAGAACCGTTAGACCCGCACTCGGAACCAACGTCGCCTCGCGAATGAGTGCAATGTTGGAAACCTGCAGCTCATCGATCATGACGCACTCCATAGAACACGCGACTCACCGAGTTATAGAAGCTCTCGGGACCGTAATCCAGCAGCAGCACATCGCCGGGACCGCGACGCACAGCCACGCTCTCGACCGTGCCGTCGCAGGTAATAAACTGTCCGTCGATAGCGATGGCAGGCACACTCGGGCGGTCGTCGGACATAAAGATCTCAACGACATCGCTTGGCGATGTCAAGAAAGCGCGAGCCTGAATGGTGTGCGGCGCGATGGGCACGCAAACCATGCCCGTATAATCGGGGCTCACGATAGGGCCGCCGGCGCTCAGCGCATAGCCGGTAGAGCCAGTCGCCGTCGACACGACGACACCGTCACCGCGCAGGCGATCGATATGATGGCCGGACACCGTAATGTCAAACTCAACCATATCGGAAAGGGGGCCGCGCGTAAGTGCCATGTCGTTGAGGGCAAACGTGCGCACGACATCCTTCGTGCCGTCTTCGCGCACCGAAACGATATCGGCGGCGATGGTGGCGCGGCGGCTCACGTGGAGCTCGCCGGACAGAGCATCGCTCACAACCTTTAAAATGTCGCGCTCCTCGGGGCTCGCTGCCGTCAAAAAGCCCAGATGACCATAGGAAAGACCCAAAATGGGAATCTCGCGGTAGTTGAGGATACGAGCCGCGCGCAGCAGCGTTCCGTCGCCGCCGAGCGTAATGACCAGGTCGGCATCGTCAACATCGGGCGCGCTTTGGATCTTGGAGCGCTGATCGGCAGCCCATGCGACCTCGTAGCCCTGGCGCGAAAGCCAAAGCTCGAGCATCAGGCCGCTCTCGACCGCCTCTTGCTTGTAGTAATTGGGAACCAGAAAGACTTTCATAGCGTTGCAGCTTTCTCGCTCAAAACCGATACCTGGGATTGCAGCTCATCGTCGGTGCGTTCGCCAGGGGCAAACCTTGTGCCGTACAGGAAAAACTCAACGTTGCCCTTAGCGCCATGGATGGGCGACACGCACACGTCAAGCGGGAACAGGCCCTTGGCGGCAAAAAGCTCAATCGCCGCCACGAGCGTATCGCGGCGGACGGCGAGGTCGGTCACGATACCGCCCTCGCCCACCAGCGCAGCCGGCGCCTCAAACTGGGGCTTTACGAGCGTGCAGAACGAACCCGAAGGATTCAGACACGCCAGCACGGCGTCGATGATATTCGCGATGCCGGTAAACGAGACATCACAAACAGCCAGGTCGATGGCGCCGGCATAGCCAAGCTCAGGCAACTGCGTCACGTTGGTGCGCTCATGCAGCGTCACGCGATCGTCCTGACGCAACGACCAATCGAACTGTGCGCGACCCACGTCCACCGAGACAACGGTCGCAGCTCCGCGCTTGAGCAGGCAATCGGTAAAGCCGCCGGTAGAGCAGCCTACGTCCAGGCAGGCAAGGCCCGTGGGGTCGATACAAAACGCATCGAGCGCACCCTCAAGCTTAAGGCCGCCGCGCCCAACGTACGGAATGCGCCCCTTAACGTGCAGCGGCAGGCCCGGCGTCACCTTGAGCCCCGGAGAGGCCAAACGCTCACCGCCGCTCGAAACCAAGCCGGCCATAAGAGTGCGAAGGGCATCCGCGCGATCGGCGCAGATGCCCTGTGAAATCAGTTCGTCATCAAGACGCACGCGTTTCATGAATGCCATCAACCATTCGTATCCGGAGATGCGGCTAGCTATCCTGGGATTCGTTTGCCGCATCCTCATCGTATTCCTGCTCGAGCTTATCGGCCTCACGCGGCGTCAGCTCAAACTTGTCGACCATATCGACCGCGCGGGAGCCCAGCTCAATCGCTTCGTCAAACAGATCGAGTGAACGCTCCAAGGACGTATCCTTGGAGCGAACGGTAGCAATGATCTGGTCCAGACGGTCCGAGATCTCGTCAAAGTTGCGGACAGAACCCTCTGGCATGGCTACTCCTCGACGGAGTCGGCCTCGACGGCCTCAGCAGCGTCCACATCCTCGGCAAGTACACCGGCGGTAGCCTGAGCGGCAGCGACCTTGGCGGCAGCCTCAGCAGCCTGGGCCTCCTCGCGAGCGCGATCCTCGGCCAGCAGTTCCTGGTACAGGTCCTCGCCCGGCAGCTCCTCGCTGCGAGCGATCTTGCCCAGCACGCCGTTGACAAACGAGGCGGACTGGTCGGTGCCATAGGCCTTGGCAAGTTCGACGGCCTCGTTGATCACGATAGCGTCCGAGACCTCTTCGTCGGTGAGGAAGCGCATCTCGTAGACGGCGATACGCAGCAGATTGCGGTCGGCGCCGGGCATGCGCATAAGATCCCAGTTCTTGGCGACGGCGCGCAGGGCACAGTCGATGCGATCGATATGCTCGTAGGCACCGCGGCACAGCTCCAGAGCATAGGGGTCGAGGGGGCCCTTCGAGATCAGGAAATCGCCCTCGAGGACGCGCTCGAGCGGGCTGTCCGTGGCCTCGGCCTGGAACAGCAGCTGCAGCGCCTGACTGCGGGCAAGCGTGCGCCCGCGATAAACCTTAAGGCTCAAAGGTTACTCCTTGGGGAAAACGAGGCCGTCGATGCAAACGTCAACGCGCTCGACCTCGACACCCACCTGGGCATCGATGGCGGCGACTACAGCGGCGCGAACGGCCTCGGCGAGTTTCTTGAACGGATAGCCAAAGAACACCACGACACGCACGGTGAGTGCGAGCTTGTCGCCGACGACCTCGGCTTCGACCGCCGGCTCGGAAGCCGGGGCCTTAGACGAGAGCATCATGGAGACAAGGTTGGTGGCAAGGTCCTTGACGCCAACGGAGGCGATGCCCTCGACATCGGACACGGCGCGCGAGACGATGGCGGTCAGAACATCGGGCGAAATGCCGATGCCGTCAATCTTGATTTCCTGGGGCATGAGTCCTCCTAGAAGAGTTGGTTGCTAGACGCGGGAGACGAACTTGCCGTCGCGGGTGTCAACCTTGATGACCTCGCCCTCGTTGAGGTACATGGGGACCTGGATGACAGCGCCGGTGTCGATCGTGGCCGGCTTGGTGGAGCCCTGGACGGTGTCGCCCTTAAAGCCCGGGTCGGTCTGGACGATGGTGGTCTCGATGAACATCGGCGGGGTCACGCCCATGAGCTCATCGTCGGCGAAGAGCAGCTGGCAAATGTCGTTCTCGCGCAGCCACTTGGAGTTCTCGCCCACCATGTCCTCGGGAACAGGAACCTGCTCATAGGTCTCATTGTCCATGAAGATGTAGTCGGCGCCATCGTTGTAGAGGTACTGGAACTCACGGGTGGTGAGCATGACGCTCTCGAACTTGGTGCCGGCGTTGCAGGTGTTCTCGACGACGCGGCCGCTCTTGATGTCGCGGGTCTTGTAGCGCACAAACGCGCCGCCCTTGCCCGGCTTGACATGCTGGAACTCGACAATGGTGTAGACCTTGTCCTTAATGCGGAGACCGAGGCCGTTCTTGAAGTCGGCGGTAGAAATGGTAGGCATAGCGACCTTTCTTGTTATGGGCAGAACGCACAAGCGTCCAATTTACATACGACCGAAATTATACACTTGCAGACGGCGCCTGCAGCGAGCGCATAAAAAGAGAACGCGGGGCGCCCGAATTGCTCCGGACCCCCCGCCCCAAAAATCTATCGAAATGAGCTAGCAATCGATAATGTGCAGGTCGTGCGGGGTCTTGGTGAAGGGCTCATAGCCGTTCTCGGTGACCACGCCGTAGTCCTCCAGGCGCACGCCGCCCACGCCGGGCAGATACACGCCAGGCTCCATGGTGATAACCGAGCCGACCTCGATGGTGTTCTTGCTGCGGTTGAAGTTGGGCAGCTCATGGATGTCGATGCCCACGCCGTGACCCAGACCATGGTTGTAGTAATCGCCATAGCCGGCATCGCCGATGATCTTCTTGGAAAGCTTGAAAATGTCGTTGCCCTCCACGCCCGGATGGATGGCGGCGACGCACTCCTCGTGTGTACGGCGCACGAGCGCGTACAGGTCGAGCTGCTCCTGGGTAGGCTCGCCCATCACGACGGTGCGTGTCATGTCGGAGCGGTAATCACAGTAGCCCGCGCCGTAATCCATAAGAACGAAATCGCCCTTCTCGATCACGCGGTCGCTCGGCACGGCATGCGGGTTGGCGGTGTTGGGACCACTCGCCACGATGGAGCCGAAGGCAAGGCTATCGGCGCCGTTGGCGAACATAAAGTTCTCGAGCTCGTTGCGAACCTGCTTCTCGGTCATGCCGGGCTTAATAAAGCCGAGCATATGCTGGAAGGCGGCATCGGTGATCGACTGCGCATGGCGCATGAGCTCGATCTCCTCGGCGTCCTTGATGGCGCGCATCTTGCGAATGTCGTCATGCATCAGCGGCAGCATGCAGGCGACGGAACGATCCTCCAGACCACGCTGAATGCCCTGGTAGAAGTTGATCTGCATGTCGTCCTCGACAGCGCAGACGCGGCACTTGTTGGCCGCGATCTTGCCGGCGACCCAACCGGGGATGGTACCCTCGTCCATGTCGTAGACCCAAGGGCTGCCGGCGGGCGTGTTCTCCTCAAAGCTGTTGAGGTAGCGCGAGTCGGTATGGAACAGGCACTGGTCAGCCGTAATAAACGCCGCGTGCGGGAACTCGAAGGTGTAATCGAAGACGCCCTTCACGCCCGTGAGCCAACGAAGGTTGGCCTCGTCGCGCACCACGATGGCATCGTAGCCGCGCTCGACCATCAGGGCACGGACACGCTCGATACGACCGGCAGGACCGGCAGCAAACTCAGACATGCAGATTCCTTTCTTGTTGCCTCTATAAAGACGGGACGGGTCTCAACCGAACGACAGAATCGCATGCGATCCGCAACCGACTGAAAACCCGCCCCTCAACATGATACGAAAGACAATGGATGTCAATAAATCTTAGAGAAGTTCTTTGCGAGAAGCCAAGTAGGCGTGAGCATGGCGCTCAAGAACCTCGTCCTCAACGCTCGTGAGACGAATGGCGCCGAGTGCCGCGGGCAGCGGCAACATACTGCGGTTCGAACGGACAAACTGCTGCCTGCGGAACTCCTCGATATATGCGGCAGGCTCCAGATCGAAGGCAAGCTCCTCGATACCAAAGTCCTCCAGGCAGTCATCGACCTCAAAGACGTAATCGATATCGAAGTCGCAGGCATCATGTGCTAGGCGCGCCTCAAAGCGCATGCCCTCGGACAACAGCTGGTAGGCAGGGACCTGCGAAGCGGCATCGCCCAAGCAAGCGCGCAGGGTACGCTCCCCCGTCTTGCCAAAATCGAGCGCATGGCGAGCGCTCGGGTTCGTGGCCATCAGTACGTCCTTGCGGGCAGTCTGAGACCATTGGACGGCATTGACGAGCGCGACCTCCTCGCCCGCGAGAATCTCGGGGACGGTCTCAGCAAACTGATTCCAGCGGGATTTGCTGCTCGAAAGCATGGTGCCAACAAGTACCGCATAGCCGAGTTTGAGGTCCTCGGGGTCCGCCTCGCGAACAAGGTCGAGGTCGCACACGACCAAGCCCGGTTCGGGACGGAACGCGATGGCGGGATGCGCATTCGCCGACGATGCGACGAGCGGCTTCATGGTCGTCGCGACCGTGAGCATGGCGTCGAAGGTCGTCGGCAACAGCGCGCACTCAGTTCGGCCGCACCACTGGTTGGCGCACCAGCTAACAACCGAGCAGGTTGCGGCATCGCCAACGGCGACAACCAGATCGTCGCAGGTAACGCCGTTGGCAGACAGGGCGCCAAAGATAGCATCGGCATCGGCCAGCGTAGCACCGGCAGGCGAAACCTCGAAGACGAGCGGCGACACGGCAAAGCCGGCATCGACCAGAGCGTGCTCAACGATCTCGCCAAAGCAGTCGGAAACAGCGCTGTTCCAGACAACCATCGCACGCTTGGGCTTGCCCACGGCCGAGGCAAACATACGCGACAGCTCACTAAAAGCGTTAAAGCCGACGCGAACATCGACACTGCGATTTTGGAAATTGATCAGTTGACGGCGAATCATAGCAGTCCACGCTCCAAAAGCATCTCGGCACAAAGGTAGGAAACGTCCTCGAAGGACTTGTTGCGAATATCAAGGGTAATATCTGCGGCCTGGCGATACAGCGGACGGCGATGCTCAAACAGGCGCGCGGCATGCTCGGGCGAGCGGAAATCGGGGCGCGTGTCGGACCGACGAATCTGGCGAATCGAATCCTCGAAGTCGCCCTCGAGGTACACGCACGTACCCATATCGTGCATCAGCTCAATATTCACCGGTGTCTCGACGATACCGCCACCGCACGAAACCAACAGGCTGCGCTCGCTTTGGAGCGAACGGAGCGCCGAGGTCTCGAGCTCGCGAAAACGATCCTCGCCCTCGGTCTCAAAAATCTCGGTTACCGACTTGCCGCAACGGCGCACGACCAGGCGGTCGGTATCGATAAAACGCCGCTTGAACATGGTGCCGACGTTGCGCGCGAGCGTCGACTTGCCCGCGCCCAAAAAGCCGATAAAGAAGATATGGTCGCAGCCGTGTTTGATGTGCTGAGACATGGCGAAACCTATTCCTCGCAGGGAAGGTCGCGCAGGGCCCGGCGCTCAAAAATACGGAAGATCTGCGTATACCACAGGTCCTGCGTCGCCTGCGGCTTTACCAGGATGGTATCGACGCCGGCTAAATTGCCACTCCACACGTCAGTGTAGAGCTGATCACCGATCAGTACCGCCTCGTCGGCCGTGGCGCCGAGGCGCTTAAGACCCGCCTTAAGGGCAAACGGCGCCGGCTTCATGGCGTGGCTAATGGCCTCGAGTCCCAGCTCGCGTGCAGAGCTCATGACCTGGTCGCGATGCCAGTTGTTGGACACCATGCACAGCTTAAAGCCTTTGGCGCGGGCGGCGTCAAGCCAAGCGGAAACCGCGGCGGGAACCTGCTCGGTGTCGCGCGGCACCAGGGTGTTATCGCGATCGAGCAGAATGGCGCGTTTGCCGTCGGCCCACAGGGTATCAAGGTCGATGCGATCGACCGAGGCAACGTATCGTTTGGGGCTAAAAATCCTCATGCTAATTCCAAGACTGTTGATGCTCTTCGTAGGTTTGCGAGAAGTACTCCTCGTCCTGTGTAATGTAGAAATACAGGTCATCGGAGTCGGTCGGCTCAAGGGTGGCCTTGAGCGCCTCGAGCGACGGAGAGCAGATGGGCGTGGGCGGCAGGCCCTCGTGCTTATAGGTGTTATACGGGCTATCGCTCTGCAGGTCGTCGGCGGTAACCTCTCCGCCGGTGACATACATCATGGTCGCATCGCTATTGAGGTAACGCAGGCCATCGAGCTTGCCCGCCAGACGGTTATAGAAAACCGATGCCACATGCGCGCGCTGATCGGCGTTGAGGCCCTCGCGCTCGACGATCGAGGCAAGGTTAACGATGTCGTAATCGGACATCTCCACGCCATAGCGCTCCTTGATCTTGGCCTCGCAGCTCGCAAAGTCAAGCGACTTGTACTCGGTGTTGAACTGGTCAAGCATGGCGCGAATCACATCATCGGCAGAAGGGTCCTTACCCAACGAATAGGTCTTGGGGAATAGGAAGCCCTCGAGTGAATCGTTTGCAGCGTCTTTAAGGAAAGCGTAATCATTCACATAATTGCTCGCCTTGGCCTGGTTAAGGAAATCTTCCTTAGAAATGCTGTCGTATGCCGCGGCCACACGATCGGCGACCTGGTCGACCGTCAGGCCCTCAGGGATAGTCAGTGCATCGGAGCCCGCATTGGGGCCTTCCATGAGCTGCTGAACAACCTTGGTCGCGTCCATGAGCGTGGTAAACGAGTAGGTGCCAGGCTTAAGCGACATATCGGCATTGAGCTTTTTGACCGCCGCGTAATAATCCTTGGGGTCTTCGACGATATGGTTCTCGGAGAGAATCGAAGCGATGGCATCACCCGAGGCGCCATCGGGAATCGTAATAGTAACTTGCTGGCCAGCAGCGACTTTCGCATCCTCGCCGGCAAAGAAGCCCTTGACGGCCGGCACAACAAAGAAAACGATCGCGACAAGCGCAAGCACGGCGATGACGCCACCGATAATCATAGGCACCGGAGAGCTTTTCTTTTGGACGCCACGGCGGGCATGCGTGTTATAGCTCG
>ERZ773186.2338-NODE-2338-length-14244-cov-3.284587_pt1 | contig 14244 bp, 4 predicted proteins | sample MGYA00581000_ERZ773186 | MGnify/ENA primary metagenome ERZ773186 (study PRJEB29015, sample SAMEA2737752) | human gut metagenome | biome: human gut; feature: human-associated habitat; material: faeces | place: China | collected 2012 ... | reverse complement strand
ACATTGAAGACAGATGTTGCATGGGTTGGACATGGATATTCCATGCAGCTTGACGGTGTGAAGACAGCTTACGATATTGCTACAACAGAAGGTAAGGTACGTCCGAACATTATCTCTCTTGACGGATGGGCAGGATCGCAGCGTTACTGTGGTATTTGGACAGGAGACCAGTACGGCGGTGAATGGGAATACATCCGTTTTCACATTCCTACATATATCGGAACTTCTCTTAGCGGTAACCCAAACATAGGAAGTGATATGGATGGTATCTTCGGTGGAAATCAGTTGATTGCTACAAGAGATTATCAGTGGAAATCATTTACACCACTTATGCTTAACATGGACGGTTGGGGAACTTATGCGAAGATGCCATATACGTTTGGAGATCCATATACAGGAATCAACCGTATGTATTTGAAAACAAAAGCACAGCTTCTTCCGTATATTTATACTGGGGCAGCTTCGGCGGCAAACATTGATACAGGCAATGGAGATACAGGACTGCCGCTTATAAGAGCAATGTTCCTTGAATATCCGGACGACAGTTATGCAAGCAGTAAAGAAATGCAGTATCAGTACATGCTTGGATCGAATCTTCTTGTAGCTCCGATTTATAAGAGCACTGCTGCAGATGATAAGGGAAATGATGTAAGAAATAATATTTATCTTCCGGATTCAAAAGAAGTGTGGATTGACTATTTCACAGGTCAGCAGTATCAGGGAGGACAGGTTCTCAACAACTTTGCAGCTCCACTTTGGAAACTTCCTGTATTTGTGAAAAACGGTGCTATTATTCCAATGTGGGAAGAAAATAATACACCGGAGCAGATTAAGAAAGAAAACCGTATCGTCGAATTTTGGCCGGATGGAAAAACATCTTACACGATGTTTGAAGATGACGGAAAATTTGTGGAAAATGATCTGAAAGAAGATGGCGATTATGGAAAAATTACGAAAACTTCTTACGGCGCTCATGTATCTACCAAGTATACATCTGAGGTAAAAGATGGAACAGCAACGCTTACTGCTGAAAAATCAACAGGAAACTACACTGGATACAAGAAAGACAAAAATACAACATTTGTTGTAAATGTATCCAAAGAACCTACAAAAGTTACAGCGAAAAACGGAAGTGATTCATTGACTCTCGATAAAGTGCAGAGCAAAGCAGACTTTGATAAAAAATCGGCTGAAGCAGGTAAAGCAGTCTACTTCTATGATGAATCTCCAGCAATCGAGACATATGCATCGGAAAAAGAAACAGAGATTGCGAACCTTGTAAAAGATGTGAAGAGAACACCGAAACTGTATGTGAAATTTGCACAGGCAGATGCGAAGAGTGTTGCTCAGACATTAGTACTTGAAGGATTTGAAAATGACGGAAAACTTCCGCAGGATAAACTGAATAAGAACCTTACAGTTCCTACTCTGACAGAAAATGAGGAAGCAAAGACACCGACAAGCATCACTCTTGCATGGAATAAAGTAGCTGATGCGACAACTTACGAGCTTCTTGTTGACGGAGTTGTATTCTCTGTAGGAGATGTGGAGACATATACACATACAGATCTCGGATATCACTCAGAGCATAAGTATAAAGTTCGTTCTAGAAATGCAGAAGGATATTCTGAATGGAGCGAAGAGAAGACGTTCCAGTCAGCAGAAGATCCGTGGAAAGATACACCGGCTCCGCAGACAATCACATGGACAGGCGGTCTGTACGGAAATCACAGTGCTGATTTGGCATTTGACAGAACGTTCCAGAAATCTGATGGTGGTTTCCATTCAGATGGAAATGCAATCGGACAGACTCTTACTGTAGATTACGGAAAAGCATATGAAATTGATAAGATTGAGTATTATCCGCGTGATGATGCAGGCAATGGAACTGTTGAGGAAATGAAATTAGAGACAAGTCTCGATGGTGTACATTGGTCAGAGGCAAAAACATACAAATGGGCAGTAAATAAAGATATGAAGTTGATGGATAAGCTGGATTGCGGAGCGCGCTATATCCGGTTTACACCACTTAAAGCGCTCGGTAATTTCTTCTCGGCAAGTGAGATTAAAGTATATAAGAAAGAAAACACAGGGGCGTTTGCTGTCGGAAGTACCAATAAGGCTGAGGCGGTTACGGATGCTGATTATACAAATATGAAAAATTATCTTGGTGTATGTGAAAAAGATAAGTTGTTTGCAGATCAGATCAAGAGCCGTTACGGCGATATTAACATGAACAATATCTATGATGTTTATGATTACGCATTCACAATGTTCCAGTTAGATGGCGGAACGAAGAAGACGGATAGTGTTTCGGGAGAAGCTATGCTTCTTGCAAGCAGCGACAGCGTGAAGAAAGGCGAGACGTTTACAATCGACGTTTACGCGCAGAATGTAGCAGGACTTAATGCATTCGGACAGGTAATTAATTATGATAATAGCAAAGTGCAATATGTTTCTTGTGAAGTATCACCTCTTCTTGCTCAGATGGAAAATCTGACGGCTAATAAAGAGTATGATGACAGAGCATATGTAAACCTTGCATTTGCAAACCGTGGAGACAAAGAACTTTATGCCGGAAGTGACGTGCTTGCTACAATCACAATGAAAGCAAAAGAGAACATCTCTACAACAGATGCGAAAGTGATCGATCTTTCTAAAGTAACTTTGATCGGACCGAACTACAGCACGATCGAGTCAGAGGTAGATACAGAAGTTGAGATCCCGGATGTTCCGGCAACAGAGAAGAAGTTTGGACAGGCAGACTTCGATATCACAATGACAAATGAGAAACTCACAGAAGATAACACAGATGATCCGAATGTAAATAAATTGATCCAACAGAATAATTACAACGGACTGTTTGATGGAACATTTGGGCGTGATTTTGAGTTTAAGTGGGATATTTCATCCAACCATGTAAACGGAAAACTTCCGGACTATATCATCCTTCCGACAACAATGCATCTTGCATTGAAGAATCCGGAAGCACTTAATAAAGTAGTCGTATCTAATGCAAATGAAGGAAACGGTTACTTGAATAAAGTATCTGCAAAACTGATCTATACAGATGATACATCATCAGACGAGATCAAGTTTGAAACAAAACAGGAGAAATATACATTTGAATTTGCAGGAGACAAGGCGGTAAAAGAAGTTCAGATTACATTCTTAGATGCAAAATCAACAAGTGATGTGAAGAACATGCTCACACTTGCAGAACTTGAACTGTCAAATCTGTCTAACACACCGGTTACAGGAATCACAGCAGATCCGAACAATGCAAAAGAGATGTATGTCGGAACACTGGCAGACATTAATGCAACAGTTCAGCCGGACAATGCAACAAACAAATTCTTCACAGTAGAAAGTTCTAATGAGGACGTTGTGAAGATCATTACGCTGGCAGATGAAAATGGCTATCCGATCTACAAAGCGAGAGCGATGAAAGAAGGAAAGAGTACGATCACTCTGACAGCCGCAGGAAACAAAGAAGTAAAAGCAACATACGATATCAATGTTAAAGCCGGCGTTGATATTTCAGGATTAAATGAAGCGCTTGCTAAAGCTCGTACATATCAGTCATCTGCTTACACAGAAGAAAGTTATGGACAGCTTACAGCAGCAGTAAATGCAGCTACAGAATTACTTAAGGGCGAATATACGAAGAATCAGGTACTTGAAGCGCAGATGGCAATTTACGAGGCAATCGACGGACTTACATTCCGTCCACTTGATGAGACAAAACTGCTTGATGCAAAAGCAGAAGGATTCACAGTGACGGCAACAAGTGAATGTGATCCTGATAAACTTGAGGATGGACTTGCAACAAACGTACTTGACGGAAAAGAGGATAATTACTGGCATACAGAGTACAACAAAGATGTATTGCCGCAGAGCCTCAATTTTGATCTCGGCGGACTTTACAACTTGACAGACATTACATTCCTTGCACGTCAGGGAGTAACGAACGGTGATATCCTGAAAGCGCAGATCTTTGTAGGAAGCGCCAAAGACGATATGAAATCCGTCGGAACATATGAGTTCGATGAAGAAGGCAATGTTCTTGTAAACAGAGATCAGTATCAGCAGATTGCTTTTGATGCGAAAGATGTAAGATATGTAGAGTTCAAAGTTCTTGAAGCAGGAGCACAGGATAAATTCGCAAGTATGGCAGAGATCCGTTTCTACGGAGAGAGAACGACAGCAGCTCTGAAAGCTCTCTATGACAGCTATGTGGCAGAAAACTTGAATAAAGCAGACTACACAGCAGACTCATGGGCAGTATACGAAGCGAAGATGAATGAAGCGAAAGCTCTCATCGAAGCAAAAGATACAACAAACGCAGCAGCAGGCGAAGCTTTGACAGCATTGCAGACAGCGCATGACAGACTTGTGAAACTTAATCCAGATCCGCAGCCGGGCGATGTAGATAAGAGTGGACTGACGACTCTTTATAATCAGTACAAAGACACCAAAGCAGACGGATATACAGCAGAAAGCTGGACAGCATTCAATGAAGCTCTTATGAAAGCACAGAGTGTTCTTGCAAATCCGAATGCAACACAGGATGAAGTAAATGCAGCAAAAGAAGCATTGCAGACAGCTTATGACGGTCTTGTAAAAGACACAACTCCTGATCCGAACCCGAACCCGAATCCGGATGGAAACGGCGGTAGTGGCGGAAACAGCGGAAGCAATGGAAACAGTGGAAACAGTGGAAATAGCGGAAGCAATGGAAGCAACGGAAACGGCGGCAATGCAGCTGTTGTTACAGGTGACAGCGCAAACATCGCAGGATATTTGATGGCGCTTGTGGCAGCGGGCGGAATCGCTGTAGTAACATTCTTTAGAAGAAAAAGAGTGAAATAAAAATATCTGATTCGTAAGATGAAGATTATATGAAACAAAAAAGGCGGTGCGCGTGAGGCACCGCCTTTTTTGTGCGACGAGTTAAAATTCGGGATTGCAGGAGAAGAGATTTTTCCAAACAGGAAGATCGGATTTATGAGAGATGGAGTTTCAAATCTGAAATTCCATCTCTTTTCCGGTTTTGGGATGATGAAATGTTAGCTTGTAAGCGCAGAGATGAAGTTGTCCTGCCTGAAATCGTTTTGTCGAAGATTGTACGGAATTCATATGATCGGTGATTTCTTTGCCATATTTTCGATCGCCTATAAGGGGGTGTCCGAAATATGCCATTTGCACACGAATCTGATGATGTCTGCCTGTGTCAAGATGGATTTCTATTAAGGCAGAAGATTCATTTTGCAATGGCGGCTGCCTGTGGTTTCGGGACGTGTGTTTTGGCGTGTCAGTCGATTTGGAATCGGTAAATTTTTCGTTTCCGGGCGCACCGTATGTTTCTATTGTTCTGTAGTGAAGTCTGGCAAGTTTTGCTCCCGGAGTCGTTTTCGTACAGACTGCGGAACTGTTTGTACGGGTATCTTTGACGAGATAGTTTTCAAGAGAGCCTTCCTGCGGTTCGGGAATGCCTGATATTACTGCAAGATAATATTTCCCAAATTCTTGGGAAGTGAGCTGGCGGTTTAGTTCCTTTGCGGCGGCAGGTGTTTTTGCAAAGACGAGAATCCCTTCTACAGGCTGGTCGAGGCGATGAATGATCGCAAGATACGGTTCGCCTGATTTTGCCCGGTGAAATTTACGTGAAGAAAAAAGATGGTTTTTGAGCAGGCTTTCCATGTCGGAAGTTCCGATATGACTGCTCTGAGTCGGCGTTCCTGCGGGTTTATGGCAGACGATGATCTGCTCGTCTTCGTATATAATAAGCGGGGATGCATTTTTTATCATTTGTCTTATTTTCGCTCCTTCGTATTATTGACTTTTCAATGTGTTACGGCTAAACTGATTATCATATAAAAGAATTTTCAGGTCAACCCTTTAAGGAGGAAATTCATGATAAATAATGAGTGGGAAAGATCGTTGGATGAATTGAATCGGACGATTCAGGACGCTATCGATCATCAAAATTACGGACGGTTAAATCAGAATGTGATGGATACGATCGGACGTGCGATGGAAGGACTCTCCAGAGGACTAAGAAACGGAATCCGTTACGGAAGTGATGCGATGAATGCCGCTGCGGATAATTTTGCACAGAGGCAGAGACAAGCGGGAAACACACCGCCGTTTCATAATCAGGGAACAGGATCTGCAGGTGGTTTCACGCAGAATCAGGGAGCGGGCTCAGCAGGCGGATTTACACAGAATCAGAGGACAGGCTCAGCAGGCGGATTTACACAGAATCAGAGGACAGGCGCAGCGGGCGGATTTACACATAATCAGGGAGCGGGCTCAGCAGGCGGCTTCGCGCAGGATCAAAGAACGGGAACAGCGGGGAATTCCGTGCACAGAGGCGGAATCCTTTATCTGAAGGGAACGGCAATAAAGGTCGGCGGTATCTTCCTCGCGATTACGGGATACCTTGGGATGATCGTTACTCTGATCATCGGTCTGATGCTTCTGTTGGGAAGTTCGGTAACAGGCTGGCAGATGGAGATAAATGTCATGGCGGCTTTGATGGGCGGTTTTTCTGTTGCGTTTGCAGTGATGGGAATTATCGGAACATCGAATGCGTGTACGGTGAGCCGTTTTGGAAAATATGTGAAAATGATCGGAAACAGGGAATATTGTGACGTAAAAGAATTTGCACAGCAGAGCGGACGTTCTGTGAAAGCAGTTGTGAAAGATTTGAAAAAGATGATTAAAAAAGGCTGGTTTCGGCAAGGTCATCTTGATGAGCAGGAAACATGTCTTATGACGAGCAACGAAGCTTATCGCCAATACACGGCGCTTATGGAAAGAACGCGTCGGGAAAAACAGGAAAAAGAAGAGCGGGCAGCGAAGGAACAGGAAGAGTTTTCCAGACTTTCTCCGGAAGTCCAGAAGATCATCGAAGCAGGCGACGAATATGTGAGGGCGATCAAAGCGGCGAATGACGCAATACCCGGAGAAGAAATTTCGGAGAAAATCGCCCGTATGGAAATGCTTGTAGACAGGATATTTGACCGGGTCGAGCAGAAACCCGATACGGTCAGTGATATCCGAAAATTAATGGATTATTATCTTCCGATGACGATGAAACTGCTGCAGGCGTATGAAGATTTGGATGCACAGCCTGTACAGGGAGAAAATATTATTTCTTCCAAAATAGAGATCGAAAAGACGATTGACACTCTTAATGTGGCGTTTGAAAAGTTGTTGGACGATCTTTTTCAGGATACGGCGTGGGACGTGTCGTCGGATATATCGGTTCTGAATACGATGCTGGCACAGGAAGGACTTACGGAAGACGAGATCAGAAAGTAAAAGCGCGCAGCGAGTGGAGAAGATAAGATAGAAAAGATGTTCGCAGCGAGTAAAGAAGATAAAATAGAAGCTCGGGGAATGATGAGTGAAGATAAGTAAGATAGGGCTGAAGAAAGAAATGGAAAAGGAGATTAAAGAAATGGGAACAGAATTTAAGGACTTAGACACCACTCCGACATTGACGTTAGATCCGTTTCAGGCGGCGGATAAAAAGGAAACTCCGGCCGTGCAGCAGGTAGAAGAACCGGTGCTGGACGACAGCATTTTGACAGAAGAAGAGCGTCAGACGGTCGAGGCATTTGCAAAGCAGATCGACTTGACGAATTCATCGCTGATCCTTCAGTACGGAGCGGGAACGCAGAAGAAGATGGCGGATTTCTCCGAATCGGCGTTGGATAATGTGAAATCTCAAGATCTCGGCGAGGTGGGGGATCTCCTTACCGGCGTTGTGACGCAGTTGAAAAGTTTTGATGAAGATGAAGAAGAAAAAGGCTTTTTCGGCATTTTTAAGAAAGCGTCGAACAAAATTGATTCTATGAAAGCGAAATACGCAAAAGCCGAGACGAATGTAAATGAGATTATCAAGGCGCTGGAGAAGCATCAGGTACAGCTTATGAAGGATACAGCGCTTCTTGATAAGATGTACGAACTGAATCTGACATATTTTAAGGAATTGTCGATGTATATTCTTGCGGGAAAGAAGAAACTTGCGGAAGTGAAAAGAACACAGCTTGCGGATCTGATGAGCAGGGCGCAGGCATCAGGACTGCCGGAAGATGCGCAGGCGGCGAAAGATTTGGATGAGATGTGCATTCGGTTTGAGAAGAAGATCCATGATCTTGAACTGACAAGAATGATTTCTATTCAGACTGCGCCTCAGATTCGGCTCGTTCAGAATAATGATACAATGATGGTTGAAAAGATCCAGTCTACAATCGTAAATACGATTCCTCTTTGGAAGAGTCAGATGGTTCTTGCGCTTGGGGTAGAACATTCGACGCAGGCAGCGGAAGCGCAGCGGCGTGTTACGGATGTGACGAATGAGCTTTTGAAGAAAAATGCAGAGAAACTGAAGATCGCAACGACGGAAACGGCTCGGCAGTCCGAGCGGGGAATCGTGGATATGGATACGCTCAAAGCAACGAACGAGTCTCTGATCTCTACGCTTGATGAAGTAATGGCAATCCAGCGTGAAGGCAGGGAAAAACGTCAGGCTGCGGAGGCGGAACTTCGCAATATGGAGCAGGAATTAAAAGGAAAGCTTTTGCAGCTTCACGGATAATGTTTGGGATAAGGTCTTAGATGCACGTTTAGGATGGTATTTTCGGAATGAATACTTGGAACGGCGGTTTCGGTTGACATTCTGCCGGATTTTGGGTAAAATCACAGATGCAAACAGGCGAGGAAAGAGAATAGTATATGTGTGGAATGCATCAGAGAGAAGGCGGTTGGTGAAAGCCTTTGCAGGAACACATTGAACCGGCTCCGGAGCTCTGTATGAAAATACAGCGTATATCTGCGTTAAAGATAAAAGAGAGAACAACGGCAGGCAGGACGTCTGCGGTGTTAATAAGGGTGGTACCGCCGAGATGCTCGGTCCCTTGTGGGGAAGAGCGTCCCGGCGTTTTTATATAGGCGCATATAGGAAATGAGACGCTTTTCCGGCAGAGAAGTTTTGGCGCTATCCGGGAATCTGCCGCGTTACCGGAAATTTTTACGATCCGGGAGAAACGGGCAAAACGGAAGAAACGGTCGAAACGGTCGAAACGGTCGATTCGGACGGATATGGCTAAACTGCTGCGCTATGGAAGCGATGGAAGAAAAGTCGGAACAAAAGATAAAAAGTTCCGAAAATGATTTGGGAAATGAGGTAAGAAAATGGCGAAAGAAAAGAAACTTGTACAGTCGATCACATCGAGAGACGAAGATTTTGCACAGTGGTATACAGATGTTGTGCGGGAAGCAAAATTATGTGATTATTCAGGCGTAAAGGGATGTCTGAACTATCTTCCGAACGGATATGCAATATGGGAAAATATTCAGTCGGATCTTGATAAACGTTTTAAAGACACAGGTGTGGAAAACGTATATCTTCCGGTTTTGATCCCGGAAAGCCTTTTGCAGAAAGAAAAAGACCACATCGAAGGGTTCGCGCCTGAAGTAGCGTGGGTAACACACGGCGGAGCGGAGCCGCTTCAGGAGAGATTCTGTATCCGTCCGACATCTGAGACATTGTTCTGTGACGTGTGGAGCAAGACGGTTCAGTCTTACAGAGACCTTCCGAAAGTATGGAATCAGTGGTGCTCGGTTCTTCGTTGGGAGAAAACGACAAGACCGTTCCTTCGTTCAAGGGAATTCCTCTGGCAGGAAGGTCATACGATTCATGCGACATATGAAGAAGCGGAAGAACGTACAAAATTAATGTGGAAAGTATATAAAGACTTTGTAGAAGAAAATCTTGCGATTCCGGTTGTTGCCGGAAGAAAAACAGAAAGTGAAAAATTTGCGGGAGCGCAGGACACTTATACGATTGAAGCACTGATGCATGACGGAAAAGCACTTCAGTCTGCGACAAGTCATTTCTTCGGAAGTGGATTCCCGGATGCATTTGATATTAAATATGCAGATAAAAATAATGAACTGCACAGTGTGTACGAGACATCATGGGGATTATCCACCCGAATCATCGGTGCGATCATCATGGTTCACGGCGATGACAGCGGTCTTGTACTTCCGCCGAGAATCGCTCCGGTACAGACAAGAGTTATTCCGATCGCGCAGCATAAAGAAGGTGTTCTTGATAAGGCAAATGAACTTCTTGACGCTCTTAATAAAGCCGGATATCGCGCGAAGATCGATGATTCCGAAAAGAGTCCGGGATGGAAATTCAGTGAGCAGGAGATGCTCGGAATCCCGACTCGTATCGAGATCGGACCAAAAGATATCGAAAACGGTCAGGTTGTTGTTGTGCGCAGAGATACAAGAGAGAAGATCGTTGTGGCAATCGATGAGATTACAACGAAACTCGGTGAAATCCTTGAGACGATCCAGGCAGACCTTTATGCGAAAGCAAAAGCGTTCCTTGATGACCACATCAGTTCTGCGGTGACTATGGATGAGATGAAAGATGCGGTTTCCGAAAAGAAAGGTTTCGTAAAGGCAATGTGGTGTGGAGACGAAGCTTGTGAGGATGAGATTAAAGCACAGACAGGCGGAGTGACATCACGATGCATTCCTATGGAAGAAGAACATCTGTCTGATGTATGCGTCTGCTGTGGAAAACCTGCGAAACATATGGTTTACTGGGGAAGAGCATACTAAAATACATTATTTGTAAATGGGCAGTTTAAAACAGGAGTGGATTTCTTCGCTTTTGGAAGAAATACGTTCTGTTTTACAGCGCTGCTTCTCGATAAATAATATAGAAGAAATAAGATAGTGTTGTACAAAAAGGCTATAATCGTTTTGGAAAATGAACGACTATAGCCTTTTTTGAAATCCTAAATATGCAAAATGACGAAAATGGGGGGATGATAATGACGATTTTGTTTAAATGTGATAAGGTTATAAGGTCTATGAAAAATAAAATTGTGAAAAAAGGGGAAAGGAAAAGTATGAAAAAGAGAAAGTATCTGGCATTGTTATTAGCTGCCGGAATGATCGCACAGACAGCTCTTTCGACCGGCGGAGTTGTGCAGGTTCAGGCTGCCGAAGACACATACGTTAAAACAGATGAGCTGACAGACAACGATACGGCGGCACCGAAGAAGGATAGTGTTATACCGTCAAAGAATCAGTATGAGTATCAGAAACAGGAACTGGCTGCATTTTGCCACTTTGGACCGAATACATTTAATGAGATCGAATGGGGAGAACATTACGGCGATAAGACTCCGAATGAGATCTTTAAACTGACGGAAGATTTTGATGCGGACACACTTGTTAAAACATTGAAAGAAGCAGGTTTCAAGAAATTGATCGTGACTGCGAAGCACCATGATGGTTTCTGTATATGGGCAAGTGAAGCAACGCAGTACGACGTTTCCGGCGCGACAAATTATCAGGGTGGAAAAGGTGATGTCCTTGCCGACATTTCAAAAGCATGTACAGAACATGATATGGACATGGGCTTATATCTGTCCCCGTGGGATATCCATGATGAAAGCTATGGGTATAAAGATGCATCCGGTAAGGCATTAGTAGAGTTTGTGGATACTAATAATGATGGAAAACCAGATAAAAACCAACCGGTCAATGGTTTGACTTGGGAACAAGTAAAACAGCAAGATGCGAAAGATTACAATAAATATTATAATGATCAGTTGATCGAGATACTTGGAAACGACAAATACGGAAATAAAGGGCATTTTAAAGAAGTATGGATGGATGGTGCGAAAGGAAGCGGCGCCGGATATCAGGAATACGACTTTAAAAAATGGTTTGACACAATTCAGCAATATGAAGGAATTGCCGGAAATCAGGTTGACGACTGTATGCTGTTCGGAGCAGAAGCTTACACAACTGTCCGTTGGATCGGAAACGAGAACGGATTTGCGGCAGAGGAGACTTGGTCAAAATCGAATGTAGATAAAGAGAAAAATACGATTAACAGCAACTCTTCGGGCGGATATACGAAAGGTTTCCCAGACGGAAATCAGTGGACAGTTCCGGAAGCGGACGCACGAATCACGTCAGGATGGTTCTGGGGAGATAGTAAGAAGACACCGAAGACAATGGAAGAATTATCAGAGATGTACTTCCGCTCTGTAGGTCATAATGCTCCGCTTCTTTTGAATGTTCCTCCGAATAATAAAGGAAAAGTTGACGATGCGATCTTAAGACGTGTAACGGAATTCGGTACGGCTATTAATAAAACGTTTGAGAAGAACCTTGCAAAAGATGCTGAGGTTTCCGCAACAGAAGTTCGCGGAAAGGACACAACTTATTCTCCGCAGAACGTATTGGACGGAAAAGATGATACATATTGGACTGTGAATGATGAGACAAAATCAGGCACACTTCTGATCGACCTGAAAAAAGATACACTGTTCGATGTTGTGTCTATCGAAGAGTCGATTGAGTTCGGACAGAGAATCGGCAAGTTTAAAGTTGAGTATCAGACTGCGAACGGTGAGTGGAAGAAGTTTGACGAGGGAACAACGGTTGGCGCGAAACGTCTCAGCCGCAGAAGCCCTGTAAAATCAAGTAAGATCAGGATCACGGTAACGGCGCATGAAAGCGCGGAAAATAAAATTCCTATGATCAGTGAGGTCGGCGTTTATAAAGCGGCGGCAGGTATGGAAGCTCCGAACGGAATTCCGGAAGGACTTCAGGTAGTCGATGACAGAGCGTTTACGGCAGACGGATGGTCAAAGGAGTCGGGAGATCAGTTTATCGAAGGCACAGGTATGTGGTGTCGTCCGAATGCAGAGGCAACTGTGAAGTTTACAGGAACGAAAGTATGGCTTGTAGGTACGATCGATCCGAGCCACGGTCCGGCAGACGTATATATCGACGGCAACAAGGTGGCGTCTATTAATACGAAGTCAGATAAGAGAAAGCTTCAGCAAAGAATCTTTGAGTCTGATACGTTAAAAGAAGGAAAGCATACATTAAAAATTGTTAATACAGGAACGGGTACAGAGGCAATCGGAGTAGATGCCGCGTTAGTATTGAACAACGGCGGAAAAGGTATGTTCCAGATCGAGTATCCGAGCTATCGTGTTAATGAAAACACAAAGACTCCGATCATGGTAAAACGTCTCGGAGGAACAAAAGGCGAAGCTACGGTACAGTTCCAGGTAAATCCGGGAAGCGCATGGCAGGATCACTTTAATGCAGACGGAAATATGGAGTTGAAGTTTGCAGACGGTCAGACAGAGGCGCAAGCTCATGTTGAGACAAGAAGAGTGCCGGGAGAGACAGGCGATCTTTCCTTTACTGCTGTTCTTGCAGATCCGACGAACGGAACGATTATCGGATTCAATAATCCGGCGACAGTGACGATCGCTGACTCTGAGCAGTATACAAAAGAAAAAGTAAAAGAAAAATTAGCTCAGATCGAGAAAGCAGGATATAATGAAGCGCAGTATACAAGCGGAAGCTGGGAAGCGCTTCAGGCGGCGATAAAAGATGCGAAAGCAGTTATGGAAAAAACAAATGCAGGAGCACAGGATTATGCCGAAGCTTGTACGAAACTGGAAGCGGCTCTGAACAGTCTTACAAAGCGATCTACATACACAGATGAAGATAGATTTATTATGCCTCGTCTGAAAGGAAGAACAAAACAGCTTGAGGCAGAGCACTTCATATTAGATAAAGGAACATCGGAAAATGGTAAACACGTTCGCCTTGTGGCAGATGATAAAGCAAGTAACGGACAGAAAGTCGGTTGGTTTGAAAAAGGCAACATCATCAAAGTTCCGTTCCATGCAGATAAAGCGGGAACATATACGTTCAAAGCAACATACCAGAGCGGAAGACTGGCAAGCGGAAAACAGCCGAACTCTTTGAACTGGTCTGGCAAGAACGTGACAGCAGGATCTAAGGCTGACATATATGGAACAGAGTCTAACGGAACGAAATATGAGACGTTAGAGTTTGATGTAGAGATCACGGCAGCAGGCGACGGAGAACTGATCTTTACTGCAGACGACAAAGGTTCTCCGAACCTTGATAAATTTGAAGTAACGGCAAAAGAAGTTCCGATGGAGAAATACACGATCACTTCATCCGTTGCAGAAGGCGAGCAGGGAACGATTTCACCGCTTGGAGCAGTGGAAGTAGAAGAAGGTTCTTCAAAGGAATTTGAAATGAAGCCGAATGAAGGCTATGCAGTGAAGGATGTAGTCGTAGACGGAAAATCCGTAGGTTCTAGAACGAAATATACATTTGAGGAAGTTTTGGCAAACGGAC
>ERZ773186.2317-NODE-2317-length-14327-cov-4.545754_pt1 | contig 14327 bp, 8 predicted proteins | sample MGYA00581000_ERZ773186 | MGnify/ENA primary metagenome ERZ773186 (study PRJEB29015, sample SAMEA2737752) | human gut metagenome | biome: human gut; feature: human-associated habitat; material: faeces | place: China | collected 2012 ... | reverse complement strand
AATGGGGGCTGTATCTGGCAGTGGAGGCAATAGATGAAACCTTCCTTGAGACCCATTTTGATGATGCAACGGGCGACCTTTATAAGCCCGAAGGACAGGATGGCACAGGTGCGGATCTGGTTTATGACGGGGATGATATTTCCTCCTACACAGGACTGAACCTGAAAACAAACGAGGATACCTCTGACGGCAAGGAAATCATCGCTTTGATGAAGGCGCTTGAGGATGGCGAGAATCTGGAGGATTTGCTGGATGTGGAATCGGCGCTGAAATATATTGCGGCGAATGTGGCACTGGCGAACTTTGACAGCTACCTCGGCAATACCACGCATAACTATTATCTCTATGAGGAGGACGGCTATTTCACCGTTATCCCTTGGGATATGAACCTTGCCTTCGGCGGCTTTGGCGGCGGCGGACGCTCCTCCGGCGGCAGCCGGGGCGGAGGCTTCGGCGGCAAGGGCGGCTTCGGCGGCGGACGCCGCTGAGATCCATCCCCGACAATCCAATAAAAATCGCACCTCAGGGGTCCCGGATATCCGGGACCCCTGAGGTGCTTAAAGGAAGAAAGATGAAAGAAGAAAGAGAGAGTAAAAGGAAAATGCGAAATATATCCAGTGATGCTTCCGAAGAAGCCGTCACGCTGCCTTAATTACCCCGGCCGCCGTTGCCCCGGCCGAAGAAGTAGTCATACAGGTCGCCGTAGGAATCCTGCTGACCCTGGTTCTGGTTGGGGGAATCGTCCTCGGTGCCGGTGGTCTGAGGCTGCTGGTCGAAGGTCAGGCTCAGGGTGATCTCCTGGCCGCCGCGCCACACCGTCAGGGTGACGGTATCGCCGGCCTTATAGCTCTTCTTGGCCATGGACAGGTCGCTCATGGAGGTGATGTCCGTGTCGTTGAGCTTGGTGATGACGTCGCCCAGCTGCAGGCCCGCCTTTTCCCCGGCGCCGCCCTTTTCCACGGCGTAGACGAACACGCCCTTGGTCACGTCGATGTTGTACTGGGCGGCCATCTGCTCGGTCATGCTGCCGGCCTTGATGGCCATATAGGCCTTATCGGTGACCTGGCCGTTTTCCATGATGTCGGTGATGATGGTTTGGACATCGCTGATGGGGATGGCAAAGCCGATACCCTCCACGGTGGTGTCGGAATAGCTGGAATACTTAGCGGACACAATGCCCACTACCTCACCGTACAGGTTCATCAGGGGGCCGCCGGAGTTGCCGGGGTTGATGGAGGCGTCCACCTGGATCATGTTGAAGGGGGTGCCGTCCACGTTGATGGCCCGGTCGCAGCAGGACACGATGCCCTGGCTCATGGAGAAGGTCAGCTCGCCCAGGGGATTGCCGATGGCCATCACTGTGTCGCCCACGTTGACGTCGGCGCTCTTGCCCAGGGTCACGGCCTGGAGGCCGGTGGCCTCGATCTTCAGCACGGCCACATCATAGTCACTGTCGCCGCCCACTACAGTGGCGGGATAGGTATCGCCGTTATACAGGGTGACGTTGACGCTGCTGGCGCCGGACACCACGTGCTGGTTGGTGACGATATAGCCGTCCTGGGTGATGACGAAGCCGCTGCCGGAGGAGGCGGACTCCACCTTCTGGCCGAAGATGTTGGTGGACACGGCGGAGCAGTTGATGGATACCACGCTGTTCACCGTGGAGGCGTACACCTCGGCGGGGGTCATCAGGGTCTGGCCGTCCACGGATTTGACGCTGACGGCGGAAGCCGTGCGGCCGGACTCCTGAATGGTGGCCTTGCCGCCCCGGCGGGCCAGGGACGCGCCGCCGAAGCCGCACAGGCCGCCGATCAGGGCGCAGCACAGAACCAGAGCCGTGACCTTGGTACCGGTCTTTTTCCAGAAGGAGCCCTTTTCCGGCTTGGGGGGCTGGGGGTCATCCTGGCAGGCGCCGGTGGTGTAGGCCACAGGCTCCTCCGGGGAGACCGGATCCTCCGGCCGGGATGCCGGCTGCCAGCTGGTCTGGCTGGGGTCGGGCTGTCCGGGCTGGGGCTCCCGGTCCTTGGAATAACTGTAATGATACAGGCTGTTTTCATCGTTGAAAGCGCCCTGATTGTTCTCGTCGTTGACACCGCTATACATAACTGTGAACCTCCTATTGTCGGGCGGGGCGGAATGTGGTATGATGTGGTATCATGCTCCGCCGCCGCTGTGGTTTTCCTTCCGATGGTTTATAGTATACGCGGAAACCTTAAGCGAAGCTTTAAGAAACGGCGGAAAAATTTGAACATTCTATGAAGAAAGGGGGCGGAAGCCCATGGTCAGGATCGAGGGGCTGAAGCTGGCTCCGGGGCAGGATGAGCAGCTGCTGCGGGGCAAGGCCGCCCGGCTGCTGCGGGTGCCGGAGGGGGACATTCTGTCCCTTCAGGTGCTGCGCCGGGCCATCGACGCCCGGGAGGAGCTGCACTTTGTCTATACGGCGGCGGTGACCCTGCGGCAGGAGAAGACCGCGCTGCGGCGGATCCGGGACCGGCGGGTAACGCCGTATACGCCGGAGGTATACCGGCTGCCGGAGACCCTGGCGGCCCCCGAGACGCCGCCGGTGGTCATCGGCGCGGGGCCGGGAGGGCTGTTCGCGGCCCTGGTGCTGGCCCGGTGCGGGCTGCGGCCCATCATCCTGGAGCGGGGCCGGGACGCCGTGACCCGGCAGCGGGACGTGGAAGCCTTCTGGCGCACCGGAGTGCTGGACCCGGAGTCCAACGTACAGTTCGGCGAGGGCGGCGCCGGGGCCTTTTCCGACGGGAAGCTGAACACCGGCACCCGGGACATCCGGCACCGGTGGATTCTGGAGCAGCTGGCGGCCTGCGGCGCGCCGGAGAGCATCCTCACGGACGCCAAGCCCCATGTGGGCACGGATATGCTCCATGTGACCCTGGTGAACCTGCGGCGGCAGCTGCTGGACCTGGGGGCTCAGGTGCGGTTCGGCCACCGGGTCACCGGACTGCGGGTCCGGGACGGAGCCTTGGAGGGGCTGGAGGTGTCGTCGCCGGAGGGGAGCTATGTGCTGCCGGCCAGGCAGGCGGTGCTGGCCCTGGGCCACAGCGCCCGGGATACCTTTGAAATGCTCCACGCCGCCGGGGTGCGGATGGAGCAGAAGCCCTTTGCTGTGGGTGTGCGCATCGAGCACCGGCAGGCGGATATGGACGCGGCGCAGTACCGGACGTTTGCCGGGCACCCGTGCCTGCCCGCCGCCGGCTATAAGCTGTCGTGCCACCCGGAAAACGGGCGCAGCGCCTTCTCCTTCTGCGTCTGCCCCGGGGGGCAGGTGGTGGCCGCCGCGTCGGAGGAGGGCCGGGTGGTGACCAACGGCATGAGCGAATATGCCCGGGACCGGGAGAACATCAACGGCGGCCTGCTGGTGAACGTGACCCCGGCGGACTTCGGCAGCAGCCATCCCCTGGCGGGCATCGCCTTCCAGCGGCGGCTGGAGGAGGCGGCCTTCCGCCTGGGCGGCGGAGGCTATGCGGCTCCCTGCCAGCGGGTGGAGGATTTTCTGGCCGGGCGGCCCTCCACGGGGCCGGGACGGGTGATCCCCAGCTATCGGCCCGGGGTCCGGTGGACGGACCTGCGGCAGTGTCTGCCGGAGTTCGTGTGGGAAACCCTGGCCCTGGCGCTGCCGATGCTGGACGGAAAGGTCCGGGGCTATGCCCAGGGGGACGCCGTGCTGACGGCAGTGGAGACCCGGTCGTCGTCGCCGGTGCGGATCATACGAGACAACAGCGGTCAGTGCAATGTCCGGGGGCTGTACCCCTGCGGCGAGGGGGCGGGCTATGCCGGAGGCATCCTGTCCGCTGCCGCCGACGGCATGCGCTGCGCAGAAAAAATATGGGAGGTATACGGTAAATGAGAAAAATCGCGGTGATGGAGGACTTCCTGACGCCGGAGCACCGGAAAAGGGTGCTGGCAGCGGCGGAAAAGCACGGCTTTGCGGTGGACTTTTACGGGCGGGGCAAGGCTCCGGCAGAGGGGCTGGACCAGTATGAGATCATCTACGGATGGTGCGAGCCCGGAGACCTGAAGCGGGCCACGGCGCTCAAGTGGTACTGCTGCGGCTTCGCCGGGGTGGACCAGCTGTCCGACGACAGCCTGTATGCCAGCCCCGACGTGGTGCTGTCCAACTCCTCCGGAGCCTACGGCCTCACCATCAGCGAGCACATCCTCATGGTGACGCTGATGCTGCTGCGGCGGATGCCGGAGTTCCAGGACATCGTCCGGCGGCGGGAATGGGTGTCGGAGCTGCCTATGCGGTCCATTTACGGCAGCCGCATCACGGTGCTGGGGGCCGGGGACATCGGCACCAACTTCGCCCGGCGGGCCAAGGCCCTGGGAGCGGGACACATCTGCGGCGTGTCCCGCAGCGGCCGGAACCCGGACCCCGCCTATGACCGGATGCTGCCCCAGGAGCAGCTGGACCAGGTGCTGCCGGAGACGGAGATCCTGGTGATGGCTCTGCCGTCGGTGGCGGACACCGTAGGCATCCTCAGCCGGGAGCGCATTGCCCTGCTGCCCCGGGACGCCATTGTGGTGAACGTGGGCCGGGGCACCGCCATCGACCAGGAGGCCCTGATGGAGGCCCTGAACGCCGGGCGCATCGCCGGGGCGGCCCTGGACGTGGTGGTGCCGGAGCCGCTGCCCAGGGAGCACCCCCTGTGGAGTACCCGGAACCTGCTGCTGACGCCCCACATTTCGGGGAATATGTCCTTGGGCTACACCTGCGACATCAACGTGGACATGTTCTGCCGGGATCTGGAAAACTACGCCGCCGGCCGTCCCCTGGAGCACCGGGTGGACCGGAAGCGGGGCTATTAAAAGCTTGTCCAAAAAGGCTTGCGAGCTGAGCAGGGCCGCCCTCCCGGGCGGCCCTGCTGCTTTATATTACTGCTTTGGCGCCTGCTTCATGGACAGGCTGATGCGGCGCTTCTTTTCGTCCACCTCCAGGACCGTCACCTTTACCACGTCTCCCACGGACACCACCTCCGACGGGTGGCGGATGAACTTATTGCAGACTTGGGAGATGTGGACCAGGCCGTCCTGGTGGACGCCGATGTCCACGAACACGCCGAAATCCACCACATTGCGGACGGTGCCCGTCAGCACCATGCCGGGGGCCAGGTCCTTGATCTCCAGCACGTCCGTCCGGAGGATGGGGGCAGGCAGGTCGTCCCGGACGTCCCGGCCCGGCTTGGCCAGCTCCGCCGCCACGTCCTGCAGGGTGGGAACGCCTACGTTCAGCCGGGCGGCGGTCTCCTCCCAGCCCAGGGCCTTCACCTTCTGGGGCAGGTCCGCCAGCCTCCCGGCGGCCACGTCGGCCAGGGTATAGCCGCACAGGGCCAGCAGTCCCTCCGCAGCGGCGTAGCTCTCCGGATGGACGCCGGTGTTGTCCAGCACAGACTTGCTCTCCGGCACCCGCAGGAAGCCCGCCGACTGCTGGAAGGCCTTGGGCCCCAGCTTGGGCACCTTCAGAAGCTGACGGCGGCCGGTGAAGGCGCCGTTTTCCTCCCGGTATTTCACGATATTTTTGGCGGTGGCGGCGTTCAGGCCGGACACCCGGCCCAGCAGGCTGGCGGAGGCGGTGTTCACGTCCACGCCCACGGCGTTGACGCAGTCCTCCACCACCCCGGACAGCGTCTCGTCCAGCCGCTTCTGGGGCATATCGTGCTGATACTGGCCCACGCCGATGGCCTTGGGGTCGATCTTCACCAGCTCGGCCAGGGGGTCCTGCATCCGCCGGGCGATGGACACGGCGCTGCGCAGGTTCACGTCATACTCCGGGAACTCCTCCGCCGCCAGCTTGCTGGCGGAGTATACGGAGGCCCCGGCCTCGTTGACCATCATATAGCTGACGCCGCCTCCCAGGGCCCGGATCATCTCCACCGCCATCTGCTCGGTCTCCCGGCTGGCGGTGCCGTTGCCGATGGCGATGTGGGTGACGCCGTGGCGGCGGACCAGACGGGACAGCCGGTCGATGGCCTCCTGCTTCTGGCGGGGGCCGTAGGTGGGGTACACCACGGCGGTGTCCAGCACCCGGCCGGTGCCGTCGATGACCGCCACCTTGCAGCCGTGGGCATAGCCGGGGTCCAGGCCCATGGTGACGTGGCCCTTTACCGGGGGCTGCATCAGCAGGGGCTTCAGGTTCAGGCCGAAGTTGGCGATGGCCCCCTCGCAGGCGGAGGCGGTGAGATCGGACCGGGCCTCCCGCTCCAGGGAGGGATAGATCAGCCGGTCATAGGCATCCTCACAGGCGGCCTTGATAAACTCCATAGCCCGGGACCCGGGTCGCACCACCGCCCGGCGCAGAGTCATCAGACCCAGCTCCCGGTCCAGCAGCACGGTGACGGAGAGGACGCCCTCCTTTTCGCCCCGGTTGATGGCCAGGACCTGGTGCCCGGCCAGCTTGGCGATGGGCTGGTCAAAGTCGTAATACAGCCGGTAAACGGTGTCCTCCTCCGTGGCGGCCAGACTCCGCAGATGTCCCTGCCGGCGCAGCAGCTCCCGCAGGGTCTTGCGGATGGCGGCATCGTCCGACAGCAGCTCTGCTACGATGTCGTTGGCCCCCTGGAGGGCGTCGGCCAGAGTCTCCACCCCCTTCTCCGGGTCCACATAGTCCCGGGCGGCCTCTTCCGGAGCCGGGCAGTCCCGGCCCTGGTCCAGCAGCAGAAGGGCCAGGGGCTCCAGGCCCTTCTCCCGGGCCACCGTGGCCCGGGTGCGGCGCTTCTGCTTATAGGGGCGGTACAGGTCCTCCACCTCCGCCAGGGTGGCGGCGCTGTCGATGGCGGCGGACAGCTCGTCGGTGAGCTTCCCCTGGCCGTCGATGGCGTTTTTCACCTCCTGGCGGCGCTGGTCCAGGTTCCGCAGATAGCTCAGCCGGTCCTCCAGGGTCCGCAGGGCGGTGTCGTCCATGCTGCCGTGCAGCTCCTTGCGGTAGCGGGCGATGAAGGGGATGGTATTGCCCTGGTCCAGCAGGTCGATGACGTTCTGCACATGGGCCAGGGGCTTGTCCAGCTCCCGGGCCAGAATTTCAGCAATGGTGGGCATAAAGTACTCCTTTCTTCCGGGGAAAAACCGGGACGGAGCCTGTCCGTCCCGGTTTTTTCACTTGTGATACAGGCGCTTGATCTCGTACCGGGGCTGGCAGCTGACGTGGATGCCCAGGCGCTTATAGAGCTTCTCGTCCTCCTCGGAGATAATGACGGAGAAGTGGGCGTCGCAGCCCCGGAGGTCGTCCAGCTTCTTCAGCACCCGCTCCGCCAGGGGGTTGGTGACGGCGGAGATGGACAGGGCGATGAGCACCTCGTCGGAGTGCAGCCGGGGGTTCCGGTGGCCCAGGTGGGAAATCTTCATGTCGCTGATGGGGGCGATGATGGACGACGGCAGCAGGTCCAGTTCCTTGTCGATGCCCGCCAGGGCCTTGATGGCGTTCAGCAGCAGCGCCGCCGAGGGTCCCAGCAGGGAGCTGTTCTTTCCGGTGACCACCCGGCCGTCCGGCAGGACCATGGCCCCGGCGGGGGCGGCGGTCTCCTCCGCCTTTTTCAGGCAGGCCGCCACGGCGGGACAAATATCCGGCGTGACACCGGCCTGCTGCATGATGATCTCCAGCTTGCGCACCACATCGTCGTCGCACTTGCCCCGGACCCGGTCCACCATCCCGGCATAGTACCGGCGGAGGATCTCCATCCGGGAGGCCTCCTGGCATACCGCATCGTCCACAATGGCGAAGCCCGCCATGTTCACGCCCATGTCCGTGGGGGACTGATAGGGGGACGTGCCCTGAATCCGCTGGAACATGGCGTTGAGCACCGGGAAAATCTCCACATCCCGGTTGTAGTTCACGGTGGTCTTGCCGTAGGCCTCCAGGTGGAAGGGGTCGATCATGTTCACGTCGTTCAGGTCCGCCGTGGCCGCCTCATAGGCCAGGTTCACCGGGTGCTTCAGCGGCAGGTTCCAGATGGGGAAGGTCTCATACTTGGCGTAGCCCGCCCGGACGCCCCGCTTGTTCTCGTGATACAACTGGCTCAGGCAGGTGGCCATTTTGCCGCTGCCGGGGCCGGGGGCCGTCACCACCACGATGGGGCGGGTGGTTTCGATATAGTCGTTTTTGCCCAGGCCGTCGTCGGACACGATGTGGGCCACGTCCGAGGGGTATCCGGCAATGGGATAGTGGCGATAGCTCCGGACGCCCAGAGCCGTCAGCCGCTTGATGAAGGCGTCCGCCGCCGGCTGCCCGGCGTACTGGGTGATGACCACGGAGCCCACATAGAACCCCAGGCCCCGGAACACGTCCATCAGCCGCAGCACGTCCTCGTCATAGCCGATGCCCAGGTCGCCGCGGATCTTCTTCTTTTCGATGTCTCCGGCGCAGATGGCCACCACGATCTCCACCTCGTCCCGGATGGAGGCCAGCATCCGGATCTTGCTGTCCGGCTGGAACCCCGGCAGCACCCGGGAGGCGTGGTAATCGTCGAACAGCTTGCCGCCGAACTCGATATACAGCTTGTCGCCGAATTGCTCCCGCCGGGCCCGGATGTGCTGGGCCTGGAGGGCCAGGTATTTGTCGTTATCAAAACCGATTTTCATATGTGCTCCCTCTTTCCGGTAATTGCTTTAACCTAACTATTATACACGACCGTGCCCGGAGAGAAAAGGCCTTTTTGCATTTTCCCCTCCGGCAAATTTGCCGGTTTTCGGGGCGGGATTTTGGGCGAAACGCGCCGTTGCGTTTTGCCCCCGGCGGGGGTATACTAAAAGGTACACCACATATGCAGGAGGATGCACACCATGCGCTTTCAGGTTTTGCTGAAAAAGGAAAACGTTCCGGGGACCAATTTCTTCCCCTTTTTCGAGACCGACGACATCCAGGAGGCCAAGGACTTCGCCATGCGGCTGGCCTTTGAGGAGTTCAACCTGGTGAAGGTCATGGACACCAAGCGCCAGGAGCTGGTGCGGGACTTTGACGCCGCCATCTATCGGGAGTAACGCGAATACGGACAAAAAAGAGGCGCTGCCGCGGCAGCGCCTCTTCTCAATTGGTGGATCGGGTAAATCAGAACCACAGGCCCCAGGCCAGGAAGCCCAGGCAGGCCACCACGCCGGTGAACAGCAGAACGATGACCAGATAGCCCATGATATCCCGGGCAGACAGCTTGGCAATGCCCAGAGCAGGCAGAGCCCAGAAGGGCTGGATCATGTTGGTCCACTGGTCGCCCCAGGCAATGGCCATGGCGGTGCGGCCGGCGTCGATGCCCAGGTTGGCACCGGCGGGCATCATGATGGGACCCTGAACGGCCCACTGGCCGCCGCCGGAGGGAACGAAGAAGTTCACGATACCGGCCGCCAGGAAGGACAGCATGGGGAAGGTGATGCTGTTGGAGATGTTCACGAAGAACTGGGAGATGACGCTGGCCAGAGACACGCCCTGCTCGTTGGCAGCCACCATCATGCCCATAATACCGGCATAGAAGGGGAACTGCAGCAGCACACCGGCAGCGCCGCCGGCGGCGTCGGAAATGGCGTCCACATAGCGGCGCAGGTCGCCGTGGAGCAGAATGCCCAGGAACAGGAAGATCATGTTCACGATGTTCAGGCCCAGGGTAAAGCCGTTCTGAACGAAGTAATAGACGATGTACACAAAGCCGCCCACCAGGGTGATGGCCCACAGGAGCTTGGAGTGCTCCACCTTGTCGGCGGGAGTCTTGACCTCATAGGTGCGCTCGGCCTCGTCCTCCAGCAGAGTGGGGTCGATGCACACGGTGTGGTCCTTGTCGGGGTGCATGGCATAGTTCACGAAGGGCATGGCAAACAGAATCACGCCCACCATAATCAGGTTCATGGGGTGAAACACGGTGTCGGTGATGGGAGCCTGGTACGCCACGCCGCCGAAGTCCTTACCGGCCACCAGGTCCAGGGGGATGGAGCCGGACAGGCCCGCGTGCCAGATCACGAAGCCCGAATAGGCGGAGGCAATCAGCAGGGGATAGTCCACGGTGGGGACCCGGCGCACCACTTCCTTGGCCAGCAGGGTGCCGGCGATCAGGCCGAAGCCCCAGTTCAGCCAGCAGCAGATGGTGGAGATGAAGGTGGTGACCACGATGGCCTGCATATTGTTGTGGCACAGACCGGCGGCGGCCCGCAGGGCCTTTTTGCAGGGCTTGGCGGCGGCCATGGCGGAGCCGAACACCAGCACCAGGGCCATCTGCATGGAGAAACTCAGCAGACCCCAGAAACCCTTGGAGTCGCCCCAGGCGTTGAGCACCTGCAGCGGGCCCATCTTTGTGGCGCACATGGAGCCGATGAAAACGATGATGCTCAGGATGATGGCAAACAGGAAGGCATCCGGCAGCCATCGGTTGACCACGCGAACGCAGCCGTTGGTGAATTTCTTGAACACAGACTCACTCTCCTTTAATATGTCCGGAGGAGGGGTCCCCTCCCCCGCTGTCCTGGCCGGGCCTCTGCGCGGGGCCGGGCTGTCTCTGCTTCTATTGTATAGGAGTGCGGTCCTGTTTACAATTAATGTTTCGCCGAAATTTTAACAATCTTTTTGGTAAAGTACAACAATTTTACATTTTTCAAGTGCTTTTGCCGTAAATATGGCGTTAAAAATGCGCGCAACGTGTAAAGGCGCATTAACAAAGGGAGAGGGGGCGCGCCCCTCTCCCCTGTTTTTCAGAAAAAGTCTCGCAGAGTTTGCCGCCTGCGGGCGGCAAATCAACGGATTCCCACGTCGCTTCGCTCCTCGGAATGACAGAAACGTGTTTTTCGACAGCCCCTTGGTTTAGTGCAAATATTTTTTCAGGTACTGGCCGGTGTAGGACGCCGGGCAGGCGGACACGGTCTCCGGCGTTCCGGCGCAGACCAGGGTACCGCCGCCGGAGCCGCCCTCCGGCCCCAGGTCGATGAGCCAGTCGGCGGACTTGATCACGTCCAGGTTGTGCTCGATGACCAGCACCGTGTTCCCGGCGTCCACCAGCCGCTGCAGCACCTCCAGCAGCTTCTTCACGTCGTCGGAGTGCAGGCCGGTGGTGGGCTCGTCCAGGATATAGAAGGTGCGGCCCGTGGCCCGGCGGGACAGCTCCGTGGCCAGCTTCACCCGCTGGGCCTCGCCGCCGGACAGGGTGGTGGAGGACTGGCCCAGCTTCACATAGCCCAGGCCCACGTCGCACAGGGTCCGCAGCTTTTCGGCGATCCTGGGCACCGGGGCGAAGAACTCCAGGGCCTCCTCCGCCGTCATGTCCAGCACGTCGGCGATGCTCCTGCCCTTGTATTTCACCTCCAGGGTTTCCCGGTTGTAGCGCTTGCCGTGGCACACCTCGCAGGGGACATATACGTCGGACAGGAAGTGCATCTCGATTTTCAGCATACCGTCGCCGCAGCAGGCCTCGCACCGGCCGCCCTTGGTGTTGAAGGAGAATCGCCCCGGGCCATAGCCCCGGGCCTTGGCCTCCTGGGTGGCGGCGAACAGATTGCGGATCTCGTTGAACAGGCCCGTGTAGGTAGCGGGGTTAGAGCGGGGCGTCCGGCCGATGGGGCTCTGGTCGATGCCCACCACCTTGTCCAGGAACTCCTCGCCCTCTATGGCGTCGTGCCGGCCGGGCCGGACTTTCATGCGGTTCAGGTCTGCACCCAGGCGCTTGAAGATGATCTCGTTGACCAGGGAGGACTTGCCGGAGCCGGACACGCCGGTGACGCAGGTGAAGGTCCCCAGGGGGACGGACACGTCGATGTGGCGCAGGTTGTTTTCCGCCGCGCCCCGGACGGTGAGGTATGCTCCGCTGCCCGGGCGGCGGCTCTCCGGCACGGGAATGGACCTTTTGCCGCTTAAATACTGGCCGGTGAGGCTGTTGGGGTTGGCCATGACCTCCTCCGGCGTGCCGGCGGCCATAACCTGTCCGCCATGGGCCCCGGCCCCGGGACCGATGTCAATGAGGTAGTCGGCGGCGCGCATGGTGTCCTCGTCGTGCTCCACCACGATCAGGGTGTTGCCCAGGTCCCGCAGCCGCTTCAGGGTGGCCAGCAGCTTGTCGTTGTCCCGCTGGTGCAGGCCGATGGACGGCTCGTCCAGAATATACAGCACCCCCATGAGGCTGCTGCCGATCTGGGTGGCCAGGCGGATGCGCTGGCTTTCGCCGCCGGAGAGAGTGCCGCTGGACCGGGACAGGGTCAGGTAGCTCAGGCCCACGGATTGCAGGAAGCCCAGCCGGGAGCGGATTTCTTTGAGAATCTGGGCGGCGATGAGCTGCTGGGTGGGGGTCAGGGTCAGGGCGTTGAAAAATTCCAGCTCCCGGTCCACCGGCAGCTCCGTGGCCTCCATAATGGACAGGTCCCCTACCGTTACCGCCAGGGCCTCGGGCCGCAGACGGCGGCCCTTACACGCCGGGCAGGGGCACTGGGTCATGAACTCCTCGATCTCCCGCTTGCTGGCGTCGGACTGGGTTTCCTGATACCGGCGCTCCAGGTTGTTGGCGACGCCCTCAAAGGGCTGGTACAGGGTGCCCCGGCCCCGGGGCTGGTCATAGTGCAGCTCCAGCTTCTGGCCCTTGGTGCCGTAGAGGATGACGTCCATGGCCTCCTTCGAGAGGCTGGAGATCGGCGCGTGCAGGTCGAAGTGATATTTCTGCGACAGGGCGTCGAAGTACATCCGCGCGATGGAGTCACTGCGGATATTGCCCCAGCCGCTGGCCTGGATGCCGCCGTCGTAGATGGAGAGGGACGGGTCCGGGATGATGATGGCGGGGTCGACCTTCAAAAGGAAGCCGAGGCCGCTGCACTCCGGGCATGCACCCATGGGATTGTTGAACGAGAACATGCGCGGCGAAAGCTCCGGCATGGAGATGCCGCACTCGTCGCAGGCGTAGTTGCGGGAGAACAGCGTCTCCTCCCCGGTGTCCGGCTGCTGGATGACGACGAGCCCGCCGCCGTGCTCCAGCGCGGTCTCGACGGAGTCCGTCAGGCGGCGCGTCAGGTCGCCGCGCAGCACAAGGCGGTCGACCACCAGCTCGATGGTGTGTTTTTTGTTCTTCTCGAGTGTGATCTCCTCGCTCAGGTCATAGAGGATGCCGTCCACGCGCACGCGGGAGAAGCCGCTCTTCCGCGCGTCTGCCAGCAGCTTGACGTGCTCGCCCTTCTTGCCGCGCACGACCGGGGCCAGCACCTGAAAGCGCGTGCCCTCCGGCAGGGCCAGCACCTTGTCGACGATCTGGTCGACGGTCTGGCGGCGGATCTCGCGGCCGCAGCGCGGACAGTGCGGCGTTCCGGCGCGCGCCCACAGCAGGCGCAGGTAGTCGTAAATTTCCGTCACCGTGCCCACGGTCGAGCGTGGGTTGCGGGACGTCGTCTTCTGGTCGATGGAAATGGCGGGGGACAGGCCTTCGATCACGTCTACGTCGGGCTTGTCCATCTGGCCCAGGAACTGCCGCGCATAGGCCGAAAGCGAGTCGACATAGCGCCGCCGGCCCTCGGCATAGATCGTGTCGAACGCAAGCGACGATTTGCCGGAGCCGGAAAGCCCCGTGAATACGCACAGCGCGTCGCGCGGGATCTCCACATCCACATTTTTCAGGTTGTTTTCGCGCGCACCGCGCACGAGGATGGAATTTCGCATAGCTGCCTCCTGCCGATGATTTCTCTGAAGTCTTATTATACCACGCTGTCCGGATCGCAGCAACGAAAATTTATAAACAAATGTACGATTTTTCGCCAACCGCCCGTGCCATTGTAGGGGAGGGGACAGCCGGGCCCGGCGCTGCACCAGCAGCCCGTACAAGCCACCGTTAAAATGGGGATGGCCCCCGATTTGTCATTGCGAGGAGGCGCAGCCGACGTGGCGATCTCGCAGAACCCGGCCGAATCGCGAGAAAGCGATCGGCGAAAACGCAACTGCCTCTCCGAGATTGCACCCCAAGGGCACTTCCTCGCGCTTCGCGCTCAGGGCGCCACGTCAGGGAAGCGCGAGTTGCATCAGCGCTCTCCCCTACAACATCCTGTCGAAAAAATCAAAAATCGCCATCAATCCGGATTTTTCCGGTCCAATTTCTCCTTTTCGGTTGCTTTCGCAGAAAAAATCCGTTATGATGGAAGGTAGAATCTGCAATTGCATTTTTCACGGCCGTTTCTGCCGCTGCCCGGCGCTTTTTCCGGTGCATAACGCAGCCGCGTCCGGTTAAAACAAACGAAAAACACCGGTTAAAACAAACGAAAAACAAGGGACACGGGCTTTCGCCCGGCAGACTGTCAAAAAAACTGCCAAGCCAAAAGCTTCGGAGGGAAGAAAAGTGTGAAAGGAAACCGTCAGGGTGTCCTTTCGCGTTTGA
>ERZ773186.2312-NODE-2312-length-14370-cov-18.543346_pt1 | contig 14370 bp, 5 predicted proteins | sample MGYA00581000_ERZ773186 | MGnify/ENA primary metagenome ERZ773186 (study PRJEB29015, sample SAMEA2737752) | human gut metagenome | biome: human gut; feature: human-associated habitat; material: faeces | place: China | collected 2012 ... | reverse complement strand
ACGCGTTTGCCGTTTTCAGATTGATCGGTGTTAATGTCAGCAAATGCCCTCCTTTACAAAATCTGCCCCATCAGATTCCCTTTCGGAGATCTGACGGGGCATTCTCAGTTATAGTTCCATATCGTGACTTTTCTTTTTCTGCGGTTTCGGCTCTGCCATGCGTTCTGCCTGCTTTTCGTGAAGCTGTGCAAGAATCGACGGACGTTTTACGCTGTCTGCACTCCGCTCAATCTCACGTTTCGGCGCAGGAAGTTCGCTATCCGTTACTTCCTCATCCATGCCAAGAGCCGCATCATCCCCCTTTTCGTCCATATCCAGCAGGGCATTCAATTCTGCAAGCCGTGCAGATTTTTCGTTTAATTCCGTCTCCTGCGGGAACGGACGCTGCACTTCTTCCTTTGCCTCTGCCAACTGCTGCTGTAAGGTTTCCAATCTGCGCTCCACCTGCGGCAGTGTCTTTTCGATAGATGCCAGCGCATTGAGAATACGCTGGATATTGCCAGCCGGATCACTGCCAAGTTCAATCGTATAACTGCTCTGCCGCTTGATGGTCAGCTTGAATGTCTGGGCGAACGCATCAAACCGGGAACTGATTGCAAACCCTCCCAAATCTGCGATTTGCCCCTCTGTCTTAGCGATCTTCATTGCGGCACAGGCTGCAAGAATTGCCGAGCCTGCTTCCTTGCGGTCGGTATAAACCCTGTCCTCCACCGTGATGGAGAACTTCTCCTTGTCCTGTTCCAGCAACGGCTTTGCCACTGCAAGGTCAGCTTTCAGACCTGCTATACGCTCTTTCGCTGCCGTGATTTCTGCCGGATACCGCCGTGCAATATCCGATTCCAGGCTGTAAATCTGGCTGGTGTGGTTTGCCCGCATCAGCTTCAGCTTGCTGACCTGAATATCCAAATCCATCTTTTCCTTGATGTAGGGATTTCCCGTTGCCAATGCTTTGATTTCTGCATAGGTCAGCGCGGTATCGTCCACATCATCGCAGGCACGAACAGGAGATTTCGAGGTCATGATCTGCGAGATGAACTTCTGTTTATTTTCCAGAATCTGCCACATATACGAATCGAACGTATTCTCTGTGACGTAACGGAAAATCTTCACTTTCTGGTTGCGGTTTCCCTGACGAAGAATGCGTCCTTCCTGCTGTTCCAGATCAGAGGGCTTCCACGGGCAGTCCAGATGATGCAGGGCGATCAGTCTGTCCTGAATGTTTGTACCAGCACCAAGTTTCGGGGTCGAACCAAGCAGGATACGCACCTGACCGGAGCGCACCTTTGCAAACAGTTCTGCCTTTTTGGTTTCGGTATTTGCCTCATGGATAAAAGCAATCTCCTCACGGGGGATTCCCTTTGCCACCAGTTTTTCCCGGACATCATCGTACACATTGAATGTTCCGTCTGCTTTCGGGGTCGATAAGTCGCAGAAAATCAACTGGGTGGATTTGTCGGGCGTGGATTCTTCCCATACCTGATAGGCATTCTCCACGCAGAGGTTGACCTTACTTTCCGGCTCATCCGGCAGCAGGTCATTGATAAGCCGCTGATCCAAGGCCAGCTTTCTGCCGTCGTTCGTGATTTTGAGCATATTATCGGTTCTCGGATCGACATTTCCGTTCCGCACACGCTCTGCACGGTCGGCAAAGCTACTCACCATTTCCTGCTGCGTTTCACTGGGTTTCAGCACCTCATTGATGTACTCTGCTTCTGGCACAGGCAGATTCAGCATATCTGCCGTCTGTACGTCTGCGGACTCCTTGAACAGTGAAATCAATTCAGGGAGATTGAAAAAACGGGCGAACCGCGTCTTTGCACGGTAGCCCGTTCCCTCTGGGGACAATTCGATTGCCGTTACTGTTTCGCCAAACGAAGCCGCCCAGCTATCGAAATGTCCAAGATGAAGTTTCTGCAAGGTGTCATACTGCAAGTAGCGCATAATGGTATACAGCTCTACCATGCTGTTCGATACAGGCGTACCTGTTGCAAAGGTCACACCCTTGCCGCCAGTGATTTCATCGAGATACTGACATTTTGCAAACATATCCGAGGACTTCTGTGCATCGGTTTGAGCAATACCAGCGATGTTCCGCATTTTTGTGTAGAGGAACATATTTTTATAAAAATGGCTCTCGTCCACAAACAGGCGGTCAACACCAAGCTGCTCAAATGTAACTACATCATCCTTGCGGCTCTGGTCGTTCAGCTTCTGAAGTTTTGCCTGCAAGGTTTTCTTTGTTTTCTCCATCTGCTTGACCGTGAAACTCTTGCCATCGTCCTCTGCCTTTGCTTCTGCAATCGCAAAGGTAATGTCCTGAATCTGCCGCTCGATCATGGATTTCTGCCGTTCCGGGGAAAGCGGAATCCGCTCAAACTGCGAATGCCCGATAATGATAGCATCATAATCGCCCGTGGCAATCCGGGAACAGAACTTCTTTCGGTTGGATGGCTCGAAATCCTTTTTCGTTGCCACCAGCACATTGGCATTCGGATACAGCCGCAGGAAGTCTGCACCCCACTGTTCCGTCAGATGGTTCGGCACAACATAAAGATTCTTCTGCGCCAGACCCAGACGGCGGCTTTCCATGCCGGCAGCGATCATCTGGAAGGTCTTGCCAGCACCCACACAATGCGCCAGCAGCGTATTATTGCCATACAGGATATGCGCCACTGCATTTTTCTGGTGCGGCATCAGGCTGATTTCCGGGGTCATGCCCACGAACTTGATGTGACTGCCATCGTATTCACGGGGACGAATCGCATTGAACCGCTCATTGTAGACCTTGCAAAGTTCCTCTCTGCGGTCTAAATCCTTGAAAATCCACTGCTTGAACGCATCCCGAATCGCTTCCTGTGCCTGCTGCGCCAGCATGGTTTCTTTTTTGTTCAGCACTCTCCTTTCTTTTCCATCCTCATAGATGGTATCGTAAATTTTGGTATCCCGGAGATTCAGCGCATCTTCCAGCAGTCGATAGCCGTTGACCCGCATTGTGCCATAGGTGTTCGTCACACGGGGATTACTCCGGTCAAGCGACTTGCCGCTGATATTCCATGCACCGCTGATCTCCGAATAGGTTGCCTTGATGGAACTTCCGATATAGTAACTCGGCGTTTTGAACACCCGCTCCATGAAGTCCGTAATGTACTCTGCCTTGATCCAGTTTGCACCAAGCCGCACTTCAATCTCCGAAGCATTCAAATCTTTCGGCTGTACCCGCTTGAGATACTCGACATTGACCTGATACTCCGGGTGGTTTGCAGCAAAGGTTTCTGCCGTTGCCAGCTTTTCCCGGACATTGCCGGACAGATATTCGTCTGCCGTCACCCACGCCTGTGTGACAGGATTGCGGAAGATAACGCCCGCCAGTTCTTCGGTCACTTCCTGCTCTGTCTTTCCGCAAAGTTCAGCCATAAACGGCACATCGACCTTTGCTTTTTCTCCGATGGAGAGTGCCAGGGCTTCACTCGGCGTATCCACAGAGGTCACAGGTTCCGGCTTGCGAATGGTGCGTTTCGTGAAAATATCTGCCAGCCGCTTGAGGTTTTTATCCTCATCCAGAATCTCAAGAGATGCCAGCAGACAATAGCTGCTGTCCTGCCGGAATGCCCGTTTGTTTGCGGTGCTGTTGATCAGACCATACTGCGCTGTGAACCGCTTATACTGGTCTTTCAGCTTTCCTTGCAGCAGTTCCACTTCGGCATCCGTACCATCGTGCAACTGGCAGTCCAGCAATTTCTGTGTGGTTTCCCGCAGGGCAATCATCCCCAGCACACGCTCTGCCGTGAACGCAGGCAGGTCAACCTTGTTCATATAGGAGTTTTCACGGTAATAGACCTGTCCGTCCACATTGGTGTAACTGAAATTCTTCACGTTTGGGTCTGCCGGAAGTGGTTCTGCGTTCTGGTCAAGTTCATCGTCCGTGATTTCCGGCTCAGTGATTTCCGCATGGATGTTCTCAACGGCTGCTTTCAACTGTTGTGCAAGGTCTGCGCCCTCGATGGGCTTGACCGTGGTTTCCTGTTTGCCGTACTGTGTACTTTCAGTCGTGATCTCACCCAGCACCATTTCAGGATGCTGCGCAAAATACTGGTTGATGGGGTATCCCTCCGGCGTTGTGCCAAGGTCTACCCACTCTGCCCGCTCCACTGCCGCCCGGTCACGCTTTTGCAGGAACAAAATGTCAGCTACAACACTTGTGTTCGCATTGCGCTGGAACGCATTGTTTGGCAGGCGAATTGCACCGACCAGATCGGCACGGTTGGCAAGATACTCTCGGACAGAGGAATCCTTTTTATCCATCGTACCGCTGGAAGTGACTACCGCCACCACGCCGCCCGGACGAACAAGGTCAAGACTTTTTGCAATAAAGTAATCATGGATGAGGAAGTTGTGGCGGTCATACCGCTTATCCGGCACTTTGTAATTGCCGAACGGCACATTACCCACCACACAATCAAAGAAACTGTCCGGGAACTGCATTGTTTCAAAGCCCTGCACTGCAATTTTGTTCTTCTGATAAAGCTGCTGTGCAATGCGTCCTGATACGTTGTCCAGCTCCACACCATACATCTTGATGTTCTCCATGCTTTCAGGCACAAGACCCATGAAGTTACCGACACCGCAGGACGGTTCCAGTACATTGCCTTTGCTCAGACCCATGTTGGAAAGGGCTTCATACATTGCCTTGATTACCGTAGGCGAAGTGTAGAAAGCATTCAGCGTGGATGCCCGCGCTTCGCTGTACTCATCTGCCGGGAGCAGAGATTTCAGTTCCGCATACTCCTTTGCCCAGTCCGCATTCTTCTCGTCGAACGCCTGCGGAATGCCGCCCCAGCCGACATACCGGGAGAGAACTTCCTGTTCTTCTGCGGTTGCCTGCCGCTGTTCTGCATCCAGCGTTTGCAGCAGCCGGATGGCTTCGATGTTTGCTTTGAATTTTGTCTTGGCTCCTCCTGCGCCGAGATCATCGTCCGTAATACGGAAGTTCATAGGCTCCTGTTTGGGCTGTACAGGCTGTTCCGTTTCGGCTCCACTGTCCAGCGGAAGGTTGTACTGCCGCCGTGCATGGTTGACCTCTTCCGGGGTCATAGGCTTGCTGGTAAGAGGCTTCACAGCATCATCTGCCGCTGAACGATGGATGGCATCTGTCCGGGTCTGCACATCCGCGATCAGCTGCATCTGTTCCGGCGAAAAGTCGGGATTCAGCAGTTCTTCTAACTCGCCGCCCGATTCTGCCACCGAATAGATCACATCCATCTGCTCCGGGGAAAAATCCTCGTAAGCCACACCAGCATTGTGTAGAGCAGTAAAGACTGTGGTTTCTATCGCTTCTTTCATCGGCACATCGGCCTGTTCGTACAGATGCCGAATGTACTCCAGCGGTTCCGTTCGGAAGATCGGATACCGGGCTTCTTTCGCAAGGGTCATGTCCTGCAAGCTGACCGTCCCCTGCTCAAAGTTGACCGAATCCACACGGAACTCTCTATCGTCCAGTTCAATGATGGTATTGACTGGCAGATATTCCTCTCTGCGGAAATACTTTGTCTGCGCATGGGTTCCATCTTCCTGCTGGCCGGACAGATAGACGCTCTCCCCCTGCTTCCAGAGCTTCATTGCCTGAGAAGCCCACTGTTCACGTGGAAAACCAGACACCTCAACCTTGCCGAGTGCGGTTTCCTTTTCCAACAGCTTGCTGCCAAGAAGTTCTGAAACGCGCTTTGCATCCTCGCCGTAGAACTCAAAGTTGCCGTACTGCTCATAGCCGACCAGAGCATCCGGGTAACGCTCTTTCAGCGCGTTATATTCGTTTACGGCATCCAGCGGCAGGGGCTGCAAGGTCGGCTCAACGGCCTTTTCTTCCGCTGCATACAGAACCATAATGCCGCGCACCCACTGCGGTGCGTCCTTGCTATCCTGATACAGTGCAACGGCATCCCGTCTGTCCGTAATAACGTCCTGATAGATGCGCTGGAAAATATCTTCTATCAACCAGTCTTTGAAGTTTTCCCAGTTCTGGCTTGCTTCCAGATACAGCGGAGCAGTTTTCGCATTCTGCTCTAACAGCTCGTCAATCTTGTTCCGAAGTTCCTTTTCCGCTTCGTCTGCATCCACATCGCGGTCGCGGAGATACGGATAGATTTCACTCTGCTGCACCGCATCCAGCATGGAATACAGACATTCTTTGTAAACACAGCGACTATCTTTCAATGCAGATTCCTGCCCTGCCAGAAGATAATCATTCAGCGGATTCTTTGCCAGTTCTGCATCATACTGGTTCGGTCGAAGCACCCGCGCCGCCCATGCAGGACGCTCCATATCTTTCAGATAGATTAGAGAATCCGTAACACGTTCGATTTTATAAAGGCGGTCATCTTCCAGATAGAGATAATCCCCGACATTTCTGCTGTACTTTGCCGCCTGCTTCTGGGGTTCTTCAACCACTGCGGTGGTTGAATGCTCTTTCGATTCCTGTTCCTGCGCCCAAATATCGAAAAGCGATATTTGTCCTGTCTCAGAAACAGAAATCTCAACAGCCTTTTTCTTTTCCGGGAAGATCGTGTACGTTCCCTCAACATACTGGTGCAGTTCAGCAAGCGTCTTTGATTTTTCCGCATATTCCGGGGAATCCAGCGGCACGGAAAGAAGTGCTGCATCCATCTTTTCCAGAAGCTCTACCGCCTGTTCCAGGTCAGCCAGCATGGTGGGCAGTTTCTTTCTGGCATCCTCATTCAGCAATTCCCGCTTAAATGGACGCTCTACTTCATCGGGCAGACGATGGTAGAAACCGATTACCCGATTTGCCATCTGCTCACGCTCGTAACTCGGCATCCGGCTGTAATCCGCAGGCTTCAGATACAAACTCTGGTCAATGAGCTTTGCAACTCGTTCAGCCGCCTGGTTCCAGTTCAGCTTTACCAGCGCATCCGGCTTTCCATAGATGCCCCGTGCCAGTTCAAGACCTCTGCCGTCATAGCTGGCATGGGAATTATCTGCACGGGAAAGTGCATGACTGCTGCCGCCCACACCGTATCGGTCTTTCAGAAATGCCGCGCGTTCTGCTTTCTCTGTATGGGTAAGGAAGAAACTGTACGTTGCCAGCCTGCCATCCGAATACGGCCCGCCGCCTGCAAGGAAAGCATTGATCTCATCTTCCGTGATAAAGACTTCCTGCTCATTCCACTGAAAGCCCTCTCTTGCCTGATACGGCTGGAACGGGAGGGCAAACTTCTGAAACTGTTCGGATACTTTGTCCGGGCGATAGAACGGCATCCGCATCACGCTTTTATCTTCGGCGTAGGCTTCTGCCAGTCCCAAAAGACGTTCGTTCAGGTCAGCCAGAAATTCCGGCTGGTCAATCAACTTTGCAAGTCGTTCTGTAAGTTCCGGGTATCCGCCGGAGAAGATGGACGTATCGGCAAAGACCATCTCTGCCACGCCCTCTGCCATATCGCGTTCCATATAGCTTAGGGCTTCTGCGTGTTCATGCAGAGCATTGCCACGGGCTGCATTCAGGACAGACTTTGGTGCGTACTCTCCCTGCTGCAGAAGCTGATGGATTCTGCAGCTGACATCTTCCCAGGACAGAAATGCTTTGTTTTTGGGGTCGTTCCGAACCGTATCTCCAACGGCGATCTGCATACCCAACTCATCGAACCAGACTGCATATTTTGTGCCGCCGATCTCAAAGCCCTTGCAGCCCTCGCCATACTCTTTTTTGACGAAAGCAGTATACTCTTCCGGGGTCTGTTCGGTCATAAAGTTATAGATAAGGCGGAGCTGGCTTTTGCCTCGATTGCTTCCCGTCCGCAGGATTTCATCCACAACTTCTGCCGGAATCGTGATCTCATCGGCATACTGGGCCTGCATCGGGGCTTCGATTGCCCGAATCTGCTGTTCCACGGTCGGCAGACTGGGCAGAGAAAAAGCAGAGGCAATTTCTTCCTCTGCTTCGCTCAAATCCTGTTCGGTTGTGTCAGCGGTTAGTTGTACACCAATTCCTTCAGCACGATCTCTTCCGCCATCGCGGTCAGATTGTTTTGATGTGCCACCCATGCCATCTGTTCGGTTTCCTTGTTCGGAGCCGGATACTTCTCGTTCAGGCTCTCGATCAGTTCTTCCATCCGGTTCTCCGCCTGCTCGTCGATCTGCGCCAGATGCTGATTCAGCCTGCCGCTCATCAGCATACTCTGATACCAGTTCTTCTTGTTCTCCCTCAGATAAGTCCTGCGCAGCATCCCGTACTTCCCAATGCTCATCGGCTTGTCCTGTACGGTCAGGTTCGGAAACAGGTAGTCCCCCTTGCGGTGATAAGTCAGTTCCATACGGTTTTCCTCCTTCGGTGATGTTTGTTTCGGTTTCGTGCTTTAATGTGTTAAAGTCCGTACTGGTATTATACAAGCTGTCGGCAGTTTTTGCAAGATGTTCTGTAACTTCTTTTCGGTAAATTTTCTGCATTTCCCGTCCGATGTCACGGAGAGCCGCTTCACACTGTTCCGAAACAGCATTGCCCAAGAAAGTCAAGACCGGAAGTTGGTTAAAATCCACGATACGGATAAAATCCTCATCGTCCAGCACTTCCAGCGGTTCCTGTCCGCAACGTCGGGAAAGGGTATAGAAAATACTGTTGGTCATTAACTCCCGGAAACGGACACGGAGATTATCTTCGTCCAGTCCTTCCAGAAATGTGTCTGTCACCTCATATTCCAGACCATCCATCGCTTCTTCCAGATTCTCAGCGGTCAACTGCTGTGCCAGTTCCATCAGCGCAGCATTCATGCTGTCCGTCTGCGTCAGAGCATAAGTATCTGCCAGATGGTCGAGGATCATCTGCTGGTGTTCCGAATCATCAATGCGCCAGAGGATCGGCGTTCTGCCGCCCTGCACCAGATGCGTGTCCGCAATGTCGAACACATAGCGCAGCTTTGCCCGTGGGCTGGCATCGTCCAAAAGCGCAATGCCTTTTGCGCCACGGTTTACCCAGCGGTTCATTTTCTTGTTCCAGACTTCCAGCTCTGCACAGGCGGTCGCATCAGGACGCTGGGCATGGATCAGCAGAGTATCTTTGAACGAATAGCGGTACAGCCGTGCCGCCACATCCAGATAGTTCATCCAGTCTTTCGGAGAATTGCTTACCCACCGTGCGTTCTGCTGGGCAAGTTCCCGAATATCGTTAAATTTCGCCAATCGTTCCCTCCTTACTTCTTAGCTGGTGTTTTCGGAAATTCAAGACTGTACTGCGCCCTGCCGTTTTCTATTGCCATAACAAGGTCTGCGGCAAAGGTCTTATCCTTTTTGGCAGAGTAGAAGTCTTTTACATGGGTGCGTCCTTTCTTCAAAAGGTCTACCGCCATCTTCTTGTCCAGCGTTTTTCTCATGTTGGACAAGTATCTGCTTTCTTTCCAGAGGGCAAATTTGCAGCTGCGGTCTGCACAGCAAAAGCTGAGTTTACTTTCATGCACAGGATTTCCGCAGACCGGGCAGCTTCCTACGCTTACCTTATTATAATGGGGAGCCGCCGCGACGGTAGGAATCTGCCGGAGGTCAGCCAGCATCTTATCGATCAGTCCATGGATGCCCTGCATAAAATCATGGGGCTTGATCTCGCCGCGCTCCATCCGCAGCAGGTCATTTTCCCATTCGGCTGTCATACTGGCAGATTTCAGGTAGTCCGGGATATTGCGAATCGCGGCCACACCGTCCTCCGTGGGAATCATCTGCTTGCCTTTACGCTGCACATAGCCGGAGGATACCAGCTTTTCCAGAATTGCGGCGCGCGTTGCAGGGGTTCCCAGACCTTTCTTCTCGGTATCCTTTTCAAATTCCTTGTTGCCTGCGGTTTCCATGGCCGACAGCAGGGTATCTTCGGTATAGACTTTCGGCGGTGAAGTAAAGCCCTGCTTTTTCTCCGCCCGTACCACAGGAAGAACCATCCCCTGTTCCAGATCGTTCGGAAGTGACGCATCCTTGTTCTTCTCCGGCTCCACAAGCGGAATAGATTTTGCAGTATAACCAGGCTGCAGAACATCCTTATATTTTGCCGTGAAGTTCCTGCCCTGGCAGCACACTGTTACCAGCACATCCTCATAGATGAACGGCGGCTGCACAGCCTGCACCAGTTTCCAGATGATAAGTGAAAGAATCTTCTGTTTGGTTTCGGACAACTTTTCCTTATTACACTTTGCGCCCTGCATCGTCGGCAGGATCGCATGATGGTCTGTGACCTTGCTGTTGTCGATAACGCAGCTTACGTCTGCCGCCGCGCCATCTAAGGCTAGCACCAGAGATTCCAACGTCTTACGCATATCTTCCGTCACAAATTGGCTGTCCGTTCTTGGGTATGTCACCAGCTTTTCTTCATACAATTCCTGCAATGCCTGCAAGGTCTGGCTGGCGGTCAGGCCATAGTAGCGGTTTGCTTCTCGCTGTAAGGTCGTCAGGTCATACAGCTTCGGGGGCTTCTTCTCCACTCGCTTGCGCTCGATGCTGCCGACCACCGCACACTGACCATCACAAGCGGCCTGCATAGCATCTGCATCCTGCACCTGCGCCATCTGTTCCGATACCGCCACGACACCCGCGCCGGACAGTTCCACTTTGTAATAGGGTTCCTTTACAAAGTTCTGGATTTTGGCCTGCCGTTCGGCGAGCATCGCCAGCGTCGGGGTCTGCACACGGCCAATGGTCTGTTTTCTGCCGTACTTTTTCGTAAAAGCACGGGTTCCGTTCATGCCGATCAGCCAGTCCGCTTTTGCCCTGCACTCGGACGCTGCAAACAGGTTATCATAGGCCGCGCCATCTCTCAGGTTCTCAAAGCCCTGCTGGATAGCGGCATCCTCCATGCTGCTGATCCACAACCGATAGAACGGTTTTTGACACCCTGTTTTTTCATAGACAAAGCGGAAGATAAGTTCTCCCTCACGTCCTGCGTCCGTGGCGCAAACAAGCTCGGTCACGTCCTCACGCTCCATAAGGTTTTTCAGCGTGTCAAAGGGTTCTTTTTTGTCCGGGGCAATTACGGTCTGCCATGTTTCCGGCAGGATAGGTAAATTCTCATAACGCCATTTTTTATAGTCCCCGTAATGGGAAGCGTCTGCAAGCCCGGCTAAGTGTCCCACGCACCAGCCTACTAGATAACCGTTGCCCTCCATATAGCCGTCCTGTCTTTTGTCAGCACCTAAGACAGCGGCAATACTCATAGCCACATTTGGCTTTTCTGCAATTACTAACTGCATATTAGAATCTCCTTTATAATTTAGTTGATTGATGATACAATGAAACAAATTTATGAAAGGTGGGATTATTACGAAAGTAAAAAACATATTTAGTTATGCCTTGTTTGGTGTTGTTTGTTTACTAGCTTTGATAAATACCTTTTATACAACAGAGTATGTTTCTAATATTGCAAAAGCGGCAATAGTACCACTATTTTTAATCGGTATTATTGATTTTATGTATAAAATAAAGGATAAGGCAGAGCAAATTCTTTTAGAAAAAATCAGCGCTTCCCATGCAGATTACCGTGAAGCTAAAGCCATATATGATAGTATTGTCCCTTTTGAAGATGTTGATACGGACGGTAAGGTTCAAGCGTGGAAAGAAGAAATGGAAAGAAAAAGTGAAATATGTGTAAAAAATCATTTATTATCTATTCAAGTAGAAAAAATGTTTAAATGGTATTTACCTGTGTATACTATCTTTTCACTGCTTCTATTTCTATCAATGCTGTTTGCACAAGCGCATAACTGGATTTTATTTTTAGCTGCATTTAATAGTGATACAATTACACTGTGGACTTTTGCAATTCTTTTATTAGATGTTTCGTTTACAGATTTTTTTGCAAATAGACTAATTTCCTTTGTTGACAGGAAAATGGAAACAACATCTACTAAAGGTTCTTCGTAATATTTTGCACCTTTCTAATACAATACCCCACGCAAGGGCTATTCCTCTTATAGGCGCAGCCCTTACAAGCTGGAGCATGAGAAACGGACGGTGCATTTTCACGCCGCCCGTTAGGTCTTTGGGTCATCATTTTTTCAAAGGGGCTGTCTGTAAACCACGTCATACATTTTCCTCCGCAGGGTCAGTTTCCCCGGTGTCTGCGTCCTCTGGGGCTTCGGTGTCTGTTTCGTCCTCATATTCGGTTTCTTCGTCCTCGTCCTCAAAGTCAAAATCGGAAAAATCTGTGCTTCCCTTTGTAGTGTCCTTTGGTTTAATAAACTTGAAATAATAGAACGCCCCACCGCCTGCAAACAGGGTTAAAAGGAATAGCAGGCAGATACTTTTTAGCGGACTTTTTCCGGCAGGCTGCTCCGTTTCCGGCTCTGTACTTTCTTCCTGTACTATCTCTTTCCCGGTGCAGGCAGAAAGATTGTTAAGGCAGACCGGGCAGCTCTCGTTGACGCTCCCGGCTTCGCATTTATCGGTACAGATACAGCTCTGGGGCATTATGGTAGTTTCTTCCGCAGTTTCGGTTTCCTCCATAAGTGCGATAAGGTCAGCTTCATCTACTTTGTTAACGAAATGCACGGTATTTTCTCCATCGGCGGCTCGGTCAATCAGGATATAGAAATAGTTGCCCGATTTGGTTGTTACCGTGATAAGCTGCTTATTCTCTCCGTAAATATCATCAACAAGGGTAGCGTTGCCCTCCGGGGTCAGAGGGTCGCTGGGTTCTGTGGTTTCCTCCGGCTCTGTGGCAGGTGTAGGTTCGGTTATTTTGTATTCCTCTCCGCCGCCTGCATAGGCAGTCATGGAAAAGCCGCCCGTAAGGATAAGGGCGGCAGCAAGTGCCATAAAGGTATGTAAGATTTTTTTACTCATTCTCGGTGTCCTCCTGTTCTTCGTCATAGTCTGCGGCTTCTTCGGGAACGGCGGCAGCCATGCCGGGAATACCGCCGCCGGACAGCATAGCGTTCAGTTCCTGCGGGGTCAGACGCATAGCTCGTACAAGCTGCACGATTTCAAGGTTTTCCGCTTCTGTTTTCTGCGCTTCCAGTCCTTTTAACTTGTTCTGATACTCTGTGATTTTCTCGCGGGTCTTTGCGATTTCCTTATTGATACGGTCGATTTTATTGTTTGCCATAGGTCATTTCTCCTTTCTTTTTGGGGCTGCTTTACCAGTTCATCAGCCCGTAGCCTTTGATACATTGATAGTTAAGGTCATAGCTCTTTATCTTGCAAGCGTCGCCGGAATTGCCCTCTACGGTATAGACGCGGTTTCCGTCTGTGCCAATGACAAGCCCTACATGGTCTGCACTTCCGTCTAAGTCCCAGTCAAAAAAGATAGCGTCGCCGGGAGCAATATTTTCATAGCCCCGCGCACCCCATTGTCCGTGAGAGGTAAACCACGGAACGCCCTGCGACTGGCAGGCTGCAAAGCGCGGTTCGGATAATCCCGCCTGTCCATAACACCAAGAAACAAAGCAGGCGCACCATGCAACACGGCTGTTAAATCCGTACCAGCTCCAATATGGCGCACCGCCCACATTTCCGACTTGCCCCTTTGCAAGCTCCACAAGCTGCGGATTGCCGGGGCGCGTCCCGTTTACAAACTGAACGCCGCTTAAATCTTCGGACGCAGACGTATCCGCAGAGCCGCCGCCAAACAGCAGGGGCTTATTGCCGCTTGTTTCCAAGTACACCCGGAACATTTGAAGCTGCTCGGCAGTTAAAACTTCCGGGGCAATCGTGGCAATGTCCCGGTTGGTAAGGGACACATGGAGAATGTAATACTCATAAGGGACTTGTTCGGTGGTTGTTTCCCCGGTTTCCGGGTCGGTGCTTGTTTCGGTGCGATAGCGTATCTCCACTTCCTCGGTCAGCGTCAAGGTGTACTGCATATCAAAGATACGTTCTAATTCAGCCTGTGCGCTCTGCGGGGTATAGCTCTGCAAAAGTGCGGTCAGATAAGAAGCTAAAGCGTGGGGATTATGCCCGATATTATCAAGGTCATAGCGGTATTCATCATAGCCGGGATAATCACGCTCGATATTGTCAATCCGCTGTTGCAGTTCATTTTCCATAGCGGCATAGTTATTTTCAACTGCCACAAGGTCGCTGTCCTCGGACGTGTAGGACGTTCCAAGTACGCCGTTCATCAGCCCGGAAAACAGAGAGGAACAGGACGACACCCCGGCTGCTGTCATAATGAACAGAAGCAGCGCAGCTATAAGCAGCACAACACCTTTCCTGTGACTTGTCACAAATTCAGCGGTTTTCCTCGCTACCTTTTGGGTATGGTCGGCTGCGGTCTTTGCCGATTTCATGCCGCCAGTCCGTACCGTCTTTGCATACTGCTTTTTGATTTGCTGTTTCTGCCAGTACCGGGAAAGTGGGTTTGACGCGGCAAGCTGCGGGTTCTCCTGC